>C688J18823_10001848_pt1 | contig 13200 bp, 10 predicted proteins | sample HopSoiMetagenom1_FD_18823 | JGI IMG/M metagenome (IMG submission 18823)
AATCCATAATCAACAGGCAATCAGGACACTGAAATCCCCCGGGAAAACTCGTCCCCAAATCCCCCTTGCGCCCCGCCGCCACAATCCTCACATGAGCCTCATCGGGGACCGGGCGGCAGAGAGCGTGAAAAACCTCTCCCGTCCCGCCCAATCGTGCCGGCTCGTGCTTCGGGCGGCCGGCCAGGTCTTGCGAAGGAGAGGATTATCCACCCATGGCAAAAATCATCGGTATCGACCTCGGCACGACGAATTCCTGTGTCGCGGTCATGGAAGGAGCGACCCCCAAGGTCATCGAGAATTCGGAAGGCGCGCGGACGACCCCGTCGATCGTCGCCTTCACCCAGGACGGCGAGCGCCTCGTCGGCCAGCCGGCCAAGCGCCAGGCCGTCACCAATCCGGAACGCACGTTCTTCGCCATCAAGCGCCTCATCGGCCGGACGTTCGATGACCCGATGACGAAGAAGGATATGGGGCTCGTCCCCTATAAGATCATCAAGGCGGCGAACGGCGACGCCTGGGTCTCGGCCGACGGCAAGCAATATTCGCCCTCGCAGATTTCCGCCTTCACCCTGCAGAAGATGAAGGAGACGGCGGAGGCCCATCTCGGCGGCCCGGTCACGCAGGCAGTCATCACCGTTCCCGCTTACTTCAACGACGCGCAGCGCCAGGCGACGAAGGACGCCGGCAAGATCGCGGGCCTCGACGTGCTCCGCATCATCAACGAGCCGACGGCGGCCGCGCTCGCCTACGGGCTCGACAAGAAGGGCTCCGGCACAATCGCAGTCTATGACCTCGGCGGCGGCACGTTCGACGTCTCGATCCTCGAGATCGGCGACGGCGTTTTTGAAGTGAAGTCGACCAACGGCGATACGTTCTTGGGCGGCGAAGACTTCGACATGCGCCTCGTCGAGTACCTCGCCGCCGAGTTCAAGAAGGAGCAGGGCATCGATCTCACCAAGGACAAGCTCGCCCTCCAGCGCCTCAAAGAGGCGGCGGAGAAGGCGAAGATCGAGCTCTCCTCGGCGACGCAGACCGACATCAACCTGCCCTACATCACCGCCGATGCTTCGGGTCCGAAGCACATGACGATGAAGCTCACCCGGGCGAAATACGAGTCGCTCGTCGACGATCTCATCCAGCGCACGGTCGAGCCCTGCCGCAAGGCGTTGAAGGACGCGAACCTGAGCGCAGGCGAGATCAACGAGGTGGTGCTCGTCGGCGGCATGACCCGCATGCCGAAGGTGCAGGAGGTGGTCAAGCAGTTCTTCGGCAAGGAGCCGCATAAGGGCGTCAACCCCGACGAAGTCGTCGCCATCGGCGCCGCGGTCCAGGCAGGCGTCCTGCAGGGCGACGTCAAGGACGTGCTCTTGCTCGACGTGACGCCGCTGTCGCTCGGCATCGAGACGCTCGGCGGCGTGTTCACGCGGCTCATCGACCGCAACACGACGATCCCGGCGAAGAAGTCGCAAGTCTTCTCGACGGCGGAGGACAACCAGACCGCCGTCACGATCCGCGTCTTCCAGGGCGAGCGCGAGATGGCGTCCGACAACAAGCTGCTCGGCCAGTTCGACCTCGTCGGCATTCCGCCGGCGCCGCGCGGCATGCCGCAGGTGGAAGTCACCTTCGACATCGACGCCAACGGCATCGTCAACGTGACGGCGAAGGACAAGGCCACCAACAAGGAGCAGCAGATCCGCATTCAGGCCTCGGGCGGCTTGTCCGAAGCCGACATCGACAAGATGGTCAAGGACGCGGAAGTGCATGCGGCCGAGGACAAGAAGCGGCGCGAGCTCGTCGACGCCAAGAACCAAGGCGAGGCGATGGTGCACTCGGCCGAGAAATCCTTGGCCGAGTACGGCGACAAGGTCTCGGAAGCCGACAAGAGCGCAATCGAGAGCGCCAGGACCGCGCTGAAGACCGCGCTCGAGGGCGATGACGTCGAGGCGATCAAGGCGCGCACCAACGATCTGGTGCAAGCCTCGATGAAGCTCGGCGAGGCGATGTACAAGGCGCAGGCCGGTGGCACCGACGGCCCTGATCAAGGCGCGCCCGGCGCCGGCGGCGGCGACGGCGGCTCGCACGAGGCCAAGAACGACGACGTGATCGATGCCGACTTCAAAGAAGTCGGCGGCGATCACAAGAAGTCGGCGTAAGTTTTAATTGGAGTAGCGTGACTAAAGGGCCCGGCGGAAACGCCGGGCCGACAACACCGGGCTTCAGCACACCGATGCGCGCTTACGCGCGCGGCTCAGAGCGTTTCGCCAAGCGGGCCCATGCCTTCGCGCAGCCTTTTCACCTCTTCTTCCAGCGCCGCGATGCGTTCGTTGCGTTTGATCAGCGCTGCGGCGACGTCGGCGGCCTCAAATCGTTGCGGGATGTGCTGCGCGCAATTCGAATCCCAGGCCGCGACGGTGAAGAGGACGGCCTGCTCCGGGCGCGCTTTGTAGTCTTCCGGCATCAGCTTCGACATGAGCTCGGCATCGCCTTCGACGACGCGCGCCTTGCCCCAGATTTTGATGCGGCGGCGATGCATGTAGTCGATGAGGAAGAGATAGGCCTTCGGATTGTCGGCGAGATTGCCGAGCGTGATGTATTGCCGGTTGCCGACGAAATCGGCGAAGCCGATCGTCTTGTCATCGAGCACGCGCAAAAAGCCCGGCGGGCCGCCGCGGTGCTGTATGTAGGGCTGGCCGTGCTTGTTCGCCGTGGCGAGAAAGACGCTGGTCTGCCCGGCGATGAAATCGGCTAAGTCGGGCGTGATGCGCGTCGGCCATCCGCCGGCCTCCTCGCGCTGTGCGTAGGCTTTGCGGGAGCCGCGTCGCGCCTGGATCGCTTTCACCGACGGCGTGAAGGCGACATCGCTCGAATAAAGCCGAGTCGAGCCGGCTGGCGTGGCGCCCATGGGTCGCCTCCTCGCAACGGACGTAAGCCCTTCCGCAGGCAACCGGTAGGCCGCGTGATCGGGATAAGCTCTGACGTTATCGCTTGGTGGATGGAATGTGCGTCCTCATCGCGCCCGCTCTACCTCGCCGGCAGATCGAGGGCGCCGGTCAGGTCGCCCAGGCGGCCGCTGCCGGCCTTCGCCATCGCCTCGTCGCGCAACTTTAGACCATCGAGCATTGGCAGATCGAACCGGCCCGTGATCAAACGCAGGATCGAGCCCGTATCGTAGAGCGTATGATCGACGGCGCCGCGCTTTGCGAACGGCGAAATGATCAGCGTCGGAATACGTATGGCGGGTCCCCAGCGATCGGCTTTCGGCGGCGCGACGTGGTCCCAGAAGCCGCCGTTCTCGTCATAAGTAATAATGACGAGCATGTGCGGCCACTGCGGGCTCTTCTCGAGATGCCTGACGAGCTCCGCAAGGTGCTCGTCGCCGGCCAGCACGTCGGCGTAGCCCGGATGCTCGTTGAGATTGCCTTGCGGCTTGTAGAACGTGATCTGCGGCAAGGCGCCGGAATCGATCGCTTTGATGAACTCGGCGCCGAACAGACCGCCATCGCGCAGATGCTCGGCGCGTGCCGCGGTGCCCGGCGCGTAATTCACAAAATAGTTGAACGGCTGATGGTGATACGTGAAGTTCGGCGTCGGCGTCGAGTTTCTGCCTTCGAGCGCCGCCTGCCAAGCGCCGGCATAATAGGCCCAGGTGACGCCTTTCGCGCTGAGAAGATCGCCGATCGTCGTTTGCGTCTGCGGAATGAGCACGCTCGCCTTGTGTGGATCGGCGTAGCGCTTGTCGCCATCCGGTGCGGGCTTCACCCCGCTCGGCTGATAGGGCGGCTGCATCGTATTCACGGCGTAGAAGTCGGGCGTCAGGCCCTTGTCGTTGACAAACCGCGGAACTCCCTGCAGCGCCGATTTCGGCGACTCCGCCGTGACCTTCAGGCTCACACCGTCTGCTTCCACGGCGCTGATCTCCGACTTGGCCGGGCTTTCGTCAGCCTTCGGATATTCGGCAACGCAGGCGCAGGCGAGATAGATGTGGTTCATGAACGAGCCGCCGAACGTGCCCATGAAGAAATTGTCGGCAAGCACGTAAGTCTTTGCGACATTCCACAAGGCCAGCATGGAGCCGTCGTAATGGCCCATGACCAGCGCGCCGGAATCGCCGTAAGCGACGAAGCGATCGTTCTTGCCGCCGTTGATCTGCATCTGGTTCTGGTAGAAGCGATGCACGAGGTCGTGGGTCGCAACTGCAAGCGACAGGTTGAAGCGCTTGGGGTCGTCGATCGCGAACGGTGCGTTGGGCAGATGCGCGGTTTGCGCCTCGCCGATCGGCGGCTTCACGCCTGGCGCGGTCAGGCCCTCCCAGATCGGCGGCAGTTCCCGCAGAACGGCGCCGTCGCGATCGATCTGCCGCGCCGCATCGGCGGCGGCGTTCTGCAATCCGTTGGCGCCGGGGAAAAGGCCGTAGAGATTGTCGAAGCTGCGGTTCTCGGCATAGAGGACGACGATCGTTTCGATGGCGTCGAGATTGGCGTCGCCGGCCGCACGGGCGACCGGCGCCGCGAGGATTGCACTAGCCAAGCTGAGGGCCGCAACCATCTTGCATCGCCTTGATCGCATTCCACTCCCCAAGGTCATGACTCGCGGCATGGTACACGACTTCTGCCTTATCGCGGGCCTATGGCCAAGTTTGTCGCATTGCCATTACGGATTCGTGGCGATCCCCTCATAGGCGGGTTTGGACTCTTGCCGCCATCCCCTAGAATCGCGGCATGCTGGACAAAACCTCTTTCCTGTCGAGGTTCGGCGAGATCGTCGGCGCCCGCTATGTCACTGCCGAGCCGGCCGACATGCAGCCCTACCTCGTCGAGGATCGGGGCCTCTATCACGGCCGCGCATTTTGCGTGGTGCGGCCTGGGAATGTGAATGAAGTCTCGCGCGTCGTCGCGCTTTGCGACGAGACGAACACAAAAATTGTGCCACAGGGCGGCAATACGGGTCTGGTCGGCGGCCAAACACCACATGAAAGCGGCGACGAGATCGTCCTGTCGCTGGGGCGGCTCACGGCAATACGCGAGGTGGATGTCTCATCCAATACGATGATCGTCGAGGCCGGCGTCACGCTGCTGCGCGCCCAGGAAGAAGCGGAAAAGCTCGACCGACTGTTTCCCCTGTCGCTCGCCTCGGAAGGCTCCTGCACGATCGGCGGCAATCTGTCGACGAATGCCGGCGGCACCGCCGTTCTCGCCTATGGCAACGCGCGCGACCTTGCGCTCGGCCTTGAGGTCGTGCTCGCCGACGGGCGGGTCTTGTCGACCTTGTCGAAGCTCAAGAAGGACAATACCGGCTACGATCTCAAGCACTTGTTTATGGGCGCCGAAGGCACGCTCGGGATCATAACCGCGGCGGTCTTAAAATTGTTTCCGCGGCCGCGCGCGCGGGCGACGGCGTTTGTCGGCTTGGCGAGTCCGCGACAGGCGCTGGCGCTCTTGACTCTGGCGCAGCAGCGCGCCGGAGGCGCGCTTGTGACATTCGAGATGCTGCCGCGCATCGGCATCGATTATGTGTTGCGCCATTCGCCAGGAGCACGCGATCCGCTCTCCGGTGTACATGCCTGGTACGTGTTGCTGGAACTCGCCTCGCAAGCCGAAACTGGGCTGGACGAGGCGGCCGAAACGCTCCTAGCCGACGCACTGGACAAGGCCATCGCGGAAGATGCCGCGTTCGCAAGCTCGCTCGATCAGCGCAACGCCTTCTGGCGCCTACGCGAGCATCTCTCGGAAGTGCAGAAGCATGAGGGCGGCTCGATCAAGCACGACGTATCGGTGCCAGTCGCCGCCGTTCCGGAGTTCATCCAGAACGCAACTGCCGCGGTCGAGGCGGCACTCCCCGGCGCGCGCGTCCTTGCCTTCGGCCATCTCGGCGACGGCAACATCCATTTCAACGTCTCGCAGCCGATCGGCGCCGACAAAGACGCCTTCCTGGCACGCTGGCATGAGATCAACGATGTCGTGCACGCCATCGTTGCGCGCTATGCCGGCTCGATCTCGGCCGAGCACGGGATCGGCCGCCTGAAGCGCGATCTGCTGCCCAAGGTGAAGGACCCGGTGGCGCTCGACGTCATGCGCGCCCTGAAACGCACGCTCGACCCGAAGGGCCTGCTCAATCCAGGAAAAGTGCTGTAACCCACCTATATATTGATCGGCGAAGACGAGGAGTTCCATGGCTTCGAAACTTGACCAGCTCAAAGCAATGACGGTTGTGGTTGCCGACACCGGCGACCTCGACGCGATCCGCAAATACAAGCCGGTCGACTGCACGACCAACCCGTCGCTAATTCTCAAGGCGGTGCAAAGCGACAGCAAAGCTATTCATGAGCTCGTCGACGAGGCGGTCGTCTGGGGCCGCAGTCACAACAAGCCGACGAGCGTGATCGCCGATCGCGTCGTCATCAATGTCGGGGCGGAATTGACGAGGCTCGTGCCGGGGCGCGTCTCCACCGAGGTCAACGCAGATCTCTCCTTCGATACGGAAGGCACGATCGAGAAAGCCCGCGCGATCATCGCAGACTATGAGAGCCGCGGNATCGATCGCGGTCGGATTCTGATCAAGATCGCCTCGACGTGGGAGGGTATCCGCGCCGCCGAAGTGCTCCAGGGCGATGGCATCGACTGCAATATGACGCTTTTGTTTTCGCTGGCGCAGGCAGCTGCGGCGGCCGACGCGGGCGTGTTCCTTGTCTCGCCGTTTGTCGGGCGAATTTTCGATTGGTACACGAAATCGACGGGCGAAAAATACACGCCGGAGACCGATCCGGGCGTACGATCGGTGCGGCAGATCTATTCCTATTACAAAGGCAACGATATCCCCACCATCGTCATGGGCGCCTCCTTCCGCAATCAGGGCGAGATCGAAGCGCTCGCCGGCTGCGATCGCCTGACCATCTCGCCGTCGCTGCTCGAAGCGCTGGCGAAAGATCAGGGTAAACTCGAGCGCAAGCTGTCGCCTGAATCGGCCCGCGGCAATGCGCCGTCAAGGATGTCGCTCGACGAGAAGAGTTTTCGTTACATGCTGAACGAGGATGCGATGGCGACCGACAAACTCGCCGACGGCATCCGGCTGTTCGCGCAAGATCTTACCAAGCTGCGCGAGCTCGTCTCGAAGCGCATCGAGGCGTCCGCCGCCGTGCCGGCGGAACTGCCGTAGTTACTTTCTGCCAGCGAGCGCTTTCTCGCGGATTTGGGTGAGCGTCGTCGTCGGCGTGATCGCTTCCGGGTCGACCTTGGTGTGAATGATCGCCGGTTTGCCGGACTTCACGGCGCGCTCGAATGCCGGGCCGAAATCCGCGGTGCGTTCCACGGTCTCACCATGTCCACCGAAGGCGCGGGCGTACGCAGCGAAATCCGGGTTGTTCAGCACCGTCGCCGAGATACGGCCCGGATAATCCCGCTCCTGATGCATGCGGATCGTGCCGTACATGCCGTTGTCGAGGAGGACGACGACGATCGGCAGATCGTATTGCACGGCGGTGGCGAATTCCTGTCCGTTCATCAGGAAATCGCCGTCACCGGCAAAGCAGATGACGGTGCGCTCGGGCTGCACGCGCTTGGCGCCGACGGCCGCCGGCACGCCGTAGCCCATCGAGCCCGAGGTCGGCGCGAGCTGCGTGCCGAAGCTGCGGTAGCGCATATAACGCTGCACCCAGCCGGCGAAATTGCCGGCACCGTTGGTGATGATCGCATCGGCGGTAATATGGTCGCGCACATAGATCGCGATTTCACCGATATGCACGGAGCCGGGGGATGGCGACGGCTTTTCCGTCCAGGCGATGTAATCGGCGTGCGATGCCGTTGCATCGGCCCAGGCGATTTCTTTCGGCGGCTGCAGCTCCGCGAGCGCGGCGCAGAAGGCGGCCGGCGTCGCATGGACCCCGAGATGCGGGTGATAGACGCGTCCGAGCTCTTCCGCAGCGGCGTGAACGTGGACGAGCTTTTGCCGCGGATTGGGGATTTCGAACAGCGTGTAGGATTGCGATTGCAGTTCCGCCATGCGGTCGCCGACGATGAGCACGAGATCGGCGGATTCGATGCGCGCTTTAAGCTTCGGATTGGGCGAGATGCCGAGCTCGCCGATGTAACATTCATGCCCGTAGTCGAACAGCATCGCACGGCGAAACACGGTCGACACGGGAAGCTGGAACCGCTGGGCGAATTGGCGCATGTCAGCAACGGCTTGCGGCGTCCAGCCGCCGCCGCCGAGAATGACAACAGGCGCTTTTGCTTGTGACAAAAGCTCCTGCAATTGCTCGATCTGCGGCTTGCCCGGATAGGTTTCGATGCGCTCGACGCGCGCGGCGTCTTCGACTGCAGCTTGGTCCGTCAGCATGTCTTCCGGCAGGCCGATGACGACCGGCCCCGGCCGCCCCTGCATCGCGACATGAAACGCGCGAGAGACGATTTCCGGAATGCGCGCGGGATCGTCGATCTCGGTCGCCCATTTCGTCGTCGAGCCGAACAGCGCACGATAGTTCATCTCCTGGAACGCGCCGCGCTCGCGCATCTCGCGGCCGACCTGTCCGATGAACAGAATGAGCGGCACGTCGTCATGCTCGGCAATGTGGATCGCCGGCATAGCATTGGTGGCGCCAGGCCCGCGCGTAACGAAGGCGATGCCAGGGCGCCCGGTCAGCCGCGCGCTCGCATCCGCCATCATCGTCGCGCCGCCTTCCTGCCGGCAGACGGTGACGTTGAGGTTGGCGTCGTGAAACGCGTCGAGCACCGCGAGATAGGATTCGCCGGGAACGCAGAAGACATGCTCGACGCCTTGCGCGACGAGCTGATCGACGAGGATTTGTCCGCCGGTGCGGGTGTTGGATGCGCGCATTCTATCCTGCTCTGGCTTGCGAAGAGTTACCGCCCCATGCGGGATCGCTGAGCACATCCTGCGTATGCTCTCCCAATCCCGGCGAGGCGCGCGCGGATGCCGCGGGCGCGCCGTCGAGCACGATCGGCGTGCGCAAACCTGGCGTCGTGCCGCCTTTGGCGCGCGGATTGACGGGATCGATGCGCATGCCACGCGCGATTACCTGCGGGTCGGCGAAGACTTCCGAGAGCGTGTTGATTGGCCCTGCTGGAACGCCCGCGGCCTCAAGCTTCTCGATGAGATCGGCACGGGTGAATTTGGACGTGAGTTCGTTCAAGATGGGCGTGAGCTCGACGCGATTGGCGATACGGTCCTTGTTCTCGCGGAAACGCGGATCCTCGGCAAGCTCGGCGCGGCCGAGCAATTGCATCAGCCGCTTATATTGCCCGTCGTTGCCGCTGGCGATGATGAAATCGCCGTCCGACGCTTTGAATACATCGTAGGGAATGACGGTCGCATGCGCATTGCCCATGCGCGGCGGCTCTTTGCCCGATACGAGATAATACAAAGCCTGATTGCCGAGAATGCCGACGACCGAATCGATCAAGCAGCAATCGATGAAGGCGCCTTCGCCGGTGCGCTCGCGCCGCACCAATGCCGCCTCGATTGCGATCGTTGAATAAAGCCCGGTAAAAATGTCGCCGACGGCGACGCCGGCTTTGTAAGGCGGCCCCTCGATCGGGCCGGTGATCGACATAAGCCCGCCCATGCCCTGCACGAGGAAGTCGTAGCCCGGGCGCGGCGCGTAGGGCCCGTTCTGGCCGAAGCCGGTAATCGAGCAATAAATCAGCTTCGGATTGATCTGTTTGAGGTTGTCGTAATCGAGGCCGTACTTCTTCAAGCCGCCGAACTTGAAATTCTCGATGAGCACGTCCGCGTGCGCCGCCAATTGCCGCACGATCTTTTGGCCTTCCGGCGTTTCGAAGTCGGCAACCACGCCGCGCTTGCCGCGATTGCAGGAATGATAATAGCCCGCCCCAAGATTCGAGCCGTCGGCGCCCTCGACGAACGGCGGGCCCCAGGCGCGCGTGTCATCGCCGGTCTTCGAGCGTTCGACCTTGACGACGTCGGCGCCGAGATCGGCGAGCAATTGCCCGGCCCAGGGGCCGGCGAGAATGCGGGCAAGTTCGAGAACGCGGATGCCTTGGAGAGGTGCGGACAAGATTGCTGCTCTGTCGTTATCGCACCGTCATAGTGACATCGTGCCCCGCTGTCATTCCCGACGCGCGTAGCGCGATCGGGAATCCAGGAGTCAAGCGATCAACGTCTGGATTCCCGGTCGTCCTATGGACCGCCGGGAATGACACTTACCCCGCGCTGATCTCAACTTTGTTCGGATAGAAGGCGAGATATCCCGTAATCTCTTTCATCGCGGGAAAAGGCGTCTCGTAGGACCACACCGCGTTCTCGACGCGCGTACCGTCCTTGCCAAGGATCGAGAAATAGCTCGCGTCACCCTTGTAGGGGCAGTGCGTACTGTGCGCGGTCTTCTCCAGCCGGTCCATTTTAACCGCACTGCGCGGCACATAATGCACAACGGGATAGGTGGATTCCTGGAGATCGAGCGCGTCGCTCGTGTCGGCGATCACGTCGCCGCCGAGCCGCACACGCACGCGCTTCGGCGATCCAGAAATCGTGATCGGGTGATCGGGGCCGGGAATTTTGGGCTGTGCAGCGGCCATGCGCCTCTCCTGTTCGGCTACTCGGGAAGGAGATAGGCGCGCCGCAGGGGCTCCGCTACATTTTCTTCAGGCTCAGCGCCTTGCCCTCTTTCGGGTCCTTCTCCCAGCTGCCCTCGCCCTTCTGATCGAAGAGCGCGTGATGGCCTTTGCGCGCGGTGAGCTTCAGCTTCCCTTTCTCGAGCGTCCAGCCGACAGGGTCGAAAATGACGATGCCCTGATCGCGGCAGGCGGGCGCGAGCAACGCCTTGTTGCCGCCCTTTAGGCCACGCGCCTTGGCGTCGAGGGTAATCATGCAACCCGTATCTTTGCCGCCCTCGCGCAGCACGGAGTAGCGGCCGGCAATCTCGTCGGGCTTGACGGAAGATGGCGGTGCCGCGGGCGCCGTATTTGCAGCGATCGTCAGCGGCGCCGCGGCAGGCGGCGGGATCTCGAAGCCGGGCACCGGTACGGCGGGCAGGTCGCTGAAGCGCTGTCCTTGCGCCGATGTGTCGGCGGCGCTCAGCCGGTAGATCTCACCCTCCGGACCCTTGGCGAGAAGCGGCCCGTCCCCATCAGGCAGGAAGGCCAGCACCTCTTTGCCCTTAGGATCGGCGAAGGTCACATGATCCCCGGACTGCAGGTTCCAGCCGCCGACCTCGGTGAGCAGCGGCATGGCGCGGCGGCAGCCGGCAGGCATGGCGAGAGCCAGGCTCGGGCCGACCTCATCGGCGCGCAGCACCAACCGGCAGCGGCGGTTGGTATCGTTCAGCGACAGATCCCATTGACCGGTGAGTTTCTCGACGCTGGTCAGATCGATGGCGGCGCTCGCCTGCGCCATAAGCATCACGCTGAAGGCAAGAACGACAGCCGGACCGCTTCGGTTAAGCCGCAGCGGCAATCGGCGATGGTCAGGCATTTATCCGGCCTCCAGACGTGAATCGCGACTAACGTGCACCGCTCTTGTTGCGGGGCCAAGGCGTTTCCGCAACTGGCGTGAGCGGGCCGCGCGCGGCCGCATACGACAAAAGATTGTCGACGACTAGCTGGCCCATCGCATTGCGCGTATGAACGGAGGCCGAGCCGACATGGGGAAAGAGCACCACATGCTCCATGTCGATGAGTTCTTGCGGCACGCGCGGCTCGTTGGCGAAAACGTCGAGCCCGGCGCTCATGATCTTACGCTCGCGTAAGGCGGCGATCAGCGCCGCCTCGTCGACGACCGAGCCGCGCGCAACGTTGATCAGCACGCCCTCGGGACCGAGCGCTTCCAGAATCTCGGCATTGATGAGGTGCTTGGTCTCGGGGCCGCCCGGCGTGATCACAAGCAGGATATCGACGGCGCGGGCCATCTCGATAAGAGAGGGGAAATACTCGTATCCGGCGTCCGCCTGCGGCTTTCGCCCGTGATAGACGATCTTCAGGCCGAAGGTTTCGGCGCGCTTGGCGATGGCCTTACCGATGCGGCCAAGGCCGACAATGCCGAGCCTGCGGTCGCGCAGCGTCGCGGTCAGCGGAAACGGTTTTTGCAGCCATTTCCCCTGGCGCAGATAGCGATCGGCCTGCGGGAATTGCCGCACCGCGCAAAGGATCAGCCCGATCGCCGTGTCGGCGACCTCCTCATTGAGGACGTCCGGCGTATTCGTCACAACGATGTTGTGCGCCCCCGCCCATTTGGCGTCGATGTGATCGTAGCCGACGCCGTAGCTGGACACGATTTCGAGCTTCGGCAGTCGCGACAAGAACGTGCCGTCGACGCGGGTATGGCCGCCACCGGTCGCCAGGCCGCGAATGCGCGGCGCGAGTTCCTTCAGCGCTGCGTCTTTGTCGGTCGCCTCCCAAAGCTTGTGCAGCTTACATCCCTGCTCCAGGCCGCTGACCACAAGCGGCGGCATGCGGTCCGGCATCAACACTTCGAAATCACTCACGCTCTCAACACCTCATCGAACTTTGGTCGCATAGGCGGGACAAAGCGGCCCGGCGATCCGCCGCCGCCACAATTACCCGCTTGCTTTCTAGCAGCCGCTCGCCATCATGCGCGAGCAAAAACCGCGCGGGCAAGCGTAGGCCGGACATGTCCGGTAAGAACAGGCGGGGACCAACCCTGCGGGATCGGGAGGAGTACGAATGGCGTCGGTGGAAATCCGGGGCGTGCGCAAGGCATTCGGCGCGACTGCCGTGATCCATGGCGTCGATGTCGATATCGAGGACGGTGAGTTCGTCATCCTCGTCGGGCCCTCCGGCTGCGGCAAATCCACACTGCTGCGCATGATCGCGGGGTTGGAAAACATCACCGGCGGTGAAATCCGCATCGGCGGGCGCGTCGTCAACGACGTGCCGCCGAAAGAGCGCGACATCGCGATGGTGTTCCAGAACTACGCGCTCTACCCGCACATGACCGTCTTCGACAATATGGGCTTCTCGCTGAAGCTTCGCGGCGCGCCGAAAGCCGAGATCAAGAGCCGCGTCGAACGTGCGGCAAATATTCTCGGATTGAAGGCGCTGCTCGACCGCTATCCGCGCCAGCTTTCCGGCGGACAGCGTCAGCGTGTCGCCATGGGCCGCGCCATCGTGCGCGATCCGCAAGTGTTCCTGTTCGACGAGCCACTGTCGAACCTCGACGCAAAGCTGCGCGTCGCGATGCGCACCGAGATTAAGGAGCTGCACCAGCGGC
>C688J18823_10001849_pt1 | contig 13186 bp, 9 predicted proteins | sample HopSoiMetagenom1_FD_18823 | JGI IMG/M metagenome (IMG submission 18823)
GAGCCCGGCCTACCAGCGCCGGCTGCTTGTCGTGGTACCCGACGACCGCATGTACCCTCAGGAGGAGTAGCTATGCGCAAGACGATTCTGACGATGGCCCTGGTGGCCTCGGCCTCGCCGCTGCTGGCCCAGGCGGCGCAGCAGGCCAAGGACAACGATCCGACGCATAAGGTCGCGGGCGGCATTGGTGTCACCGGCTGGATGGGCCGCATCGATCCGAACGCGGAGCGCCGCGGGATGTCGATTGGCGACGCCAAGTTCGCGGCCATGGGGAGCGGCTACCACATCACATCCGGACCGGCCGCCATCTACTGGAATCCGAAGGATGCCGTGAAGGGCAACTTTGCCGTGAGCGCGAGCTTCACGCAGACGAAGGCTCCGATGCACCCGGAGGCGTACGGCCTCTTTATCGGCGGCCAGAACCTGACCGATTCGACGCAGAGCTATCTGTACTTCGAGACGCGCGGCGACGGGAAGTATCTCATCGTGCACCGTGCCGGGAACGAGACGCACAAGATCGTCGACTGGACGGACACCGACGCGACCAACAAAGCCGACGCCGCGGGGAAAGCGACGAACGATCTCACGATCCACACCACCGCCGACTCGGTGCACTTCCTCGCCAACGGGAAGCTCGTAAAGGGGCTCTCAAAGGCGGAGATGCATAACTTCGTGAGCGATGGCCAGACCGGCATTCGCGTCAACCACAACCTCGACGTCCACGTCGACAAGTTCCAGGTGAAGCGCAGCAAGTAGCGCGTCGTTAGGTTACTGGTCACTGTCGAGTAGCTGTGGGGGCGTGGTGCCATCGGGCACCACGCCCTCCGTCGTTACAGCCTTGCGCGTTCAAAGTCCTTGAACCAGTGTAGCTGGGCTCGAGCCACCTGACCTCGCGGAGGAAGCTGATGCGGTGCTCACCGCTGATCCTCGTTCTGGGACTCGCCGCGCTGAGTGCGAGCGACGTCGCGCAAGCGCAGAAAGGCAAGGATGAACCGAAACGACCCCGCCTGTCTGCCGATGCGGACACGAACAACGCGCGGTCGTACTACGATCTCGGGTTGGAGAAGCTGGATCGCGACCCCGAGCTCGCCGCGGACGCCTTCTACTGGGCAGCGCGCATCGACCCAACGTCTGCCGACGCGTACTACGGCCGACGCTGCGCGTTGCTGATGGAGGACAAGTGGCGCTTCCAGAAGTACATCGAGGAGGATCGCCGCACGTTGCAGTCGAATGAGGTGAAGCGTATCGATTCGCTCTACCTCTATTCCCTCACGATCAATCCGTTCCTTTACCGCAAGCTGGATGTGCAGCTCTTCCGCGACTACATCCAGAACTGGGCCGAGGAGTACGCGCGACGGAACAATGTCAGCGCGGGCGAGGTGCGGTTCGTCGTCGAGCGGCAGATTCAACAGGACGCGTCCGAGTCGATGCGCGCCTGGCAGGCCTACGGTGACGGACGGTTCCAGGACGCACTCAGGCTCTACGCCGACGCGATCAAGCACGCCCGCTACAAGGCCGGTCTCCGTGCGAATCGCGGCCGCCTCTTCTTCCAGATCGGCGAAGCCGATAGCGCGCTCGCCGAGCTGACGCTCGCCCTCGACGAGATGCGAAAGACGGATAAGAAGGATCTCGTCTACGTCTACGAATCGAAGGCGCTGCTCGAGCACAGCATCGGTCTCGTGCACCAGCGGCTCGGAAACGTCGCCGCCGCCAAGGAAGCATTCGGCCGAGCGCTGCAAGAAGACCTCTCGTATTTTCCCGCGCACGTGCAGCTCGCGTTCATCGGGATCAACGCCCGCGACACGTCGATGGCGCTGAGCGAGATGGATCTGGCCGTCCAGATCCGACCCGATGATCCGATTCTCCACTACACCTATGGCTACGCGCTCGGAGCCGCGGGCCGCTATGCGGACGCGGAGGCGCAGCTTCGCAAAGCCATCGAGGTCGATCCGTATTTCGCGGCGCCGTATTACGTGCTCGGTCAGGTGCTCGACGCGCTCGGGAAGCTCGACGACGCATCGGCGCAGTACAAGACATTCCTCGCGCGGGCGAGCCAGCAGGATCTCCGGCGGAAGGAAGCGGAGGAACGAGTGGCGATGACCAAGGGCGATCAGTGAGCGGCACGCCTAACGCTGGTCGCGCCCGGATGCGTCGCGGCGCGTCCGCGATCGCTCTTCTCGTCGCCATTTGCTTTCCGTCCGCGGCGACCGCGCAGGACTCGACAACGCGCGCGACGCGCCCGCGCACGACCGCGGAAGACCTGATGATGTTCAGTCAGGTCCTCAATCAGATTCGGGTGAACCACCCCGACTCGCTCGACATGCACGAGCTGTTCATGGCGGCGATCGAGGGGATGATCCACGCCGCAGATCCCCATTCGTTCGTCATCCCCGCTATCCGGCTCAATCCGGCTAAGGCCACCGCGTTCCGGGAAGGAAAGCTCTATCCCGTGCCGGTGAACTTCCGGCTCGTCGATGGCGCGCCGGTGGTCGTGAGCGTTGAGCCGGGATCGAAGGCGGCAGAGCAGGACATTCTGATCGGTGACGAGCTGGTCGCGATCGATGGCCGAGCTGTCGATGCAGCGTCGACGACGGAGCTCGAGATCGGGCTCGCCGGCGCGAAGAACACGCCCGTGACTCTCGGCCTCGAGCGACGCCGGATCGACGGCTCGCTCGCGCGCGTCGATCGAATCGTTAGGCGGGAGCGCGTCGACGAGGCCACGGCGGTACCGGCGGCCTTCATGCTCGATCCACAGACGGGCTACGTACGCATCACGACTTTCGTCAGCGACAAGGTCGCGGACGACATGCACGACGCGCTCGGCCGTCTCGAGGCGCAGGGGATGCGCCGCGTGCTCATCGACTTGCGCGACAACGGCGGCGGCCGCGTCGACCAGGCCGCGCGCATCGCTGGCGAGTTCCTGCCGAAGGGCGCGCTCGTGTACACGGCCGAGGGGCGGAAGGCCGACGTCACCGACACGTCGCGCGTCTCGCGCTCGTTCTGGCGAAGCGAGAAGCGCTACCCAATTGTGCTCCTCGTGAATGACGGCACCGCCAGCGCATCGGAGCTCGTCGCCGGCGCGCTGCAGGATCACGACCGCGCGCTCATCGTTGGCCAGCCAACGTTCGGCAAGTCGCTCCTCATGGCCGGCTTCCCGATGTCCGACGGTTCCGTCATCGAGCTCGTGATCGGGCACGTGCGTACCCCCTGCGGACGGATCATCCAGCGGCAGTATCGGTCGATCAGCAGACACGACTACTATCGGCTTGCCGGCGCCGAGCGGGACACCGTTGGACGACCGTCGTGCAAGACCGATCAGGGGCGGGTCGTGTATGGGGGCGGCGGCATCTATCCCGACGTTAGGCTCGGCCAGGACGATGCACTGCCGGTCTGGCTCGCGCGGGTTCGGGAGAATGACCTCGTGCTCAAGTGGATCGGCGGGTACGTCACGGCGAACGTCGGCATCCCGGCCACTCTCGAAGCGCTCGCCGCGAACCCGGTGGTGCCGCCGAGCGCGGTCGCCGAGTTCCGGTCGTTCGCGTCGCAGCAGGGTGTCGTGATTCCGGCGGGCGACGAGGTCGACACGGAGCTCCAGCACGTGCTCACGCGAGCGCTGGCACGAGCGAAGTTCGGGGATTCCGGCTACTATCGTGTAGCCGCGCTCCTCGATCCGACCGTGCGGCGCGCGGCGCAGCAGTTCGACCGCGCGTCGGCGATTCTCGCAAAAGCTCCGTGACGACTTCCGCGACACGCTCCGCCACAACCGATCATCGCCACGCCATCGCCGCCAGCTTCCTCGGCTGGATGCTCGACGCGTTCGACTACTTCCTCGTCGTCATGGCGCTCACCGCCATCGCGAAGGACTTCGGACGACCGGACAAGGACATCGCCTACTCGCTGACGCTGACGCTCGCGTTCAGGCCGATCGGCGCGTTCATCTTCGGGCTGATGGCCGATCGTTACGGCCGGCGGCTGCCTCTGATGATCGACCTCGTGTTCTACGCAGCCGTCGAAGTAGCGACGGGCTTCGCGCAGAATTTCAGCACATTTCTCATTCTCCGCGCATTGTTCGGCATCGGCATGGGCGGCGAATGGGGCGTGGGCGCGTCGCTCGCGATGGAGAAGGCACCCGCCTCACGCCGCGGCATCCTCTCCGGGCTGCTGCAGGAGGGCTATGCGTGCGGTTATCTCCTGGCCGCGCTCGCGTATTTCGTCATCTTCCCGCGTTGGGGATGGCGGCCACTCTTCTTCATTGGCGGACTGCCGGCGCTGCTCGCGCTGTACGTACGCATGGGTGTGAAAGAGTCGGAGGTGTGGGAACGGACCAAGCACGACAGCTGGGGTCAGCTCGGCCGGGCGATCGTGTCGCACTGGAAGATCTTTCTGTATCTGGTCGTGCTCATGACGATGATGAACTTCATATCGCATGGCACGCAGGACATGTATCCGACTTTCCTTCAGCGCGACTGGGGCTTCACGCCGCAGAACCGTGCAGCGCTCACCGCGTTCTCGATGGTGGGAGCGATCATCGGCGGCATCGTGTTCGGCCACATCAGCGATCGCATCGGGCGCCGCAAGGCGATCGTGATCGCACTCGTGCTCGCGATTCTCGCGATTCCGATCTGGTCGCACGCACCTGGCATCGCCGTACTGGTCGCGGGCGCGTTCGTCATGCAGTTCATGGTGCAGGGTGCGTGGGGCGTGATTCCCGCGCACATCACCGAGCTGTCGCCGGATTCGGTGCGCGGATTTCTACCCGGCTTTGCGTATCAGGTGGGCGTGATGCTCGCGAGCTACGTGACGTACATCGAAGCCGTCTTCGCCGAGCATACGACGTACGCGAACTCGATGGCGCTCACCGCGGCGACCGTCTTCGCGCTCGGCGCGATCGCGGCGTGGTTCGGGCGCGAGCGGCGCGGTGCAATCTTCGGCGGAGAGCCAGTCGCGGCCGATTAGGCTCAGCTCTCTCGTCCTGAGCTAAGCGCCTGCTCTGAGAAGCGGTATTAACACAATTCGAACACGGGCGGTATTGAACGGCGCCCGCCACACGCCCCACTATCTCAGGGCCGTCACCAAGAGCTGACACGTGTTCGTTCCCGCCCCAGCCATCGCACTTCTCGCCGCGATCGTCGCATCACACCCGGGCCCTGGCGAGCCGGGAGCAGTCTACGTCGGCACGTCGCACCAACTGCATGTGCGCGTCCCGCGACTCGAGGCCGACGATCGCGTTGACGGCCATCTCGACGAACCGGTGTGGCGTCAGGCCGCGCTTCTCACCGGCTTCTCGCAGTTCTCACCGCAAGATGGTGTTGCCGCCGACGACTCTACACAGGTGCTCGTCTGGTACTCGGCCACGGCGATTCATTTCGGTGTTCGCGCGTTCGAGCGACACGGTGCTCCGGTCGCAACGCTCGCCGATCGCGACCGCATCGACGCTGACGACCAGGTACAGATCCTCCTCGGCACCTTCAACGACGGGCGCCAGGCGCTGGTGTTCGGCGTCAACCCGTTAGGCGTGCAGATGGATGGCGCGATTCTCGAGACCAATCGCCAGCAATCGGCCGGGTTCATGACGACGCAGAGCTCGGCGCGGCAGCAGGCGGATCTGAGCCAGGATTTCGTCTTCCAATCGAAGGGACACGTCACGCCGTTCGGATACGAGGTCGAGATCCGCATCCCGTTCAAGTCGCTGCGCTACCAGCCGACCGAGACGCAGAGCTGGGGGCTCAACGTCGTGCGCGTCATTCAGCACTCCGGCTACGAGGACAGCTGGGCTCCAGCCAAACGCGCCGCGGCTTCCTTTCTCGGACAGTCCGGTACGCTCGACGGACTGACCGATCTCCGTCGCGGGCTCGTGCTCGACGTGAATCCCGAGGCGACTCAACGCACCGTTGGCGCGCGCTGTTCGCCGACCGCCGCTGGCCGGTGGTGCTACGACGGCGAGAATCCCGTCTTCGGCGGCAACGCACGGTGGGGGATCACCAACAATCTCACCCTCAACGGGACAGTGAATCCCGACTTCTCACAGGTGGAGTCGGACGCGGGGCAGTTCACCTTCGACCCTCGTCAGGCGCTCTACTTCGCGGAGAAGCGGCCGTTCTTCCTGGAAGGGATGGAAGGGTTCAGTACGCCGAGCAACCTCGTGTACACGCGGCGCATCCAGCAGCCCGTCTTCGCGACGAAGCTCACGGGCAAGCTCTCGGGAACGTCGGTTGCGCTGCTGTCGGCGGTCGACGATCGCCTCTACTCGCTCTCGTACGATCCCGCGCATGGCCAGCCGGGATCACACCCGATCTATACCATCGCGCGGATGGCGCGCGACCTCGGCGATCAGTCGCATCTTGGCGCGACGTACACCGACCGGTCCGATGGCCAGTGGTCCAATCGCGTCGCCGACGTCGACGGATCGCTCGTGTTTCGTAAACTCTACTCGCTCAACTTCCAGGCGGCTGGCAGTCGCACGGACGATCAGTTGTTCGCGCATCGCGTGACCGCGGCGCCGCTCTGGGGGGCAGCGTTCGACCGGAATGGAAAGCGATTCGGGTGGGACTACGTGCTCACAGGCATCGACGAGCACTTCGTCGCCGCGAGCGGGTTCATCGGACGGCCTGGCGTCGTGAATTCCGCCGTCGATCACCGCCTGACGTGGCTCGGCAATCGCGACGGATGGTTGCAGTCCTTCACCTTCGATCCCGTTTACTATCTCACCTGGAAGTACGCGTACTTCACCCAGAAGCGCGACGCAATCGAGAAGAAATTCCACATCAACACGCATCTCCAGATGCGCGGTGGTTGGAGCGCCGGGTTCTCGCTCCTTCTCGAGACCTTCGGATATGATCCGGAGCTCTTCCCGAGCACCTACGTGGAACGCGTCACGGGAACGGCCATCGACACCGTGCCGTTCACCGGAACGCCGCGCATTCCGAATCAGGATTGGGTGTTCTCGCTGGGAACGCCGCAGTGGCAGCAGTTCTCGATGAACGCGATGTACCTGTGGGGACACGACGAGAACTTCTACGAGTGGGCGTCGTCTGGAATCGTGTACTCGTCGGTGAGCGCGCTGGTCCGCCCGACCAACAAGCTGCGCATCAGTCCATCGTGGCAATATCAGAGCTACAACCGCCGCACGAGTGGCGACATCGTCGAGAGCGCGCGCATCACGCGCGTGAAGACCGAATACCAGATCGCTCGTCCGCTCTTCTTCCGTCTCGTCGGCGAATACACGGCGGCCGATCAACTTGCGCTGCGGGACGAATCGCGCACCAATGGCCGGCTGCTCTTCCGGCAGGCGGACGGCACCTTCGTGGCGAGCATTCCCGAACGCGACCACACCTTCCGCGCCGACTGGCTGGTGTCGTATCAGCCCAACCCTGGCACTGTCTTCTTCGCCGGGTACGGCAGCACGTATTTCCGCGCCGACTCCGACCCGGCGCAGCTCAGGCAGCGATGGCGGAGCGAGGATCTGCTCGCGGGCGCGCGGCGCGTCGACGACGCGTTCTTCGTGAAGGCGAGCTATCTCTTTCGGATGTGATCCCGCGCACCTATCCCTCGGGGTGACGCTTACGACTCTGAAGGCGTCAATTTCGCGACACCTTCCGAGGGCCCCATGTCTGTTTCCCGTTTCATCACCCGCACTGCGGCGGCCGCCTTCATCGCGGCCATCATTCCCGCGGTCGCGCACGCGCAGTCAGGAAAGACCGCGTGCAACGATGGTTCAACGACCTCCGCGACTGGCGCGAGTGCCTGCGATGGTCACGGCGGCATTCACCGCGTGAACTCGACGATCCTGCACAAGGCACCGTCCCGCTCCGCGAAGACGCCCACCGAGCCGGCGCGCGTTGCGCAGGCGGGAACGCCCGACGCACGTCGCGACGAGAAGCCGCGCTACGAGGAGCGACGTGGCTGGCGCTGGGGCCGACATCACGAGGAAAAGCGTGAGGCTCGACGTGAGGAGCGCCGCGAGGAGCGACGCGAAGAACGCCGCGAGGAGAAGCACCATCGCGTCCGCTGCCGTGATGGCAACTACGAGAACGTCCCGCCGGGCAAAGCCAAGGGCCACGAGGTCTGCAAGCACCACGGCGGAGTGCGTGATCGGTGATCGGTGATCGGTGATCGGTGCTGACCAGCCAACAATCGCCAGCCACCAATCACCAATCACTATCAGGGTCGCTTCGTCAGGACGGCCCGGCCGCCGTTCAGTCGCAGCTCGAGGTCGTCGCCAGGCACGATCACCAGATCGCCCGTCGACGGCCGCGCCGGCGCGCCGATCGGATCCACCACGAAGCTCAACGGCGTGGCGGCAAAGAGGAGATGCGCCGGGATCTCGAAGTCCGTAGTCCGGTTCGAGCTCGCGACACCGAGGCGAACACGCTGGCCACGATCGACGACGTAGACTACCGCGTCGAGGAATTCACCGTTGGCAACGTGAACGAACGTCCTCGGCGGCGGTTCTGGCTCCGGCGCGAGGGACTTGTGTCGGCATGCGTCGACGCCGAGCGGCGCGAGCAGCAGGAGGGCGAGAAAGGTGGAGCGGCGGAGGGTGTAGCGGCGGCGTAGCATGGGACGTCGTCGTCAGGGTATGCCCAAAATGCGTCGCCGCGCAGCAACGCGGAAGACGTCAGTTCATGCCGGCTCGGGTCCGTGCAGGAGATGCTTGGCTCTGGCGATGACGACCACCCGCGCCAAACGAGCAAGCTCCAGCTCGAGCACGCGGCTGCCGAGGGGAGTCAGTCGATAGTACCGGCGCCGCTCATCTTCGTCCGATCCGCCGCCGGCGCCGCGCGTCGCGCTCCTCGGTTTCGCCACCTCCTCGATGAGACCCGATGTGAGCATACGCTGAATAGAGCCGTACAGCGTGCCGGGTCCCATCCGGATCTGGCCCTCAGTCATTTCCTCGACTTCCTGCGCAACCGCATAGCCGTGACGCCCTACATGGTCGTCCTCGCTGGCGTTTCGCCGGCCATCGGCGAGCGCCAGGAGGATGTGCAGCACCGCCGGTGTGAGCGGCAGAAGCTCGCGCGGATCCGCGGCGCGTCTCATCGAATCATTCGGAGCGGAGCGCCACGATCGGATCCACGCGACTCGCGCGCAGCGCCGGGATGTAGCAGGCGGCGAGCGCAACGAGTCCGAGGAGGATCGGCACCATCGTGAAGGTCAACGGATCCATCGTGCTCACGCCGAAGAGCTGGCTGGCGATGAGTCGGGTCGCCGCCGCCGCGATAACGAGCCCCGCGGCGAGGGCAATGCCGATCGTCCGCATTCCGTCGCGGAGCACCATTCCAAGCACCTGCGTGCGTCGCGCGCCAAGCGCCATGCGGATGCCCACCTCCTGCGTGCGCCGAGCCACGGCGTAGCTCATCACGCCGTACACGCCAATCGCTGCGAGGACCAGTGCGAGAACCGCGAACGCCGCCATCAACCAGACGGTGAGTTTGGGCCCGCCGCGTGCTTCGTCGAGGACCCGATCCAGCGTGCGAACTCGCCAGACTGGCTGGTCGCGGTCGACGCGCCAGATCGCGCCGCGAACTGCACTCGCGAGCGCCGTCGGATCGCCGGTGGCGCGCACCACCGCCTCGGTGAAGATGAGCGGCCGCTGCATGTACGGGACGTACGCCTGATCGAGTGGATCCTCAGAGAGGCGGAAATGCTTCACGGTGCCAACGACGCCGACGATCGTCGCCCATGCCGCGTCGGCTCCCCCGAGCCGGATGCGCTTGCCGATCGCTGACTCGTTAGGCCAGGACCGCTTCGCCAGCTGCTCATTCACGATGGCGACGGGGATGCCGCCGGCGCGGTCGTCCATCGTGAAATCCCGGCCCGCGAGGCGCCTGATGCGCATCGTCGCGAAGTATCCGGGGCTCACCACGTTGAGCTGCGCCGTGGGCGCCGCTTGAAGGTTAGCCACCGGCTTGTCCGCCAGAACGTACGGGTACGATTCGCCGTTGCCGTTGAGCGGCGTCGCCCGCACGAGCGCGGCATTCTCGACACCGGGCACGCCACGCATCTGCTCGAGAGTGCGCGTGAACATCTCCGCGATCTGTGCCTCGGTCTTGTACTTCGCCGCCGGAAGCCGGAACTGCAGCGTCATGGTGTGCGACGGATCGAAGCCCGGCTCCACGCGTGCCAGCGCGAACAGGCTGCGCGTGAGCAGCCCCGCGCTCACGAGCAGCACGACGCTGAGCGCGAGCTGTGCCGCCACGAGAACGCCCCGCAGGCTGTGGCGCCGGCCCGCGGGCGCTCCCGCGTCCGATCGTACGCTGAGTGCGTCGCGAACGTCGGCGCGCGAGTACTGCCACGCCGGCGCGCTGCCGAAGAGCAGACCCGCGCCAAGAGTGATGGCCGATGCGAACAGCAGCACCGATCCGTCCAGCGCGATCTCGCCGTTCACCGGCACCATCGATGTCAACTGAGTGGCCAGCACCGTCACTCCCCACCGCGCGATGAGAATGCCCAACGCTCCGCCAATGATCGACAGCAGGAGGCTCTCCGTGAGGAGCTGGCGCACCAGCCGAGTGCGGGCCGCGCCTAACGCGGTGCGCAACGACAGCTCGCGACGGCGCGCCGCGGCCCGCGCGAGCTGCAGGTTCGCCACGTTGGCGCACGCAATCAGCAGCACGATGCCGACGCCGCCGAGCACGATGAGAATCGGAGTCCGCACCGGTCCTACAATCTGGTCGACGAGAGGCTGCACGTTTGCACCGATGCCGGTATTTGTCGCCGGATACAGCTGCGCGAGCCGCCCGGATATCGCGTCGAGATCGGACTGCGCGCGCTCCACGCGCACGCCTGGCTTGAGCCGCCCGACGACGAGCACGCCGGGACGCCCGCGCAGCTCGAGATCGCCCGCATTGGGGTAGTAGCCGATTGGCATCCACACATCGGGCGTGCCAAGCGGTGCGTGAAGATCGGGCCGGGTGATGCCCACGACTGTGAATGCAACGCCATTCAATACGAGTGTTCGTCCGATCATGTCGGGGCGTGCGCCGAAGCGGGTCCGCCAGCAGTCGTCGCTGATGACGGCGACGGGTTGCTTCGTCGCGACGACGGTCTCCTGATCCGTGAAGAACCGTCCCTGTTCGGGTGTGGCGCCAAGGATCGGGAAGAGGTTCGCGCTCACGAAGCTGCCGATGATCCGCTCGGGCTGATCGCCGCCGGTGAGGTTGACGCTCTGGCCCCGCATGACCGCGAGCGCGTCGAAGCTCCGAGATTGAGCTTGCCAGTCGATGTAATCGAGGAAGACGACGCCATTCTGCTTTACCTGGTCGCGCGTCCCCCACACGAGGACGAGCCGCTCCGGATGCGGCCATGGCATGGGGCGGAGGAGGACGGCGTTGACCACGCTGAAGATCGCCGTCGTCGCTCCAATGCCGAGCGCGAGGGTGATCACCGCGATCAGCGTGAACGCGGGCCGGGCGCGCAGCGTTCGCAGGGCAAAGCGGAGATCCTGCCGAAGAGCGTCCATCGTTTCCTCGCGATCCAGATAGAAGGGAGACGACCACGGCACTTCCATCTCCGCCGTCGTCGTCATGGGTTCGCGCTGCGAATCCAGCGACCGCAGCCGCTCGATGGGTGCGCTGATGAGGATGTCGAGCACGAGATGCCGCCACAGCCGGAACGTCCCCCGTCCCCCCTCGCGGTGTCTCGCCTCGGCTCGGCGCGCGCGATAGAAGGCGAGCATCTCGTCGCCGAAGCGGTCGCGAAACGCTCGTGGGTAGAGGAAGAGCAGGAGGGCGAAGCTGCGTTCGCCCAAGTCGCGCGGCATCTGCTGGTTGGTGGTTGGTGGCGAGTGGCGAGTGGCGAGTAATTCGGAACGAAGCGTCTTATTGCCTAGCACCTAGCACCTAGCACCTAGGACCCAGCACTACATCCGCTACGGATATAGTATGAAAATGGATTCAGCGGTCCACAAGAGTGCCGCGTATGGGATGCGACGGGAGGAAGTCGCAGGGAGGCTGTCCGGTGGGGGTGGGCCTACCGGTTCTCTGCTGCTTGCTCCCGTTTCCCATTCCGGCACCCCGGCCGTAGCTTCTGTCGCCGACGCCACCGCTCCCCATCACGGAGTCCGTTATGTACGCCCGCCGTTCCTCCCTCGCGCTCGTCGCGCTCGTTCTCGTCGCCTCGAGTGGTCTCGCCCAACAGCCGCAAGCTTCGACTGCCGCCACTTCGGCGCGCCCAGTGGGTGGCAAGCAGCTCACTCCGGCCGACCTCAAGGCGTGGAAGTCAATCCGCACGCCGGTCGTCTCGAGCGACGGCCACTGGTTCGCCTACATTCTCGCTCCGAACGAAGGCGACGCGACGGTCGTCGTTAGGCAGACGGCAGAGGGAGCAACCGAGCAGCGCTTCCCGATTGGAGAGCTGCCGGCCGCGGTCGGTGGCCCCTTTGGGCCAAGTCCAGCCGCCGCTCCGCTCGCCATCTCGGGCGACTCGAAGTATCTCGCGTACACGGTCTATCCCACCGAGCGCGAGGCGCGCCGGCTCCGGCAGCAGCGCCGGCCGGTGCACAACAAAGTCGTCATCGTCAACCTCGCGACCGGCCAGAAGAACGAGTTCGACAAGATTCGCCGCTTCGCCTTTTCAAGCGACAAGCCGCAGGTGATCGCGCTCTATGGCTACGCGCCGGAAGCGCCGGCGGCCGCGGGTGCCGGCGCCAATGCCGGGCCGGGGAATGGTGGCGCTCCCGCCGCCGGACGTACTGAAGGAGCCGACCTGCTGCTCTATACGCTCGCCACCGGCAGCATCATCAACATCGGCAACGTCGGTGATTTCGCTTTCGATGAGTCCGGGAGCTACCTCGCATACACCATCGATGCGCGCGATCAGATCGGAAATGGTGTCCAGCTCCGGGATCTCCGAACGGATGTCGTCCGTCCGCTGGATAGTGAGCAGGCGCTCTACCGTCGGCTGGCGTGGGCCGACAGTGGTCCGGCGTTCGCCGTGCTCCGCGGCAAGCCCGATTCGGTGGCAAAGGACACGCTCTACAGCGTCGTCTCCTTCAGCGGGATCGGCACCCCGGCGCAGAAGAAGCTCGTCTTTGACGTCGCCGGCCGCTCCGATTTCCCGGCCGGCATGAAGGTGAGTGCCGACCGCGCGCCACGCATCGCTGACGACTTCGGCGCCGTCTTCTTCGGCATTCGCGAGGCGAAGCCGAAGCCGGCGCCAGACGTCATGGCCTCTCGCGACGGCGCGG
>C688J18823_10001851_pt1 | contig 13184 bp, 20 predicted proteins | sample HopSoiMetagenom1_FD_18823 | JGI IMG/M metagenome (IMG submission 18823)
GGTCCTGACGCTTGTACTGCTCGCCGAAGGTCTCGATGTCCTTCCTCACCTTGCGGAGGTCCTCAAGAGGGAAGCTGTTGGGATCGGACCAGGGAAGGTCTCCGATCTTGTCGAGCGGATGCGGTCCTCCACCACCCATGACGTGATCACTACCTCGCGGAAGGAATAGGCTTGCGACGTCGGGAAGTCCACTCCCTTCGATCTTCCGCTTCGCCTCGGGCGTGATGTTGACCTCGAGAGGCTGGTTCTTCGGGCACTCCTGAGGGAATGCTCGGCAGTGTTCGCCGCACTCGTGCACTAGCGCTTCCTCTCATCACCGTACATCAGGATGTGCTGCCGAAGAGTCAGGTTGTAGCCCAGGTGACTTGCCCAGTCAGCTAGCTTGCCAGCACCTTCCATCACAGCCTCAGGAGTGATCCCTTCCGGCATCACCCAGACCTGAGAACGATCCAAGTCGTGACCGATGACGAAGTGATCTACTTCAACCATATCCTCTGGACCCGTCACGACGAACTTGAAGTCCGCTCCGCGATCCTTAAACGCCATGATGGCATCGGCGTTGTATCGCTTGTCAGGATCGTTGCCAGATCCTGACAGCTTCGGACTGACGGTCCACTGAATGCCGTCCTCCCACCACTCCTCGGGCGCGATCGTCCCAGCAGTCTCTACTGCCAGGTTCCCTCCCATACCGACCAGCCAGAGGTGCTGGATGATGGGTTCAAGAGCGTGCTGCTGGAGCATCGGCTCACCGCCGGAGATCACGATGAGATCACGCGGAGAGCAATTCAGTTCATGCAGCTGAGTCATCACGCCGTACTGGTTCATTCGCGTCGACTCAGTACGCACGTTGAACGGAACGTCGATCCTGGAATGCTTCGTAGCCTTGCGCTCGTTGTATACCCACGTCTGAGGGGTGTCGCACCAGGTACACTCCAAGTTGCAGGTTGCAGTACGAATGAAGAAGCACCGCTGTCCAGCCTGTCGGCCTTCGCCTTGCCATACCGGCCCGAAGATTTCGTTTACGAGGAGATCGCCTGACACTTGTGCCTTCCTTCTTCCTCGTCGTAGATCGGACCGCCGTCGTCTTCCATCCGCGGAAGCGCTTCGCTAATGATCGGCGTGTAGAATTCCGCCAGGTAGTACATCCGATCGAGGAGTTCCTGCAGCACAGGACTCACCCAGTCGCTTACCTTGACAGTCAAGTCAACAGTCTTGCGACCACTCTGGTAGACAGGCATCATGCTCCCTGAACGTACACTGCGGAGTTAACTCGTGTCTCCTGAACGCTGACACTGTTGACGTACAGGCTAGAGAACTCTTTGTCAAGGAGCCTCTGTACGGTGTCGGAAAGCATCTTGGCTACCGCCTCCACAGTAGGCCAAGGGAGTCCGTAGTAGATGCCGTCCTGTTGGATGATCAGGTTCTTCTGTGGACGACCGAAGAAGAACACCTTGCCCATCAACTTGTACGAGTTGCTCTCGACGAGAGAGTCCTGCGTACCGAGCATCGTACCGTGGTCGAGGTGGGTGTCGATCCACTCGCGAATGATTCGCTTGACGTGACCGTACTCGACGGAGATGCCGTCCTCGTCGATGCCACCTTCCTTCTCGATGTTGGCGATGTCGAAGGTCGCCCACCAGCTGTGACCGTGAAGGTTCTCGCACTTGCCACCGAGGAAGGGCAGACGATGCGCCGTCTCGAAGTTATGTTCGACCTGAATGCTGATCACGGGGCACCGTCCATCATCACCACAGGGGGCTGGTTGTCGATCGTGAGCTGGTCGAGTTCGGCTCGTGTCTTGTCGGCCAACGGGATGTACGTCGTGTTCGTGACGACGAAGAACTTTCCCATGCGACCAGGACCGAAGACCTTTCCCATAAGGGTGTCTCCGCAGTCACCGTTGTAGGTCAACGTTCCGTGCTGATGCTCCACGAGTCTCCTCAAGTCTATAAAGAGATGATCTTGCGGGGTAGTTAGGTAGTAGCGTCTATGCCAAACAGCGTCTGCGTTGATTCTATAAGGCATAGACGCTACTAGACTTCACACAGCTGCAGGCTCGTCGAGCAGCTCGTACTCCGTCGGGTCGATCACGCAGGCGTCGACGAACGCTTCCTTGCGCTCGACGCAGGTACCGCATCGACCGCAGTGCTTCTCGCCACCCTTGTAGCACGACCAGGTCTTCTTGAAGTCGAGACCCAGACCGGAACCGATCGAGACGATGTGCTTCTTCTCGATCGACACGAAGGGAGCGTGCACGGCGAAGTCAGTACTGATAAAGCCGTCGTTGCCCAGCCGGATCGACGTCTCGACGGAGTGACGGAACACGTCGCGGCAGTCCGGGTAGATGGCGTGGTCACCAGAGTGGATGCCCGTCGCAACTCCCACCGCCCCTTCAGCGACCGCGATCCCCGCAGCGATGGAGAGCATGATCATGTTGCGGTTCGGGACAACGGTGGCCTTCATGCTCTCGGCGGCGTAGTGACCCTCCGGAACGTCGATGTCGTTCGACGTCAGGGCGCTCGTGCCGATGTGTTCGGTCAGCGAGGTGAGGTCGATGAGACGCCACTGCAGGCCGAGGTCCTTGCAGAGCGCCTGGGCGTACTCGAGTTCCTTCTTGTGTCGCTGACCGTAGTTGAACGAGACCGGGATGCAGTCGTAGTTCATCGACAGCATGTACCACAGCAGGGCTGCAGAGTCCATCCCTCCGCTGAGGACGACGACCATCTTCCGCTTGGCTTGCGTCGTCTGGATGGACTCCTGCACCGCTTCGCGAACGGCGGGATCTTCGTAGACGGATTCGCTCATAGTGTGATGTCCACTACCTTCTTGTTGGTTGACTTGACGGGGAAGTACTTGGACGTTCGTCCTGCCTTCTGTTCCTGAACCATGCCCCTCTCTACGAGAGTCTGGAACACAGCGTTCGCAGTACGTGCCGACATGTGATACTGCTGCATGAGCGACGAGCGAACGATGCCAGGAGCCTTGTTGACAGAGCGAACGACCTTGTCGAGCAACTGTTCATCGGTGTTCTTGCCGACGTTGTTGATGACCTCGTTCGTGTGGTCTCGCCAGCCCTGTCCGTAGCGGATGGCATGAAGGAGGTCTTCGATGGTTACGTCGATCTCGTTCTCTTCAGGCTCTTGCCGAGAAGCTGCGATGAGGACTGCAGCTTTCAACATGGACTTACAAAGCCTGTCGTAGGTAGGCGTGAGGATCTCAGGACGTTCGGACTTCAGACCCTCCGTCATCATCTGGTGTTCGAGGAGGTTGTACCTCGTCCAGGCCTCTTCGGAGAGCCTTGCTCTTACGTAGTCAGCGCTCTGCATCACCATCCTTCCATCTGGTCCGACTGACGCCACAGCCTCCCTGTGGTACTGTGTGCGCATCCGCCGCATCTCGGAAAGGATGTAGTCCTTGCCAGAGTTGTCACGGTCGGTAGGAGGTCCGATCGGCTTGACCTTGTTCAGGTCAGACTCGGCGGTGATGAAGACGAAGCGAGGGACGAAGCCAGAGGAGATGCTCTCGTCAGTCAGCAGTCCGCAAATCTTGTTCTTGATGCCGCCTGCGAACAGGATGAACGTCGGGTCGCGAACCTCGATGACTTCTTTCTTCAAGACACGCTTAGCCATCTTGCCGTCGTACAGCTTGGTGAGCATCTCTGCCATGCCCGCGTAGTAGTCCTTCTTGGTGATGGACTCCAGCAAGCCAGAGAACTCGTCGCGAAGGAAGATCGAGGGCATGCCTGGTCGCGTCTGAAGCTGACCGAGGAGACCTTCCAAGCTACCGTCCGTGGCTAGTACAAGGTTACTGTCGACCTCCTCAACCAAGTCCATTGCGATATCCATCGACGTGGACTTACGGGTCAAGGTAGTGTCGGCAAGAATCATGAACCAGATATTCGGCTTGATCGTGCCGAAGGACGTCGGCAGTCGCACTCCTCCAGAAAGCATGGCCGATAGCGTGACCAGGGCTCCAGCCTGATGATATTGTACGGCGGCATCACCAAGCGAACTCGCCCAACGGATATACTTCTCCACGAACGTATCACGGTCCGCGACTTGCGCAAGTTCTTCCTCCGTCAGAAGTTCCTTGAGCGGCTTGTCATCAGGTGCGATGATCTTGATGTTCTCTTCGTTCCGAATGAACGCCCTGCAGACGTCCTTCCAGAGCAGCCGTTCGTCCTTCTGATCCCTGCGGTACTTGTTGCACGCACTGTCACGTGCGATGATGAAGGTGTTCTCACGAGTCATGCCCGCTTCGAAACACAACATCTCCAAGGTCCACAGGGCATGGGACCAGTGACCGTCGTCAGGCTGATTCTCGAAGAGGAAGTAGGTTTGCGCAGGAAGCTTGTCGTCGAACTGCTGGAGTAGCTCTTCTCCAGTCTTGACGGGTAGCTCCGTCGGAAAAGGGAACTGCTCAGCCCGCTCTCGAACAACATCGGGATAGACATCGAAGTCCGACTCCCGGTAGAACTTTCTCTGCGCACTACGGATAGAGATCGCAGGCTCTCCGTACTTCTCCTTCCTGTTGATGGTGTAGGGCACGCGCAGCAGCTGTGTGAGATCCCAGCCGCTTGTGTCGCATCCTTCGCGCTCGTGGTAGTAGGCGAGACGCCTTGAGAGAGCTTCCCCATCGACAGGGTCGAGACCGTCTTCGATGTGCCAGAGAGCCTGGTAACGTGCAGGGGAGGTTTCAATCACCACAGAGGGCTCGACGAGAAGGTTCCCTGGATCGCAGGCGTCCAAGTCAGCCCAGACAACAGGACAGTGCACAACCTGGTTCTTCGTACGACTCTTACTGGCAAGCAGGTGAGGGCAGAAGTAGATGTTGTGCGTAGCAGTCAACTCTTCGATCTTGTCGACTGCTTGTTCGACCTGCTCGGGGTACTTGAAGAAGCTTTCCCGAAAATCTTTCTCTTCGCCCTTGACGCGGAGGAATGCGAGGCAGAGGTATCCAGCGTTGCCACCAAATACGAAGTTGAAGAAGGTGACCTGGGGACGCTTCTGCTCAGGCATGCACACTCCTTGGGGAAGAGGTGGCGGCTGCTGTTCCTAGAGTAACCACTTAGCCCACCTTCAGTAGGCACCGCCACGATCATCTAGCTAGGGGAGGTAGTTCTCCTCCTCCTTGGAGGCCGGCACCTTGCCGTTCCACTCCTTGAACCACTTGATCTCGTTCTTCTCGTCGTACTCCTGACCGTCCTTGCCCTTCGACGGTCCCTTCTTGATCACGCGGGCCTCGAAGTGCGTCCCGATGATCTCGCTGACCGGCGGCACCTTGAACTGACCCGGCTCGACGTTGCGACCCATCGCCTTGCCGATCTGCACGATCGTGAAGGCAGCACCCGCCCACAGGCAGGCGATCGTCCAGAGCTTGCGTCCTGCGTGCTCACCGTCCTGGATGGTGAACTCCAGGTTGTACATCGGCTTGCCGGGGTTGTTGGCCGACTTGCTCTCCTTGAGCTCGCCGTCGGTGCACACCAGGTGGTAGATGTTCGTCGGCACAGGCACGAGCGGCGCACTCGCCGCCTCGTTGTCCGACAGGTCGATGTAGAGGTCAGGCGCGTCGGAGTAGCCGGCTTCGTCTTCGGGCATGTAGTCGGTGTCGGTCATGAGTTAGTTTTCCTTCGCGTTGAGGATGGTGTAGATTTGCTTCATGGTGGGTTGCTGCAGGACCATCGGCAGCTTGTTCGAGCGGTCCTTCGCGATCGTGGTGTTCGTCGCGCCGGTGAGAAGGAAGCGTTGCTGGATCTTCTTCTCAGGGTCGTCGGGGTGCTTCACCTCCCTCATGTACAGGTAGACGACGATGTCCAGGAAGGCCGCGACTTCGTTCCGCAGCTTGCCCGGAATGCCTGGCTTCTTCAGCGTGAGCCCTGTCTTGCCGTCCTTGTCCTCGGACACCAGAGCTGCGAAGAAGGTGTTCATGGGCATGTCGCGAAGCTCGCGAACGAACTTCCGCATCTGCTCGAGAGTGATACCCCACTCTCGCATGCCGGCGACGTCAGGGTCGAGACCGTCCTTGCGGTTGGGATCGCCGAGGATGGTGTACATGTTCATCTTCTGGATCTCGGTCAGCGAGTCCCAGCTCGACGATGCGTACCCGTGGTTGGACTCCTTCAGGAAGCGCTTGACCTCCTGACACTCCTTCCACGTCTCCACGCGCACGACGTCCACGTTGGGGTAGGAGTGCTCGAGGGTCATCGTGCCACCCTCAGCGTCGACGTGCAGCACCTTGCGGAGCTCGGGGACTTCGTCAGCCGAACCGAGCAGCTGAGTCTTGCCGACGCCGGAGTCAGCGTACACCATCATGTTGAGGAACTTGGCACGGTCACGAGCCTTGATGACCTTGAGCCCCGCGATCCTCTGTGGTGATGTGGGTGTGATGACCAACCCGGAAACTTCACTCACTTAACTTCCACCTTCTCCAACAGAGGACCGTCGAGCCACATGTCAGCACCGCTTGCAGGGCACCTAACGCGGCACCTGTGACCGTTAATATCGATCACATAAGCAATCTCGCCAGGAAGCAGCCATTGCGATTGGTAATCCTTATGAGGGGACTTTACCGTGACGGCATCACCCTCTTCGATCGAATCACCGTCGGCCACGCCTCACCTCCGAAATCTTCAAGCCGACGAGGATGGCGACCAGGAGGACGAGAGTGATCAGCGAGGAGGCGACGAGCACACTCCACAGCTGGATCGCGTTCACCGCTTCGCTGACCGGGTTGGAGATGGGCGTGACCGGAAGAGGAACTCCGGGGGTAGGCAGAAGCTTCATGCTGTGATCACTCCGAATTGACTGTCAGTGGAAGCGACCGATTCGTCCTCCCAGTAGTGGTAGCCCTTCTTGTCGAACATCGAGTCAAGGGCAAACGTCACGTCGCCGCCCTCGTTCGCGACGGTGCAAGGCACCTTGAAGGCACAGTACTCGCAACTGAACCTTCCCGCGTTCGGGTAGATCAGGAGATCGGAGCTGATGATCTCCGTAGCCTCCTTGATGACGTTCTCCCACGCCAAGTCCAACTGCACGGGAGTTTTCGTCTTCTCGTAGCGTGCGGAGAACCTTCCCTCGTTCTCCTTCAGCCACGTGAGGTACTCGTCGTAGCACCCCGCCAGGTAGGCGTCGTTGTCGTACTCCTCGATCACCCTCTTGTAGGTGTCGTAGAGAACGGCTTGTTGCTTGCTGACGGAGTACATGCAGCCCTTGCGTCGAACCTTCATCGGCTCGGGCTCTTCCGGTACGGCCTTCTTGATTTCCTGGTAAAGGAAGCCAGCGACCTCGTAGCCGCACTCCCTCATGGCCGCCAGGTAGCGAACGATCTGGTCGTCGAGATCGAGGAACTCTTCCCTGTCCTCGATCATCCTCGCCGCGGACTTCCAGTCGACGACCCAGATGTTGCCGTGCTCGTCCTGCATCAGGCAGTCGATACGACCACCGTACGTGACGGGCAGACCGACCCACTTCTCGCGAAAGTTGAGAGCGAAGTTCAAGAATGCAGGGTCGTTCTCCTTGAGCCACTTCGTGAAGCGACGGTAACAGTCGTCACAGTTGCAACGCATCTGCTCGCCGTTCTTAACGAGCGGCACCTCGAACTTGATCTCCATGTACAGCGGCTTGAAGCCCTTGGAGATGTCCTCGCGACGGATCGTCCGGGCGAAGTGCTTCAGCATCCCCTTGCCGAGTTCCTTGCGTTCGAAGTAGTCTGCGATGACCTCTTCGTCTGCATGGAACTCGCGGTCGAACTTGTTGAACTGCTTCGCACACTCGTCGACGAACGCCTTCTGGGCGAGTGCAACCACCACAGCCTCGGGCTTGTCCCAGAGCTTGGGGTCGTACAGCGTCTCCATGCCGACGTGGAACGCAACGCCGAACTCGAGAGGCTTAGCGGTCACCTTCGGGTAGTAGTACTCCCGAGTGAGCCAGTTCCAGCGACGCCTGCACTGACGGTAGCTCTTGGCACCGCTCGTGTGGACGCTGTGCGTGAGCTTCGCGTCGATGTAGTCCTGCACACTTTCAAGCACAGTGTGTATCCCTCCATTGGATTAACTGCACTATCTAAGTATATATGAAGCTCAATTGACAATCAACGGGCAATTTTGTTAGCCCTTTTTGTTTTCAACAAACGGATTCGAGAACAGTGCCATCACGTACTTCACGGGTATTCCCGCATGACGTGTGGTGTACTCGGCGACCCATTCATCGACAACAACGTCTTGGTTCTCACCAATGAACTTCGTCACTGTTACGGTTGTGCCTGGTGCCATCTTCGATGCTTCGCCGACGATTGTCCACTGACCGTCAGGGTGCTTAGCGAATTCGATGCGTCCTCGTACGTAGCGTCGACCAGAAGGAATAGGCGGAAGCTCGCGACGCTTTCGCTTTATCATGCCTTGATCACAGGCTTCACTACGTGAATGAGTTCGTTGCCGTCAGCGTCGTATGCACAGGCACCTCGCGCTCCGCACACGTCGCACCTCTCGGAGGGATCGTAGTCAGACTCCTCTCCTCCCTCGAGGTCTTCGTCCTGGAAGGACTCCATGCCGAGTACGTGAGGCCAGAACTCAGCATCAGGCATTGCTGCTCGACGTTCCCCCTCCGGACACGTCATCATGCCTTCCTTGCTGCCAGAGCTCGCTGCTGGGGGTTATCGGGATTGTAGCCGGGGTGCTTCATGTGATTGAAGCCGCGCCACTCGGGGGCGTCCTCGGAGATGGGAAGGAGGTTGGTACCGAGCGCTGTCCACCAGCTGTCACCTTCGGCCCAGAGCTTCGAGGGCTTCCCGCACTTGGCGTGTACCCACCAGCCGAGCTTGGTGCCTCTGGTGAAGGTACGTTCTCCACCAACGCACTCGCAGAAGAGGTCAGGCTTGGCAAAGACAGCACGCACAACCACAGGGACGAGCTTGTCTTCTGTGCTACCTTCGCTCAGGTCAGGGATGTATACACCCTTCCAGTTCCTGATCTCCTTGACCAGAGCAGCCGCGTCCTTGTTGTCATCAACGGCGAGCAGGATGTACCGTGCCACGAGTACGTTCCTTCCTTGAGCTGATTCGTACCTTCGTATTCGGAATCTTGTTTACGTACGCACCGAACTCTTTGTTGATCTCCTGCTGACGACGGAAGGCACCCTGTGCGTACCTGAGGATGTGGTGGACTTCGGTGCCGAAGAGCTTGGCGATCACAGCCAGCTCGTGCACAGTCCACTCAGTGCGTCCGGAGAGACGATCGTACAACGCCTTACGTGATCGACCGATACGCTCGGCAACGCCGATAACAGTACCGCCCCTCTTGATCATCAGTGCCTGGACGGCTTGAGACGTCGCCCAGTTGATCAGACCTGCCTCAGCGTTGAAGTCGTCATAGGTGACTATGCGTCTAGTCCCTACGTGATCCCGCATGGTCGATCACCTCGACCTTCAGCTTCGTGTGAATGTCGAGGTCCTGCGAGAGGTGCTCACCGATGAGACTGTCTGTGTTGAGTCCTGCATGGATAACACCCTCCCTCAGCAGGCTCTCACCCATGTCGTCCGAGGTCAGCAGACGCTTCTCGAGGTAGGTGATCGGGTCGTTCTCGTAGAACTCCCCTTCGATCATCTCGATGTAGTCGTCGGTGGGGTCGCCGCCCTCGTCGGAGTCCTTGATGTCCTGGAGATCGGTCTCCGGCAGGTCGTACTCCCAGACCAACGTGGCACGCATCTTCATCCGAGATCACCCTTCTGAATGTCGTAGCAGTCCTCGACGCATGGCATAACGGCATCCGGCTGGTTCATGTAGCGGTGGAAGTGGATGCCGACGGTCTCGACGTCACCCTTGTTGAGGAGAGCGTAGCCGTCGTCTTTGCACTTCTGCTCGTTCACCACCTTGTTGTCGAAGATGTAGTAGTCCCGACGCTTGGTGCTCTTGTCCTCAACAGTCATTTCTTTTTCCTCCTACTTCAAGTATAATGGAACCTCGCAGTACAAAGCAAGGGTGAATCTACTTGGTAACCTTAGTCGCTGCGATGGCATCCAGCATCTGGAGGTAGCGCTGGCTGTGAACCCACTGGTGCTGTACTTCCTGTGACAGGTTCTTCAGCCAGAACTCCGATGCGCGCGGACTGCTATCCAACTGCTCAGCAGTGCGCTTGAAGACCTCGAGGTACTGCCGCGCGACTACGACAACTCTGCCCACTACTTCTCGATCGACCTCGCTATTCACAGTGTCGTAGAGGGCGTGATATGCCAGACTCAGAACACCAATGTTCAATTCGGTTGCACGTGGCCTACTCATCACTTGTCCCCTAGGAGTTCTTTGAGCCACTTCCATGACTGCTGGATCTGTTGTAGGCGTCCTCGGTCAACTGTGTTCCTGGCAACGATGTCGATAATCTGCACGGTGTTCTTCTGACCGATGCGGTGCTCTCGATCCTCAGCCTGTACGTTCTTGCTTGCCGACCAGTCACGATCGACAAAGATCATCTTGCTGGCACGAGTCAGTGTGATACCTTCGCCACCAGCCCTGATCGTACCGACGAACACACGAAGCTCGCCCGCCTGGAACATGTCGATGATCTTGTCTCTGTCAGGCTTCGACGTGTCACCGGTGTAGCAGCCGTGGGATATCTTCGCTTTCTTGAGGCGCTCACTCAGGAGTGTCACCACGTCCCGGAACTGAGTGAAGACGACGAAGCTGTGCGTAGGGTTGTCACTGAGGATCTGCATCACGGCATCGAGCTTCGACGACGGATCGATCATCTGGACGACCTGAACTTGCTTCGTCAGGAACGTTCCATCAGGAAGTACGACTCGTCGAGTCTTCCTTCGACTGTTGATGTTCTCAGCGAACAGGCCAACGCTGTGCTCGTAACCTTCTTCAGTCAGTAGCACTTCGTGTCGTTCAGCCGTGGGCAGTTCACGATACTCTTCGCGAACGTAGACGGTCTTCATCACCAGTACGCACGACGAAATGGCGAACTGCTGGAGGCGCTGAAGCTTTGCAATCACCACAGGGGCTGCGAGTGGCTGGTCTTCCATCTCTCCGACCCAAGAGAGCATGTCGTTCTTCATCTGGTCGTAGATGCGTCGCTGAACGGCTGAGAGAGGAACCTCGATCTCGTCGAAGGTCTTCTCCGGGAGTTCCTTCGCTACGTCAGTCTTGAGCCGACGAAGGTAGAACGGTGCCATCTCCTTCTGGAGCTGCTCGACGTTCCGAACACCCGTGACCTTCTTGTAGCCGTTAGCGATCTCGAACTGGACGAAGGTGTTATAGAACCGCCAATACGAACCGAAGCGTTTCGGGTACAGCCAATTGAGGATCGACCACAGATCGTCAGGTCGGGTCTCAGCAGGAGTCCCTGTGCAGGCGATCTTGTACTTCGGCTTGATCTTCTTCAGTGCGAGGGTCTGCTGGGACTTTCGATTCTTAGCCCTGTGGGCTTCGTCGGCGATGACGTGGAACCAGTCCTGGTCAGCAAGCTCCGGCATGAGTCGCAGAGCGTCCCAGTGGACGACATACACGTCAGAATTGCCCTGCCTAATCGACTGCAGGAACTCTTGACGTGCCCTCTGCGGTTGTTTGCCTTCTCCATCGTAGGCCGTCACCTTCATGTTGGGGAGCATCCAGGCGTAGTGCTTGACCCACGTGTTGACGACCGAGAGCGGTGCGACGACNAACGTNCGAGCCGTGTAGGCTCTGTCGCGAATCCGCTTGATCCGATCGAGAGCGATGGCCTCTACNGTCTTGCCGAGACCCATGTCGTCGCCGATGAGTACGCTATCGACGTTCTGGAACTTCCGTAGNCAGGNNACCTGAAAGTCACGCAGCTGGAAGTGCGGNTCGAGTTGCCANGCCATCNTGTTNTGNGCTCGCTTCTCGTCGTCAGTCTTCAGAGGACTGTGCNCTCCCATCAGGGTCCTCCTTCGGCCACTTGTATTCGAAGCACGTGCACTCGAGCGGCTTGATGTCGTGCTTCTCGCAGTGCCTTCCCAACATGTAGGACATGTACATGAGGTCTTCGAAGACGACTGCCATCGCGAGGATTGCACCCTCGGCGTCGCAGTGCTCGTCTGCCCCAGCGATCGTGTTCAGGAAGATGGCTCGCAGCGCAGGAGCGGGATGCACGGCAGCGCGACGCCTGTTGAACCAGTCTTCCTGGATCTTCAGGTAAGCATCTTCGAGCAGGACCATCTGATGTCCGTACTCGATCTCATCGAGACCCGCAGGCCTGTGGTCGTCAGGACTTTCCGGATGCGACACGTGCCTCCTCCAACTTCTGCTTTGCCGAGGCGATGATCTCGTCAGGCGTCTCCCCTTCGAGATTGTATTCACGCTTCAGGGTCATCGAGAACGAGTTCAGCCCGTCACGTTTCGTCGTCAGGCTCCGCAGGGCGAACGTCAACAGTCTCTCTTGGGGAGTCACCTAGCTTCACTTCCTTCAACACGTCGAAGAAGTTCGGACAGCTCCAGATCATGTACCAGTGCTCTTGTCGCCTCTGGACATTGAACCGAAGTGTTGCGTAGCCGTGGCGTTGCTTGCAACGCTTACACCACAGGCCGTCTTCGACCTCGGCTGACACTGACGGAGGAGTCCAGCTTGCTCCCTGAAACCTCCGCTTGCGTCTGAATTGCCGAGGTCTCTCTTTCATGTCACCCCTGCACAATCTGGACTACGCAGGCTACGAAACAACCGACGTAGAACGGTACATTGCCATGCGATCCTGCAGCATGCGCAATGAGTCCTGCGGTGACTCCGCACGCGACGGAGATCACAACTCTCCCGAAGAACTTCACGGCGTGATCCTCTCCATGAACTCCAGGAAGCGTTCGCCGGCCAACCTGAGGTTCTTGTACAGCTCCTCGTTAGCACAGAAGGTCCTGTGGTAGTCGATGGCTTCCGCCCAGACCTTCTCGTAGCGAACGTCCTTCTCCTCGTAGGCCTGCCACTCAGCCTCCGTGACGTCCTCGATCCTGTGACGCTCGCGTCGCCAGTAGTCACAGTAGTCGTAGTCCATGCCGTCGTAGGTGTGATCCATCTTGCAGGCACACTCGAAGTTCTGCTCGACGACGTGCCTGTACCAGTCGAGGTCGTGGCGACTGTCGACGTCTTCGAGCCAGTCGTGGAGCTTCTGTGCCAGCTCAGCCTTGGCCTCTGCCTGTCCCTGTTCGCGACCTTCTCGGTGCGCCGACAGGCCTGCCATGAAGT
>C688J18823_10001852_pt1 | contig 13178 bp, 12 predicted proteins | sample HopSoiMetagenom1_FD_18823 | JGI IMG/M metagenome (IMG submission 18823)
GCCGCCGCCAGCGCGCGTGCAAGTCTCGTGAGCACGCGCAGATCACTTTGCTTTGTCGGGACGAAAAGGCGAAGCGGACGGCTGCGTGGCGCGGTCCAGCCTGCGACCTCCAGCAGAGTCCCGGAGGTCACAGCCAGGCGCGCGTTTCCTTCGACGTAGGCATGACTGCGCCCGAGGTCTTCGAGCGCGATGATCTTGAAGCGAAGCGGCGAGCGGTCACCGGCGATCCGCAATTCCGTGCCCACAGCAAGGCCGTTCGCCCATCCACCCTGCAGAATCAGCGTTCCATCGGCTCGCACGTTGTCGACGGCGACCACCGTACGGTCGTCGCGCTGATCGGTACGCATACCGAGGAAGGGATTCGTTCGCGCATCCGCGTCACCTGCGATCACCGGATCCTGATAGGGCGTCTCGCCCCGCATCCGTGCTTCGGCACGGAGGAACGTATCCATTGCCGGCTCGCCGCCGGGAGCATCGCGCAGCGACCGAATCAGCGCCCAACTGAATACGCCGTGAAAATGATCGTGCTCATCCCGCGTTTCCCAGGCGTCATCGAACTCGTGCGTTGCGGTCAGCACGAGGGCTCCCCGTTGCTCGGGACCAGGTCCGGGATAACTGTGATCCGCGATATCGCGCAGGTCGGGACGAATGCCGCGCGGGACGGCGCCGGTCGGCAACCCGCGCACACCCGAGCCACTGTGACAGTTGTCAAGTACGATCGTCAGGCGTGCATCGCGATCCAAAATCGCATTGAAGCGCTTCTGCAATTCCTTATCGCGGATGTCTTTCGCGCCGCGGCGTGAATCAGCCGGAACGATCGATTCATCCAACTTGTCCGCCTCGTCCGACCGAGAATTCCGCACTTGGGAGCCGTGACCGGCGTAATAGAAAAGCACCACGTCGCCTTTGCCGGCCGGTTTCACCAGCTTGTCGTCCAACGCGGCGAGGATCGCGTCACGCGTCGCCGCCTGGTCGGTCAGAGTGATGATGTCGCCGTCATTGAAGCCATACAACTGCTTCAGCATCCCGGCCATCAGTTGCACGTCGTTGACCGCCCCCGTGAGATTCGGCCAGTCTCGATCAGGCGGCGGTCCCAGCATCGGCTGTGCGGCCAGAGTGGAGGCCGTGTAGTCGTTGATGCCGATCAGCAGAGCGCGATGACGCACCGTCTCCGTTGCGTGGGACGGTCCGGCGCAGAGAACCGCCGCGGTCAGCCATCCGATGGTTCCGAGTATTCTCATGACACCTTTGCCGCAAATCCGTGTCTTCCCCGGGAGAGAGGAGCAGCAGGTGAGACACATTTTCTGCATTTTTGTGGCGGTGCTGTGTGCCCATGATGCCACTGGCGGCGTGACCCTCGACAATCAGCTCGATCCGGCGGGTTCGGCCGGGTTGTTCGTCGGGGTGCGCAAGTTCACGAAGGATTCGTCGCTCGTCGAGCTTCCTTACGCGGTGGATGACGCGGTCGATCTGGCGTATGCGATGTCGCTGAATGCACCGACGCGCCTGCTCGATCCTGCGCGCATCGCGCTGGCTCTTGCGGGCGAACCATCGAAGGAGATCTCGAAGTTGCGTCTGCAGGAGCTCATTCGAGCGGGCGCAGCGCTGTATGACGCGCAGCAGTCGCAAATCATCCGGTTGCTGGAGACGCAGGCGCGTGCCACGGGCGCGCACGGATTGTTGATCGTCGCGTTTGCCACTCACGGAATCAATGATGGCGGAGTGCAATATCTTCTCGCGTCCACTTCGGTTCTGCAGCATCTCGACACCACTCTTTCGGAAAGCAAACTGTGCGAAGCGATCGAGGACGCCGGAGTCCAGCGCTCGCTCGTCTTCATCGACGCCTGCCGCCGGAAACTGAAGAAAGGTCCGCGCGCCGGACCCGATCCGCAGTCCGCCGCCGCGCTCCTCGGCATCATGGCTCGCACATACGGCCACGTCGTGTTCTCCGCGGCAGCGGCAGGCGACTACGCATACGACGACGATGAACTGTGCAATGGCGTTTTCACCGCGGCTGTCATCGACGGCTTGCAGTGCGATGCGGCCAAAGACCGGCGCGGTTACGTGACAGTCGATACGCTGTCCGAATATGTCGGACGCCGCGTTCTGGCCTGGGTGCGGAAACACCGTAATCCGGAAGCACGGAAAGCGACGCAGGTTCAATTTGAGATTCAGGCAAAACGAATGCCTCTTTCCGCGTGTGCGGGACACGCACGGCAAAGCTCAGAAACAGGGCTTCATCGTCGCCGCCTCGGTGGCGTCCGTCGCGCCATACGTCCAGGTGCGACCCGACACATCGCGATACGCCACACCGCGAAACGAACGCTCACGGCAGAAGCGCTGCACACCGCCGCGGGTTACGTCACCGGCGCCCATGCCGTAATGCATCGTCTCGATCATCGGCTCCTCGAGCTGTACGGCGGTGGTAATGAAAAGCACGCCACAATCGTCGGCCGCGGCGGCAGCGCGTACGTTCCACGCCGAATAACCGGAGAGTGCGAGTTGCCTTGTAAAAGTCCGTGCTGCCATGATTCGCCGCTCGCGTTCCGTCGGCGGCCGGTTCGATTCGCACGACATCACGAACAAAGCGCAAAGTGAGAGTGCTGCAAGTCTCCACATCCGAAACCTCCCTCATTCGCCGTTCACGCAGCTCCCCCGCCCTGGAGCGGGGGAGAGCGTTTCGAAACAATTACGGCGTGTTCTGGGTGGGTGGACAGAGAAGCCGGTCGTAGGCCGTTCGTCCGACATTCAACCGAATTCCGTTGAGCAGATCGGAAAAGAGCGCATTCGCCGGGTGAATCGCGTGCCAGTCGACGGCGGGATATTGCGGTGCGCCGGGCGCAGCCCCGGCGATCGGAACGAGACGGGCTTCTGCCGCGGGCGGTGCCTCGACGATATCGTAGTACATCTCCGCATGCTTACCTGCCTGGGGAGTCTTGTTCGACGGCGAGGCGGGCGGCACGAACGGCGGCAGATTGAGAAAAACCATTTCCAGCTTACCGTTGGTGTCGGGCGAGAGCGTCATCGTGCGCTGCGCACCGGTGTCGAACTTCGTGTCGACGATCTGCACGCTGTCGCCTTCCACGTCGATGTCCGCGCCGACCCATGTGGCAATCGCCTGGCTGTAGCTCGACGGGTCGCCCTCGCCATCCAGGCGATTGAAGTGCACCGGCGTGACATTGTTGCCAATGCGAGCAATCGCATACGTAAACAGCTTGCCGGTGCGGAGCTTGAAGCGCCCGGCGACGATCGCCGGCGGCAGCGCGGCGTGCATCGCGGGATCGACCGCACAGTCGGGGCAGATCTTTCGGAAATCCATGACCCAGTCGAACGACTCGCGCTCGAGCGCATTCGTCGGAATGATTGCCGGTTCGCCGTCGACGGTCGGACGCGTTGCGGCAAAGGTCAGTGCGGGGAGATCGGGAGCACTCGAGCTCCCTTTCAACAGCGACAGTTCGGATCTGGACAGGATCCAGGCGCCGCCGTTGAGAAGCGCGGCTTCCAGAGCATCGACTCCTGCACTGGCGGAGAGATCGCGGAACAGGTAACCGGCGATCGCGGCATCGCGGCGCGAACAGTCACCGGTGCAACCGCCGGCTCGCGCCAGCAGAACCGGTGTATGTTTCTGCACGGCTGAGCCGTCGGAAAGATGGTGGGGACGCGAGACATTGAGCAGCAGGACTGTAACTTCCTGTTTGTCCTGGCTCGGAATGAACACAATGAGGCCACTGAAGAGAATACGCAGTAGAAAATGCACGATGTGTCTCCTTTACTTGCGGCGTGGAGACTCGAAGGGTGACGAGGCATGGCCGATCACCTGAAACGGTGCCCACGCCAGTACCGACCGTAGGCCGGGGTTTCTATTACTGAGCATTTCGAGTTGTGCGGTGCGAAGCGCCACCGCCGCGTCGTTGCCCTGCCGGTATTGGCGATGGAAAGACACGAGGAGCTGCTCCGCTGTGGCGTCGCTCACTTCCCAGAGACTTCCGATCACCGCCGGCACCCCTGCCGCGATCAGCGGCCGGACCAGTGGCGCAACACCTTCCGGACCGACCGGGAGCCCGCCCGCGCTGCTGCACGTGGAGAGGACGACCAGCCGTGTGTGATTGAACGTCAGCTTCTGCAGTAACTGCTCGCCGTCGAGAGCTCCGGAATTCCCCGCGGACCGGGCCAGAAGCAGAAGCGAGTGCGATGGTTCCGCGGCGTTGGGCATTGCGTGAGCCGCGACATGAACGATCGTGTTTTGCGGCGCCAGCTCGAGGAATGCCGGAACGGTCGCATCCGTGTCCTTCAAGACCTTCGCATTCGGGCCGTAGATCTGCTGAATGAGCAGCACTTCCTGAAGCGCCAGATCGAGGCGGCCGAGCTGCATCATGGCCATGAGTCGCGGATCGAACGCCGGATCACCCACGAGCAGTTCGGTCGGCTCGAGGTCGCGCGGCATCGTCTCGTCGCGTTCCAGCGAATGAAGATACATCTTCGCGCTGGCCGCGATGGAGACCGGTCCTTCCTGCATCACATAACGGCGGCTGTTCGCATCCTGCAGTGCCGCGATCGGCAGACCGTGGATCGCACCGTCCGGCACGAACACCAGATTGGACGGCTTTTGAATCGACAATAAAAGAGGCGCGATCAATTTCTCATACGCGGCCCTGAGTGCGAATTCGAATGCCGGCTTGTCGTAATGGTGGGCGGCGGTCTGCAGCGTGCTGCTCCAGCGTTCGATGGCTTCCCTCGACGCCGACAGCTCGATGAACTGACAGCGATCATGGGTGATGACCCAGGCGTATGTCCGGTCCTCGAGCACGCAGTATTCGATGATGGTCGTGCCGGGAGGGATCGCCGCCTCGATCTGAGGTAGCTTCATCGCGTCGAGATCGGCCCTGTGCACGAGGTTCAGCAGATCGTAAGCGCGCGCTTTTTCCGCGTACTCAAACGCCTCATCGGTATGTTTACTCTCTGCCAGCCGGCGAATCAGCAGGCGATAGGTACGTTGAAAACGGGACAAATACGCGCTCCACACCTGATCGCCGAAACCCGTTTGGCGCTTCTCCAGGTTCCCGTTCTCCTCTTTCCGCAGGGTGTCGAGCGCATTGCGAAGATCCGCTTCGGCCGATTGCAAATCGCCACTCAGCACCTCGGCCTCCGCCCGTTCGGCCAGCAGCGTTGCCACGACCGTCTGGTCCTGAGAATTTCTCGCCGCGGCGAGTGCTCGGGTGAATGCCTCGGCCGCAAGCGCCGGCTGAACGATCAGATTCGAGCGGCCGTCAACGTCGAGAATGTGCGCGTCGAGTGCATCGCGGACTCGCTCGTCCTTCTTTCCCGCGGCGAGGCCCTTCGCCTCATTGAGATCCAGCCTCGCCTGCCTGAACTGATGGACCTGTAATTCCAACTCGGCGCGGCCCCGCAATGCACTGGAAAGCTGCGCCGTGTCCTTGTCGCTCTTCGTTAATTGCACGGCCAGGTCCTGATAACGCAACGCGACCGCCGGATGTCCGAGGCCGAATGCCGCCGCGGCCGTCTCCCCGAGCAACGCGTGTTTCGAGCGCGTTTCCACCACGTGCAATTGGAGGGTCATCGCCGCGGCCGCCTCGGCCCACGCAAAGTCCTGCTGGCCGACCGTGGTGTAAATGCCTGTCTTTCGCGTATGACAGGCCAGTATTCCTTCATCGTCGTGTATCTGCTTGTAGCGCTCGAGTGCCGACTCATACGCCACCAATGCATCGAAATAATGGCTACTGAAAAGCTTGCAATACCCTTGTGCGGAGGCAATTCGCGCGAGCAGCGATCCATAAGGGACCCGCTGCGCTTCCAGTTCCAGTTTGTCGAGCAGAGCCAGTGCTTCCGCTGGTTTTTCCCACGACAGACCGGGCACGGAACCGACATCCGCAAGGAAGCGCAGCGGTGAGCCGGCGAGCAGATGCGATGCCTTCTGAAACGAAGTTGGTTTTGTGTTCGGCAGTTTGTGCCTCGCCTCGGCGTAGGCAAGATGTCCCGGCCAGAGCTTCCGCGGCGCCCGGGCGAGAGCTTTGATCACATCGACATCGAAAAGATCGCCCGTCAGCCGCGACAGCTCGCGCGCAAGCAGTGTCAATTGTTCGAGTTGACCGGCGGTCGGAACCGACTTCCATTCGAGCGGCAGATCATCGAGCAGATAACGCTCCGCGGTCGACGGAAACGGCGCGATCAGCCGGGCGATCGCTCCGCGGTCGAGCGCCTTCATCGCGTCCGACAACGCCGGCTTGTTCCGTTCCCACACTCGTACCGCATCAGCGTTTCGATCGCGAACGAGCTGGTTGCGATGAATCGTGCCGCCTGCCGCTCCGCTCGATTTGTCGATGGCCAGAAAGTCATCCCATGCCGAGATCGCATCATCGATCAGGCCGAGTTTCTCCAGTGCCAGCGCTCGATTGAACCGCGCCGCCGGAAGTTGCGGCGATTGCCGAACGGCCTGATCGGCCGCGTCGAGTGCATTCAGATAATCGCTTGCATGCGACTGCGCGCGGACGCAGTACGCGGCCGCGACGTCCGTCCACGCCTCGGGCGTCGATTTCGCGATCCACTTCAGCGCGGCAATCGCCTTCTCCGTACAACCGGGCCTTCCGGCCAGCAGCCGCAGCGCCTCGTCATGTGTCCTGATTTCGGCGTCGCAGACGGGAATCACTCCGTCCGTCGGCATGTGGCTCAGCCGCGGCTCGATGGTGCGAACCCACTTTCCCACACCGCCGGTGTCTTCATGACGAGCACACGCCACGGCGATCGTGCAGAAAACGACAACCCCAAAGGCGGATTTTTTCACTCTTTCAATAAGATACATGCTTCCGGAGATGAGATCAGAGCAATGAGCAGGGACGAACGATTCGAAACGATTTATCGAAACAACTACGCTTTCGTCTATCGATTGTTCCGATCGTGCCGGGTCTCCGACGATGAATCGCACGATCTCGCGCAGGAAACGTTCAAGAAGTTCTACGAGAAGCTCGATCAGTACCGGGGCGGTGACAAAGAGCTTAGGAGCTATCTGAAAACCATAGCGCTGAGGGTGTTGTACAACTGGATTCGCACCGCCGAAGCTCAAAAGCGAAAAAGGGAGGAGGTCAGCCTCGACGATCCCGACTTCACCGCCGAGCCGGCCGCACCCGCGGAACCCGATTACGCCGAACGTGAGGAGCAGGAGCGGCGGCTGACCCGTCTGGAGAACACGGTGTCAGAGCTCTCCGCCGGCAAGCGCCTATGTCTCACATTGCGCATCAAGGGCCTCACATACGAAGAAATCGCCAAAGCGCTGAAAATAACGCCTGACGCTGTCAAGTCGCGGCTGCGCGATGCCAAGAAGCATCTGCGCGAGCGGCTGGGAGAGGATGATGACCAGGAATAACGATCTCGAAATGCTCCTCACGGAGCTCGATCAGAAGACTCTCGAAAAACTCGGCGGCTCCGCCGCGATCGAGCAGATCGAAGCGTACATGCGTGACGAACTGCCGGAGGGAGAGGAAAAGGAACGCGTCCGAGCGACGCTCGTCGCACACCCCGAACTTGCACGTGCAGTAGCGCTTTGGCCACATGCTGATGACGAGCTTTCGGATGATGACGTTGATCGACAGTGGACTTCAATGCGGAAAGAGATCGGACTTCCCGACACGAAGAATGATCGTCGTCGGGTACTGCCGTTCCGCTCCGCATTTTCGGCAATCGCGGCCACGCTCGCGATCGTCTTCGGAGGGCTCTTCCTGCATGCGCAGTGGCGCCTCACGCGTCCAACGGTCGCCTGGGACGAAACGCTGCTCTACCCCGACGGACGCCGAGGGGGAGCCGATACGCCGGTCACCCTGACACCGGCAGGCAACTCCTTCTTTGTGGTCGTTCCGCTCATCGGCCAGGCGCCGTTCAGTGAATACCGGCTGGAGATCATCGACGGCGGACGTTCGCTCTGGCGCAGTTCTGCCCTGCGACGCAGCGCGGACGATTCCTTCGCCATGTTGGTACCCCGCAGTTTTCTGAAACCAGGTTCGTACCAGGTCGTGCTGTACGGCGAGGATGGCTCACATGAGGTGAAGCTCGCCACGTATTCGGTCAGCGTTCAATCGCGATGAGCTCTACGCGCCGGTCGCGAGGAGACGCGCCGTGCCGGCGTCGCAAAGCAACGGCTAGTGTAGTGTTTCGTAAATAGCTATACAGATGGATGGGGCATGGCGGCACGTGCCCTTTCAATCTTTTTGAGGATCTCGGCGCCCGCTGCTTTCCAGATGTATCTCTTCGGGGTGAGGTTGCGCTCGGCGAGGTAGCCATTGATGGCGGCAGTGAGTGCGGGCACGCCAGTGAAGCTCTCGTCCCGGATAGCGTCTTCGGTGAGATCGCGAAAGAACCTCTCGATCAGATTCATCCAGGAACTGGAAGTCGGCGTGAAATGGATGACCATCCGATCGAGGCCGTGACTCGTTCGATTCCGCGCATTGCGCCATTTCAGCCACGATTTGACGTTCGGATGCTTGTGGGTGCCATAGTTATCGACGATGAGGTGAAGGGTGACATCGCCCGGCATTTCCCGATCGAGCTTCTTGAGGAACGTGAGCCATTCGACGTTCGTATGCTCGGGTGCGATGAAGCTGGCGATCTTCCCATCGAGATAGTTCAAGGCGGCGAACAGCGTGATCGTGCCGTGACGGACGTAATCGTGCGTTCTGGTCCGGATGTGCCCTGTTTTCAACGGCAGGCCGGGCTGGGTTCGTTCAAGGGCTTGGCACTGGCTCTTCTCATCGCAGCACAGGATCAATGCCTTTGCCGGCGGGTGCAGATACAGCCCGATCACGTCCCAGAACTTCGGCTCGAAATCAGGGTCGGTGGATAGCTTGAATGTCCTAGTCAAGTGCGGTTTGATGTCGTTGCTACTCCACAGACGCTGAACCGTGGCTGGCGAGACGTCCGCTTCACGTGCCATCGTACGCACGCTCCAGCGTCTCTTCCGTGCTGGCGGACGGGTAGCTCCCACGATCACACGTTCGCGCTTTGCTGCCGTGATCGAGGGCTTACGTCCACGTCCTTGAGCATCCGTCAGTCCGGCCAGTCCCTTCATTCGGAAGCGTCTCTCCCACAGCGCAACCACGGGGCGATTCACTCCCACGCTCTTGGCCGCTTCTTCCTGACTCAAGCCCGCGGCTCGCTCAAGAATGATTCGAGCGCGACGAACTTCTCGTTGCGTCGAGGTCGACCGGTTCAACACCCGACGAAGTTCCGCTTCTTGTTCGACCGAGACGATCAGGGGGCGTACCTTTCGAGCCATGCTGCAAGGCTATCAGGTAACACCAGTTCTGAATAGCTATTTGCGAGACACTACACTAGCGGCCGGCATCGACTGGCTCCACGATCGCGGCGCGCCACGAGTCATCCTCTGGACCGTAGCTCCGAACAAGGCCGCCCAACGCGTCTTCCGCGGCCTCGGCTTCCGCGACACGATGCTCGAGATGACGATGGAACTGCCATGATTCGATCGACCGAATGCGTTCACGGCGCGCAATAGCACGCCGAGAACGCCGGTCCATCGCCCGCAATCCACACCCGTAGCCCTTCCATTTCGCGAGTGCTTCGGCTGACGATTGGCGGCGCCGGACGAGAGTAGTCGAAGTACTTCGCGCGGGTTGCGGCGTCGCTGCCGATCGACTTTTCGAGTTGTATCAAGGTCGCGGCGGTGTAGCTCGGCTTCTCATACGCCTCCGTCGAATGAATACTCGCGCGACCACGGCAGCATGACGTTCAGCAGGTGATGGGGGCGGTGTAGCCGGCGACGGCGCCGCGCGGGGGGTGACGTCGACGATCTCGAACGCCGGATTGTTGCCGAAGACCCGCGATACCGAGGGAGTGATGTGGATGAAGTCTCTGACGGCGAGGCGGAATTCGTCCTGATGAGTGTGACCGGCGAACGAGCCGAGGATGGTGTTGCGGTGGGCGGCAGCGACCAGAACGTCTGTGGCTTCACATCCGGACACGCGCGCCATACTCCTCGCTGTGGTGGACGTCGATGCCCGGCGGGATGTGAAACAGCAGCCAGACGCGCTTTCCTTCGCGTCGCGTGGCGAGACCGTCGTCCTGTCGATTCCGTTCACCAACGGCTATGACCTCAACGACATCAACGACGCCGTCGTTACCGTCCGCGCGACGTCGATCGCCCTCGGGGCCGCCGGCGCCGGGGCAAAACGTCACACGCACGTTCACGGTGACCATCCCTTTTCGGCGAGCTGCGGCAGCCGCTACCTCCCGATCACCGTGACCAGCTCACTCGGCACCATCCTTCGCCCAACAGCCTGCAGCTCGGAATCCGTACATCGCAGCTCGGCATCGTCGCAACACCGTTTGCCGGAGGCGCCGGCAAGGCGTCGTTCCACGACCTCTCGATTGCCGCCGCGACGCCCACCGTGAATGGCAGCGCTTGTGTCAGTCGCACGCAACGCTTCCGTCATTCACGATCGAATTCGACCGTCACGAGTACCGCAACGTCGCGTTCAAAGACTGCCCTGTTGGAACGTAATCGCCTCGATGCCGATACAGAACAACCTCAAACAGATATCCCTCGGCATACATACCGCGACGTTCGTCGAATCCGCGAACGGCGGTGTGTGGAACACGACGAACGGCGGTCAGTCATCGATTCCTCTCCTCGTCATCGAGGGGAGAGGCGGCACGAAGCTGACCTTCACCACCGCGGTCTTGCGCGAAGTCATCCTCGCCGGCGGCGCGATGCAGAAAGTCACGATCAGCTTCGATTCGACCACCGCGGCGCCGCCACCATCCGCCGCGCGGCGATCAACGGCAAGATCGCGACCGTCGCGCTCAAGGGCGGCACTGTCGGCCGCTGCCTTCCAGGCGCTCACGCAAACATCGATCGCGCCCGCCGGATACTCCGCGCGGTGACCGAGGAGAGATAATCGATGCTTCATGAGTATCGAGGAAGACCCGGCGTTCCATCGCGTCGAAGAGGTCTTCGCCGCACTCGACCGCGCGTGCAGTGACGACGCGGCGTTGCGCGCCGAGGTCGAGAGCCTGCTGGCGGCGGACAGCGGCACGACGTTCGTTCGCGATGCGGTCTCCGAGGAGGCGCAGGCGCTCGCCGAGCGCCGGGAGCGCGCGTGGATCGGACGCAGACTCGAACCCTGGCGCATCACCGGCATCGTCGGCCGCGGCGGCATGGGCGCGGTGTACGAAGTCCTCCGCGACGACGGCACGTTCCAGCAGCGCGCCGCGCTGAAGATGATCCGCGCTGACGTCGATTCGGAGCCGGGCCGCCGCCGATTCCTCGACGAGCGCCAGATCCTCGCCCACCTCAATCATTCGAGCATCGCGCGCCTGCTCGACGGCGGCGAGAGCGAAGACGGCATTCCGTATCTCGTGATGGAGGCCGTCGATCGCCAGCCGATCACGAAGTACTGCGACGAGTACGAGCTATCCATCGACGCGCGGCTGCGGCTCTTCTCGGCCGGCTGCCGCGCCGTGCATTTCGCGCACACGCACCTCATCGTGCATTGCGTGGACTTCGGCATCGCGAGGCTGATCGATCCCGGCGCCGCGCGCGCCGAAACGCTCCTGGCGAGCCCGGAGCAGGTGCGCTCCGAGCCGGCGACGACCGTCACGGACGTCTATTCACTCAGCGGCGTGCTCTACGAGCTGCTGACCGGACATCCGGCGCACGAGTTCGAGTGGTACAGCCTCCCGGAGGTCACGCGCGTGATCTGCGACGTCCACAGCCGGCCGCCGAATGCGGTCGCGCCGCCGCGACTGCAACGACAAGTTCGCGGAGACCTAGACAACATCGTGCTCACCGCGCTGCAGAAAGAGCCCGGCCGCCGTTATTCATCCGCCGAACAATTCGCCGAAGAAATCGATCGCTACCCGTCCGGACGCGCCGTGCACGCGCGCGGTTCATCGTGGAGTTATCGCGCCGGCAAGTTCATCGCGCGCAATTGCGCCGGCGTCGCCGCGACACGGCTGGTGTTCTTCTCGCTGGTCGGCGGCATCGCCGGAACGATGTGGCAGGCGCGCCGCGCGGAGCGGCGATTCCAGGAGGTGCGTAAGCTCGAGCGCAGTGCTTTCCAGTCCCGGCTTCCGCCGAGCCTCCGCGCGCGCGATCGCCACCGTTGCGACGTACGACTTCTTCGCCGAGTCGAGATCGCCGCGGCGGATCGCGAGCTCGCCGTTGCGCCGGCGCGCCTGCAGGAGATCGTTCGGTGTGCCGAACTTCTTCGCCGACTCCGCCGCGCTCAATCGCTGCGCTTCCTCGCGCTCGCGGAAAAAAACGAGCGTGAAGCGCGTTTTGCAACGGCATGGCTGCGTCGGGAAATGGTCGGCTCGAGTGCCTGACGACGATCGCGTTACCGCATACCTGCACGCGTGGGAGCAGGGTGATGATCGGGCGCTCGAGCGCCTGTTGCCACTCGTCTATGCCGAGCTTCGCGCGATCGCGGCGCGTCATCTGAGCGCGGAGCGTCCCGGCCACACGCTGCAGCCGACCGCGCTCGCCAACGAGGCTTACCTCCGTTTGCGCGGCCTCGGCGACGTGCCGTGGCACGATCGGACGCATTTCTTCGCTATTGCATCGAGGATCATGCGCCGGATACTCGTCGATCACGCCCGTGCGAAGTTGGCGCAGAAGCGCGGTGCGGACGCGCCACGCGTCGCGCTTGGCGATCGCCGGCAGGAGCCGGCGCAACCGGAAATGGATGCGGCGGAACTGATAGACCTCGATCGCGCGCTCAACGAGCTCGCCACCGAAGCGCCGCGCCTCTCGCGATTGGTGGAGCTGCGGTTCTTCGGAGGGTTGGGCGTCGAAGAGGCGGCGGAGCTCGTCGGCTGCTCGGTGCGCACGGCGAAACGCGACTGGGCATTCGCGCGCGCGTGGCTGCTCAACCGCTTGAGCGAGGGCTCGACGTGAGCGCGGCCGGCTCGAACTTTCAACGACTGCAGGAGCTCTTCGATCGCGTCCTGGAGATGCCGGCTCATCAGCGCGAGGCGGAGATCGCGCGCGTCACCGCCGACGCGACGACTGTCGAGGAACTGCGCGCGTTGCTCGATCAGGCTGCACGCACACACAGTCCGCTCGATCATCCGACGCTCCGGCTCGGCGACGCAGCCGAGCCGCCGCTCCCGCAAGTGGCCGGCTTTCGTCTGCGCCGGCGCATCGGCTACGGCGG
>C688J18823_10001853_pt1 | contig 13178 bp, 13 predicted proteins | sample HopSoiMetagenom1_FD_18823 | JGI IMG/M metagenome (IMG submission 18823)
CCCGCCGATGGGGGATCGATCTTGTTCGACGGACGCGAACTCGTCGGACTACCCGCGCATCGCATCGCGCGCGCCGGCATCGCCCGCACCTACCAGATCCCGCGTCCGTTCAATCATCTGACTGTGCTGCAGAACGCGGCGCTGCCGCCCATGTTCGGCCAGGTGACGATGGACCGCGCGAGCGCGGAGGCCGAGGCGTGGCGCTGGCTCGAGTTCACGCACCTCGCCGACAAGGCGCATCGCTATCCGGCGGAGCTCAACCTCCATCAGCGCAAGTTCCTCGAGCTCGCGCGCGCGCTGGCGTCGCGGCCTCGCTTGCTGTTCCTGGACGAAGTGCTGTCGGGCCTCACCCCGACGGAAATGGACGAAGCCATCCGCCTCGTGCGCGCCATCCGGGACCAGGGCGCGACCATCGTCTTCGTCGAGCACGTGATGCGCGCAGTGATGGAGCTGACCGACCGCGTGGTCGTGCTGACGTATGGACGGGCGATCGCCGCTGGCGCGCCGCGGGAAGTGATGCGCGACCCGCAGGTGGTCGACGCCTACCTGGGAACCGCTCATGCTTGAAGTGCGCAAGCTGCAGGTTTCCTACGGTGCGGCGCCGGCGATCAATGGCGTGGACTTCAACGTAGAGGCCGGCGCGCTAGTGGTGGTGGTGGGCCCCAACGGCGCCGGCAAGACGACGCTCATCAACGCCATTGCCGGCGTGCATCGGGCGCAGTCCGGCGAGCTCAAGATGGACGGCCAATCGCTCCTCGGCGAGGCGGCGCATCGCTATTGCGACCACGGCATCGCCCTGGTGCCTGAAGGCCGCCGGCTTTTCAGCGGCCTCACCGTGCGCGAGAACCTCGAGCTCGGCGCGTACCGGACGGCGGCGCGCGGGCGCCGGGCGCAGTCCCTGCGCGAGATGTGCACTTTATTTCCGGCCGTGGAGGCCAAGCTCGATTCTCCGGCGGGCACCCTGTCGGGCGGGCAGCAGCAGATGGTGGCCATCGCCCGGGCCCTGATGGCCCAGCCGAAGCTCCTCCTGCTGGACGAGCCTTCGCTCGGCCTCGCCCCGGCCATCGTGCTTGAGCTTTTCCGTATCATTCGGGAAGTCAACGCGCGCGGCGTGGCCGTGTTGCTGGTGGAACAGAATGTCGCCGCCGCGCTCGAGATCGCGCATCGCGCTTACGTGCTGGAAGAGGGGCGTATCGTCGCCGAAGGCGAGCCGCGCAGCCTGCTGTCGCAACCGCATATTCAGAAGGCATACTTAGGTCACTGATGGCACATCGCGTCACACTAAAGCCCAGCGGGCACAGCTACGAGGTCGAGGAAGGCAAGACCATCCTGCAGGCCGGGCTCGATGCCGGGCACATGCTGCCCTACAGCTGCCGTGCGGGCGTCTGCCGCACTTGCCGCGGCACGGTCGTCGAGGGCGAAGTCGACTACGGCCTCGCGCACGAGACCTATCTGCCGCAAAGCGACCGCGCCAAGGGCTATGCGCTCCTTTGCCAGGCAAAGCCGCTCAGCGACCTCGTCGTCGAGGTGCGCGAAGTGCACGGGGTGCGCCCGCGCATCATCCCCTGCCGGGTGGAAAAGCTGGACAAGCCGGCGCCGGACGTGGCGGTGATTGGCCTGCGGCTGCCGATGAACGAGAACTTCCGCTTCCTCGCCGGCCAATACATCGACATGCTGCTCAAGGATGGCAAGCGCCGCAGCTACTCGCTCGCCACCAAGCCGGAAGCGACCGGCGTCACCGCGCTCGAGATCCATGTCCGGCTCACACCGGGGGGGCTGTTCACCGAGCATGTTTTCAATAAATTGAAGGTGCGGGACCTGCTGCGCTTCGAGGGCCCCTTGGGCAGCTTCTATCTGCGCGAGGAGTCCGACAAGCCGATGATCCTGCTCGCAAGCGGCACCGGCTTCGCACCGATCCGCTCCATCATCGAGACGGCGCTCGAGAAAAAGCTCGAGCAGAAGCGGCCGATGACGCTCTATTGGGGCTGCCGCGTGCAACAGGACCTCTACCAGATAGAGCTCGCGCAGTCCTGGGTGCGGCCCGGCTTCAAGTTCGTGCCGGTGCTCTCGGACGAGAAGTGGAGCGGCCGCACGGGATTCGTGCACCGAGCCGTGATGGAAGACTTTCCGGACATGAGCGGCCTGCAGGTGTACGCCTGCGGCGCGCCGATCGTGGTCGATTCCGCCCGCAGGGATTTCAGCCTGCAATGCCGCCTGCCGGTGGAGGAGTTCTACGCCGATTCGTTCATTACCGAGGCCGAGAAGGCCTTAACGCCATAGGAGGAGTCATGTCGCTGACACGAGAGAAGATCCAGGACGGCATCGCCGACACGCAAAACGAGAAGTCGGTGGTCAAGCCCTACGTGATGTCGCATGGCACGATGGAGTGTTACAGCCTCAAGGAATCGCGCAAGTTCTACGAGGAGTTCCTCGGCCTCGAGTGCGTGCGCCACGCCAAGCCGGCGATGGTGGTGCGCTGCGGACTCAAGTTCCACATCGTCGCCGTCGAGGTGGGCTCGGCGGTGCATCCGCAGAACGTCCTCAACCACTGGGGCCTGGACGTCGGCTCCAAGGAGGAGGTCGACCGGATCCACAAGGCCGCGACCGCGAACAAGGACAAGTACAAGATCCGCCAGGTGCTTCCCGTGGTGGACCAGCACGGCGTGTACTCCTTCTACCTGGAGGACCTCGACCACAACTGGTGGGAGGTCCAGTACTACCCCGGTTTCCAGAACGAGGACCTGTTCGACTTCGGCGACCGCTTCTCGATGGACGACGGCGCGGAAGTCGGCGAGCTGAAAGAGCTGGAGATCAAAAACGCCTAAGGTGTTCGCCACGTTCCTCGATGAGCTCGAGGCGCGCACGGCGATCGAGGACCAGCTCAAGCGCTTCGCGCGCGCGGTGGACCGGCAGGACTGGTCGCTCGCGCGCGAGCTCTACCACGACGACGCGTTCGACGACCATGGCTTCTTCAAGGGGCCGCCGGACGCGTTCCTCGCCCACATCGCGAAGATGCACGAGGCCCAGGACCACTCGATGCACTTCAATACCAACGTGCTGGTCGAGTTCTCGTCGCGCGAGCGCGCTTTCGTGGAAACCTACGTGCTCGTTCTGCAGCGCTACCACGATCGGCGGGTGACCGCGTCGGCGCGCTACCTCGACCGGTTCGAAAAGCGAGGTGGCGCCTGGCGCGTGGCCCATCGCACGCTGGTCTTCGGCGACATGGTGTCCGAGCCGCTGCAGAAGGCCTTCGGCTTTCCGCCCGGATGGACCGAGCAGAAGCACTCGATGGAAGATCCGCTCTACAGGCTGCCGCGCTGATGCCGACCCGCGAGGAACAGATCGACGCCATCCTGCTCAAGCTGCCGGGCGTCAGCACGCGCAAGCTCAAGGGCCTGCATGCCTACTACGTGAGCGATCGGATGTTCGCGTGCATCAGCGGCGCGGGCGTCGGCCTGCGCCTGCCGGTGACGGTGGCCCGCGAGCTGCATTTCTCGCGCAACGACGTGAGCGCCTTTACGCCGGCGGGATTGCCGAGCACCAAGGAATGGATCCAGATCGACCACCCCGACGCCGCGGACTACGAGAAGGACCTGGACGTGTTTCGCGCTTCGCTCGACTTCGTCAAAGGCGGCGGGCGTTAGCCAGGCGTCGCCAGGCGACGAAATCGCGCACGGCCCAGGCAGCGGACGCGGCGCCGAAGAAAAGCAGCAGCCAAGATAGCCAATCGGGGCCGCGCATGACCAGCGCAGTCGGCTGGTCGTGCCAACCAGCAAAGACTAAAGAGAGCGCGATGGCGCCGAGGTTCAGCACGAGGAAGAAGTGCAGAATGCGCTCGTTCTGCGGCAGGACGCGGATCTGGTTCTCCGTCCACTCGTCGATAGCATCGACGGCGACCTCGGCCAGCAGGATGATGGCCACGGCGATGAAAAGCGCACCGTGCCATTGGAAGCAGCCGAGGCCGATGAAGATGAGCGCGTAGAGCGCCTCGCGGATCGAATGCAGCCCGATCTCCCGCCGCGCCTCGACCCGCCGCGGCAGGCGCTCGAGGAGCTCGTGGTTGACGAGCGTGTCGCCCGCGCCCATCAGGCCCTGGGCGGCGAGGAGATAGGCGAGGACTGTTTCGGCAGATACCATCCGCATTCCCCACTTAGAGACTGAATGTGCGCACCAAGCCCTGTCTTACCCTGGAAGACTGCCGCAAGATCACCGAAGCCGCTATCGCCGAGGCGAAGAAGAACAAATGGAATGTGACGATCTGCATCACCGATGACGGCGGCCATACGCTGCTGCTCACGCGCATGGACGGCTGCGCGCCGGTGACGGCCGAGATCGCCACGTTGAAGAGCCGCAGCGCCGCCATCGCGCGGCGGCCGACCAAGGTGGCGGAGGACCGCATTGCCGCCGGCCGCGTGGCGCTCCTTCGCATGCCGCCGCTGCCGGTGCAGGGCGGCGTGCCGATCATGGCGCAGGGCGAATGCGTCGGCGCCGTCGGCGTGTCGGGCGTGCAGTCCCATGAGGACGAGCAGGTCTGCAACGCGGGCATCGCGGCGCTGCAATGATCTCCCGGCGATATTTCCTCGCCAGCGCCGCCGCGCTGGCGCTTCCGTCCCGGGCCCAGACCACCGTCAAGACGGTGCGCATCATCGTGCCCTTTCCGGCCGGCGGCGGCACCGACGTGCTCGCACGCCTCATCGCCGAGAAGATGCGCGGCAACTACGCGCCAGCCGTTATCGTCGAGAACCGCGTCGGCGCGTCCGGCAGGACGGGCGTGGAAGCGGTTAAGGCTGCGGAGCCGGATGGCACGACGCTCCTCTTCACGCCGGACTTCCTGATGACGGTGTACCCGCACAGCTTCCGCAAGCTGTCGTATGACCCGCTGAAGGATTTCGCCCCCGTCGCGGTGGTGGCGAGCTCGGGGCTTGCGCTCGCTGCGGGCCCCGCGCTGCCAGCGGAAATCAAGACCGTGAAGGACTATCTCGCCTGGGCGAAGACGAACCCGAAGCAGGCTTCCTATGCAACCACCGCCGCGGGCGGCACGCCGCATTTCGTCGGCGTGATGCTCGCACAGGCTTCCGGCGTCGACCTCACGCCGGTGCACTACAAGGGCGGCGGGCCGGCGCTCAACGATCTCATCGGCGGACAGATTCCGGTGAGCGTTAATCCGATCGGCGAGTTGCTGCCGCAGCTCAAAGGCGGAAAGATCCGCCTGCTGGCGACGACGGGCGCCAAGCGCTCCAAGTTCGTGCCGGAGGTGCCGACGATGGCGGAATCGGGCTTCCCGGATATCGTCCTTTCGCCGTGGCTCGGCTTTTTCGCACCGGCGCGCACGCCCGCGGACGTCGTGAAGCGTCTATCGAATGGCATCAACGACGCCGTGCAATCCGGCGACACGCAGCAGAACCTGATCAAGTTCGGCATGGAGTCCGCCGCCGCTACGCCGGTCGGCTTCGCCGAGATCGTTCGCCAGGACATCGAGAAGTGGCGGCCTATCGTCAAGGCATCCGGCTTTACCGCGGAGGATTGAGCGCCTGTTCCTCCGGCGACGCCGCGGGGAGGCGCGGCGTGCCGGGTTCAGGGCCGCACGACGGGAGTTATGCACCCGGAGAAGGTGGCGTCGATCCCGTCGTGCAAGCCCGGCCATCGTGCCGCGGCTTCCTTTCCGTAATCTTTCTGCACGAAAGGCTCGGGCAAGCTCGGGCAGCCAGAATCGTTTCGATATGCGAATCCTCGTTGTCGAAGATGACCTGATCCTCGCGGACGGCATCGCCAATGCGCTGCGCGCCGCGGGTCACGCGGTCGACGGCGTGGCGAGCGGTCCCGAGGCCGACGCCGCGCTTACCGGCGAGGAATACGAGCTCGTGATCCTCGATATCGAGCTGCCGAAGTTCGATGGCTTCGAGGTCTTGCGGCGCCTGCGCCGGCGCAAGGTCGCGACGCCGGTGCTGGTCCTTACGGCGCGCGATTCCGTGCACGATCGCATCCAGGGCCTCGACCTCGGCGCCGACGACTATCTGACCAAGCCCTTCGAGATGGGCGAGCTCGAGGCGCGCATCCGCGCGCTCGTGCGCCGCGCGCGCGGCGCCGGCGACGACCGCATCGACCTCGGTCGCCTGGAGGTGGATGTGAAAGGCCGTCGCGCCTACGTGGAAGGCCGCGCGGTGGATCTGTCCGCGCGCGAGTTCGCGGTGCTGGAGGTGCTCGCCTCGCGCGCCGGGCGCGTAGTCAGCAAGGAGGCGCTCATCACCACGGTCTACCAGTGGGACCGGGAGGTGAGCCCCAACGTGATGGAGATCTTCGTGCATCGCCTGCGCAAGAAGCTCCAGGACGCCGGCGTCGGCATCCGCACCATCCGGGGCCTCGGCTACCTGCTCGAGCGCGATGCTTAGGAGCCAGCTCCTCTGGCGCCTGTTGCCGTCCGTCATGGTAGTGATCCTGGTGGCGAGTTTTTTTGCCTATCGCCTGTCGCTCGACATGGCGACCGAAGCGTATGACGCGGCGCTGTTCGATTCGGCGCGCTCGCTCGCGCAGCAGATCCAGGTCGGCGGCGGCACGCGACCGGCGCTCGCGCTGCCGCGCGCGGCGGAAGAGATCCTGCTTTTCGACCCGCACGACCGGATCTACTACCGCGTGGCGGCGGTGGACGGCAGCACGATAGCGGGCGATGCCCGGCTGCCGATGCCGCCCGCGCCGCTCACCGGCGCGCTTCCGGTGCGGTTCTACGACACGCGCATCGAGGGCGAGGAGTTGCGTGCGAGCGCGTACGCGCTCTTCACGCGCGGAGAGGAACCGGCCGGCACCGTCATCTTCGCCGAGACGCTCATCAAGCGGCGCCGTCTCCTGGAGCGCATCCTGGTCACGCTCATCCTGCCGCTCGTGGTGATCACCGGGCTCGCGGCGGGGCTCGTCTGGTACGGCGTGCGCACCGGGCTCGCGCCGCTCAACGATCTCGCCTCCGCACTGGCGCGGCGCGAGTCGAGCGACCTGCGCCCGGTGCCGACGGATCGCGTGCCGGGCGAGGTACGCCCGGCGGTCGACGCCTTCAACAATCTCATGACGCGCGTCGAGGCCGCGCAATCGGCGCAGCAGCGCTTCCTCTCGGAGGCGGCGCACCAGTTGCGCACGCCGCTTGCCGGCCTTTCGGCACAGCTCGACCGCGCGTTGCGCGCGCAGGACTACGACGCGATCAAGCCGGCGCTCGACCAGCTACGCGGCGCGTCGCGGCGCGTGACGCGGCTCGTGAACCAGCTTCTTACCATCGCGCGCGCGGAGCCCGGCGCGGATCCGGCGCGCGAGGTCGCGGAGTTCGACCTCGGCGCGCTGGTGCAGGCCACCTGCCGGGAATGGGTCCCCGACGCGCTCGCCGCGGGCGTCGACCTCGGCTTCGCCGGTGATCCCGGGCCGCTGATGCTGGTCGGGCACGAAGCCCTGGTGGGCGAAATGCTGAACAACCTCATCGATAACGCGTTGCGCTACGGGGCGCGCGGCGGACAGGCGGTCACCGTGCGCCTGTCGCGCGATCCACAGCCGGAGATCGCAGTGGAGGACGAGGGGCCCGGCGTGCCGCCGGAGGAACGAAGCCGAGTCTTCGAGCGTTTCCACCGTGTATCGGGCAGCGGCGGCGCCGGCGCGGGGCTCGGTCTCGCCATCGTGCGGGAAATCGCTCGCACGCATGGTGCGCAAGCGTGGGTCGAGGCGGGAGGGGACGGACGCGGCGCGGTATTTCGCGTGCGCTTTCCCGCTCAGAAGATGAATCGCAAGCCGAGCGTATAGAAGTGCCGGTCCGGATCGCCGCCGCCCTGATCCCCGCGCGTCGCGTCGATCTGGAAGCGATTCGGAATCACCCAGAAACGGATGCCGTAGTGATAGGTCGGCGCTTCGCCCCGCTGGCCGAAGGCCTCCAAGATGCCGTACACGCGCGGCGGCGCGAGCAGGGCCTCGAGTCCGACGCCCCAAGTGTGGCCGTCTTCGTTGAAGCGGCCGAGGTTGGTGTGCACCACCGCGCGATCGCCGAGGAAGGAAAAGCTGGCAATGGCGTTCGCGTACGGCTGGCCGCTGAAGGAGCCAACGGTGAAGGCGAGGCCGTAGCCGTTCGTTTGCAATTCTTTAAGAAGATATTTCGCCTGCAGGATGCCGTTGCCCTCATCCTCGATGCGGTTGGCGCCGACCGTGATCTCGAGCCCGTTCTTCATCGGCACGAAAGAGGGATTGCACGCCGGCAGCCACCAGAATTCGCTCCCCGTATAGGTGCGCTGGTCCTTGTAGAAGGACTCGATCTGACAGTGGTCCTTGTCCACCACCCGCGCGTCGTCGGTAAAGAAAGGGCGGGCACTCCATGCCGCAGGTGCAGCAAGCGCCAGAACAAAGGTCAGGACGAGTGCGTGCAAGGTTTGAGACAGGTGCCGGTTCATTGTTCTCGGTAAAGTCCCCAGCCTTTTGTTTGATTTTAGGAGAGATTTTGACTTTGGCAGTGCGCCTTTTGATGATCGTCGGGCTGAGCGTCCTCGCCGCCGCGTGCGGTGAAGAGGGCGCGCAGTCGCGCGGTGCCGTGGGCAGCACTGCGAAGGCGGCAAACGGCGGCGTGCAGATCACCGAGGTATCGCGCAAGTTCCTCGTCATCGAGCCGCTCGCGGCGAGCGAGAACAACCAGGGCCGCAACTATTTCGGCCGTACCGCGTTCCGCCCAAAGGCGTTGTCGGTGGTGACCGCTCCGTTCGCCGGGCGTGTGGTCGCGATCGCGGTCGAGCCGGGCCAGCGCGTGCAGAGTGGCGCGACGCTGTTTTCGATCGAGAGCGCCGACGTGCTCGGCCTGCGCTCCACGCTGTCGCAGGCGCGCCTGAGGGCCAAGCTCGCCGACGAGGTGCTCGCGCGGCAGACCGAGATGGTGAAGCGCGGCGTAGGACTCGAAGTGGAGCGCTTCGACGCCGAGATGAAGGCGCGCGAAGCGCACGGCGAGCTCGAGCGCGCCGAGCGCAACGCCGCGCTCGCCGGTGGCGGCAAGGGTACGCGCGTCGACGTGAAGTCGCCGGTCGAGGGCGTGGTGGTGAGCGTCAAGGCGGCGCCGGGCGCGACCGTGCAGCCGGGGGGCGAAGCGCTGGTCGAGATCGGCAACCCGAAAGGCCTCTGGGTCGTCGCCGACGTGCCCGAAGGCGACGTGGCCAACGTCGCTAAGGCGACGAAAGCGGAAGTCACCGTCTCCGCGCTGAACCTCATGCTGCCCGGACGCGTCGCGGGCATCGCGCCGCGCAGCGATGCAGAGACGCGGCGCACGCCCTTCTACATTGAGCTCGACCGCGCGCCCGACGAGCTGCGCGCCGGACTGTTGGTGCGCGTCGCCGTCTTCGCACCGAGCACGGAAGGCGAGCTTTGGCTGCCGGTGACCGCCGTGCTCCTCAAGGACGGCAGCCGGCGCGTCGTGTACGTGGAGGACAAGGGGCGCTTCGTCGCCCGCGAGGTCGAGGTCGGCGACGAGCGCGCCGGACGCGTGCGCGTGCTGAAGGGCCTGCAGCCCGGCGAGCGGGTGGTAATGAAGGGCGCGCTTCTCGTCGATCGCGAAGCCGAGCAGCTCCTCTAGGGCATGCTCGACAAGCTGATCGAGACGTGCGTGCACCGCCGCGTGGCGGCGATCCTGGCCGTAGCGATCGTTTCCGCCTTCGGCGTGCGCGCGTACCTCAACACGCCGATCGAGGCCTTCCCGGACGTCACCAATGCGCAGGTGACCGTCATCACGCAGAACCCCGGCTACGCGCCGGAGGAAATCGAGCGCTCGATCACCGTGCCGCTCGAGCGCGCCCTGAACGGCACGCCGCGCACGCTGCAGCTGCGCAGCGAGAGCCTGTTCGGTTTGTCGCTGATCACCCTCACGTTCGACGACGACGCCGACCCGTTCACCTCGCGTATGCAGGTGGCGCAACGCATCGCTGCGGCAGCCGGGGACCTGCCCGAGGGTGTGGTCCCCGAGCTCGCGCCCGAGGCCACGCCGCTCGGCGAGGTCTACCAGTTCCGCGTGGTGAGCGACCGCCACGACCTTTTCGACCAGCGCGGCGAGCTGCAGTGGACGGTGGCGCGCGTGCTGAAGGCGGTGCCGGGGGTGGCCGACGTGGTGTGCTTCGGCGGCTACCTGAAGGAAGTGCACGTGCGCGCCCATCCGGACCGCCTGCGCGCCCACGGCGTCTCGCTCGGCGAGCTCGGCGAAGCGCTCGCCAAGACCAACATCAACGTGGGCGGCGGGTTCCTGCGCCACGGCGACCAGGAGCTGACCGTGCGCGGCATCGGCTACATCACCTCGGTGGAGGACATTCGCCGCACGGTGCTGAAGACGCGCGAGGCGACGCCGGTCACGGTGGGCGACGTCGCCGACATCGTCATGTCGAACACGCCGCGCCGCGGCGCGATCGGCTACAACGAGCAGAAGGAGGCCGTCGAGGGTTTCGTCCTCATGCGCCGCGGCGAGAACCCGTCGCGCGTGCTGGAAGGCGTGCACAAGAAGATCGCCGAGTTGAACGAGAAGATCTTGCCGAAGGGCATGCGCGTGGAGCCGTTCTACGACCGCACGCTCCTCGTCGGCAACACGCTGAAGACGGTGAACGAGAACCTGCTGCACGGTTTCATCCTCGTGGTGGCGGTGGCGTGGCTGTTCCTGCGCAGCCTGACCGGCTCGCTGATCGTCGCCTCGGTGATCCCGCTCGCGCTGCTGGGCGCCTTCACCGGCCTCTACATCCTCGGCATGCCGGCCAACCTGATCTCAATGGGCGCGATCGACTTCGGGATACTCGTCGACGGCGCGGTGGTGCTGGTGGAGAACGTGCTGCATGCGATCCAGCACGAGAAGCCGGAGCGCCGGCGCGATGTGCTGAGACTGATCATCCGCGCCGCGAACCAGGTGGCGCGGCCGACGCTCTTCGCCATGCTGATCATCATCGCGGCGCTGGTGCCGGTGTTCACGCTGGAGCAGGTCGAGGGGCGCATCTTCCGGCCGCTCGCCTTGACCTATTCCTTCGCGCTGCTCGCCGCCCTCGTGTTGGCGCTGACGCTGGTGCCGGCGCTGTGCGCGCTAGGACTTGGCCGTGGCAAGCCCGTGTCGGAGCCGCGCTGGATAGAGAACGCGCGGCTGCGCTACCGCGGGTGGCTCGCGAAGGCGGTGACCCGCCGGCGCCTGTCGCTCGCCGCCGCTGCCGTGTTCCTCGTCCTCACCATCGGGCTCGGCACGCGCCTGGGCACCGAGTTCCTGCCGGAGCTCGACGAGGGCGATTTCGTGGTGTTCGTCGAAATGCCGCCCTCCATCGCGCTCGAGCAGGCGCAGACCATGCTCGTCGAGGTGCGCCGACGCATCCTCACCTTCCCGGAGGTATCGCAGGTACTGTCCGAGAACGGCCGCCCGGAAGACGGCACCGACAACGAGAACCCGAACATGAGCGAGACCTTCGTGCGCCTGAGGCCGCGCAGCGAATGGCGCAAGGGCTACGACAAGGACCGGCTGACCGACGAAGTGCGCGACCTGCTGATGGAAATTCCCGGCGTGCGCTACAACATCTCGCAGCCGATCAAGGACAACGTCGAGGAGGCGGTGGCCGGCGTGCGCGGCAAGGTGGTGCTGAAAGTGTTCGGCATCGATCCCAAGGTCATGCGCGACACGCTCGAACAGGCGCGCCTGCAGATCGCCAAGGTCTCCGGCGTGGTGGACCTGGGCCTGTACCGCGACGCCACCGTGCCGCAGCTGCAAATCAAGCTCGATCGCGAGGCGACCGCGCGCGCCGGGCTCACCATCGCAGCGGCGAACGAATTCGTCGGCACCGCGCTCGCGGGAAAGGTCGTCACCACCTTCTGGGAAGCCGAGCGGCCGGTTCCGGTACGCCTCATGCTGCCGGTGTCGGTGCGCGAGACCGATCTCGCCATCGCGCAGCTCGCCGTGCCTCGCGCCGGCGGCGGCAGCGTGGCGCTGCGCGACATCGCGCAGATCGGCATCGTGGCGGGCGCGGCCAACATCTACCGGGAATCGAACAGCCGATACCTCGCGCTCAAGTTCAATGTCGAGGGGCGCGACATGGGGTCGGTGGTGAACGACGCCATCGCCATCGTGCGCGACAACGTCAAGGTGCCCGACGGCTATTACTTCGCCTGGGGCGGCGAGTTCGAGAATCAGCAGCGCGCCATCAAGCGCCTGGAAATCATCGTGCCGGTGGCGCTCGCCGCGGTGCTTGCGCTCCTCTATAGCGCAATCCAGTCCGGCCGGGCGGCCGCCGCAATCCTGTTGACCGCGCCGTTCGCCCTCACGGGAGGCGTTTTCGCCCTCAAGCTTGGCGGCATGCCGCTCTCGGTGAGCGCGGTGGTCGGCTTCATCGCGCTGCTGGGGCAGATTTCGCTCCTCGGCCTCCTGCAGGCGAGCGCGATCGAAACGTACCGCGCGCGCGGCGCGCGGCTCGAAGACGCGATCGTCGAAGGCGCGGTCGAGAAGCTGCGCGCGATCCTGATGGCGGCGCTGCTCGCGCTCTTTGGACTTTTGCCGATGGCGCTTTCGCAAGGCATCGGCAGCGAGACGCAGCGCCCGTTCGCGCTGGTGATCGTCGGCGGCATGGTGACCACCCTCGCCATCACGCTCTTCGTGCTGCCGGGCGTCTATTACATGCTCGCCGAAGAGCGTTACATCACGCCGGAGGAAGAAGATGAGGCGGCTTAGCCTCGCGCTCTTTTTCGCCGCCGGGCCGGTCTACGCACAACAGCCGGCGCCGGTGCCCGCCGTGGTGACGCTGGAGGATGTGCTGCGCATCGTCGAGAGGAGCCCGCGGGTGGCAGTGTCCCGACTCGAGGCCGACATGGCGCGCGCCGAGCGCGCGCAGGCCGGCGCGCTCCTGAATCCGACGTTATCCCTCTCGCGCGCCACGCCGAGCGCGGGGGCGCGCACCGACTTCGACGCCAATTCGCAGCAGCAGGCGATGATCGAGCTGCCGGTGCCGGTATTCGGCCAGCGCGGCGCGCGAATGCAGGCTGCCGACCTGCAAATCGGGCGCGCGGAATCGCAGCTCCTGCTGACCCGCATCGAGACCCGGCGTCTGGCAGCACTCGCCTATGTGCGCCTCGCCGGCGCGAACGAGCAGCTCGCCGCGCGCCGTACGGCGCTCGCCAACGTCGAGCGGCTGCGCGGCCTCGTGGAGGGACGCCAGCAGGGGGGCCTCGCGAGC
>C688J18823_10001855_pt1 | contig 13165 bp, 10 predicted proteins | sample HopSoiMetagenom1_FD_18823 | JGI IMG/M metagenome (IMG submission 18823)
CTTGCGCCGTACTCCTATTTCAATGCGGTCGCCGACACGCCGCCCATGCTCGCCTTTTCGAGCAACGGCAAAAAAGATTCGCAGACATTCGCGGAAGAGACGGGCGAATTCGTCTGGAACATGCCTACCTGGGACCTGCGCGACAACATGAACATCACCTCGGCCTCGTTCCCGCAGGGCGACAACGAGTTTCCCCATGCGCATCTCGAGATGGCGCCTTGCCAGCTCGTCAAGCCGCCGCGGGTCAAGGAAAGTCCCTGCTCGCTCGAATGCAGGGTCACGCATGTCGTGCCGCTGAAGGATATCAACGGCAATTTGTGCATCAACACCGTGATCATCGGTCAGGTGATCGGCGTTCACCTGGACGAGCGCTATATCGACGCGAAGGGGCTCGTCGAAATCACGCGAATGAAACCGATCGCCCGCTGCGGATATCTCGCCGACTACACCGTGCTCGACGAGTTGTTCCAGATGCGGCGCCCGGCTTGAGCCACAACAAGACAAGACATCGGGAACGCCAATGACAGGTGAGGTTCACCGGCGCGCGTTTTTGGCAGGGACGGCGCTCATGGCTGCGGCAGCCAACAGCGGGCCTGCGGGCGCGGTGGATTCCACCGCCTCCGGACTGCACCTAGGGGCCCGCAAACCTTTCTCGTGGGAGCTTCTGAAAGAGAGAGCGCGCGAACTCGCCGGGCAGCCCTATTATCCCCCGCCGCGTCCCGCGCCCGAGGTCGTCGGCAAGATCGACTACCAGACCTGGGGCGAAATCAAATTCGACACCGCGCACGCGCTTTATGCCGAGAGCTCGAACCGTTTTCCTATCACGTTCTTCCACCTCGGCAGGTTCTTCCCCAAATCCGTGGAGATGAATGTCGTCGAAGGCGAACAAGCGCGCGAGATCATCTATGACCAGAGCTATTTCGATATGCCGGCGGACTCGATCGCGCGCGAACTGCCAAAGGGCGTCGGCTTCGCCGGACTACGCATCCAAGAGGCGAAGGACAACGAAGAGCTCGACTGGAAACGCAACGATTGGGTCGCTTTTCTCGGCGCGGCCTATTTCCGCTCGATCGGCGAGTTGCACCAATACGGATTATCGGCGCGCGGTGTCGCGCTCGATGCCGCGGTCGCGGGCAGGGCGGAAGAATTCCCCGATTTTACCCGCTTCTATATCGGGCCGGAAAGCGGCGACACCGTCACGCTGCACGCGTTTATGGAAGGCCCCTCCATCGTCGGAGCCTGCCGTTTTCTGATGACGCGCGGCAAGGGCGTTCTGATGGACATCGATCAGTCGCTATATCTGCGCGCCGATATCACGCGCTTCGGTCTCACGCCGCTGACCACGATGTATTGGTTTTCCGAGACGGTGAAGAAGACCGGCGCCGATTGGCGTCCGGAAGTGCACGATTCCGATGGGCTGGCGATGTGGGCCGGCAGTGGCGAGCGGCTCTGGCGGCCGCTCAACAATCCGCCCCGCGTGATGGCGTCGGCCTTTTCCGACGACAATCCGCGCGGCTTCGGGCTTCTCCAGCGCGACCGCAATTTCGATCATTACCAGGACGGTGTGTTCTACGATCGGCGCCCGAGCCTCTGGGTCGAGCCAAAGGGCAGCTGGGGCAAAGGCAGCATACAGCTAATCGAGATACCGACGGATGACGAGATTCACGACAACATCGTCGCGATGTGGGTGCCGGAAAAGCCGGCAAGCGCGGGCTCTGAATTCGATCTGTCGTTCCGTCTTTATTGGCTGGCTGACGAGCCGTTCCCGACGCCGCTCGCGCGCTGTGTTGCGACCCGGCTCGGCAATGGCGGCCAGCCCGGGCAGCCGCGCCCGCAGGGTGTGCGCAAGTTCATGGTGGAGTTTCTGGGCGGCCCGCTTGCCGATCTGCCGTTCGGCAAAAAACCTGAGCCGGTGCTTTGGGCCTCGCGAGGCACGTTCTCTTACATTTTCACGGAGGCAGTGCCGGATGAACTGGGCGGCCATTGGCGCGCGCAGTTCGATCTGACGGTCGAAGGCGCCGATCCCGTAGAAATGCGACTCTTCCTGCGGCTCGATGAGCAGGTTCTCTCCGAGACCTGGCTCTATCAATACCATCCGTTCTGACATGGACGCACGCGAGCCCGAAGGCACCACACCGGTTCTGACGATCGACGGAGCGCGTGCGGCGATCAGGCTCAATCGCCCGCGCGAGCTCAACAAGATCACGCCCGAAGATATCACGGCGCTCATGGAACACCTCGATGCGGTCGAGCGGAATGACGCCATCCGCGTCGTCGTTCTGACGGGAACAGGCCGCGCCTTCAGCGGCGGCTACGATCTCGGCGACATCGCCGCGCGGCAGCAAAAAGCCGTGCCGCAGGCCGCGCGCACGAGCTTCGAGGACCTGGCAAATCGCATCGAAGATTTTCCCCTGCCGACGATCTGCCGCTTGAACGGCGGCGTCTATGGCGGCTCGACCGATCTCGCGCTCGCCTGCGATTTCCGCATCGGGATTGAGGCTTGCGAGATGTTAATGCCCGCGGCGCGGCTAGGACTCCATTACTATCCGAGCGGGATCCGCCGCTATGTCTCGCGGCTCGGCGTCGCGGCGACAAAGAAGCTGTTTCTCACCGCGCAGAAGATCGACCCTGCGGAAATGCTGCGCATCGGCTATCTCGACGCAATCGTGCCGGCCGATGAGCTAGATGCGCGCGTCGACGCGTTGGCGACAAGTCTTGCGGCAAATGCGCCGAATGCCATCCGCGGAATGAAGCGTGCGATCAACGAGATCGCCCGCGGCGCGTTCGACGAAGACGCCGCGGGGCGCCGCCATCAGGAGAGTATGCGCGGGCACGAGATCAAGGAAGGTATCGCGGCGTTCGCCGCGAAGCGTGATCCGAACTTTCGCTGATTCATCGCAAGAAGAAAAAATCCACTAGAAAGAACAGCGGCAGCAGGATTACGCCCGACCATAGCAGATAGCCGAAGAAGCTCGGCATGGCGACGCCGGCACGACGCGCGATGGTCAGCATCATAAAATTCGGTGCGTTGCCGATATAGGTCAGCGCCCCCATGAACACCGCGCCGAGCGAGATCGCCATGAGCGTCGGTGCCATTGGTGCGGATAGTTGCGCGGCATTGCCGCCGGCAAGATTGAAAAAGGCAAGATAGGTTGGCGCGTTGTCGAGCACGCCGGACAGCAAGCCGCTCGCCCAGAAGAAAGCGCTGTTGTCGGGCGTGCCGTCGCTGCCCGTGACCAGTGCAAAGATCGGCGCAAAGGGACCCGACGGTCCGGCCTGCAGCATGTCGAGGACCGGCGCCATGCAGACAAAAATCGCGGCAAACAGGATCGCGACCTCGACGAGCGGCTCCCATTCGAAGCCCTGTGCGGCACGCGCAGCGCGGTCGGAGAAAAGCAGCGATGCAAGTGCGACGCCGATAAGGATCAGATCACGCATAAGATGCTGCAGCGCGAATGTCTGGCCAACGAACGTGAGTTCAATCGCGGGCCTCCACGAGCCGCTGATCGTGATCGCACCCATGGCGATCAGCAGAAGCGGAACATTGATCAAGCCGCCGAGGCGGAGATCCCGCGGCGCCCCTTTAGCGCCCGGCGGATCTTGCCGGGATAGAAACGAGTCGATCGCAAAGAAAACTAGTAGGAGAACGATTACCGCAAAGAGCGTGGCCGGCCAGAGATTCTGCACGGGCCAGAGCACATCAATTCCTTGCAAATAGCCGAGGAACAGCGGCGGATTGCCGAGCGGACTCAGCGCACCACCGATATTGCACACAAGAAAGATTACAAAAATCACGATGTGCTGGCGGATACGCCGATGTGCATTTGCCGCGAGCAGCGGCCGGATGAGCAGAATAGAGGCCCCCGTCGCGCCGACGATGCTCGCGACCATCGCACCGGAAGCAAGCACGCTTGTGTTGACGAGCGGCGTTCCGGGCAGGGTGCCGCGCAGGATCAATCCGCTCGTCAGTATGAAGAAGACGAACAGCATGACGATGAATGGAATGTAGTCGTGTGCGAGAACGTGAAACAGTTCTGAGAACGCGCGTCCTGGCCCGATGGCCAAAGCCATTGCCATCGCGGTGATCACCGCCCAAGCGAAGGCGATCTTGCCGTAGTGCCGCGCCCAGGCTTGCGGGATCAGCAGCGGAGCAAGCGCGATCGACACCAAGATGCCGGCGAATGGCGCGGCGGACCACGCTGCAATTGAGGCAGACATCATGACCTAACGCGAGCGGCGCGTCACCACAGCGTCTCCTTGGCGCGCCTGCTCCAGGCGCAATCGTATTCAGGGCCACCTTCTTTTCGCTGGCTGAGCGCGGCAAGAATTTCCCCCGCGCTCGGCAGTGACTTGCGGTCGATATGGTTCTGCGGATTCCAGAGGTCGGAGCGCAGAAGCGCGCGGGCGCATTGGAAATAAATGGTGTCGACCTCGATCACCATGACCGAACGCGGCGGCTTCTCCTCGACAGCAAACGACTCGAGCAGGTCTGGTGCGATCGATAAATGCGCCCGGCCGTTGATTCGCAGCGTCTCGTTACAGCCGGGAATAAGGAAAAGCAGGCCGACATGAGAATAGCGGAGCACGTTCTTCAGCGAGTCGGTGCGGTTGTTGCCGCGCCGGTCCGGCAGGTGCAGCGTCCTTTCGTTCGCGACGCGCACGAAGCCCGGTTTGTCGCCGCGCGGCGAACAGTCGAGTCCTTCCGGTCCGGAGGTTGCGAGGGCGCAGAAAGGCGAAGCCTCGATAAACGCGCGATAATGAGGCGTGATGTAGTCCACCTCTTTGACGAGCGCCGGCGCCCCTGGCTTCCCATAGATCGCATCGAGTTGTTCAAGGGAGGCGATGGTGGTCATGACGTTCTCTTTTCGAACCGGCAATAATCTGACATTCAACCAATCTCAATGCGCCTCGTCCCAATTGTCGGCGGCGCGCGCATCGACATGCAGCGGCACAGATAGCTGCACCGCAGGATGGTGCGCGTCCTCCATCACTTTGCGCACGACGGGAATCGTCTCCTCCATCTCCTTCTCCGGCACTTCGAAGACTAGCTCGTCGTGCACCTGCAGAAGCATCTGTGCGTTCAGCCCGGCCTTGTCCAAGGCATCGTCCATGCGCGCCATGGCGCGGCGGATGATGTCCGCCGCCGAGCCCTGGATCGGAGCGTTGATCGCGGCCCGCTCGTTGAAGGCACGCTCGCTCGGGTTTGACGCGGCGATTTTCGGATAGTGGCACTTGCGGCCGAACAGCGTTGTGACAAAGCCCTGCTCGCGACACAGCCGCTTCGTCGCATCCATGTAGTCACGGATGCCGGGAAAGCGCTCGAAATATTTGCTGATATAGGCGCCGGCCTCACCGCGTGGGATGCCGAGCTGGTTGGCAAGCCCGAAGGCGGAAATACCATAGACGATGCCGAAATTGATCGCCTTGGCGCGGCGGCGGATTTCCGCGGGCATGCCTTTCACCGGCACACCGAACATTTCCGACGCGGTCAGCGCGTGAATGTCGATGGCGTCGGCAAAGGCCTGCTTCAATTGTGGGATGTCGGCGATATGCGCGAGGAGACGCAGCTCGATCTGCGAATAGTCGGCGGAGAGCAGCTTCGTCCCCGGCACGGCCACAAAAGCCGTGCGGATTTTCCGTCCCGCTTCGTTGCGCACCGGGATGTTCTGCAGATTAGGCTCGGATGACGAGAGCCGCCCGGTCGTGGTCGCGGCCAGCGCATAGGACGTGTGCACACGATGCGTGCGCGGATTGACATAGCCCGGCAGCGCATCGGTGTAGGTCGATTTCAGTTTCGAGACCTGCCGCCAATCGAGAATGCGCGCGGCGAGTTCGTTGCCCTGTTCAGCCAGCTCCTCGAGCACCCCGGCTGCGGTCGACCATGCGCCGGTCTGCGTCTTGCGGCCGCCCGGCAATTGCATTTTGCCGAACAGAATGTCGCCGAGCTGTTTCGGTGAGCCCAAATTGAACGGCTCCCCCGCGAGCACGTGAATCTCGGCTTCGAGCCGCGCCATGTCCTGCGCGAATTCACCGGAGAGACGCGACAGGATCGTGCGGTCGATGGCGATGCCGCGGCGCTCCATGCGCGCCAGCGCCTCGACCAAGGGCCGCTCCAGGGAATCGTAGACATGCGCCATGCGCTCGGCGGCAAGTCGCGGCTTCAACACGCGCCAGAGCCGCAGCGTCACGTCGGCGTCTTCGGCCGAATATTCCGTCGCCTTCTCGATCGGTACGCGCGCAAAGCCGATGAAGGTGCGTCCTGATCCTGCGACTTCGCCGATCTGGATCGTCCGGTGGTGCAGGTATTTCGCCGCGAGTTCATCCAGGCCGTGGCCGTTGCGGCCCGCATCGAGCACGTAAGACATCAGCATCGTATCGTCGACCGGTGCGAGCTTAAGGCCGCGCTCGGCAAGCACGACGCGATCGACTTTCGCGTTGTGGATGATTTTCAGGACGCCTGGCGCTGCCAGGAGCGGCGCCAGCCTGTCCAACACCTCACGCTCCTTCAATTGCCCCGGAACGAGATCGCCGCCGAAGAGATCGCTCGCCCCTTCCCCGCGATGCGCGAGCGGCACGTACCAGGCGCTGCCCGGCGATGGTGCAAGCGAGAGGCCGATCAACTCGCTCTGCATCGGAGCGATCGATGTCGTCTCGGTATCGAGCGCAACGATGCCGCTGTCATGCGCGGCGGCGATCACCGCATCGAGCATGGCGAGATCGCTGATCGTGCGATATGCGGAGCCGTCGATCTTTTCCACAATCGCCGCTTCGGCGCGCGCGGCGGCGAGTGCTTGCGGGCCGCCATCGAGCGGGACTTCCGCCGGCTTGTCTGCGGCGCGCGCGCGCGGACCTGCAAAGGTAGGTCTCGCCGGACCGGTTGCGCCCAAAGTCGCGGGATCGACCTGCACGCCATTGCGGCCGCGCCAGGCGGCGGGTCCGACAAGCGCCGGCTCGGGTTCGACCGCGTTCGCGTCGACGGAATAAATCTCCGACGCGCGCTTTGTCAGGGTGGTGAATTCGAGCGCCTTGGTGAAGGAGATCAGCGTCTTCGGATCGGGATCGTGCAGCCCGAGGTCGTCGAGCGGTGTCTCAAGCGGCACTTCCTTGCAGAGCGTAACGAGCTTTTTCGACAAGTGGATCAACTCGACAGAATCCGGCGCCGTCAAAATGTCGCGACGCTTCGGCTGCTTGATCTCGTGCGCGCGAGCGAGCAGCGTGTCGAGATCGCCGAATTCGCTGATCAGCTGCGCCGCGGTCTTCACGCCGATGCCGCGCGCACCGGGAATGTTGTCGGTGGAATCGCCGGCTAGCGCCTGGACATCGATGACGCGATCCGGGTCGACGCCGAAATAGGCGAAGACCTCCTCCTCCGTGATGCGCCGCTCGTCGCGCGAGCCCGCCTGTCCGGCAACGCCGGAGGCAGGATCGTACATTGCGATCCCAGGTCCGATCAGCTGCATCAGGTCCTTATCCGCCGAGATGATCAGCACGTCGGCACCCTTGGCCTTGGCCGTACAGGCATAGGTCGCGATGAGGTCGTCGGCCTCCCATTTGTTCTGCTCGACCGGCACCAGGCCGAAGGCGCGCACTGCCTCGCGCATGAGTGGGAATTGCGGGATCAGGTCTTCCGGCGGCTCGTTACGGTTCGACTTGTAGGGCGGGTAGAGCTCACGCCGGAACGAATCTTCGGATTTGTCGAAAATGATGCCGAGATGCGTCGGCTTGATCCCCGTCGCGCCCTCGCGGATAAACTGGAAGAGCTTGGTGCAAAACAGCCGCACCGCGCCGGTCGGCAACCGGTCGGAGCGGTAATTGTATTTCGGATCGTGGCGGATCGACTGGAAATACGCCCGAAAGACGAAGGACGAGCCGTCGACAAGGAAGACGTGATCGCCCTTCTGCACGGGGCGGTGGGTGCGGTTCATGGATCGCGCGGATGAGGGAAACCAGACCCGCAACATAAGATGCGGGGCGGCAAAGGGCCACCCAGCTATGGCCGAAGCGCTGAGCCGCTCACAGCCCATTCACGTGGAGTTTTGTTGACCGGCGGGAACCGCACCATACTTAAGGTGGTCGCGTCGCAGGCGTGTCAGAGGGGTGCATGACGATCGTCGACCGCAAGCTGCATCGTTCGCCACAGGACCCCACCGCCGAGAGCCAAGCGACGCGCCTCTTCGCCACTCGCCAGCTCTCGCTCGGTCTTGCGGCTCCGCTCTCGCCGGAAGATCAGGTCGTCCAGGCCATGGAGGACGCGAGCCCGACCAAGTGGCATCTGGCGCACGTCACCTGGTTCTTCGAGACTTTCATCCTGCAGCATCATTTGCCGGGCTACCGGATTTTCGACGCGAAATTCAATTTCTGCTTCAATTCTTATTACGAAAGCCAGGGCGAGCGGCAGCCGCGGCCGAAACGCGCGCTCTTGACGCGGCCCTCCAATGCCGAGGTTCTCGCCTACCGCGCGCATATCGATGAGGGCCTGCACGCGCTCTTCACACGCGGCGTCGATCCCGCCGGGGAGGTGGCACGGCTCGTTGAGGTCGGCATCAATCACGAGCAGCAGCACCAGGAGCTTCTGCTCACCGACATCCTGGCGCTGTTCGCACAAAGCCCGCTGCGGCCGGCCTATCGCGAGGCGCCGCCTCTACCTGCAGGCGACCAGGCTCCCAGCCTCTCCTACGTTGCCTTCGACGGCGGCATCCACGAGGTCGGCCATTCGGGCACTGGCTTCCACTGGGACAACGAGGCGCCGCGCCGTAAGGCACTGATCCATCCCTTCCGCCTCGCCGACCGCCTCGTCAGCAATGGCGAGTGGCTCGAATTCATGCAGGCAAACAGCTATTCTAACGCTGCGCTGTGGCTTGCCGACGGCTGGACGGCCGTAAATCGCGAGGGGTGGGAGGCTCCGAATTATTGGCACAAGCGCGATGGCGAATGGCACCAGATGGGTCTCCGCGGTCTGCAGCCCGTCGATCTCGCCGCTCCGGTTTGCCACGTCAGCTACTACGAGGCAGATGCCTTCGCCCGCTGGGCGGGCAAGCGATTGCCGACCGAATTCGAATGGGAGATCGCCGCGGAAGGCCTGCCGAGCGTCGGCAACACGCTCGGTTCCGGCGCGCTCATTCCGCAAACTGCCCCGGAGCATCCCTCATCCGGGTGTGATCGCCCACGCCAAATGTTTGGGGATGTGTGGGAGTGGACGCAAAGCGCCTACCTCCCGTATCCGGGTTACCGACCCCCGGTCGGCGCACTCGGCGAGTACAATGGCAAGTTCATGGTCAGCCAGCAGGTCCTCCGGGGCGCGTCCTGCGTCACGCCCGACGGACACTCACGCGCGACCTACCGGAACTTCTTCTATCCGCAACAGCGCTGGCAATTTATGGGCCTTCGCCTCGCCGAGGAGGTTTAGGATGGGGGTCGAACGCGCGCTGGCACTGAAAACAGACGAGGCGCTGGACTGGATTCCGGAAGCGAATGAATTCGCCGAAGCGGTTGTCGAGGGACTATCGTCCTCACCAAAGACGCTGCCCTGCCGCTATTTCTACGATGCGCGCGGCAGCGAGTTGTTCGAGGCGATCACCGATCTTCCCGAATATTATCCGACGCGCACCGAGACGGCGATCCTCGCCGCCCATGCGTCCCACATTGCCGATCGCGTACCGGACGGCGCGATCCTCATTGAGTTCGGTTCCGGCTCGAGCCGCAAGACCGAGCTGCTTCTCGCCGAAATGTTCGATCTTGCGGCCTATGTGCCGATCGATGTTTCCGATGCGGCGCTCGCCGGCGCCAAGCAGCGGCTTGAGAGGCGCTTCCCGGCCCTGCGTGTTCATCCGATCCTCGGCAATTTCAATGATGAGGTGGTCTATCCCTTCGATCTGCGTGCGCGTCCGAAGGTCGGGTTTTTCCCCGGCTCCACGATCGGCAATCTGACCCGGGCGGAAGCGGCGGAACTCCTCGCCGGAATGGCGCGCACGCTCGGGCCGGATGGCCGGCTGATCATCGGCGTTGATCTGAAGAAGGACCCGCACACGCTCGTTGCCGCTTACAACGATGCGGCGGGGGTCACGGCCGCGTTCAATCTCAACCTTTTGACGCGCATCAATCGCGAATTGCGCGCGACGTTCGACGTAACTCAGTTCCGGCACGAGGCGGTCTACAATCCGCGCCAAGGCCGTATCGAAATGTATCTTGTCGGCGAGCGCGCTCAGCAAGTCGGGCTCATTGGCCACACTTTCTCATTCGCAAAGGGCGAGCGCATCCATACCGAGAATTCCCACAAATATACGGTCGACGAGTTCCAAGCGCTGGCGCGTGAAGCGGGATGGCAACCCGAAGCGGTGTGGAGCGACGAGCAATCGCTCTTCAGCGTACACGAGCTTGTCGTGTCTGAAGCGGATCTTAGGTTTCGCAGCAGCCCGTCTTATTGAAGGGATTTGCCCACATCCCTGGGCCCCGGACACCAAACGGTCTCATTTCCCGTCCACATAGGCCTCGCAATTTGGTCGGTGCGACAACAGGCAATCGTCGATTTTTTGCTGCCGCTGCAGAGCGGAAATGATAAACCAGCCGAAGAGAATGAACGCGACGACGGCCCCGAGCACCAAGAATTTCCTGCGCTCATCCATGCGTCTTCATCCCAAGGCCAGAGATGCGGGGCGTAAAGAGTTTGCGCTAACATAGTGCCGGCCCGGAGCAAACCCGCACCCCGTATGCGACTGAAGATCGGCACGTTCGCCGCACTGACGCTCGTAGGGTTGCTGCTGGCCGGTTGCGATCGCTGCGGCGATCCCGTGCAGTTCAACGTCCCGGGAGCGCCGAAATCCTGTTACGAGCAGATGCCGCAGAAGTAACGTTTCGCTTCAGGTTGCTCTCCGCTCCTCTCTCAGCTATGTTCGGCGCCTCGATCTCTTCGGTGGTGCAAGTGGCCGGTGCGTCTTCCAAAGACGCGGTCGACGACTCCTTCCAGAAAATTTCGACGGCGCGGCCGGTCATCCTGACTGGCTGCTATTCACATGAGGAGCCGACAATGGCGACTGGTACAGTGAAATGGTTCAACCCGGAGAAGGGCTATGGCTTCATCCAGCCCGATGGCGGCGGCAAGGATGCCTTCGTTCACATCAGCGCGGTCGAGCGCGCCGGCATGCGCAGCCTCAACGAGGGCCAGAAGGTGAATTACGAGCTCGTCACCGACCGGCGCTCGGGCAAGACCTCGGCGGACAATCTCTCGGCGGCGCAGTAAACCAGGACTAATCTGATCCGGCCGGATCGTTTCGGCCGGATCGACAATCTGACGCGTCGCTCCGCTCTCATTCATGACGAAGCCGAGCGCCTGACGTCGCAACGACGCTCCTGAAAATCGGGGGCCGCTACGTCCTCTACCGGATGCGGCCTTGCCGAACCCGTCCATCCCTCTAAGAACCTCCCTGTTCCCAGGGATGGATAATGACTGACGGTTCCGGCGAGACGATCTCTCTCGATCATCGAGAGATTCTCTCGATTATCTTGGGCCTTCTCTTGGCGATGCTGCTTGCGGCGCTTGATCAGACGATCGTCGCGACCGCCATGACGACCATCGGGCAGGACCTGCATGATATCGAGCATCTGCCCTGGATCGTCACGGCCTATCTGCTTGCTTCGACCGCGGTCACGCCGCTTTATGGCAAGCTGAGTGACATTCACGGGAGGAGACCGGTTCTCCTCGCCGCGATCTCGACGTTCATCCTCGGATCGATCGCCTGCGCTCTCGCGCCTTCGATGTTCATCCTCATTTGTGCGCGCGGCCTCCAGGGAATTGGCGGCGGGGGGCTCATTTCGCTCGCGCAAACGATCATCGCCGATATCGTCTCGCCGCGCGAGCGCGGGCGCTATCAAGTTTACATCGCAAGCGTGTTCATCACATCGAGTTTGGCCGGCCCCGTTCTCGGCGGTTTTTTTGCCGAGCATGTGCACTGGTCGGCGATTTTCTGGATCAACCTGCCGCTCGGCCTCGGCGCATTCGCAATGACTTATTCGAAGCTGAAGCGATTGCCACGCCACGAACGGCCGCACCGCCTCGACTTGATCGGTGCCGCCTGCCTTGTGGTGGCTTCCACAAGCCTGCTGCTTGCGCTGAGCTGGGCTGGCGTGCGCTATCCCTGGCTGTCGTTTGAAATCATCGGCTTGATTGCCGTGTCTATCGCGTTCTGGGGAACCTTCTTTGTTCGGACGCAAATGATTAGCGAGCCGCTGATCCCCATCACGGTTCTACAAAATCAGGTCGTGCGCACGGGCACGCTATCGGCAAGTCTTGCCATGGGCATATTCATCGGCCTCTCCATCTTCATGCCGATATTTTTTCAGGGGATTGCTAGATTGTCTGTGAGCGCGGCGGGGTTGGCGCTCATTCCTTTGATGGCCGGAACCGTAGTGGGCGCGACGATATCCGGCCGCTCGATGGCGTACTTCGCGCATTATAAGAGACTGCCGCTCATCGGGCTGATTTTTTCGCTNATCGCCACCGCAGCAATGGCTTTCGCCGATCGATACCCGCTCGCGCTGGTCGAGATGTTGCTGGCAACGATCAGCGTCGGGCTCGGCACGGTGCTGCCGTTAACCACCGTTGCAATTCAGAATGCAGTGCACCTGCACGAGCTTGGCACCGCCACGGCAAGCATGAACTTCTTTCGTCAGTTAGGTGGCGCTTTTGTCGTAGCGATTTTCGGAACGATCGTACTCAATGGAACGGGTATATCGGGGCCCGATCTCACTCATGGCATCCCGCAAGCGGCTGCACTCGTCAGCGCTTTCCGTGCGGTGTTTCTGACCTCCGCCGCCGGCGTGCTTATATGCATGCTGTTCCTGCTTCGGATGGAGGAGAAGCCGTTACTTACGCGCCGGCCGGACGTGTTGGCGGAAACCGGGGTGGAGCTTACGCCACAGGAAGAGTGAGCGATTCGCTCATGCGGCTTCGCTGCCCGCTCCGGAGCCGTCGCCCTCCTGCAGCATCGGAGTAAGCGCCACGTACGCGGTCGAATTCGGCTTCGAGCATTTGCATATACTTCGAGCCGGAGGAGGCGATTTCCTGCGCATCAAGATCACGCCATGCAAGGCACATACGATAGACGTTCTGTGCACCGACATTGGCCGCGCAGCTGCGCAATGCATGCGCCTGCTCACGAAAGCCCTTCGA
>C688J18823_10001856_pt1 | contig 13158 bp, 11 predicted proteins | sample HopSoiMetagenom1_FD_18823 | JGI IMG/M metagenome (IMG submission 18823)
CGGCGGCACCATCCAGCAGATCTATTTCCGCGAAGGCGAAATGGTGCCGGCGCAGCGGCCGGTGTTGTCGATCATGCCGCCCGGCAACATGAAGCTGCGCTTCTTTGTGCCGGAGACGGAGCTGCCAAAACTTACGATCGGCGACGAGGTGAAGGTAACCTGCGACAATTGCGCAGCCGATCTCACGGCAAAGATTTATTTCATCGCCACCACGGCGGAATACACCCCGCCGGTGATCTACAGCCTCGATGAGCGCAACAAGCTGGTCTACCTGATCCAGGCACGGCCGAGCCGGCCGGATGTGCTGCGGGTCGGCCAGCCGATCAGTGTGTTTCTCAACCCTCGAACGCCAGTGGCGGACAAGCGATGAGTTCAGCTCCCGCATCAGGGCCCGACATTGCCATCAACGTCGAGGGCCTGTCAAAATCGTTCGGCGGCCGGGAGGTCGTGCATGACCTTTCGATGCAGGTGAAGCGCGGCTCGATCTACGGCTTCCTTGGGCCCAACGGCTCCGGCAAGACCACCACCATCCGCATGCTGTGCGGACTGCTGACACCTGACGCCGGCGAGGGCACCTGCCTCGGCTACGACATCCGCCGCGACGCCGACAAGATCAAGCGCCTGGTCGGCTATATGACGCAGCGCTTCAGCCTGTATCAGGATCTCTCGGTGCGCGAGAACCTCGAATTCGTCGCGCGGCTTTACGGTCTGCGGGACGCACAGGGCGCCGCGCGCGAGATGATCCAGCGCATCGGCCTGAACGGCCGCGAGGAGCAACTCGCCGGCGAGCTTTCGGGCGGCTGGAAGCAGCGGCTGGCGCTCGGCGCCTGCACGCTGCCCAATCCGCAATTGCTGCTGCTGGACGAGCCGACCGCCGGCGTCGATCCCAAGGCGCGGCGCGACTTCTGGAACGAGATCCACGCGCTCGCCGCCGAAGGGCTGACGGTGCTGGTCTCGACCCATTACATGGACGAGGCCGAGCGCTGTCACGAGATCGCCTATATCGCCTATGGCCATTTGCTGGTGCACGGCACGGTGGACGAGGTGATCGCGAAATCCGCGCTGTCGACCTGGACGGTTTCCGGCGACGACCTCAACGGGCTTGCGACTGAACTCGCAGGCAAGCCCGGCGTCGACATGGTGGCGCCGTTCGGCACCAGCCTGCACGTCTCCGGGCGCGACAAATCGGCGCTTGAAGCGACCATCGCGCCTTATCGCAATAAAAGCGGACGGCACTGGCAGGACAGCGAGCCGTCGCTGGAAGACGTTTTTATCGATCTCATGAACCGCTCAAAGGACAATTTCCAATGAGTGCAACCGAAGCTGTTCATCCCGTGGAAGAGGCGAGGGAGCCGGCTTTCGGCTTCTGGCGCCGCAGCTATGCCATGCTGGTGAAGGAATTCATCCAGCTCCGCCGTGACCGGGTGTCGTTCGCGATGATCGTGATGATCCCGGTGATGCAGCTATTGCTGTTCGGCTATGCCATCAACACCACGCCGCGCCATCTGCCGACGGCGGTGCTGGTACAGGAAGACAGCGACCTCGCACGCTCGGTGCTGAAGGCGATGGAGAATACCAGTTACTTCCGCTTCACCCGCGAAGTGCATAGCGTTGCCGAATTCGACGATCTCCTGCAGTCCGGCAAGGTGCTGTTCGGCGTCGAGATTCCGCGCGGCTTCGAGCGCGCGGTGCGGCGCGGCGACAAGCCGGCATTATTGGTCGCGGCCGACGCTACCGATCCGGTCGCGGCCGGCTCTGCGCTCGGCTCCCTCGGCACGCTCGTGCAGACCGCGCTCGCGCACGACCTCCATATCGGTGATCCGCCCGAGATGCCATTCGAGATCAGGGCACATGCTCGCTACAACCCGGCCGCCGAGTCGCGGCTCAATATCGTTCCGGGTCTGGTCGGCACCATCCTGACCATGACCATGCTGATCTTCACCGCGCTGTCGGTGACGCGCGAGATCGAGCGCGGCACGATGGAGAGCCTGCTTTCGATGCCGATCAAGCCGGTGGAGGTGATGTTTGGCAAGATCATTCCCTACGTCATCGTCGGCTTCATACAGGCGACACTGATCGTCGGCATCGGGGTTTTGTTGTTCGGGGTGCCGATCCTCGGCAGCGTGGCGCTGCTGGCGGCGCTGACGACACTGTTCATCACCACCAACCTGTCGATCGGCTACACCTTCTCCACCATCGTGCAGAACCAGCTACAGGCGATGCAGATGTCGATGATGTTCTTCCTGCCCAGCATTCTGTTGTCCGGGTTCATGTTTCCGTTCGCGGGCATGCCGGTCTGGGCGCAATATCTCGGCGAGGGCCTGCCGCTGACCCATTACATCCGGATCGTCCGCGCCATCATGCTGAAGGGTGCCGCGCCCTCCAACCTGCAATACGATACGATTGCACTCATTGCACTGATGCTGGTGGCGATGACGATCGCCGTGACCCGCTTCCGTCGAACGCTCGATTGAGGGTATAAGTGTCGCGGTAGAAAATCAGTGTCGAGTGCACGTCATTGCCAGCGACAAACGCGAAGCGTTTGCGCAAGGGAGCGAAGCGACGAAGCAATCCATATCTCCACAAGCGGTGAAATGGATTGCTTCGCTCCGCTCGCAATGACGGCTGAGACAGACGCGCCTTGCGCGCGACAGACGGAATGCCGGTGACAGGTAAAACGATGGCAGGGTTCTGGGGCAACAAGAAAAACGACCAAGACACCGGCGTGTCCGCTGACTTCCAGCACGCGCTGATGCAGGAAGTGATGAAGACCGAACTCCTGCGCATCAAGGCGCTGATCGCCACGGCGCTGGTGCTCTGCGTCATCGTGACGGTCGTCTACTTTTTTGCAACCGAGGCGGTCGCCCGGGTCTGGCACGGCAATCTGACGCCGCGCTATCTCTATTCCATTATCGGACCGTTCATCCTGTTCGAATGGTGGGTGCACGGCTCCATCCAACGGCACATGAAGCGGGGACGCGACCTGCCGCTGTACCGCCGTTATGTCGGCGCGCTGATCGAAACGTCGATGCCGACGGTGGCGCTGGCGCTGCATATCGACGGTATGGGATCGGTGGCCGCGCTCGGCTTCGTCGCGCCGATGATCTATTTCATTTTCATCATCCTCTCGACGTTACGGCTGGACTTCTGGCTTTCCACCTTCACCGGCGCCGTCGCCGCCACGCAGCTGTTCTGCATGGCGATATTCTATCACCCGGCGGCAGATGCAGACCCCAGCATCTTCTACCACGCCGCCCGCAGCCTGATCGTGCTGGTCTGCGGCGTGCTCGCAGGTGCGGTCGGGCATCAGTTGCGGCGGCAGTTCGAGACGAGCATCAAGGCGGCCACCGCGCGCGACCGCATCACCAACCTGTTCGGCCAGCACGTTTCGCCGCAGGTGGTGGAGCGCCTGATGGCGGAGGGCACCAGGACCGACAGCGACATCCGCCGCGTCGCCGTCATGTTCGTCGACTTCCGCAGTTTCACGGCCGGCGCGCGCACCCGCACGCCGCAGGAGGTCGTGGACCGGCTCGACGGTGCGTTTGCCATTCTGGTCGACATTCTCGATCGCCACGGCGGCATCGTGAACAAGTTTTTGGGTGACGGATTTCTGGCGCTGTTCGGCGCNCCGCTGGAGGCGCCGGACCCGGCGCACCGGGCGGTCGCCGCGGCGCGCGAAATGCTGGACGCCAACGCGCGGGTTAATGAGGCGACGAGCTGGCCGCTGCGCATCGGCATCGGCATCCATATTGGCGAAGTGGTAGCCGGCAGTATCGGCTCGCCGCGGCGCAAGGAATATACCGTGATCGGCGACACTGTGAATTTTGCATCACGGCTAGAGGCGCTCAACAAGGACTTCAATTCGCAGTTCCTGATCTCGGAAGCGGTTCGCGACGCGCTCGGCGAAGCATGCGGCGATGCCGTCTCGCTCGGCGAGGTCGAGGTCAGGGGTTACGAGCGGCCGATGGCCGTGTGGCGTTTGGGATGAACGGAGTATCGAAATGCAGCGGCGTTATATCACTGTGGACGTTTTCACCGATCGCGCGTTCGGCGGCAATCCGCTCGGCGTCGTGCTCGACGCCGGTGGGTTGTCGACCGAACAGATGCAGGCGGTCGCCAGAGAGTTCAATTATTCGGAGACGACCTTCGTGCTGCCGCCGGCCGATCCCGCCCACGATGCGCAGGTGCGCATCTTCACGGTGAACCGGGAGCTTCCGTTTGCAGGCCACCCAAATGTCGGCACCGCCTTCGTGCTGGCGACGCTAGCAGCGAAGCCACCGGCGCGGCTGTTGTTCGAGGAGGGAGCAGGCCTCGTGCCGGTCGAGATCGTGACCGAGCAGGGCAAGATCGTCAGCACCGAATTCACGGCGCCACAGCCGCTGAAGCGGATGTCGCAGCTTTCCGTCGAACAGGCCGCCGCCTGCCTCTCGCTATCGGCCGGCGACGTCAAGACCGACCGGCATGCACCGCAAATCATCTCGGTGGGATTGTCGTTCCTCGCCGTCGAAGTCGCCACCCGTGAGGCGCTGCGGCGGGCCAGACCCGATGCGGCGGCATTCGCAAAAACCTTCCCGTGTGACGGCGGCGACGCGGTCTACTTCTACACGCGCGACGTACCGGCCAGCGAAAAGCCGTGCGAGCTGCAGGCGCGGATGTTTCATCCCGGCGCCAGCGGATTGTCCGAAGACCCCGCGACCGGCAGCGCGACGGCGGCCGCGGCGGCGCTGCTCGCCGATCTGAATGATCTCAAAGACGGCGAACTGAGATTGAAGATCGGGCAGGGCGTCGACATGGGTCGCCCGAGCCTGTTGTTGACCCGCATCCGCAAGCAGAACGGCGCGGTCGCTTCGATTCATGTCGGCGGCAGTAGCGTGAAGATAATGGAGGGAACGTTCCGCCTTGATGGCAAAGGGTAGTCGTCTCGTAGCCCGGATCGAGCGCAGCGCAATCCGGGGCTGGTCGATCCGCCCTCGGCACCGTTCCCGGATTGCGCTGCGCTCCATCCGGGCTACGGCTCTACACCTGCGGCGCGACCAGATTCTCCACCTTCACGCCGTCGCGCTCTTCGATGATCTCCGCGATCCATTGCCGGTGGCAATGGGCATGGTCACGCTCATAACAGAGAATGCACACCGGACCCGATTGCTTCACCAGCGCCGACAGCTCGTCGAGCTCCTCCTTGGCCTGCGTCGTCTTCAGATGCGCCGAATAGATCTTGTGCAGCAGACCGAACTTGCCGCTGCGCGCGGCCTCGCGGCCGCTCTTCGGCGTCCCGAGGCCCTTGAGGTGAAGATAGGAAATGCCGCGCTCGTCGAGGCCGGCTGCGAGCTGATTCTTCGAAAAGCCCGGCCGCCGCGAGGATGCGACCGCGCGCACGTCAACCAGCAGCTTGACGCCGGCATTTTCCAATTCGTCGAGCACGGCCTTCGACGGCGTCTGCTCATAGCCGATGGTGAAAAGACGCTTTGTCCTGCGGGCCATATCGATCTCAGGTGCGCTGATCTGTCATCAGGCAAAGCTAGTCTAGTGCGTGCATGATTTCCATATCCCGCGTTGTCGCCGGACGCGGCATGTCGCATAGTCGTCGGAAAGAGCCTGTCGAAGGCCGAAAAATGCGGGGGAACACGATGAAGCGATTTGGCCGGACACTGGCATGCTTGGTTGCGGTGCTGATCGGCGGCGTTGCCGCAGCGCAGGCACAGACCGGCTATCCCGATCGCTCGGTAAAAATCATCGTCCCGATCGGCCCCGGCGGCAGTTACGACCTTGTCGGGCGGCAGCTGGCGGACGCGCTGTCGAAGCGGATGGGGCAGGCCTTCGTCGTCGAGAACAAGCCCGGCGCCGGAACCGTGGTCGGCACGCAGGCGGCAAGTCAGAGCGAGCCGGACGGCTACACGTTGGTGGTCGGCGGGCTCTCCAACATGGCGTTCAATTCGGCGCTGTATTCGAAGCTCGCTTACGATCCCCGCAAGGATTTCGTGCCGGTCGCGCTGATCTACAAGTTCGGTTACGTGATGGTCGGCCGCAAGGATCTGCCGCAGGGCAAGCTTGCGGACATCGTTGCCACCGCCAAGGCCAACCCGGGCTCGATTTCGGTCGCCACCGCCGGCGTCGGCACCGGCCAGCATCTGGTGGCGGCTGCGTTCATGAAGGCGGCCGGCGTAAAATTTCAGGAGATACCCTACAAGGGTTCGCCGCCGGCCTTCACCGATCTGCTCGCCGGCCGTATCGATTTGTTCTTCGATTCGATCGCCGCGGGCTTGCCTTACGTGCAGTCCGGGCAGGCGAAGGGCATTGCGGTGCTGTCGTCGAAACGCAGCCCGCTGGCGCCTGACGTGCCGACGATGTCGGAAGCCGGTGTGCCCGGTCTCGACGTCGATTCCTGGCTCGGGATATTCACGCCTGCCAAAACGCCGCCGGACGTCATCGCAAGGCTACGTCGGGAAATTCGCGCCTCGTTGCCCGAGCTCAAGGAGCGTTTTGAGAAGAGCGGCGGAGAGGTGTGGGATGTGCCGGACGACAAGCTCGACGCCTTCGTCGCCTCCGAATACGACAACTGGACCAAACTGATCCGCGAAGCCGGCATCAAGCTGGATTGAACGCCGAATTATTTGACGCGCTCGATCAGCTCCATCGCGCCGGCGGGCGCGCGCACCTTGCCCTCGTGGATGACATAGGCGAACACGTCGCGCGGCGTCTTCGCGGGCTTGGCCTTGTCGACACGCGGCAGGTCGTCGGGCTCGCCGCCACCGGCCCAGGCCTGGAANCGCTTGGCCCAGGCGTCGAGCTGCTTCGGCGGATAGCAGGTCTTGAGNTCGTCATTGCCCTTCTGCAGCCGNGCATAGACGAAATCGCTGACCACGTCGGCGATCGCGGGATATTTGCCGTGCTCGGCGAATACGACGGGCGTTTCGAACTTGCGCAGCAACGCGATAAACTCCGGCACGCAGAAACTGTCATGCCGTACCTCGACCACGTGACGCAGCGCGCGCCCGTCGAGTTTGCGCGGCAACAGTTCGAGGAACTTGCCGAAATCGGCCTCGTCGAATTTCTTAGTCGGCGCGAACTGCCACAGCACCGGGCCGAGCCGGTCGCCGAGCTCCAGCACGCCGGAATCGTAGAAGCGTTTTACGGAATCGCCGGCCTCCGCCAGCACGCGACGGTTGGTCGCGAAGCGCGGTCCCTTCAACGAGAACACGAATCCGTCCGGCACCTCGCGCGCCCATTTGCGAAAACTCTCCGGCTTCTGCGAGCCGTAATAGGTGCCGTTGATCTCGATCGAGGTCAGTTTCGACGCGGCGTAGGACAGTTCCTTCGCCTGCGTNAGCTTGTCGGGATAAAACACCCCGCGCCACGGCTCGAAGGTCCAGCCGCCGATGCCGATAAAGATGTTGCCGCTGTTTTTCGCGGTCGATTTAGCTGGCTTGCTCACGGGAGGGCTCGTCGGAAAATGAGGGGAGAGGTCTGGTGGATGTTAACCAAATCGGCCCTGATTGGCCAGATTGTCGCAGTAGGTGACGAGGGCGGAAACGCGGGATATTGGCGAAGCGCGACAGCCCGGGATATGGACACGGAAGTGCCTTCGACGGAGAATAAACATGGCACTTGGCGCGCCAATTGCAATGCATGCAGCGTCGCAGGCCGGTGCCGGCTTAAGGATCGTGGCAGTCGAGCCTGATGTTCTCCGTCTGGTGCTCTCCCTCTGTATCGACGCAGGTTAGGATTTAGGTTTGGCTTCGAGCGGACCCATGATCGGCAAGCATCCCCCACCACAACCGGCCTCGGCTCCGGGCAAGGCCGGCGCGCCGGCGCAGTTCGGCGCGCTGCTGATGACCGACGGCGGAACGCAGCGCAACGGGCCGCCGTACTTGTTCAGCGGACTGACGGAAACCGAAATCGCGCATGTGCTGGGNTCGGGGAAACGCCGCGTGCTCTACCGCGGNGCGCAGTTGTTCAGCCAGGGCAGTCCGCAAGACGGCATCTACCTGATCGANAGCGGGCGCATCAAGGTGTTCTACACCGCGCCCTCGGGCCGCGANATCACGCTGGCNTACTGGCACTCCGGCAATTTNGTCGGCGGNCCGGAAGTGTTCAAGCAGGGNCTGCACGTGTGGTCGGGNGTTGCNGCGGTCAACAGCACGGTGCTGCATTTGCCGGGTGACGTGTTGCGGCGAATGGCGATGACGATCCCCGCACTTGCCATCGGCATCATCGAGGGGCTCAGTTTTAAGGGCCAGTGCTATTCTGCGCTGGCGCAGATGCTCGGCACCCGCTCGCCGACCGAGCGGCTGGCGCAGCTGCTGCTGCATCTGATGAATCTTTACGGCGTGGAAGAGCGCGATGGGGCGTTGATCGCCGCATCATTCACCCACGCCGACCTTGCGCATATGACGGGCGTGACGCGCCAGTCCGTCACCATCAGCCTCAAGAGGTTCACCGAGCTTGGCATCCTCGCCGCGCATGGCTCCAACCTCGTGATCAAGAATGCGGACATGCTGAGCGATATCAGGGATGGCAAGCTCGCCAAGGCCGCCGCCACGGACGAGGTCTGAGGACTCGCGGGCGGCCGCACCTCCGTGTCAAACCGCCGCCGGACACTTGTCGGTATCAGGCGATTCCGCGCTTTCCGGTCAGGCTCCGATCTGGATGGAGTGGCTAATTTCTAATCACAACGCTCATCAGATAGCCAAATTAGGGAGAATTTCTGTCCACTAATTGAGCATCCGGATATTTCTTCGCAATACGTTGCTGCTTCGCGGCGTTCGTCGTTTCGGTTTCAAAGTCCGCCGTTCAGAGTTCGCTTACCGGACGTTTCAGTGTCCGCGATGGAAGCAAGCGAGCTCACGGCAAATGACGTCAACTTCCTTCTTCAACCACGGTGTTCGCGATCCGGGCCCCCGCGAACCGAGCCCGCTGCAGGTCGCCAGCGTGGGTCCCGTGGCATATCGCTTGCACCGTCACCTCCGTCAAGCCAGTCAGCCTGCTCACCGTCGAGCACCCAGCCACTCTTCCTTGGCCGGGACGCTTCGCGTGGGCATTGCACAAAATCCAGCACAGTTCAGTTCGAAGAGGATTTGTCTAATGACCGTCGGCCCTGCGTCCAAGCTCTCTGGCTTCCTTCCCTTGCTCGTTGCCGCAACCTTGGGGTTGGCGTCGGCAGCCGCTAGCGCCGAAACCCTCGAGATCGGCATCGGCACGCAGAATACCACCACCAACACNGTGACCGGCGGGGTCGTCCTGAAGGAGCTGGGCCTGTTCGAGAAGCACCTGCCGAAGACCGGCAAGTACAAGGACATTCAATACAAGCTGAGCTGGCAGAACGCGACGTCCGGCCCGCCGATCACCAACGGCATGATGGCCAACAACATCCAGATCGGCATGATGGGCGACTATCCGCTGATGGTGAACGGCGCCACCGGGCAGGCCACCAAGAATGAAACGCAGCTCGTCGCCATCATCGCCTACAACGCGGTCGGCGGCGGCAATGGCATCGTCGTTCACAAGGACTCGCCGTTCTACGAACTCGCCGACCTCAAGGGCAAGAATGTCTCGGTGCCGTTCGGCTCGGCCGCGCACGGCATGATGCTGACGTCGCTGCAGAAGAAGGGGCTGCCGCCGGACTTCTGGAATCTGGTATCGCAGTCGCCGGAAGTCGGCAGCACCAATTTGCAGGAAAAGCGTATCGACGCGCATGGCGACTTCGTGCCGTTTGCCGAGCTGCTGCCGTTCAAGGGTTTCGCCCGCAAGATCTATGACGGCGCCGAAACCAAGACCCCGACATTCCATGGCGTCGTCGTCCGCAAGGACTTTGGCGAGAAGTATCCCGAGATCGTGGTGGCCTACATCAACGCATTGATGGAGGCGAACGACTGGATGCGCAAGAATCCCAAACTCGCCGTCGAGAAGATCGAGGAGTGGACCAAGATCAACAAGGAAGTGGTCTACATCTTCTTAGGGCCCGGCGGCGTGCACACGCTCGATGCAACCATCAAGCCGCAATGGGTCGAGTCGGTCGGAAACAACTACGCCATCCTGCAGAAGCTGAACATGATCAAGGAGCTTAACATTGGCGCCTGGGTCAACGACAAGTATGTCCGGCAAGCCTACAAGGAGCAGGGGCTCGACTACGACAAGCAGCTCGCATCGTTTGACACCTACAACGTGACGGGCACCGATCCGATCTGCAACGCGCCGGTCAATGATCCCAAGAAGACCGGCGAGATCTGGATCCAGGGCGGCGANATCGTGCCNTTCAGCTCGCCGGTCTGCACGCTGCTNGGCGTGAAGAANTACGGNGCCGAAGGCAAGAAGTTCAACGCCGTGTACCTGGTCGATCATCAGCTCGGCATCAAGGTGTTCGCCGACGCCGCCTTCTATGCGGTCGGCGGCCAGGATCCGAAGAAACCGGACGTGGTGCCGTTCTTGCTCAAGAAGGATGCGGAAGAATATGCGTCCAAGAACGGCGGCAAGCTGGCGACTTATACCGAAGTGCTCAGCGCCATCAACGTCGGACAATAGGTGGGCCCATGGGCAGCGTGGCAAGCGCGAAGATTGTAGTTCTCCCGATGATTGACAAGCAGACCGATCACGAGCCGGTGGCGGTGAAGCCCTCCGCCACGCAAAGCTTGGGGCTGGCGGCTCCGGCCGATGCCCCGGCGCCGGTTATGTCGGAAGCTCCTGCGCCGGAGCCGATCCCGACGGTCTCGCTGACCGAGGTGTTGCGGGGGCTGCTCGCGAAGATCACCCGTGAACGCATCATTACCGCCGCATTTGCCTGCATCTCGATCGGAGCCCTGTTCCTGTTCTGGTATGTCGGAACCAAGTACCGGCTCGAGTTCTACATTCGCTTCAAGAACGTCCCGACACCCTATGAAGTGTATCAGCAGCTGACGCAGGTCGGCCTGTCCAACAAGTATCTCGTCAACATCGCCATCAGCGTCCGGCGCATCCTGCTCGGCTTCTTCATCGCCATGGCGATCGGCGTGCCGCTCGGGCTCGCGATCGGAAAATATCAGCGCGTGCGTGACCTGTTCATGCCNGTCGTCGAGATCATGCGGCCGATCCCGGCGATCGCCTGGGTCCCGATGTCGATCATGCTGTGGCCGAANAANGAAGCCAGCATCGTCTTCATCACCTTCATCGGCGCCTTCTTCCCGATCCTGCTCAACACCATCCACGGCGTGCATTCGCTCGACGGCGTGTTGGTGCGGGCGGCGCGCTGCCTGGGTGCGAGTGAGTTCCGGCTGATCCTGAACGTGATCCTGCCGGGCTCGCTGCCGCANATCTTCACNGGTCTNGCCGTCGGCATGGGCGTGGCGTGGGTATCGCTGATCGCCGCNGAGATGATCTCGGGTCANTTCGGCGTCGGCTACTTCACCTGGGAAGCCTACTCGCTGGTGGACTATCCNGCGATCGTGCTCGGCATGATCACGATCGGTTTCCTTGGATTGGCCTGCAGCGGCATCATCCGGATGGTTGGCAGCCTCCTGATGCCGTGGCTGGCATTCGCACCGGGAGGCAAGCGATGACGATGGCAATGGCTGAAGCCGAAACCCAGAAGGGCTTCATCGACGTTCGCGACATGGGCGTGACGTTCGGCGCCAACGACAACAAGGTCGTCGCCGTCGAGAACGTATCGCTCAACGTGCAGCCGGGCGAATTCGTCTCGCTGATCGGGCCGTCAGGCTGCGGTAAGTCGACCTTGCTCAGCATCGTCGCCGGTTTCGTCAGGCCGACGCTTGGCGAGGCGAAGCTCGACGGCAAGGCGATCACCAGGCCCGGCTCGGACCGCGGTGTCGTGTTCCAGCAATACTCGCTATTTCCCTGGCTGTCGGTTCGCAAGAACGTCGAGTTCGGCCTGAAGATGGCCGGCGTCGAGCAAAGCAAGCGCAACACCACGGCCCGCGCGCTGCTCGATCTCGCCGGACTGCTGTCGTTCGAGAACCATTATCCCGACCAGCTCTCCGGCGGCATGAAGCAGCGCATCGGCATCGTCCGCGCGCTGGCGACGAGTCCGCAGGTGCTGCTGATGGACGAACCGTTCGGCGCGCTCGACACGCAAACCCGCGTCGTGATGCAGGAAATCCTCACCAACATCTGGCAGCAGTTCAAGATCTCGGTGCTGTTCATCACCCACGATATCGAAGAGTCGATTTTCCTCTCCGACCGCATCTACGTCATGACGGCGCGGCCGGGCCGCATCAAGGCGGAAATCAAGGTGCCGCTGCCGCGTCCGCGCAGGGCCGAGATGACCGACACGCCGGAATTCATGAACCTGGTGCAGGAGCTCAAGGGGCTGATCCGCGAAGAGTCGCTGGCCGCCATGGCTCCCGAGATCAAGGATCGAGGCCTTTCAGGCTTCGGAATGAAAGTGGGACCGAAAGGAGTAGGCGAAATCTTCTGAGACAATACTGAACGTCGCGGCCGTACAGGCGCGAAACACCCATCAACGACATCAACCAAGGAGAGACGCGAAGAGCGCGCGCGTCAACGACGACCTGCGCCTGCGTCACAGATCGGAGAATTCAATGGCAAGGAAACCAAACATACTGTTTTTCCACGTCGACAACCTCGGCATGGGCGAACTCGGCTGCTACGGCGGCGGCATTCTGCGCGGCGCCGATACCAAGCGCATGGACGCTTTCTCCAAGCAAGGCGTCAAGCTGACGCATTACGTCGTCGAGCCGCAGTGTACGCCGACCCGCTCGGCGCTGATGACCGGCCGCTTTCCGATCCGCTCGGGCAACCACACCATCGCGCTCGGCGGCAATGGCGGCGGCATCGTCAAGTGGGAGCGCACCATCGGCTCGATCCTGTCGGAAGCCGGTTATGCCACCTCGATCTACGGCAAGTGGCACATCGGTGCCGAGGACGGCCGCTTCCCGACCGATCACGGTTTTGACGAATGGTATGGCCCCTTGCGCACCTATGACGAATGCATGTGGCTGACCGACCCGCATTACGTGCCGGAGCGCGACGGCTTCTCGCACATGCATGAGGGCGTCAAGGGCAAGGGTGCGTGGCCGCTCAAGGACGAGCAGCTCACCATGGAGACCAAGAAGACCTGCGACCTCGAGTACCAGAAGCGCGCCATCAAGTTCATGGAAAAGTCCGTGAAGGAAGACAAGCCGTTCTACTGCTACTTCAACCACTCGCTGA
>C688J18823_10001857_pt1 | contig 13158 bp, 15 predicted proteins | sample HopSoiMetagenom1_FD_18823 | JGI IMG/M metagenome (IMG submission 18823)
AAGGCCCCGCCGGACTTTCTCTCGCATTCCCACGGCGAAGGCTTTTTGCGCTTCTTCGAGGAGCGGTGCGATCGGCGGGGGCTCTACATTTTCGATGAGCCGGAATCCGCTCTTTCGCCGGCGCGGCAGATCGAGTTTCTCAAACTTCTACGGCGGATGGAGTTAAGCCGTTGCTGCCAGGTCATCATGGCGACTCATGCTCCGATCCTGATGGCATATCCCGAGGCGCGGCTCCTTCGTCTCACGCAGCGTGAACTGGCGCCGGTCGTCTTCGCCGAGACAGACCATTTGCGAATGTTGCGGGAGTTCTGCGCTGACCCGAGCGGCTTCGTTCACGCTGCGCTGGAGGAATAAGACGGACCAGCCAGCGTAGGGCGGGGCTATCATCTTGTGCCTGGTCAGATTTCCACGCGGAACGGATTTACGATGCGCAGTCCTTCGTCGAACGCCATCCCGTGCTGCATGTCCTCAGACCACAGCGTGTCGCAACCGGCGTGAAGCGCCGCGGCGGCAATCATTGCGTCATGGGTGGAAAGACCGTAGCGCTCAGCGAGCGTCAGCCCGGTCTCGTGCGTTTCCAGCGTGACGGGATGGACGGTCAGCAAGTTACGCAACATGGAGGGTTTGAGAGCAGCGGAGCATTTTACGCCGCCGCCGCATATGACGCTGTCTTACGGTCGAGGGACGGTTCCCGAGCAGGCAATCGAGCCGATATGCTTTGCGGTCAACGAATTTGTTCTCATCCACAGCGAATTGTGCCTCACGCGACACCACGTGCTCGACCGGTGGCCGTTATATGCGACGGCTGGTGGGACCGCCGATGCGTCAATGCGTTATCATGGGTCAGATTGATCGAGTGGGAGCGAGCCCTGTGACGGCGACGATCTACGGCATCAAGAACTGCGACACCATGAAGAAGGCACGCGCCTGGCTGGACAAGCACGGCGTTGCCTACGACTTCCATGACTACAAGACCGCCGGAATCGAGCGCGATCGGCTCGATCGCTGGACCAAGAAGGTCGGCTGGGAAACCCTACTCAATCGCGCCGGCACCACGTTCAAGAAACTGCCCGACAAGGACAAGCAAGACCTGACCGAGAAGAAGGCTGTTGCGCTGATGCTGGCCCAGCCGTCGATGATCAAGCGTCCGGTTCTCGACCTCGGCGGCGGCAAGCTGCTGGTCGGCTTCAAACCGGAACTTTACAGCGAATCTGTGGGCTCGCCCGGCTGAGCCCGCAGCAGGCCGGCGCCCGCTCGTTTACACTGGCAACGATTCGCAAAGGCGCTGCCGCATCCGATCATGCCGATCGATTCCTTCACCGTCCTTTTGTTCGGGCTGCTCATCAAGCTCGTGCTCGGCGCATTGTTCGCGGTGTTCTGGCTGAACAACCGCGCCGCGCCCTGGTTCGGCTGGTGGAGCGCGACGCTGCTTCTTGGCGGCGTCACGTCGGCGCTCTACATGTGGCGCGGCACGGACAGCGTGACCAGCCTCGGCCTGGGCAACACCGCCCTGGTCGCTTCCTTTGCCTGCTGCTGGCAAGGTGCCCGCGTCTTCGACCGGCGCCGGCCGTTGTGGGCCCCGGTGCTGGTGGCGCCGGCGCTTTGGCTGGCCGCGTGTTTCGTCCCAGGTTTCCTGGCCAACGTCCCGCTCCGGATCGTGCTGAGCTCCGGGCTGATTGCGCCGCTGCTCGCCATGGCGGCGGTGGAGTTCTGGCGCGGTCGCGCCGAGCTGCTGCCATCGCGCTGGCCGGTTATCGTGATATTTGCCTCGTTCGCGCTGTTCTTTGCCGCGCGCGTCCCGCTGATCGGAGTGGCGCCGTTTCCGTTCGGTGCGCTGCCGATGGACTATGGCTGGGTGGGCGCCTTCAATCTCCTGATGTTTGCCCACACCATTCTGCTTTCGGTGCTGCTGGTTTCGCTCTCCAAGGAGCGCCTTGAGTTCGCCCAGCGCACCAAGGCACAGACCGATCCTCTGACCGGCGCGCTCAACCGGCGCGCCTTGATGTGGCGTGGTGAGCGTCTGTTGCACCGCCACGCTTACGAGCGCACTCCGCTGTGCCTGCTGTTCCTCGACCTCGATCACTTCAAGTCGCTTAACGACCGCTTCGGCCACTCCGGCGGCGATGACGTGCTGATGAGCTTCGTCGGTCTGGTGAACGCTTGCATCCGACCGACAGATTTGCTGTTTCGCATCGGCGGCGAGGAGTTTTGCTGTCTCCTGCCGGACACGACGACCGAGCAGGCCCACCGCGTCGCCGAGCGCATCCGCCACCAGTTCGAGATGACCACCGTGAAAGTGGCGGGCACGCCGGTGAAAGCGACCGCAAGCCTGGGCATCGCCTCCACCGACGTCTTTGGCTACGAGCTCGACACCTTGATGCGGCGTGCCGACATGGCGGTCTATGCCGCTAAGCGCGGCGGCCGCAATCGTGTGATGGTGGCGAACCTAGGCGACGAGATGCCGGCCACCCGCGATGAAATGGACTTTGAATCGCACAGCTCCGTTCCGCAGCGGATCAGGGTGGCGATATGAGGCTGTTTCCGGCGCTGCGGCTGTGGGGAGGGGCGATGGACCCGGAAACGCTCGGCGCCTATGACGCCGGCGCCGAAGGATTTGCCAAGGATTGGCACGCGCAGCCGATGCCGACCGATCTGCATGGCCTGATCAAACGTTTCTTCCATCCCGGCGGCCGCACCGCCGACGTCGGCTGCGGCAGCGGCCGCGAGGTCGCCTTTCTCGCCGCCAATGGATACGACACGATCGGCTACGACGCCTCCGATGCGCTGCTCGAACAGGCGCGGCTGCGGTATCCGCGGCTGTCGTTTGCCACCGCCGTGCTGCCGGATCTCGCCGGCGTCTCCGATGCGGCGTTCGACAACGTGCTGTGCGAGACCGTGATCATGCATCTGCGGCGTCCGCAGATTCTCGGCGGCGTCCGCCGGTTGCTCGCCGTCCTCAAACCCAACGGCATTCTTTATCTGAGCTGGCGGGTCACTGATGGCGCCGACCAGCGCGACGACCACGGCCGGCTCTACGCCGCCTTCGAGAGCGCGCTCATTCGCGAGGCGGTCGACGGCGCGGCCGAGGTGCTGCTCGATGACGAACCGGTCAGTGCGTCCTCGGGCAAGAAAATCCATCGCATCGTTGCGCGCAAGATCGTGCGATGACCCTTTCCGCCGCTCTTCCAGAACGCTAGGAATAGCGCGGTCCCCATCGGTGGGATCGTGGGGAGTTCGTGGGATGGAAATCAGTCTTTCGGGCCGCAGCGCCATTGTCACCGGCGGCAGCAAGGGTATCGGCCTGGCCGTCGCGACGCGCTTTGCTCAGTCCGGCGCCGACGTTGCGATCGTCGCGCGCGGCAAGGAGACGCTCGACGAGGCGGTCGCCGCGATCAAGAAGGCCGCGAAGGGCCGTGTCGTCAGCGCACAGGCCGACGTTGGCGTTGCCGCCGACATCCAGCGCGCCTATGACGAGGTGATGAAAGCCTTCGGCAAGGTCGACATCATCGTCAACAACGCCGGCACCTCGCGCGCGATGCCGTTCGAGAAGGTGACCGACGACATCCTGATGGGCGACATCGAGCAGAAGCTGTTCGCCGCCGTTCGCCTCATTCGCCTCGTCGCGCCGCAGATGAAGGAGCGGCGCTGGGGCCGCATCATCAATGTGCTCAACATCGGCGCCAAGGCGCCGCGGCCGAACAGCATGCCGACCTCGGTGTCGCGCGCCGCCGGCATGGCGATGACCAAGGCGCTTTCGGCCGAGTTCGCGCCGCACAACGTGCTGGTGAATGCGATGCTGGTCGGCTTCATCGAAGCCGATCAGCACGTCCAGGCGGCCAGGAAGGCAAACATTCCGATCGCCGACTATTACAAGGCGCGGGAGAAGGAAATTCCGCTCGGCCGTGCCGGCAAGGCGGAGGAGTTCGCCAATCTCGCCTGCTTCCTGGTGTCCGAGCAGGGCGGCTATATCACCGGCACCGCGACCAACGTCGACGGCGGCCGCTCGCCGGTGGTGTGATCCGGACCGGCCGTCGTCAGGCGGCCCGGTGTGCGCTCCTCCAGCGCAGGGTGAAGAGTTGCACCGCGTCAGGGCGCGGCGTCAGGTCGGAATGTTGGAGTGATTGCGCGGCACACCGCCGGGCAGGGTGCAGGCGCCGGCTGACCAGCCGAACCAGCAGGCCCAGTCGCGTGCCGCCGCAGCGCCCTGGACCGCGGCTCCGATTGCGCTGATTGCCACGAACGCCGCGACCAGGCTCGCGCCGACGATCTGCCGGCGCGACATCGCAAAGCGATGGTGGGTCTCGACCGGCTTGCCGTCCCAGTAGAGCCTGCCATCGTGATCGATCGACAGCCGGCTGAGATCGGTCATGTCGACCGGATGGTGGTTGCTCCCCTGTGGCTTGGGCCTAAACAGGGGTTCAAAAACGAACTCGGGGACGGGCTCCGCAGCGGCAGGCGCCGCGGTTTCCGGCGGCAGCAGATTGAAGACGTTGTCGTCCAACTCGGCGTTGTAGGAACCGCCGATGTGCGAACTGCTGGAACGCCAATCGGCCATATGCGAATCAACCATGTGCGAATCAGCGGCCGCATCGGTCTGCGGAGCCGAATCATCGGCGCGCTTGCGCAGCTTGCCAAAGGTCGAAAGGAGACTCATCGCGCGCCATGGTCCCCGCGTCGCGCGCGGAAGTCAAAGCGGACGAAGGCTGCGGTTGCGGCGTTCGGTGGACAAGTGAAAGTATGGACTGCCAAACGCCTTACGCCGGAATATCGGCGCGTGGCGGCGGCAGGGGCGGAGCCGGACAGCCGCTCTGGAATGCGCCGGTCTTGCAGCCCCAGTCGCGAGCCGCGACGTAGCCGTAGGTGGCCATGCCGATGGCGCCGATGGCGATGGCAAGCACCACGATGACCGCGCCGGCGGTCTGGCCGCGCGAAAGCGTGAGGCGAGTCTGGTCGGTGGTGCTGCGAACCGCGGGCGGCGGCGGAGCGAGCGCTTCCGCGACGGCCGCAGCGCCTTGCGCGCGGACCACGTCGAGATCGACGGCGCTTGGCTCGTCACTGGATCGGGCCGGCTCGGCGAGCTGGCCCTCGATCGTGGTCGGCGATTTGCGGCCGCCGAGGTCGCGGCTCGCGCGGTCGAGCATATCCATCGAATCGCTGAGCGACTCGGAGCTCTTGTCGGTGATCTGCTTCGGGCCGGTGTCGTAGTCGACCAGCTTGCCGTCCCAATAGAAGCGGCCGCTGTTGTCGATGGTCAGGCGATCAAGCTCCGCCGCGGTGAGTGTGCGAAGCTTCTTCGGCCACTCGGAGGGCCGCGCACCTTGCGGCGGTACAATGCCCGACTCGTCCACGCTCACCTCGGGATATGGATCCGTGCTCATTGCCCGTCACTCCACGCTACCAACACAACACGCTGACGAACAACCGTCAGTTCACCTTGATGTTCGCGGCCTTGATGACCGGTCCCCAACGGACGATCTCGCCTTCGATGCGCGCCCGGAATTCGGCCGGGCTGTTGCCGACCGGCTCCATCAATTGCGCGGCAAGCTTCTCGCGGACCGCTGCCGTCCCAATTGCTTCTACCACTTCGCGCTGAATTCTCGCAACGAGCGCCTCGGGCGTGTGCGCCGGCGCGATCATGCCCATCCAGGCATCGGCATCCACGTCGATTCCGGCTTCCTTCAGGGTCGGAATATCCGGCAAATAGGGCGAGCGTTTCGCGGTTGAGACGGCGAGAATTTTGATGGCGCCGGAGCCGGCATGAGGGGTGACGGAGATCGCAGGCAGGCAGCCCATTTGCACGTCGCCGCGGATGATCGCCGTCATCGCCGCCGGCGACGATGCGTAGGGGATGTGCACCATCGGCGTGCCGCTCAAGAGGGCGATGGCCTCCATGGCGAGGTGCGACAGTGAGCCATTGCCGATCGATCCGAAGTTGAATGTGCCGGGTTCGCGCTTCAATAGCGCGATAAGCTCCGCGGCGCTGTTAACCATAATCTTGGAATTGACCGCCAGCACGCTCGGCTGGGTCACCAGTTGGGTGATCGGCGCGATGTCGGTCTTCGGGTCATACGGCAGCTTGGAGAACAGCAGGGTGTTGATGGCAAGCGGCCCGCCGATGCTGACGCCGATGGTGGCGCCGTCGGGCGCGGCCTTGGCGACGGCATCGGTGCCGATGTTGCCGCTCGCGCCCGGTTTGTTGTCGATGATGAACGGCTGGCCGAGTTTTTTCTGCAAATGGTCGGCGACCAGGCGCGCCACCACGTCGGGCGTCGAGCCTGGCCCGAACGGCACCACGATCTTGACCGGCTTGGCCGGCCAGTCTTGTGCAGCGGCCGGGAGAGCTGCAGCAAACAGTGCAACCAGGCCGACGACGATCTTCATGTTGTTTCTCATCTAATTCACGTCGCGTCCGAGGTAGGCGCCGTTCTTCTCGAGCAATCCCTGCAGTGCTTCGACCGAAATCTCAGCGAGCTCGGAGTTACCGGCGAGCGCCAGATGCGCAGCGCTGGCCGCCGCCTGGCCCATGACGAAGCAGGCGCCGCTGACGCGTGCCGCCGATTGGCCCTCGTGCGTCATCGACGCGCAGCGGCCGGCGACGAGGAGGTTTTTGACTTTTTGCGGCAGGATCATCCGGTAGGGCATCTGGCAGAAACCGCGCGACTCCGGAATCGCCGGCCACTTCCATTCCACGCGGCCGGCGTTGTGCGCCTCGATCGGCCAGCCGTTGACGCCGATGCTGTCGGCAAAGCTTGCGCAGGCGAGCACGTCCTCGCCGGACAATTGATATGGCCCGGTGATCCGCCGCGTCTCGCGGATGCCGAGCTGCGGCGGCGTGTCGACCACATAGGAGTTGGCGAAGCCCGGCGCCTCGCGCTTGAGGAACTCGAAGAACTGCATGACCTGGCGGCGGCCTTCCACCTCGCCGGCGGAGAGCTCGTCGGCGTTGGTGCCGTCGAGCGCGCTGCCGTCCGGCTTCTTCATTTGCGTGACGTTGACGCGCCACTCGATCGGATTCTTCTGCGGGCGAACGATGGCGCCCAGGCGCGGGAATTTCACGCCGCGCCGCTCGGCGTCCTCCATCAGCGCCGGGATGCTGGTCCAGGCTTCGCCCGCCGCGGCCGGGTCGACGCCGTTCAAACGGAACATCATCGTCGGATAGAGCATGCCGCCGTGACCGTCGCCGCGCTCGTAGGGCGCGCCCGCCCAAGCCGCCAGATCGCCGTCACCAGAGCAATCGATGAAGATGCGGCCGATGATCGCGGCGCGGCCGGACTTCGTCTCCACGATCAGCGCCCGGATGGTGTCGTCGGCGTCCATCACCACGCCGGCGCCGAGCGCATGGAACAGGATGTCGGCGCCGTGGCCGAGCAGAAGATCGTCGGCGGCGCATTTGTAGGCCGCGGTGTCGTAGGCCTGCGCCTGGATCTTGCCGAACGACACATGCGGCTTGTTCAGTCCGCCCAGCCGGTCGAGGCGCGCCAGCAATTCATCGGCGATGCCATGCACCACCTGACGGTGCTCGCCGTGGACATTGGCATGCAGCCCGCAGAAGCTGGTAACGCCGGCCGCGGTGCCCATGCCGCCGAGAAAGCCGTAGCGCTCGACCATCAGGGTCTTGCGGCCCTGCGCCGCAGCCGATGCGGCGGCGGCAATGCCGGCCGGCCCGCCGCCCAGCACGACCACGTCATATTCGCCCCGCACCGGCAGGTCCCGCTCAGGCTCGCGGATCGAATTCACCGTCATCTCAGTATGATAGCATGGGGGCGGTGGGGTGCTATCATTGGGTCCTTGGCCTCTCTGGCCGTCCTTGGCGTTCCGCGTACACGAGTTCAGTCATGTCGGTTCAAGAACAGATCAAGCGGCTCACCGCCCCGGACATCCGGGCGCGCAAAAACGGCGAGCCGATCGTCTCGCTGACCGCATATCACGCCCATACCGCCCGGCTGGTCGACAAATACTGCGACGTGATCCTCGTGGGTGACTCGCTCGGCATGGTCATGCACGGGCTCGAGACCACGGTGCCGGTGACGCTCGAAATGATGATCCTGCAGGGCCACGCGGTGATGCGCGGTTCGAGCCGCGCGCTGGTCGTGGTCGACATGCCGTTCGGCTCCTACGAGGCGTCGAAGGAGCAGGCCTTCATGAACGCGGCGCGGGTCATGAAAGAGACCGGCTGCGGCGCCATCAAGGTCGAAGGCGGCCGGCGGTTGGCCGAGACCATCGCGTTCCTCACCGAGCGCGGCGTGCCGGTTATGGGACATGTCGGCCTCACCCCGCAGGCGATCAACACCATCGGCTCGTTTCGCGCCCAGGGCCGCGAGGAGAAGGACTGGGCCCCGATCGAGGATGACGCCAAGGCCGTCGCCGACGCCGGCGCGTTTTCCATGGTGGTCGAGGCGGTGGCCGAGCCGCTGGCGCGCCGCATCACCGGGCAGGTGGCGATCCCGACCATCGGCATCGGCGCAAGCCCGGCCTGCGATGGCCAGATCCTGGTTTTGGAAGACATGCTGGGGCTGTCGCCCCGGGTGCCCAAGTTCGTGCGCCGGTATGGCAATATCGGTCCGGGGATCGAGGCGGCGGTGAAGGACTATGCCGAGGACGTGCGAAAGCGCGTGTTCCCGGGCCCCGACCAGGTCTATGGCATGAAAAAGAAGTAGTTGGCGCTAACCGGACCGGCTGTTAACGGTCGTGCCGCTATGAGGCGGCCCTGATCATGCGGTTCTGGCTTTTGCCTTGCCGCTGCCACACCACTAATTTACGCGCCTGTTGAGGGTCTTAGCACTTTAAAGTCTCAGCCGGGGGCGGCCGGCCGGCAGGCCGAGGGGAACGGTTCAGTGTCCGATATCTTCAGCGAAGTCGACGAGGAAGTCCGCCGCGAACAGCTTCACAAGCTGTGGCAGCGCTACGGCCGTTATCTGATCGCCGCCTGCGTGCTGCTGGTCGCGGCCGTCGGCGGCTGGCGGGCCTACCAATGGCAGGAAGCCAAGAAGGCCGCCGAGGCCGGCTCCGCCTTCCAGGCCGCCGCCGCGCTGACCGGCGAGGGCAAGAGCAAGGAGGCCGAGGAGGCCTTCGCCAAGCTCGCCGCCACCGGCACGTCGAGCTATCGCACGCTCGCGAAATTCCGCGAGGCGGCCGTGGTGGCGCGCCAGGATCCGAAGGCGGCGGTCGGCATCTACGACCAGCTTGCCGCCGATGGCAGTCTCGGCCGCGTGCTGCAGGACTTGGCGGCGCTCCGCGCCGCGACGCTTCTGGTCGACACCGCGCCATACAGCGAAATCCTACAGCGACTGGAGCCGCTGACCGCGCCGGACCGCACCTTCCGTCACAGCGCCCGCGGCACGCTCGCGCTTGCGGCGTGGCGGTCCAACGACATGACCGCGATGCGGCGCTGGTCCGATATGGTTCTTGCCGACGCCGATACGCCGCCCGGCACCCGCGGCCAGGTGCAGATGCTGCTGGCGCTGTCGGATGCCGACAAGAAAAGCTGAGATCACGATGCGCCGCCGGATTGTCTTGATGGCATCGCTGCTGGCATCCGGGATGATGCTCGGCGGCTGCTCAACCTTCGATCCGACCGAGTGGTTCAACACCAAGAAACCGCTTCCCGGAGATCGCAGGGAGATGTTTCCGGGCGGCGTGCCGGGCGTGCCGCAGGGCGTGCCGGCGGAACTGGTCGAAGGCTATCGCGAGCCGGAGCCGGCGCCGCCGCGGGTGGTCGAAGAAAAGCCGAAACCCAAGCCGAAGCCGAAACCCAAGCCGCAGCAGGCCGCGGCTCCCCCGTCGCAGCAACAGGCGGCGCCTGCGCAATCTCAATCGACCTTTCCCGACCCGCCGCCGCGGCGCTGATCGGCGCGGGGTCGCCTTGTCATGCCGGGTGAAAGCTGAGCACCAATGGGCATGAGCTTCGCCACATGAGCTTCACCATCGCCATCATCGGGCGGCCGAATGTCGGCAAGTCCACGCTGTTCAACCGTCTGGTCGGGCGGCGCGTGGCGCTGGTCGACGACCGGCCGGGCGTCACCCGGGACCGGCGCGAGGGCAAGGCCCGGCTCGGCGATCTCGACTTCACGGTCATCGACACCGCGGGTCTCGAGGATGCCGGCGCCGAGACGCTCGCCGGCCGCATGATGGCGCAGACCAAAATGGCGATCGAGCAGGCTGACGCGGTGTTCTTCATGCTCGACGCCAAAACCGGGCCCGTGCCCGACGATCGCGTCTTCGCCGATCTGGTGCGACGCTCCGGCAAGCCGGTGATCGTGGTCGCCAACAAGGCCGAAGGCAAAGGCAGCGGCGCCCGGGTGATGGAAGCCTATGAGCTCGGCCTCGGCGATCCGGTCGGCATTTCGGCCGAGCACGGCGAGGGGCTGGTCGATCTGTTCGAGGCGCTGCGTGAAGCCTTGCCGGACGTCACCGGCAAACCGCTCGAGACTGTGGAATTGCCCGACGCGGTGCGTCCGATCCGTGTCGCCGTGGTCGGACGGCCGAACGCCGGCAAATCCACGCTGGTGAACCGGCTGCTCGGCGAGGACCGCATGCTCACCGGACCTGAGGCCGGAATCACCCGCGACACCATCGAGGTCGATCTGCGGTGGAAGGGTCGCGAATTTCGTCTGCACGATACCGCGGGGCTGCGGCGGCCGTCGCGGATCGACGAAAAGCTCGAGAAGCTTTCGGTCGCCGACGCGATCAACGCGATCCGCTTCGCCGAGGTCGTGGTGCTGCTGATGGACTCCGAGCATCTGTTCGAGGAGCAGGATCTGCGCATCGCCGATCTGGTCGAGCGCGAGGGCCGGGCGCTGGTGATCGGCATTTCGAAGTGGGACCTCCACGAGAAGCGCGCCGGCGGCATCGGCAAGCTGCACGAGCAGGCCGACGAGCGACTGCCGCAGGTCAAGGGGGTGCCGGTGATCGGGGTTTCGGGTCTCACCGGAGATGGCGTCGACCGCCTGATGCAGGCGGTCGTCGACATCCACGAGGTGTGGAACAAGCGGGTATCGACCAACCAGCTCAACAAATGGCTGGAAGAGACGACCGCGGCGCATCCGCCGCCGGCGGTGTCGGGCCGGCGCATCAAGCTGAACTACGTGACCCAGGCGAAAGCCAGGCCGCCGACCTTCGTGCTGTTCTGCGCGCGCGCCGAAAAGGTGCCGCCGGCCTACCAGCGCTATCTGGTCAATGCGCTCCGCGAGTTCTTCGACATGCCCGGCACGCCGATCCGGCTGACCTTGCGCGAGAAGGACAATCCGTTCGCAGGGAAAAAGAACAAGCGGACCCGGGATTAACCAGTTAACCCGTTAACCCGCAAATCCGCACAGCTCCTCGCTCAGCGGCTAAGTTGCCGCGCAGTCATTGTCGCGCAGCCATGCGGGTCCGCTCGTGGTCGAACGCATCATTCTGAAATTTGCAGTTGCCGGTGCCGCGCTCTTGCTCGGACTGACCGCGCCAGCAGTTGCCCAGCCGAGCAGCGACGACAGCTACGACGCGGCGTCGACCCGCTACGACAGTCCTGACGTGATCCGCAAGATCGGCAGCGCCAGCCGCTCGCGCGACTCCTACACCAGCGCGCCTTCGGGCCGGCGTGGCGTGGAATCAAAGCGCGGCAACCGCTCGCACAGCGGCGATTGCTTCGACTGCCAGCCGCGCCCACACTACGACGACCAGAAGGTCATCAAGAAAGTTCGGAACGTCGACCACTCCCGCGTCATCAACACCGTGACGGTGGTGCCGGCCGGCCGCCGCGTCCGGGAACTCAACCGTCTGGTGATCCGGAACAACGAAACCCGCCACGTCGGCGTGATCCGGCACAACCACATCATCGTCGAAAAAGAGATTCGCTACGTCCGGCGCGCTCCGGCCACGACGACGGTCAATTTCGTCACGCACAATTATCGCGTCACCGAGCGGCCCGCCGCTGTTACGATGACCATCGTACCGCGCCGGGATTACGAGTGTGGCGTGGGACTGGGCGGCTATCGGAATTCGTGCGGCCCGCTTCGCGTTCGCGATTAGCTTTTCGGGACGATGCTACGCTGGCGGCCGGAACGAATTGAGCCGGCCGGCGCGAAAGTCGTAGATTTTCCCCGTCTCGGTAAAGCCCGGCAGGCACATCGGCACGATCGTCTCCGCGACCGCCTCCGCCGTCGGCAACGTCATCGGATCCTCGCCCGGCGCGACCGCCGCGCGCATCCGCGTTCGCGTCGGTCCCGGCGCGAACAGGTTGACCTTGATCGGCGTCGACAGCGTCTCGTTGGCGTAGGTCCGCGCCATTGTCTCCAGCGCGCCCTTGGTCACGGAATAGAGACCGCGGTAGGCGCGGGGATTGGCGGCGGCGCCGGAGGTGAGGAACACCACGCGGCCGGCGTCGGAGCGCAACAGCAGCGCATGCATGGTGCGGATGAGATGCCAGTTGGCGGTGACGTTCACCGCCAGCACGTCGTCCCACTCCTTCGGCGTGAAATGATCGAGCGGCGAGTTCGAGCCGCCGAGCGCCGCGTTGCCGACCAGGATGTCGAGCTTGCCGTAACGCTCGCTCAACGCGTTGGCGAGGCGGGCGATGCCCTCGTAGTCGCGCATCTCCAGCGGCACCAGGGTGGCGGTGCCGCCGACCGCCTTGATCGCGTCATCGAGTTCTTCCAGGCCGCCGGGCGTGCGCGCGGTCGCGACCACATGGGCGCCTTCTCGGGCGAGCGCGATCGCCAGCGCATAGCCGATGCCGCGCGAGCCGCCGGTGACCAGCGCGATGCGAGAGGCGAGAGGTTTGGTCATGCGCCGCGCTTCACCACTGGTTATGCGGAAGCATCTGTGTCGGCAGCGGGAAGGTCTTGTTGCTGCTGGTCAGCGAGAGCGACACGCCGGCGTAGGACTGCGGGTCCTGGTTGTAGCGTTCGAGGCCCGGCGCCGCGTTGCCGTCGCCCAATTGGCCGGTCCTGACGGTGCCGTGCGCGACGCCGACGGTCCCCGGCGCGCCTCCTTGCAGCGGGACGCGGCCCGGAGCGTTCGGCTCCGGAACGGGTTTCGTATCGCGGTATCGGCCGATATCGGTGTTGATCGCCCAGTAGTCGGTGCCTTGCTCGGGTGCTTTGGCGGAAGCCGGGGCGGGCTTTGCCGGTTTTACCGACGGCTGCGCGGGCTTTGCCGTAGGTGGTGTCGCGCCACGCT
>C688J18823_10001858_pt1 | contig 13158 bp, 9 predicted proteins | sample HopSoiMetagenom1_FD_18823 | JGI IMG/M metagenome (IMG submission 18823)
AAACGCGAACAGAAAGCAAGATATTATCGCGACGCGATCAATGCGGTGGACGCGGCGCTTTCGTACGTGCCGGCGGAATACGCCAGGCAACTGGAAGATTACAAAGAACGGCTGGTAATCGCTTCGATTCTCGATACCAAACCGGCTTTCGAGAAGATCGATTATTGACCTGTAGCCGTTGCGCTCTGCGAAACGCGTTCCGATTTTTCCTGCAGACTCACGTCGCTCACAGAGCGATGGCTGCAGTCGCCTAACGTTTGCGGTAGCGCCGCATCAACTTGAAAAAGCGGATGGTGTCGCGCACCGGATGGATGCTGCTGACTTCATCCGAATACACCGTCGTAATGGGCACCGAAACGACCCGGAAACCATTGCGGCTGGCGAGTATCAGCATCTCAGTCTCGTAATCGAACCGGTTCGTGCCGACCAGCACGGCCGGTATTAAATCGCGATGCAACATGCGAAACCCGCATTGAGTGTCGGGAATCTGCTGTCCACAGGCGCGACTGATTTTGTTGCTCATGTAACGATTCACGCTCCGGCGCACCAGCGGCATGGAGGCCACGTCGTTCATCCGATTGCCAATCAGAAGCGCAGCGGCCTCGCGTTCGGCCGAGCTTAACATCCGTTCAATTTCCTCCGGCCGGTGTTGACCGTCGGCATCCAACACCACCACCCAATCAACGNCCCGCTCCATCCAATGTCGCAGCCCTGCTTTAATCGATTCGCCTTTCCCGCGGTTGTCCGTGTGAACGATCAATTCAGCGCCAGCCTGTTTGGCGACACCGGCAGTTCCATCAGTGGATCCATCATCGACCACTAACACCCGGTCCAGCACCTGGAGAGTACGCCTAACGACGTCCCCAAGATGCTTTTCTTCGTTATACGCCGGAATGACGGCGGCGGTGGTTCGTCGATCGGGACGGACGCGCTGCTGCTCCATCGTCAGCGGACGACCGGATGGAAATCAGCCGCGTGATACGAACTCCGAACCAAAGGTCCGGAGGCGACGTGTTCGAAACCTTTGTTCCGGGCAATATCGCCGTAGAGATCGAACTGCGCGGGCGCGATGTATTCGACAACCGGCAGATGGTTCGGGGTAGGCCGAAGGTACTGGCCGAGGGTGAGGACCTGGCAGCCGACTTCTCGCAGGTCGTCCATGGTCTGAAAAAGCTCCGGTTCAGTCTCGCCCAGGCCGAGCATCACTCCGCTTTTCGTCACAATCTTCGGCGACAATTCCTTGGCGCGCTTCAATACCTCCAGGGAGGTGTCGTATTTCGCACGTGAACGGACTAACGGCGTCAACCGCTCCACCGTTTCCATATTGTGATTAAAGATATCAGGGCCGGCATCAAGCACCGTTTGAATGCACCAATCCTGGGCATGAAAATCGGGCACCAGGACTTCAACGATGATGGAAGGATCCATTTTTCGGATTGCGGTAATAACCCGGGCGAAATGATTGGCGCCGCCGTCCTTGAGATCGTCGCGTGCTACGGCGGTGATCACCACATGCTTCAATTTCATCCGGCGAACTGCTTCGGCGACGCGTTCCGGTTCGTCATCCTCCAGCGCGAACGGTTTGGCTGTGGTCACCGCGCAGAAACCGCAGGCTCGGGTGCAACGATCCCCCGCGATCATCATGGTCGCGGTGCCCTGGCTCCAACACTCCCATCGGTTTGGGCACTGCGCGCTCTCGCAAACGGTGTGTAGCCGTAAGTCGGCGATCAGAGCTTTGGTGGAAAAAAACACCGGGTTCGACGGGAGCCGAACCTTGATCCAGGAAGGCTTTTGCGGCTGATGCAGCGCCGGATCGATTTTGGAGGGCATGGTCAGGAAGGATACAGTTTTAAGTGCTCGCCTGGCAAATTTCGTCTGAAAGTTTAACACTGAAAGCTTAAAGCTTGCTCATAATTTCGTCCGGCCAGAAAGGGCCTGGTACAGCGTCAATTCGTCGGCCGATTCCAGGCCGCCGCCGGCGGGTAGACCATGCGCAATACGGGTTAGGGTTACCGGTTTGTCTTTGAGCAAATCGACAATGTAATTTGTTGTGGCTTCGCCTTCGACGTCGGCCGCGAGCGCAAAGATTACTTCGATGAAATTCTCCGAGTCTACTCGCTCAATCAGCTGTGAAATCCGCAAGTCATCGGGACCGACGTGATCCAGCGGCGCGATGCGTCCGCCTAACGAGTGATAGCGGCCCCGAAAAGCGCTGGTTTTCTCCAGCGGAAGAATATCAGTCGGCTGCTCGACTACGCACAGCAAATCCGTCGCGCGAGAAGAATCCAAACAAATCTCGCAGAGCTCGGCCGTGGCGAAAAAGCCGCACCGCACGCAGGGATGAACAGTGCTGCGGGTGGCGATCATCGCCCGCGCAATCTGCTCCGGCTGCTCACCACGGGCCTGCACCAGCCACAAGGCAATTCGTTCAGCCGAACGAGGGCCAACGCCCGGCATCTGGCGAAGCTGCGTGATTAGCTCACGCAGCGCGGCGGGATATTCCGTCTTTCTCAAGCGCCGCCGTTATTCTGGAGCAGTGGTCAGGTGGAGCGCCAACGTTTCCAGACGTCGAAGGTAAAGTTGCAGTGGCGGATCGTCGTCGTGTTCAGGCGCGCGCGCCTTTTGGAATTCCGTGTAAGCCTCAGCCCACCGTTTCTCGCGGTACAAGACGACACCATTCCAGAAGAAATCACGACGGGCGATGTGCTCCGGCTTCGCCTCAGCCGCCAGCCACAATGGCTCATAAATTTCGTGCCGCTCCTGTGAATTCACGCCGCTCAGAAAATCGATCGGCCGCGCCACAATATTCTTACTCGCCAGCTCGAATGTTCGCGGCCCGATTAGAATACGGGACCCATAAAAGCGATTCGCGACGCAAAACCGTCGCGCCAATTCCATTGGTTCGCCGGTCGTTAGTAATCCGGGGCGGTGACCATTCTTGAGCGGTGCCACAATCAACGTGCCTGAACTGACGCCTAGATGGACGTCGCACCGACCGGCGTGATCACCATTATTCTCGAGCTTCCGAAATTCATCGACCAGGTCGAGGGTCACCCGCACCGCTTTGTCAGCGTGATCGGCAGTGCCATCCGGGAAACCGAAGATGGCGACAACGCCTTCGCCGTCGGCGGCTTGAATAAATCCGCCTGCCTCAAGCAGGAGATCGGTGGTGCGCCGGATAAATTTCTCGGTCGCTTCAGCGAATGCAGCGGGCTCCGACTCCTCCGCCATATCGTATTTGTTGGCGATATCACAGACCACAACGCTGACTTCATGATTCTTTGGCTCGACCTCTAACGGGATATCTCCGTCCACCAGCCGGCGAATCTGCCGATTCGACAAACGATCGGCGAAAAAGGTGCGGGCAAGCTGAGTTCGGCTGCGTGCGGCAAAGGCCAGAAATCGTTCCGTCGCTACGAACGCCAGACCGATGGCGATGATTGCCGGGAGCGGCTGGAATCGGGCGCCGTAAAGTGCGCAAACCCAGGCGGCGATCAGTAATTCAACGGCGAGGATTGCCACGAGCCATCCAATCCGCATTCGATTCAGGCTGCTTGCCGTGGCCCAGGCTGTCGCAATCCCGAGGACGAAGGTACTGAAGTAGATCAGCAATTCGCTCGCGGCATTGGATGTTCCGGCACCGGACACGAGGAATTGTTCGATTGGCCGCAGCGCACCGGCGGCGTGCAACACAGCGGCAATGGCCGCGGCCGCAAACCCAAAAATTAAAACAGTGGCTAACGAACGCTTCATCGAAATATCAAGGCTGAGCTCCGGACGCAGCCGGATAGTACGACTGAACCACCAGTTGGCTCAAAAATTTATCAGGCTCATTAATCGCATCCGCGCCTAACACAAATTCTTTTTGGCCTGTATTCTTGTGGATCAAACTAAGGCCGAATTGGTAGTCCTTGAACAGATGAGCGCATAACTGGGCGGTGCCCATCCGCTCAGCCTGAGCGCGTTCCACCAACCGATGCACGGCCGGATCGTCGAACATGATGTCCAACCCGTGGTCTTTCTTGAATTGATCGGTGAATCGACGCACTCCGGTTTCGAGAACCTTAGCCTCCTGTTCGTGGCCTTCAGCCATCATTCGCTCGAGAACGCGTTTCGGTTCCCGCACGAGTTCAGTGGTGACGCGCAACTGACTCAACCCGGACCCCGCCAGATGATATTTGTAATCGCGGAACAACTTCTCGAAGACCGTCAAAAGACCGCGGGCACCTGTCTTTTCCTTTGCCGAGACCTCTGCGATCAGCTGGAGAGCTTCATCTTCAAAGCTGATCTCGATGCCATAGGCGCGAAACGCGCGCTCATATTGCCGGAGGATGCTGCCCTCCGAAAACTTCATAATCTTGTAAAGATCGCCGCCATCCAACTCTTCGCACACGACTCGTACTGGTAAGCGCCCAATGAATTCCGGTTCGAACCCGTACTCGACGAAGTCGCTGGTGGTGACGTATTGGAACAACTCGTTATCCATGAGGGGTGTGGGCCCGGCGCTGAACCCGATCTGACCCTGCGAAATCCGCCGGGACACCTGCTGTTTCAGTCGTTCGAAAGCGCCACTAACGACGAACAGGATGTGCCGGGTGTTGATTGTCTCCCGCTTGGCTTTTCCTTTGCGCTGAAATTCAAACGCCGCCTGCAACTGCGATTGCAGATCGTTCACGCTGCGCAAGGGCACCTCAGTCTCCTCCATTAACTTCAGCAGAGTTGTCTGTACGCCACGACCGCTCACATCGCGGCCGATCATGTTGCCGCTCGATGCAATCTTGTCGATTTCGTCAATGTAAATGATTCCAAATTGCGCGAGGTTTACGTCGCCGTCCGCCTTGTGCACCAGCTCTCGGACGAGGTCTTCCACATCGCCGCCCACATACCCGGTCTCGCTGAACTTGGTAGCGTCGGCCTTCACGAAAGGAACTTTGATTAGGTCGGCGATGTGTTTGATGAGGTACGTTTTTCCGACACCGGTCGGTCCTACCAGGATAACGTTCTGTTTCGCGTATTCGGTTTCTTCAGCGCGAGCGGAGTCCTGTTTCTCCAGCTCGTGCAGAAATTGGGCGTGGTTGTAGTGGTCGCACACCGCAATCGCCAGGACCTTCTTGGCCTCGTCCTGCTTGATCACGAACCGATCAAGATGTGCTTTGATATCCCGCGGCAGGAAATTGAAGACAAACTCGTCACCCTCAATTCGACTCGTTTTCTCCTCGGTTCCGGTCTCGGCCGGCTCCGGAGACGTGAACGTGGCGAAAGATACGCGGTCACCGAAGTTCGATTTCATGAACTCGGCGATCTTGGACTTTAGCTCTTCCGGTGACGGAAAGGGTGGTGGGTTTTGTTCCATGCTGGGCGACAAAAGGTCGCGCGAGAATTTAACATGGCAAAGATTGCTGTAAATTCTGACTCCTCAGGGCGCGTTTCGTTCAGTTCCGGCTCGCCCGCGCGCCGTAAATCTGGAAATGCGGCTGTTTTCGCGGGCTACACGGTCGCTCGCGAACCCCCAGAATGGATGAAGGATGACCGCAGATCGACATCTGCGGAAATTGCTGTTGGGGCGCGAACTACAACGCCGGGTTCAGACAGTGACTTATCGGCTAGCTTGGGCCATTTGTTTCGCCGGAGCCTGCGTAAGGATGCTGTTCACCGCTTGCAACACGCTCTCGGGGCCAAGATATTGGTCACCCTTGTAACTGTCAGCAAGAACCTTCCCGCTGCTGTCCACCAGAACGAGATCCGGAATTCCTTTGCCAGCGTATTTCCGGATCCCTTCCTTGCCGCGAGTCTTTTCAAAATCAACTGCGGGCCACGGCATGTTCATCTCGCGCATGTAGGTTTCCATTCCGAACGGAGATTTGTCGGCGCTGACGAAAACCAACTCGAGCTCCGGATGTTTGGCGACAGTATCATTATAATAGTTCACCAGCCCCGGAGTGAATTTCCGGCAGGGTCCGCACCAGTGCGCCGAGAAATAGATGAGGAAGTACTTTTTCGTCTGGAGGGCCGTATCGTCGTAATGACCGATGCTGCCGTTACGCCACTGAACCAGATCACCTTTAAGCTGTTGATAGATCGCCTGACCGTTGATCGTTTCGCGCAGGGCGTCAGCAGCGTGTTGCTGCGCCAGGTTCGCCTGATGCAGAGTATCAAATTTACGGGCTTCTTCGGCCGCGGCGGTACGACGCTTCGTTTCGGCTTCCTTTTGTTGCTGTGCCTGTGCCAATTCCGCAGGAGAAACAGTGTAACTGCCGCTCTTGAGTGCCACCAACAATTCGGGGGCGGCGCCGGCTTTAATCAGCTGTGATTCTTTCGCGGCATCGAGCGTATCGGCGAACCGGCGCTTGGTCAGCTCGTCCAGAACGGCCTTGGTCGAGTAGCCGGTTCGTAGCATCAGGCCCATCTCGTTAACGGTTAACGGAGCCGGCGTCGCGTAGGCTCGCGTAAGAACCAGGCACGCGGCGAGAATCGGGAGGAAACGCAGCATGGGCGACTGACCAGCAGAAGACGCGCCACTGGGCCCTGCGGCTGGTTAGGTAAGTTGATGGGGAAGCGGTGGTTGTGCCGCCTCAGCGCTGCCCAATCGACCATCAACCGTGAATCGGCCCCTCTCCTCCAGACTCCACTTACTGGCTCTTCTGCGCCGCTTGAAGCATCGGGAACATTTGAGTGTATTCAGCTTTCCCCTTCCCTGCTTCTGCCGCCAGGTTCTTGGCCTCATCCAACTGACCGGTCTCGTTTGCATAAACGGCGCACAGCCAGCGTCGATCGGACGCGTCGGCGGCTTTCGGATCGATTAACGATGTCGAAATGGCGAGCAGTGTTTTTGGTGAGAGCCGAGCCCATGGTAAACCCAATTCGCCGTAAGGCACTTTCATAACAAGACTATCCGGAGATGCCCTAACAATTCCTGTGTATTGGACTCCGGTAGTATCGGCGATCGTGCCGTTGTAATGCGCGCGATTCAGGTCGTTAACCAACTGCTTCTTCCAATCGGCCAGCCACTGTGGCTTTTTCCGGGCGACTTCCTGAGCAGTTTGCTCGGCTTTTTTCTTTTGCTCTTGCTCGCGCCGCGCCGACTCGGCCTTTTGCTGATCGGCTTTCTGCCGGGACAGATTCTTTTCCTCGTCAAACACCTGCTCTGAAAGTGGTGTGCGCGCTTTGAACTTCTTCTGTTGAACGATTGCCCGGGTGTTTTCCAAATGCCGGGCGACCGCCGCCGGATCCGTGGCCGCATCCGCTTCCTTTTTCCAGTCCAGATAGACTTTGCAGTCGTCCAGATATCGTTGCGCGATCGGCTTCAGCTCCGCGATCCAGCCCAATGGGCCGGTGGACGGAGCCCGGGTGGCCCGTTCCAGCCACGCGGCAGCATTGGCGGCATCGGACTGTTCGATATCTTTCATGCCGAACAACAGAGCTGCGATCGCATGGTATGGCGGAGCGTTTTCGACCGGATGCGCAGGAATGCTTCCCGATCCGAGCAGCGATTTCGCAGTGTCGGTGCAGAACTTCGCAACGTCAGCGTCCTCTTTATTGAACCCAATGGTGCCGGCATTCTGAACATCTTGGAACGCCTGCCGCGCCTGCGAACTCTCGCGCGCGATCATCGCCGCAAGCCCCTGTTGGAATCGGGCCCAATCGTACAATGGCTGGTTATTCCGCGCATTGATTGCAACTTCCGCAAATCTTGCTGCTGCCACGTTGTGATGACCCTGAACCAGGTGCCGCCGGCCATCAGAGAGCTTCGCCTGGAGCGGCGCGACCGCGACCATTCGCTCGGCCTTCGCAGACAAAGCGGTCATCGCGCTCTGATCTCTTTTTCGCGTAATGAAGGCCCACGTACCGATCCCGATCAGCGCCAGAAGCAAAACCACGACGCCGATAACCCAGGGCAACTTCTTTCGACGCGTGGCCAGAAATTCCTTTTTGCCGGTGAGCAGGCCATAGGCATTCTCCAGCTCGGTAACGAGTTCGTCGTAGGAAGCAAATCGGTTCGCGGGATCCGGAGCGATCATGCGATTGAGCACGTGCGCGGTCGGCTCGGACACTTCGGGCACAACGCTTCTCAAGTCTAACGGTTGTGTTTTCAGCTTCCGCAATTCGATCGCAGAATTGGTTTCGCCCTCAATTGGCGCGCGGCCGGCGATCGCGTGGAACAGCGTTCCACCAAGACTGTAAATATCGCTCCGAAAATCTTCCGGCTCGTTGTTGAGTCGCTCGGGCGCGACGTAATACGGTGTTCCCCAGATCTCGCCACGGGTCTCAGCTCCTTCCGCCGCAGCACCGGCAAGTCCGAAGTCGCCGATTTTAGCGGTGTGATCATCGGCGAACAGGATGTTAGCCGGCTTCACGTCTCGGTGGATCAGGCCCTTGGCGTATGCTGCACGTAAACCTTTCGCAACCTGCATGCCGGCTTCGAGCACCAGTTCCTCAGGCAACCGCTTTTGTTGCTCAATGAAATCATCGAGGCTGCCGTGATCCACTAGTTCCATGACAAGATAAAACTGGTCGTGATCCGTGCCGGACGAGAAAACCTGAATGACGTTAGGGTGGTTAACCGACGCGGCAACACGCGCCTCCTGCTGCAGTCGCGCCGCGTAATCGATGTCTTCCCCGAGATCCTTCCGCAGCAATTTCAGAGCAACCAGCCGATCCAAGAGAGTATCGCGAGCCTTGTAGACCGTGCCCATGCCTCCGATGCCGATCGTTTCCAGCAAAACGAAATGATCGAACGATCGCTCCGCCCGCACCTTTTCGCCGCAATTCGGGCAAGCGACGCGGGCCAGCGGTTCGGCGGCGGTGGTGTCCACGATCGTGCCGCAGCCGGGGCAAGATTGCTTCAATACTGAAGTGTCTTTAGTAGGCACCCACCCGATTGTAACATCCTGAACTTTCGAAGCAAAGAAACGCAGCAAAAGTGACCAAACCGTCCGATACAGTGGCTCCCCACCCCATCGACGTCGTAGTTCCCAAACAGGCGTCGGGGACCCGTCTTGACCGATTCCTAGCCGACCACCTCGCGCAATTCTCCCGGTCAAGACTGCAGCAGCTGATCCGGTCCGGTGCCATCACGCTGAACGCCAAATCGGTCCGGCCCCGGGACGTGGTTCGAACCGGGGATACCATTCGGATCGCCGAACCGGCCGTGGAGCGGTCGAACCTGCGTTCGGAAAACATTCCGCTCGAAGTGTTGTTCGAAGATGACGACCTGATCGTGCTGAACAAACCTGCCGGACTGGTGGTTCATCCCGGGGCAGGACATCAGGAGCATACGCTGGTGAATGCGCTCCTCGGCCATTGCCGTTCGCTCTCCGCAATTGGCGGCGAAGAAAGACCCGGCATCGTTCATCGCCTCGATAAAGACACCAGCGGATGCATCGTCGTGGCCAAGAACGACGAAACTCATCGTGCGTTATCGACTCAATTTGCTGACCGAACGGTGAACAAGGTTTATCTGGCGCTAGTTGCCGGAACACTCCGCAAAACTGCTGGATCGATCGATGCCAACATCGGGCGGCATCCGGTGCACCGGCAGCGAATGTCGGTAAACCGAACCCGAGGCCGCGCAGCGAGGACGGATTACAACGTTGTCGCCACCGCCGACGGAATCAGTCTGGTGGAATGCCAGCTGCATAGTGGTCGCACTCACCAGATCCGAGTACATTTGCATCACATTGGGCACCCGGTGTTAGGCGATAAACTTTATGGCCGTAAAACGGTATCGGGTTTCGCGCGGCAGATGCTGCACGCCTGGAAACTAGGATTTCAACATCCGAAGATCGGCGAATGGAAGCAGTTCCGGGCGCCCGTGCCAGAAGACTTCCGGGCCGCGATGCCCGACGTTAAACTGGCCTAACGACGGGTCTAAGTCCCCACCGCCGCGTCCACTTCAGCGGCAGCATCAACCGGGGGCGGCGGTGTGTCCGGCATCCGGGGTGCATCCTTCTTCGCCATGCGATGTAAACCCGCGCGGTAGGCCGCGAGATCAACGAGTTCGGCAACGCGGGACTTTAGCGCACGGGCTCGTGTGGCAAGAAAGATCAGGAACACACTATAGGGAATGAACAGCGGCCAATCGAGACTGGCTCCATTCAGCTGGCGGTATATGAGGACGCTTAGCGCAATCAGGTTCATGATCACTGTCGTCGTGACAAAGCGGCTGCGTAGCTTGAGGCGCGTCAAACATTTCGGACCGCCGTGGTATTCGGTTACGGTTTGTAACGTGACGCTCCACCAGAAATTGCCGTAGATCTGGATGTCCCATTTGTTCCATCCACTATCGCTGGAGTAACGCCAGCCCTCCTCTTCCAGAAGCTGGAAGATTTCTCCGAGCAGGTTGTGGCGGTCCCGGCTTTCTTCGCTCCAGTAGGTGCGCCGACTAGATCCACGCGCTCGTGCGGCCTCGGGCGGCAGATGTTCGTGAGCGACAATCACTGCCCGAGGAGTGCGCTTGAAGTGCAACCAGGTGAAATATCTCGACCAGCCGCGGACTAACGGCTGAACGAAAGCGAGACCCATCACCAGCAGACGCGCGTGAACGGTGTCGAATCGCGGTTCGATGCGGGCGCGCACCATATACGACAACGCAACGCACAATGTCCCTCCGAACATCAGGTAGGGAATGATTCGTAACGCCGGGAGAAAAATTCCGAGACCGAACAGGAAAATCGTTAGCGCGAACCATTCGATGCTGCTGAGGTAAGCTGCGACGTCTGACTGCGGCGTCGGATACATGGACTGAAAGAAACCTTCACCGAACGCGCCGTGATAAATGATGGGCTGGTTGAGGAACCAGCTGAACCGCGGCGTCCCATAAATTTGTCCGCGCCATTTCGCAGTTCCAGTCGGGCCAAAAAAGACGAGGTGTTTGAATCGCAGCAATGATTCCGCCTCGCCGTAACCGCGCTGTTGGTTCATGAAAGCTTTCAGCGTGAATCGGCGGTAGTGCCAGACGATTGCGGTCGGACTAAAGCCAATCACGCAACCCGATTGCTGGAGCCGCCAGCAGAAATCCACGTCATCGCCTGCTTTTCTGTATTCGGGATCGAAGCCGCCGACATTGTCGAAAGCCCACCGATAGAAGGCCATGTTACATCCGGGAATATGCTCGGCCACCGTGTCGGTAAGCAGAACGTGGCTCGGACCCCCCGGCGCCGCCGCCACACACGCCTGAATCCAGTTGGTCGCCGGGGGGGTGATATTCGGACCACCGACACCAGCGAAGTTGTCGCTGAGCAGAGCGCCAACGAGGTAATACAGCCAATCCGTGTCCGCCATGCAGTCGGAATCGGTGTAGGCCAGAACCTCGCTGCGCGCCGCGTAAGCGCCGGTGTTCCGAGCATGACTTAACCCATGGTTAGTCTGATGAATGTAGCGGACGTGCGGGTATCGCGCCGCGATGGCCGCGGTATCATCGGTGGAGCCGTCATCTACCAGGATCACCTCGTAGTCTGGGTAGTCGACTTTGCCTAACGAGTCGAGACAGGCCGGAAGCGTTTTCGCGCCATTGTAGGAACAGACAATGACCGAGACGGAGGGAGTTCTAGCCAGCGACGGCCGCGCAATACTTTGTTCACCACTTGCGAATTTCTGCCGCATCGCGTGAAACGATTTCTTCGGCTGGCGATCCCGCCGCACCAAACCGAACGCCCAGTCAGTAACTTCGCGGTCGCCGGTATACCATTCGTCGGTCCAGGCAAACAGGATCGTTCCGGCCAGACCGCAGCGAGCGACACTATCGACGTGCCACGAAAGCATTTCGGCCTGTTCCTCCTCGGTATGGCGAATTGTATCCATGCCGAACTCGCCCAGGATGAGCGGCTTTTCCTCAGCCAGGTTTTGCAATCGCAGGAGGTATCGTTCGAACTCCAATTGGTTGTGCAGGTAAACGTTAAAGCAGAAAAAATCGACGTTCTGCGGTAACAGATATTCGGTTGGCGGATAGGTGGCGTAGGAGAAAAGTCCAAGCGGATCGAGCCGGCGTCCGACCCGGACGAGCTCTTCCACGAATTCCGTAACCCGTCGCACGCCTAACCACCGGACCATGGTGCTGGATATCTCGTTGCCGACGAGATAACCGAAGATCGCCGGATGGCCGGCATTCACCTCAATCGCGCGTCGGAACGTATCAAGGATCTCATTTCGGGCCGAAGTTTTCCGGAGAAACTCGATATGTTTTGACCACGGAATCGTGATCATCACCCGGAGGCCGGCAGCGCCGCAGGAATCCAAAAACCATTTCGGCGGCGGGTGATAAATCCGCAGAAGATTGACCCCGACCTCGCGCATCAGGTGTAGGTCGCGCTCGAACTGCTGCGGTGTGCCGATGTGATACCCGTCCGCCGGACGGAATGGGCCATAAGTCACGCCCTTGACGAAGAACTTGCGGTTGCCCTCGAAGAAGAATTTGGCGACAGCCCGGACGCGCGACTCTTGATCCACGCGGGCAGCCTAGGGAGCGGCAGGCGGCGCGTCCAGATGTGTCGCTAGTGGTTGCCCGCGATCAAGTCCCGAACGGAGGGGCGAGCTCCAGCGAAGCAGCGCTTTCGGAACTCCTGCGCCGGTTACACCCGTGACACCGCGTCCCGCACCACCTCTGCCGTGCGCTCGATGTCTTCCTCAGAATGCGCCGTCGAAATAAACCCAGTCTCGAATTGCGACGGCGCGAAATAGATCCCAGCCTGCAAACAGTGGTGAAAGAATGTGGCGAACTTTTTCAGATCACTGCGTTTGGCACTCGCCAGATCGATGATTGGACCTTTGCCGAAGAACAGGCAAAACAGCGATCCGAGTCGGTGAAACGTCAGATCGAATCCCGATTTCGCCAGCGTCTGTCTCGTTAGGCTTTCGAGCTGGGCGCCACGTTTTTCAAGCAAGTTCCAGGCATCGATCCGCTCAAGCTCTTTGAGTTGAGCCAAGCCCGCGGCCATGGCTACCGGATTACCCGATAACGTGCCGGCCTGGTAAACCGGGCCGGAAGGTGACAGCTGATCCATGATCTCAGCGCGACCGCCAAACGCGCCCACGGGCAAGCCCCCGCCGATAATCTTTCCTAACACCGTCAGATCCGGAGTTACGCCATAGTGTTGCTGCGCACCCCCGCGATTCACTCGGAATCCGGTGATCACTTCGTCGAAGATTAACAGCGCACCGGCT
>C688J18823_10001860_pt1 | contig 13150 bp, 8 predicted proteins | sample HopSoiMetagenom1_FD_18823 | JGI IMG/M metagenome (IMG submission 18823)
GAATGGATGAAGAAAGTGAAAGCAGAAACAGGAATGCTTACGGCTACGGAAGTTGCCAACGGTGCACACGTTGAAGAGTGTTTGAAACATGGCGTTGATATTTTATGGGTAGGTGCCAGAACAACGGTTAATCCTTTCTCTGTACAGGAAGTGGCTGATGCCTTAAGAGGTGTTGATATTCCGGTATTCGTGAAAAATCCAATTAACCCGGACTTACAACTTTGGTTAGGTGCTTTGGAACGTATAAATTATGCAGGTATTACGAAGATTGCTGCTATTCACAGAGGTTTTCATTCCTATACGAACACCCCTTTCAGAAATGCACCAAATTGGGAACTGGCAGTTGAAATGAAAAGATTGTGCCCCGATTTACCAATGATTTGTGATCCCAGTCACATTTGTGGAAATACCGAACTCATTCCTTATATTTCTCAAAAGGCACTTGATATGGATATGTACGGGTTAATGATTGAAACACATTGCACACCATCTGTGGCGCTTAGTGATGCAAAACAACAAGTAACACCTCCTCAGTTAGCTGAATTGTTAGGTAAGCTAGTGGTTCGTCAGGCAAATTCGGACAATCCTGATTTCAAAAATAAATTGGAAACATTACGTGAATCCATTAATAAAGCGGATGATGAGCTTTTGCATACATTGGCAAGCAGAATGAAAGTGGTGGAGAAAATCGGCGAGTACAAAAAACAAAACAATGTAACGATTTTGCAAACGACCCGTTGGGAAGAACTATTGAACGAACGTATCAATATGGGTGGCATGATGGGCTTAAGTGAAGAATTTGTTCGTACACTGTATGTATTGATTCATGAGGAATCCATTCGTAAGCAAACGGAAATAATGAACCAAAACCTAAAAGCTGAAAAGTTGTAGGGCAATGAAAGCTGCACGTGTTCAAATAATGCGTAATTTCAAGCGATAAAAATTAATTGCATTATGAAAATTACAATTGTAGGATGCGGAAATATGGGACTTATTTATGCGAAAGCATTTTTAAAGTACAATATCGTATCTCAACAAGATTTGTTGTTGGCAGAAAAAAATGAAACAAGAAAGCAAGAATTGATCGGAATGAATATCGGGCAGGTTTGTCTTGTAAACGATCCTCGTATTTCCGAAAGTGATATTGTGATTCTTGCGGTGAAGCCCCAGGATTTTGATATACTCAGCAAAGAGTTAAAACAAGTGCTGAAAACAAAAAATATTCTGGTTTCCATTATGGCCGGTATGAAAATACAGCGCATTGAGGATGCACTGAACCAAAAAAGTATTGTGCGTGCCATGCCCAATTCACCGGCAGAATTAGGGATGGGTATGACAGCCTTTACAGCGCATAGTACCTTACCTATTGAACAAGTTCGCAAAGTAGAAACATTGCTTGCAACAACCGGCAAAACTGTTTTCCTGGAAGGTGAGCATTTACTGGATGCAGTAACAGCATTAAGTGGAAGTGGACCTGCTTATTTTTTCTATATTGTTAAACACATGATTGAAGCTGGTAAGAAAATGGGCTTTGATGAAGTTTCTTCTGCAATGCTTGTTAAACAAACCATGTTAGGTGCATTTCATTTGGTAAACAATGCGAATAAATCACTGGATGATTTGATAAAAGCAGTTGCCTCCAAAGGTGGTACCACAGAAGCCGCTCTAAATACATTTGAGAAAAATAAAATAGGAGAGGGCCTGCAAGAAGGGATCGTAAGTGCAAGAGATCGTGCAACGGAATTGTCGAAGTAGATTGATTAGATAACTTGATAAGGTTTGCGCTGTGTCAGACGAATGGTATAAATGGTCGAAGTCAGATGTACCAAGCATGCATTCTCTGTTTTTAGGTTTACCACTTAAGCATTGACTCATAGGCTATTACCAATATTACGCTAATAGGATCATTTTCTTTTGGGCAATTACATTTCCTTTAGTATCAATAATCTGGATAAAATATACACCTTGCTTCATACTTCCTTTTTCAAGTAGTAATTCTTTCCCGGTAAAGTCTATTACTTTTATTTCCTTCCCCACTACATCCATTATTTTGATTGTGATATTTTTTTGTTCTTCGGTAAACAGGATATTGGTCTGAGACGTAAATGGATTTGGATAGATTGTAACTTTAAAGTCATCCTGAGTTAAGTTTGGAACAGAGATAGGAGTGTCAACATAATTAAAGGTATGACAAACAGAATCAATACCACATGCATTTTTAACAGTAAGGCATATTGTGTAGGTACCATTACTTGTATATTTATGCCAAAATTCGGTTTGTGTCGAATCAATTGTTCCATCACCAAAGTCCCAGTACCATTTAGTTCCCCAAAGTGATTTGTCTGTGATATTGCCCGGCGTTCCAACTGTGAATTCAGCTTTAGGGGGAATGCATCCACAAGCATCATTCACACTGTCATTTACAGCTAAATTATCAGCTATACCAGGAATACTTATGGTCACATTTATAGCTGAATCAATTAACAGTATTTGCATTGCAGTTGGAATGTTGGTTATTGTTGAGCTTTCGTTGAAGGATATATCATTACACTCAAGCGTTCCACTACTATCTATCTTTACAAGATACATATCCTTCTCTCCAATTGAAAAACTCTCTGTATTACCACCCATGATTATTTCCTTGTTTTTAGATTGTATAACAGAAACAGCCCAATCAGATTTTCGGCCTCCAACATATTTACTCCACAAACAATTATAAGAAGAATCTAGTTTTGTCAAGTAAAAATCATCTTTTCGATTCGAAGGATAACCATAACCGGCGCATATATATCCATTATCAACTGATTTTGATAATTGCCAGTCCCGAATGTATCCATTCAATGTTACGCGCTTTCCATTGTTGCCGTCATTATCAAATTCCATTATCCCGCCACCGCAAACGAACTGTAATTTTCGATGAGTATTTTCCTTTAGTTGAACAGGGTCTTCATTTATTACTGAAAAGGATCTGCTCCACATGAGCGTACCATTTTTATTAAATCTTGAAATCATCCCCAGATTATAGGTGTTCGTGGGGTTATGAAATATACTTGTGATGACATAACTAGAATCGAACTTTGATTGAACTACATCATAAGGTGTAACACGATAGGAGTTTGCCGCACCTACTGTTCGTTTCCATACTACACTTCCATCTGAATCCAATTTGATAATTAATCCATCCCCTACTACAATATATCCATCATCAACAGTTTGTTTTACGCTTCTTAAATAAAAACCATTGAAAGTGGAGTATGATTTAATCCAACTGATAGTTCCAGCTGAATCTACTTTTAGAATAAAGGCTCTTGGAGTTGCGGATTGTAAATCACCATTGCCGCTTACAATTATGCTACCATCTGCCAAAGTAATAATCCCACCTGTAAAAACACCTTCTATAGAATATTTTTTTGACCATAACTTCTTACCCTTAGCATTCGTTTTAACTAAATATAAATTGTTATTGCTCCTTCCCATCATAACAAATCCACCATCACTTGCTTCTCCTAAACCTAACATTGCATCTTCAGATGAAGTTCCATAGGTTCGTTGAAAGATGGTTTGCGAACATAAGGTAGTTATATAGAAACTAACGATTACCAACAGGCTAATTTTTTTCATTTGGTTCTGTTTAAGAATTGATGATTGTTAAATTAGTCAAATTTTATAGGATAAGCAGGTATATTTTATTAATGGTTCAATTTATCTAATGAGTGGTTGATTGGGTTTGGTTAGCTGAGCAGGGAATCAAGAAAGTCACTGGAAAGAAAATGAATGATACAGGGTTGAGTGGTTATTCAGATACACTGGTATTCAAAAAGGAGACGAAATAAGTCCCGAAGAGCTAAATTAAAAATTAGCTGTTTTTTTTGCTTCTTGAAATGCTTCTACAATTGATTTTCGTTCGTTTATTAATTCGGCTGCTGTATCACGTTCTTTTCGCACCATCCTCAATAAACGCCAACGCCCTCTTATTTTTTTCATAACCGTATTAAAACGAATTGCGAAAAAACCCAACAAGGGTACAATCAATGCATATACTGCTAGCAGAGGCCAATGGAGAACAAGAAGCCCAACAATTACAAGCTGAAAACCATAATAAACCAACCAAATGATCATGGCCAGATTTGAATAAACAGATGCATAAAATTCAACATTTTTAATACGCGTATCACTAACTCGCTTTGCAATATAATAAGGTGGAAAATTGAAGAGAAGAGCAATTGCATAAAGGGGCATTCCTAAATAAATAATTAAACTATCTTTTAAAAAACTGAACAAGTTCATTTTGTTAATAGCTGCAGGATCCAACAAATGATCACGCAAGTTGAACGTGTTTAATTTTTGAATATAGGCTTCTGTTTTTAATCGTAAGGATTCAATAAGCTCAGGATGTGTTGTGGTAAGTGTGTTTACCATTGCTGCAATTTCTTTACTTGCTTTGTATTGTTGTTTCAGGTCACTTGGATTTCCGGATTTGCTTTCTATCCATTGTTTCATGAATATTTCTTCGATTGCAGCAACGAGTGTTTCATTTTCAGAGTTTTCAATAATGACCAACTGCGGCTTCATTTTATTTTCAAGCACTTTTGTAAATTCATTAATCGTTTTTGCAGGATCTGCGGCAAACGATTCTTTATAGGCAAGTATAGACAATGGTTTTCCAAAATCAATAACAACTTTGCTTCTGAACCTTTTAGCATCTGTGTAATTTATACCTACCGGAAGAATCAGGATATCTTTATTAAAATCAACAGAAGCGGCAGTTTGAAATACAATCCGCGCCAACCCTTTTTTTAATGGACGGAGGCGTCTTTCCTGAATACAAATACCTTCCGGAAACATGAGGATGACTTCATTATTTAAAAGTCGTCGTTTGCATTCTTCAAATGTTTTGTCATTCTTTTTTAATTCGCTATAGCCTTCTTGAATACGATATACAGGGCTGATATTAAGTTGGTCCAAAATCCATTTTGTAAAGGTGCCTTTGAATACATCTCCTCTTGCAAAAAAGCGAATTTCGCGCCTCATCATCATACCAATCAATACAGGATCGAGAAATGCATTTACATGATTTGGGGCAAGTATAATAGGTTTCCCCCTAGGAATATTTTCCATACCATGATAATCGAATTTGTAATAAACCCGATTGAAAACATTTACCAAAAATTTCGTGATGTAATAGAGGATTTTCAATATGAAACGAATTAATACATGAAAAAAATTTATCTTGAAAAGCTTAATCGTTTCCCTTTTTTGGTTTCATTCACCACACCATTTTCAAAAACCAAATGCCCATTTACAAACGTATGTGTGATAACAGAATGAAATGTCTGGCCTTCAAATGGACTCCAGCCACACTTTGATAAAATAGTATCAGTTGTTACTGTATACGTTTTATTCAAATTAACGAGCACTAGATCCGCAAAATAGCCTTCCCGAATATAGCCTCTTTTTTCAATTTGAAAACAATCGGCAACAGCATGCGCCATTTTTTCTGCAATCTTTTCCAATGTTATTTTTTTCTGATGGTATAGTTCGAGCATTGCATTTAACGCGTGTTGTACCAGGGGCCCACCGGATGGGGCCTTTAAATAAGATTGAGCTTTTTCTTCTTTGGTATGAGGGGCGTGGTCTGTTGCAATCACATCAATTTTGTTGTCAAGTACAGCTTTTAAAATCGCATCCCGATCACTGGCTTTTTTAATAGCCGGGTTCCATTTAATGAGATTTCCTTTTGTTTTATAATCTGCATCACTAAACCACAGGTGATGAATACAAGCTTCTGCCGTAATTCGTTTTTCTTTTAATGGTTTCGAATTATCAAACAAATCAATTTCTTTTGCAGTTGAGATGTGAAGAATGTGCAAACGTGTATTGTGCTTTTTTGCAAGAGCAACCGCCATTGAAGATGATTTATAGCAAGCTGCTTCGCTGCGAATCAATGGATGGCATTCAATGGGAACCGCATCCCCATATTTATCTTTGTACACTTCCGAATTGTGTTTAATCGTTGCTTCATCCTCGCAATGTGTTGCAATCAGCATTTTACATTTGGAAAATAAGGCCTCCAATGTTTCTTTATTATCCACTAGCATGTTACCTGTTGATGAGCCCATAAACACTTTTACACCACATACGTGTTTTGCATCTGTATTTAAAACTTCATCAATGTTATCATTGGATGCACCCATGTAAAAAGAATAATTGGCAAGAGATACCTGAGATGCACGTGTGAATTTTTCTTCCAGTAATGTTTTTGTAAATGTGTTCGGAATCGTGTTTGGCATTTCCATAAAGGAAGTAACACCGCCCGCTACAGCAGATTTGGCTTCTGTATAAATTTCAGCTTTATGGGTCAAACCAGGTTCACGAAAATGTACCTGATCGTCTATACAGCCTGGAAACAAATAGCTCCCTTCCGCATCAATTATTTTATCAGCTGAAGTATTCTGACCGGGAGCTGTGATTTTTTGAATGATTTCATTTTCAATCAAAACATCTCCTTTGGTTATTTTTCCTTCATTTACAATCAATGCATTTTTTAGTAGTGTTTTCATTAAAATGTAACGTTGAGTTTTAGTTCATGTTCAGCTCTGAGAATAGTGATTTGTATTGTTTGACCTTTTTCAAAAACATACAAAGCTTTCATATAATCATTCAAATTAGTTATGATGCGGTCTTCCATTTTTACTACAATGTCTCCAGTCAGTATACCTGCTTTTTCCGCAGGTCTGTTACTTGTTACGCCATCAATACGCATTCCGGTACCTTCAAATGAATAATCGGGCATTACGCCCATGGTGACTTTAAAATTACGAATTTCCGGATTTGTATTTTTTGTAAGCTGAAATTCAAATTTTGGAAGTGTTTCTGTTTTTTCAATAAGATGGATAATGTATTGTATTATTTCTTGTTCTCCTGTAAAGTTTATTTTTTCAACATCATCAGTCGGTTTATGATAATCGTGATGTTGTCCGGTAAAAAAGTGAAGAACGGGAATGTTTTTCAAATAAAAAGAGGTTTGATCGGAAGGTCCTATTCCGGAGCTATCCTTTTTAATTTTAAAATTCCCCGGAAGTCCGTTAATTAAGGGCACCCATTCTTTAGCAGTGCCAACACCATAAATAAGTAATTTTCTTGTAGAGTCATTTAATCGTCCGATCATATCCAGGTTGATCATGTAGTTCACATGTAAAAAATCGATTGTTGGATTTTCGCAATATTTTTTAGAACCAATCAGTCCCAGTTCTTCTCCTGAAAAACAAATGAATAAAAAATTAAATTTTTCTTTCCGTTTGTTTTGTGCAAAATAATTGGCAAGTGCAAGAACACCGGCAGTGCCTGAAGCGTTATCATCTGCTCCATTGTGTATTTGCCCTTTTGCGTCAGGTTGCAGGGAGTTGCCGTCTTCTCCCAATCCCAGGTGATCAAAATGTGCCCCGATGATAATGGTAGTTTCAGCTTGATTATCCAGGAAGCCCACAACGTTTTTTCCAGATATTTCTTCAGCACCTGTTGTATCATGGACGTTTATTGGTTTCCGGAAACGAAAGGGATACATAAAAGATCCATCTTTCCCCTTTGGTTGCAACCCATCCTTTTTAAATTTTTTTGAAATAAAATCTGCAACTTCTTTTTCTTCTTTGGATCCTGTTGCTCTTCCTTTTTGTTTATCGCTGGAAAGATACGTGATATCAGTTCTCAGTTCTTGAAGATTGACAGATTGTGAATGGGTATATAGAAAAGAGAAAAGGAGGAAAAAAGTAAAGATCGTTTTCATAAAAATATCAGGTGATTTTCATAAACCGCATTTTCAATACACCGATAATGGCTTCTCTAAAAATACCTTTATTCATTTTGGAAGCACCTTCTGTTCGGTCTTTAAAGGTAATAGGAACTTCTACTAATTTAAATCCGAGTTTATAAGAAATGTATTTCATTTCAATTTGAAAAGCATATCCAATGAATTTTATAGTATCAAAATTAATTCGTGCAAGTACTTTGCGTTTGTAGCATTTAAAACCTGCAGTGGTATCTCCAATGTTTATCCAAAGAATGGTGCGTACATAAACGGAAGCAAAGTAAGACATGAGGATTCTGCTGATGGGCCAATTTTGAACCCTGCCACCTTTTACATAACGAGAACCAATTGCTACGTCGGCCCCATCAATACAAGCTTGACGAAGGCGTATCAAATCATCCGGGTTGTGAGAAAAATCACAATCCATTTCAAAAATATATTCATACGTACGTTCTAGGGCCCAGTTAAAACCATGAATATAAGCAGTGCCCAAGCCTAATTTGCCGGTGCGTTCTTCTAAAAATAGGCGGTTGGGAAATTCAGGCATCACGCGTTTAACAATGGATGCAGTACCATCAGGTGATCCATCATCAACAATCAATAAGTCAAACGCAGGTTGTAATGAAAACACCTTGCGAATCATTTGCTCCACATTTTCTTTTTCGTTGTAGGTTGGTATGATGACTAAGCTGTCTGACAAAGCGTGATTTTTTTGTGAACGAAGATACAGCAAATTCAGTAATCACAGACGTTTTAACGAGATTTAACCATTGATAATAATTTATAAAATGGACCTGTGACTCATTGATTCACAGATAAATAGCGGGTTTGCCAAAGAGAGAATTAATAGATTTAGTTATTAACATTTATTAACAGGCCCACCTTCGCTAAAACTGCGGTGAACGCAGTCTGCTACAGCTTTAGCGAAGAAGAGTTTATTTAATCGCCCCGTTTATTATTTCCTCTACGATAGCAGGCTCCAAGAGCGTTGAGGTATCACCCAGATTACTCACATCTCCCTCTGCGATTTTCCGTAAAATTCTTCGCATTATTTTTCCGCTTCTTGTTTTTGGAAGACCACTTACTACTTGTATCTTATCTGGTTTTGCAATTGGACCAATGGATTTTATTATTTCAGAAAGAATTTCCTGACGCAATACATCCTGGTTTTTTGTTTTGTTTGTAGAAATAACATACGCATAAATTCCCTGCCCCTTAATATCATGCGGATAACCTACAACCGCTGACTCTACGATATCTTTATGCATATTGATGGCGCTTTCCACTTCTGCTGTTCCAATTCGATGCCCGCTAATATTCATCACATCATCCACACGACCTGTAATTCGATAATAGCCGTCTTCATCACGTTTACAACCATCTCCGGTAAAGTATAAATTTTTGTAGGTACTGAAATAGGTTTCTTTGCATCGCTTGTGATCGCCATAGGTGGTGCGAATAATGGATGGCCAGGGAAATTTAATGCAAAGATTTCCCTCCACTCCATTCCCAATAATCTCTTTTCCTTTATCATCCACTAATATAGGCTGTACTCCCGGCAAGGGCAGTGTAGCAAAACTTGGTTTTGTTTTCGTTATTCCGGCAATTGGTGAAATCATAATTCCGCCCGTTTCAGTTTGCCACCAGGTGTCAACGATCGGACAGTTGTGTTTACCAATATGTTCATCATACCAATGCCAGGCTTCTTCATTAATAGGTTCACCCACACTACCCAACACACGAAGGGATGTTAGTTTATATGGTGTAACGTACTGCAAACCGGCTGCTTCCAACGCACGAATAGCAGTAGGTGCTGTATAAAAGATGGAGACCTTATATTTATCAATGACTTGCCAAAATCTACCGGCATCCGGAAAGGTAGGTATACCTTCAAAAATCACAGAAGTGGCACCTGTTAATAAGGGGCCATAAACAATATAGGAGTGGCCTGTAACCCAACCCACGTCAGCAGTACACCAATAAATATCTTGTTTTTCTTTACTGTATTGAAATACATTTTCAAATGTATACTGGGTGTAAACCATATATCCCCCACAAGTATGTACTACTCCTTTAGGTTTTCCGGTTGACCCCGAGGTATAGAGGATAAAAAGCATATCTTCTGCATTCATCACTTCGGCAGGGCATTCGGCACTTATGTGCTGCATTTCTTCATGCCACCATAAATCTCTACCTTCTTGCATAGTGGTAGCAACTTCTTTACGTTCATATACAAGTACCTTTTCAACAAAATCAATTGCTCGTACCGCTTCATCTACCACCTCTTTTAATGAAATTGTTTTTGAACCTCTTACTGCAACATTTGAAGTAATGACCACCTTGCACCTACAGTCCTTGATGCGATCAGTTAATGCATTTGCAGAAAAACCTCCGAATACAACAGTATGAATAGCGCCAATGCGTGCACAAGCTAATACAGCGATGGTTAATTCAAGAACCATTGGCATATAAATGCAAACCCGGTCTCCCTTTTTTACACCATTTTTCTTTAACACATTAGCGAACTTGCAAACCTGGTCATGTAGCTGCTGATAAGTGATTTGAACACTCTTTTCAGTTGGATCGTTTGGTTCCCAATAAAAAGCGATCTGGTCGCCACATGTCTGTAAGTGCCTGTCCAGGCAGTTTTCCGTAATGTTTAATTGAGCACCAATAAACCATTCTATCTTGGGCTCTTCAAAATTCCATTTTAAAACGCTGTCCCATTTTTTTTTCCAAACAAATTCATTGGCCTGATCCGACCAAAATTTTTCAGGGTTCCCAACACTTGCTTTATATTGAATTTGATAGTGTTCAATGGATGTAATGCGTGACATAAAATGCTATTTAATTGTAGGAATCAATATTAATAAAAAAAAATGTAAAAAAGCATTTCTTCAATAATGAATGGGGTTTTGGTCGATAAGAAGGAAAATAAGGCATGAAATGTGACCCATTTACAGTATAAATGCTGGTGAATCAACCTATCAAATCTAAACCTTGCAATTCAAGCGGTTAAAAAGAAAATGGCATTTAGAAGCAATAAGGGATATGCGGCTTTTTTTCCACAAAATGTGAATTTATTCGAGAAACAAATTAAAAATCATAGCCATGAAAACAATACTTGTTCCAACAGATTTTTCAGATGCTGCCCGAAATGCTTCTGAGTATGCAGTTGCCTTTGCAAAGGAGTTTGGATACAAACTACTTCTCTGTCATATTTATCACCTCCCTGTAATTTCAGTTCCTGAAGAACCTTTATTGGTACTGGACAATCCAAAAGTACTCAGAAGAAATCAGTTGGAATCCTTAAACGAAGAGGCGGAGGTTTTGACAAAAAATTTTAACATACCAATCGAATGTAGAGTGTCAGAGGGTTTTGCAGTAGATGAAATCTTGGACATTGAAAAAGAGATTCAACCGGAATTTATAGTAATGGGCATGGAAACCGAGGGAGCATTCAGTGAATTAATCATAGGAAGCATTGCAACGGATGTCATCCGAAAAACAAAGACGCCCATTTTATTGATACCCGAAAAAGCCAAGTTTAAAAAAATTGACAAAATAACATTGGCCTATGATTATAAATTAAAACAGGAGGTAGAAATCTTAGCTCCTTTAAAAGAGTTGGTAAAAATAAGCAATGCAACATTTTGCATTCTCAACGTAGGAAAGGTAGACTTTGAAAAGGATGCAGAGAAAGCAATTGCAAGTATTAAGTTGGAGAATTACTTTACAGACGTTAACTACTCCACTTATTTTACCGAGAATGAAGATTTTACAGCAGGAGTAAATAGTTTTATAGAATCTTCCAATACCGATTTAATTGCGATGATACCTCATAAACATAGCTTTCTAGAGCGTTTGTTTAAAGAAACACATACAAAAAAAATCGCTTTTCATACCAATATTCCGCTCTTAACGTTACCGGAAACAAGAATATAATGCGCAAAGAAGGTTATAATATATGCTAACCCGTAGGTTTTAAAGATCTACGGGTTTTTAGCATATCTTAATAAAAAATAACCCCCTTGCAACCTTTTTGAATGCTTTTGTGTCTCAGATACAGGCAAATGTTTATAAAGAAGCCACTCTCAGCTTTAAATGCTATTTTTACATTACAAAAAGGGGTCAATAATTTGTTGATTTTCAGAAGTATATTGAAAATAGTTGTTAATTTTGTCCCCTATTATTAAAAAACAAAGTATTTTTTTATAGCGATGATCGTGAAAAGATTTACATCCCAATTTATCCGATTTATTAATTACAAACGAACTTCTCAGCAAGTCGCTTCTGTCCTGTTGTTGGCGCTTTTACTTTTTTCTAAAGCATCCTTTTCACAATTGAACACAAATGTCAATACGAACCTTACGGGATTGGTTCAAAATATTATTGGACCAGGCTATAATGTTTCAAATATTAAATTAAACTGTGCACCCGGTGCATATGCGACATTTACAAACGGTGGTAATCTTGGGATAGGTAACGGAATCTTATTATCAACCGGGCTTGCTTCTACTGCTAAACCACCTAATAATAACCGAAGAACATCATTCACGAATGGAACACCTGGTGATACCCAGTTAGACGTCCTTTTAGGGACCACTGAAACGTATGATGGTTGTGCATTGGAATTCGATTTAATTCCTTCTTGCGATACATTAAAAATTAAATATGTATTTGCAACAGAAGAATACCCTGATTATGTGAATGGTAAATTTAATGATATATTCTGCTTCTTTGTATCTGGTTTTGGTATTACTGGAACGAAGAATATTGCTACTGTTCCGGGTACAAATACTCCGGTAACAATTAACTCGGTTAATCCAAGTAGCAATAGTCAGTATTTTGTAGATAACATGAATAATTCCAAAGGAACGCAATTCAATGGGTTTACAACACCAATGACAGCTTGGACAAAAGTTACAGCATGCAGCACTTACCATCTCAAAATTGTAATTGCCGATGTAACAGATCCTGCTTATGATTCAGGTGTATTTATTGAAGCCGGCTCCATCTCTTGCTCTCCCGTGATTTATAACAATTTGGCGACAAACGTAAATGGAGTAACGGGTTGTAAAAATGGAAATTTTACATTTTGTAGAACAGGGGATAGAACGAATGCTTATGTTGTGAATTATACGGTTGCTGGAACAGCGGTAGGTGGAACGGATTATGTGGCTTTGCCCGGAACCGTCACGATTCCGGCGGGACAAGAATGTGTAACGGTGGATGTCGTCCCTATAGCAAGTGGTTCACCAAAACCACTCAAGACAATCGAAATTACCTATAAATACGGATTTTGCCCGGAACCTAATACAATTATACTGACCTTAACAGATCCAA
>C688J18823_10001861_pt1 | contig 13148 bp, 18 predicted proteins | sample HopSoiMetagenom1_FD_18823 | JGI IMG/M metagenome (IMG submission 18823)
GCGCACGCCGAATTCCCGCGCTCGCGCACGCGGCGGTTCATCTCCAACGTGCGCATCGTCGGTCAGTCGCCGTTGAAGGTGGAGGCCAACTTCATCGTCTACCGGTTTCGCGGCAACGACGACAAGCGCGAATACGTGGGCCGCTACCGCTACACGCTCGAGCGGCACGGCGGCGCGCTGAAGATCAAGTCGCGCGAGGCGATCCTCGATGCCCTGGAGCTCGCCTCGCTCGGCACCGTGAGCTTTATCCTATAGAGATGGATCGGCGCCTCTTCCTGCGCGATGCGATCTTGCTGGCCGGTGCGGCGCCGGTGGCGGCGTTCGCCCAGTCGCGAAAGCTGCCGCGCATCGGTTACCTCAGCCTGCAGTCGAAAACCGATTCACGCCTCGACGCTTTCGTGTCCGGCCTGCGCGACCTCGGCTACGTCGAAGGGAAGACGATTGCCATCGAATGGCGCTTCACGCACGGGGACGCCAAGCGCCTCACGGCATACGCAGACGAGCTGGTGCGCATGAAACCGGACATCATCGTCGCCGTCCATCCGCAGGCAGTGGAGGTCGTGCGGCGGCTCACGTCCACCATTCCGATCGTATTCACCGTCGGCCAGGACCCGGTGGGCATGGGTTTCGCGAAGAGCCTGGCGCACCCCGGCGGCAACATCACGGGCCACTCGTCCATGGCGAGCGACATCGGCCTGAAGCACGTCGAGCTCCTGCGGGCAACGCTGCCGAAATGCAACCGCGTCTCGGTGCTGGTCAATCCGACGAATAGCGCCGGCGCGGTGATCTTGCGCAAGTCATACGAAGCGGCGGCGGAAAAGTTCAGTGTGATGCTCGCCTTCCACCATGCCAAAACCGCCGATGAGCTCGATCCCGCGGTGCTGGAAGCGAAGAAAGCGCGCGCCCAGGCGCTCGTCGTGACGCCCGACGGCGGTGCTGATCGAGGAAAGCGGGCGCATCGCCAAAGCAGCCCTCGAGCAGGGCTTGCCTTCCCTTTTCTTCCAGCGCGAGGCGGCCCGCGCCGGCGGGCTTCTCTCGTACGGGCCCGACGGGCGCGAGCAGTACCGGCGCACCGCCTACTACGTCGATCGGATCCTGCGCGGTGCCAAGCCCGGCGAGTTGCCGATCGAGCAGCCGACGAAGTTCCTCCTCGTCATCAACTTCAAGACCGCGGCGGCCCTTGGCATCAAGATCCCTTCAGACGCGGTCACGCGCGCCGACGAAATCATCCGCTAAAGCCGTCCGCGTCGGACTTATCTCCGACACCCACGGCCTGCTGCGCCCGGAAGCGCTGAAATTTTTGCGCGGCGCCGACCACATCATCCACGCCGGCGACATCGGCGATCCGGAAATACTCCGGCAACTGAAGGAGCTCGCTCCGGTCACGGCCGTGCGCGGCAACAACGACATTGGGACATGGGCGCGCGCCGTGCCGGCTACGGTGAATTTGGAGCTGGGCGGCGTGGCGATTCATGTCGTGCATGACATCGCTGACCTGCGCGCCAGAGCGCGAGTTATCGTGTCCGGGCATTCACACAAGCCGAAGGTGGAGGAGCGTGATGGCGTCGTGTACGTTAATCCGGGAAGCGCCGGCCCGAGGCGATTCACGCTCCCGATCGCCGCCGCCGAGCTGCGCATCAAGGGCGGCACCGTGCGCGCCCGAATCAAGGAATTGCTATGAAGCTCGATTCGACGTTCGTCGTCCTGCAGCCGGACCAGTCCGCGGTGCCGGTGGCGGTGACGCCCGCCCTCTGGCAGGAGCTCGACCAGCGCTTCGACAACTTCAAGGGCCGCGTGCTTGTCTCGTGCTTCCGCTTCGACTCCGATTGGGACACATGGGAGATGCATCCGGCGGGCGACGAGATCGTCTGCCTGCTCTCCGGCCGCGCGTCGTTCGAGTTCGAGGGCCGTGGCCATGTCGGCGAGCTCTCCAAGCCCGGCGAATTCCTGATCGTGCCGCGCGGTACCTGGCACACCGCACATACCACTGAGTCGACGACGATGCTCTTCGTTACGCCGGGCGAGGGGACGCAGAACAAAGCAGTAGCATAGGCGCATGAAAGCCGTCCTCGCCGGCCTTCTCCTGGTTGCCGCCAGCGCGTTCGCGCAGGACTATCCGTCGAAGCCTATCCGCATCGTGCTGGGCTTCTCCGCTGGTAGCACGACCGATATCCTCGCGCGCACGGTCGGCCAGAAAATGAGCGAAGCCTGGGGCCAGCCGGTCGTGGTGGAGAACCGGCCGAGCGCGGGCGGCGTCGTCGCCGGCAACACCGTCGCGACGGCGACGCCCGACGGGTACACGCTGCTCGTCGTTTCGGCGGGTCACGCGGCAACGGCCGCCATGTTCAGCAAGCTGCCCTACGACACGCTGCGCGACTTCGCCGGCGTCAGCCGCATCGCCAACGTGCCGAGCATCCTGGTGATTTCGCCCTCGCTCGGCGTGAAGTCGGTGAAGGACCTCGTGGCGGTGGCCAAAGCGAAACCCGGTCAGCTCAACTTCTCCTCGCCGGGCGTGGGCAGCGCCAATCATCTCGCGGGCGAGCTTTTCAAGACGCTCGCCGGCGTGCAGGCCACGCATGTGCCCTATAAGGGCATTCCGGAAGCGATGAGCGCCGTGGTGTCGAATGACGTGCAGTTCAATTTCTCGCCGCTGCTGAACGTGCTGCCGCTCACGCGCGAAGGCAAGCTCGTGCCGCTCGCTACCACCACCGGCAAGCGCTCCGCCGCGCTGCCTGAGCTGCCGACGCTCGAGGAGGCGGGCGTCGCCGGCTACGTGTTCGATCCGTGGTTCGGGCTCCTCGCTCCCGCGAAGACGCCGCGGCCGGTGCTCGTGAAGCTCTCCCAGGAGGTGACGAGGATCGTCGACTTGCCGGACGTCAAGGAGCGCTTGCGCGGGCTCGGCGCCGATCCGGCGCCCACCGCGCCGGAGGAGTTCGACCGCTATATCCAGTCCGAAGTGGCGAAGTTCCAGAAAATCGTGAAGGACGCCGGCATCAAGCCGGAATAGGAGGCCGCATGAGCGAGAAGCCGCAGCCGTACCAAGTGCGCGATATCCACATCGTCGCGCGCGGCAACGATGTCCTGGTGCGCGAGTACACCCTCGATCCGGGAGAGGCCATCCCGTGGCACCGCCACTCCAGCGTGTCCGATTACTACTATGGCCTCGAGGGGACCGTGCTCGTCGAGACCCGCAATCCGCCCGGACGCCACGAGGTGGCCGCGGGCGGATACACAAAAGTGACGCCGCCCACCGTGCATCACGTCTGGAACGCGAGCAATAAGCGCTGCCGCTTCCTCCTCGTCCAGGGCGTCGGCAAGTACGACTTCGTGAAGGCCGATTGATGGCGCTCGAGCTCAGGCCGAGCTGCGAGCACTGCAACACGGCACTGCCGCCGAATTCGACCGAAGCGCGCATCTGCAGCTTCGAATGCACGTTCTGCGCGGCGTGCGTCGCGCTGCTGGGCAATGTCTGCCCGAACTGCGGCGGCGGCTTCGTGCCGCGGCCGATCCGGCCATCGCGCCAATGGAAAGGCAGCGCGTGGCTGGGCGAGCGTCCGGCCGCCACGACGGTAAAGCACCGGCCGGTCGACCTCTCCGAGCACGCGCGCTTTGCCGCTAAACTCAAGGGTATGGAACCGCAGGAGCGCTGACATGCTTGGATCGCAAGGCCCCGAAACCCAAGGCTTCCTGCTGAACTGCTGGTACGTCGCGGCGTGGGACTACGAGCTCATCGACGGCAAGCTGCTCGAGCGAACACTCCTCGACAAGCCGGTGGTGCTTTACCGTGGCGACAGCGGTCGCGTCGTCGCGCTCGACAACCGCTGCTGTCACCGCGGCGCCAAGCTCTCGAACGGCCGGCGCGAAGGCGACGACCTGCGCTGCATGTACCACGGCCTCAAGTTCGACCCGAGCGGCAAGTGCATCCAGATCCCCGGCCAAGACAACATCCCGAAAGGCCTCGGCGTGCGCGGCTATCCGACGCTCGAGAAGCAGCACCTCATCTGGATCTGGATGGGCGACCCGGCGAAAGCCGATCCTGCCAAGATCCTCGAGTTCAACTACCTCTCGGACCCGAGGTGGCGCGGCAAGCCCGACTACATGCATTACGACGCGAACTATCTCCTCATCGTCGACAACCTCTCCGACTTCGCGCACCTCGCCTTCGTGCACACCAAGACGCTCGGCGGCTCGGAGGAGTACGCGTACAAGTCGAAGCCGACCGTGATCGAGCGCCTCGACGACGGCTTCCGCGTCGAGCGCTGGCACACCAATGCCGACAAGCCGCCGTTCCATAGCAAGGTGGATCGATCGGAGGGTAAGGTCGACCGGCGCAACATCGCGCGCATGTACGTGCCAGGCATCTTCTTCATGGAGACGCTGTTCGCGCCGGCGGGCCAGGGCGCCCAGCAAGGCAACCTCGCCGGAGCGAAGCAGTATCGCAACTGCCAGTTCTTCACCCCGGAAACCAGCCGCTCGACGCACTTCTTCTGGGACTACCTGCACGACTACGACCTGCAGGATCCCAACATCGCGCTCAGCCTCAACAAAAGCATGATCGACGGCTTCCTCGAGGACAAGTTCATCATCGAGGGACAGCAGCAAATGCTCGACGCCGATCCGAACTTCAAAATGAACGCGATCGTCTCGGACGCGCCGCTGTCGCATTTCCGGCGCACGCTAGGCAAGCTGATCGATGCCGAGCGAGCCTCGCTGCAGTCGGCGGCCGCGTGAGGCTTCTCTTCCTGGCAGCAGTCGCGCTCGCGCTTGGCGCTTGCTCGACCACGCGCGATCCGCACGCGCCGAAGACCGTCGTCGCCGCCGCCGAAGGCGGCAGCGTCACGATGAAGCATGGCCAGCGCCTGCGCATCCCGCTTGCCACGCCAGAGGACACCGCCTTGGAATGGCATCGCGTCGAGCCGCCGCTGGTGGCCGTGATCCCCGTAGCGGTGCCCGATGCGCAGGGCTTCCTATTCACGCCCGTGAGGTCCGGCAACGAGAAGCTGGTGTTCGAATACCGCCCCGTGAGTGGCGAAGGATCTGCGGAGAAGTCGGTGGCGTACGACGTGACGGTTCGCTGACGCTGTGAAACGGGCGCGCCGCAAAGGCGCGCTCCGGTACACCATGACGTATCAGGAGGGCGTCATGCGCATCATTGCCATCGAGGAGCACTTCCTCACGCCGATGTACCGCGAGCACGTGTCGGCGAACGAATATCGCAACTTCTACCTGACGAGCCGCGGCCAGATGATGGGCCACGACATCATCGAGGAAAACCTCGACATCGACGCTCGTCGCATCGCGAACATGGATGCGACAGGTGTGGACGTGCAGGTCCTCTCGTTCGGCTCGCCGGGACCGCAGGGCTTCGGCGCCGACGTCGCGATTCCGATGGCGAAGGATGCGAACGATCGCCTCTTCAAAGCAACGCAAAAACATCCGAGCCGCTTCGCCGGATTTGCGGCGTTGCCCACCGCCGATCCCAAAGCCGCGGCGGACGAGCTCGAGCGCTGCGTGAAGACGCTCGGCTTCAAGGGCGCGATGATCCACAGCCACCAGCAGGGGGAGTTCCTGGACGCGAAGAAGTACTGGCCGATGTGGGAGCGCGCGGCGAAGCTCGACGTGCCGATCTACCTGCATCCCGCGTTGCCGGCGGAGGCGCTGGTGAAGTCGTACTTCGAGGGCTATGAGGAGCTCGCGCGTGCGCCGTGGGGCTTCGCCGTCGACACGAGCTGTCACTTCCTGCGCCTGGTATTCAGCGGTCTCTTCGATACCTATCCGAACCTCAAGGTCATCCTGGGCCACCTCGGCGAGATGCTGCCGTTCGCCATGCACCGGCTGAACGACCATAGCGCCTTCGCTGCGAAGCGCCGCGGACTGAAGAAGGAGCCAATCCAATACCTGCGCGACAACATGGTGGTGACCACCAGCGGCAACTGGTTCGAGCCGGCCTTCGTCTGCACGCTCCTCGCGCTCGGCGCCGACAACATCGTCTTCGCCATCGACTGGCCTTACGAGTCGAACAAGGTCGGCATGGATTTCTTCAGGAAGCTCTCGATCAGCGACGTCGACAAGGCGAAAATCGCGCACCTCAACGCCGAGCGCCTGCTCAAGCTTTAGTTCGGGGACAGAGCCCTAATTAGTTAGGGCTCTGTCCCCGAATTACTTGGCGCACCACGCCGCGCTCCACGGCGTCTTCGACGAAGTCGCGCAGGAAAGGCAGGGCGCGGCTGCGACTGTTCGCGATGCCGATAGCGTAGTTCTCCACATAAGGCGGCGAGAACGCGATGCGCTGGTCGCCATTGGCGCGGACAAAGGCAGCGTCGATGCGCCCGGCTTGTAATGCTCCTACCGGATCGGCATCCGGCTCGATGACGGCTGGCACGCGCAGTTGGCGTGCGAGCTCGCGTGCGAGGCCCTCGCTGATACCGGTCGCATCGCGCGGATCGAGGCCGACGCGAAGGCTTCCCGTGGGGGCGAGCGCGTCGCGCGCTTCGGCGGACGCCGACATCGGCACCGCGGGCACCGCGACGCAGCCCGCCAGCAAGGCGCAGACGCTAATCCACGCGAATGTTCGCGTCTTTCACCACCTTCGCCACCTTGGCCATTTCGCGGCGGATCATCTCGCCGAACTCAGCCGGAGTGGTCGGCGCGAGCTCGAAGCCGAGCGTGACGAGCTTTTCGCGCACGTCGGGCATGGCGATGACGCGCGCCCAGTCGGCGTTGACCTTCTGCACGATGGCCGCCGGCGTGCCGGCGGGGGCGAGGATGCCGGCCCAGGCGGCGTAATCGAAGCCGGGCACGCCCGCCTCCTGCATAGTTGGCAAGTCGGGCATGGCGGAAGACCGCTTCGCCGAGCCGATGGCGAGCGCCCGGATGCGCCCCGCCTTGATTTGCGCCGGCGTGTTCGACAGTCCGGCGAACATGATCGGCAGTTGTCCGGAGACCACGTCGTTGAACGCGGGCCCGAGGCCTTTGTACGGCACATGGACGAGGTCGATGCCGGCGATCTGCTTGAACATTTCCATCGGCACGTGCTGCGCGCTGCCGTTGCCGCCGGATGCGTAATGCAGCTTGCCGGGATTCGCCTTCGCATAGTCGATGAGTTCTTTGACGGTGGCGAAAGGCTGCGACGCGTGCGCCACCAGCACCACCGGGATGAACGCGCCGAGGCTGATCGGCGCGAAGTCGCGCACCGGATCGTAGGGCAGCTTCGGATAGAGCGCGGGGCTGGTGGCGAGCGCGGCGTCGTTGGTGAGGAGGAGCGTATAGCCATCGGCAGGCGCCTTGGCTGCTGCCTCCGTGCCGATGGTGCTGTTGGCGCCTATTCGGTTGTCGACCACGATCTGGTGGCCCCACAGCTCGGAGAGCTTTTGCCCGGGGATGCGCGCCAGCGTGTCGACTGCGCTGCCGGCCGAGAACGGCACGATGAGCCGCACCGGCTTTTCCGGATACGTTTGCGCCACGGCTTGCGCCGCCGCAAGCAGAGCGATTAAAAGGCCAGCAATGCGCATAGCGATCCCCGACGATTACCAGGATGTCGTCCACCGGCTGAAGTGCTACGAGCTCCTGAAAGGACACGACGTTATCCGCTGGAAGGAGCCGGCGCGCAACCTGGATGAACTGGCGGAACGCCTGAAGGGTGCCGAGGGGATCGTCGCCATCCGCGAACGGGTTGCCTTCCCGCGCCAGCTCCTCGAGCGCCTCGTGCCGCAGCTCAAGCTCATCTCGCTCGTCGGCCGCTTTTCAAAGGTGCTCGACTTCGACGCCTGCAAGGCGCTCGGCATCCAGGTCGCCACCGGCAGCCTGGCGTCGCCGATCGCGCCCGCGGAGCTCACCATCGCCCTCATCCTCGCCGCGCGCCGCAACGTCGTCACCGAGGCGAACCGGATGCACGAAGGCAAGCTGCCGATCACCATGTCGCANCGCCTGCGCGGCGGAACGCTCGGCATCTATGGGCTTGGCACGATCGGGGCGCTGGTGGCGCCGATCGGCCCGGCGCTCGGCATGCGCGTGCTGGTCTGGGGACGCGAAGGTTCGCTGGACGCGGCGGAAAGGGCGGGCTACGACGTCGCGCAGACCAAGGACGAGCTCTTCGCTGAATCCGATGTGCTGTCGCTGCATCTCCGGTTGAATGCCGAGACCCGAGGCATCGTCAGCGGCACGGACCTCGCGCGCATGAAGCCGACCGCGCTACTCGTCAATACCGCGCGTGCCGAGCTCATCCAGCAGGGCGCGCTGGTCGAGGCCCTAAAGCGCGGCCGCCCCGGCTATGCAGCGCTCGACGTGTTCGAAGAGGAGCCGGTGGCGCCCAGCCATCCGCTGCTCAACATGCCGAACGTGCTCGCCACGCCGCACGCCGGCTGGGCAGAATTCGACACCTTCGAGACGTATTTCGGCGAAGCGTTCGATAACGTCGTGAAGTATTCAAGCGAAAGGAGATAGGCATGAAGCGACGGGAAGTCCTCGGCGCGTTGGGCGCGATCGGTGCAGCAGCGGCGCTGCCGGGCTGTGCGACGCGCGGGGCGCAGCCCAGTGAAAAGCGGGTGATCGACACCCACCACCATTTCTACGCGCCGCAATACCAGAGCGCGTGGCTCGACTGGGAGAAGAAACGAAACATCCCGCATTTCCAGAGCCAGGTGAACTGGTCCGTGCCGAAGGCGATCGAGGACATGGACAAGGCGGGCGTGCGCACTGGCATTCTCTCGCTCGCCTCCACGCCCGGGATCTGGTTCGATCTGCCGGCGCCGGAAGTGGCGAAGATGGCTCGACTGTGCAACGACTATGGAGCGCAGATGGTGCGCGACCATCCCGGCCGCTTCGGCCTCTTCGCAACGCTACCGATGGTCGACGTCGACGCGAGCCTGAAGGAGATCGACTACGCGCTCGGCACGCTCAAGGCCGACGGCTTCGGCCTGCAGACCAACTACGGCGATAAATGGCCCGGCGATGCGTCGTATCGTCCCATCTTCGAGGAGCTGAACCGGCGCAAGGCGGTGGTGTACTTCCACCCGCTCGTCGCTTCCTGCTGCGGGCGACTTTCGGTCGGTACTTTCCCGGCTGTGATCGAGGTGCCGCACGATACGACGCGTGCCGTGGCGAGCCTGCTTCTCTCCGGCACGTTCGCTCGCTATCGCGACATCAAGTGGCTCTTCTCGCACGCGGGGGGCACGGTGCCGATGCTCGCCGGGCGCATGAAGTACTTCTTCGATTTCCGCAAGGACCGGGCGGATTTCGCGCCGAACGGCATCGAGGCGGAATTCCAGCGCCTGTACTACGACACCGCCAACGCCACGCACCCGTCATCGATGGCCGCACTTCTCAAGCTCATCCCGGACTCGCAGGTGACCTACGGCTCGGACTATCCATACGTGCCGATGGACACACAGGTGCAGGCAATCCGCGAGCTCGGCCTGACCGCCTCGCAGGTCGCCTCCATTGAGACTGGTAACGCCATGCGCCTTATCCCGCGCCTCCAGGCTTAGCAAGGCACTTCGCGCAGCGCAAGGTCCGCCCTATGTAAGACGCGCGGCCCTCGGCGGTCACAACCCAGGGCCGCTTCTGCCAGGGTGGCATGTGGCGCACGTGTCGCCCGTGGCCGCATTCCAGGTCGGCGACCCAATGGCCTTCCTCGTCCTGATGGAAGCCGATGATGCGGCGCTGCACTTACGGCCTCGCTCGCAGCCGCCACCCGGCTAGTGGGGCGAAGAGCACTACCACGAGCACGAGCGGCCAAATGTTTCCGTCCGCGAAGCGGTAGGCCGCAACGATGTCCGTCCACGGCTTGCCTCGAGCTATGCCGAAGCCAAACTCGAAAACAACCGTCATTACGAGCCAGAGGGCTCCCACGCCCATGGCCCGGCGCGCGCTTGCGAGCCGCATCCAGGGAGCGAGGCTGATGGCAACCAGCAGCACAAGCGCTGCAAGGAGCACTCCGCTCGTAACGTAGCCGGCGGTCTTGCCGAGGTTCGGCACCAGCACCGCCTCGCGCAGTGCCCCGTTCAGGATGGCAAGCGCCAGTATGGCGAGCCAGGCGAGGACCGGACGCGGCAGCATGGACTTAGGTCCCATTGTGTCCGCGCCGGTGTTTGGCGATAAAGGGCGCATGCTCGTGCACCGCCTGGATGCCAACCGTTCGATCCTCTACGTTCATCCGACCGCGGCGCTCGAGAAGGCGGATTTTGCGCGACTGGCGAAGTCGGTCGACCCGCATATCGCGCAGCGCGGCGGCCTCGGCGGGCTGATCCTCGAGTTCAAGACTTTTCCCGGCTGGGAAAGCCTGGGCGCCATGGCGGCGCATTTCAACTTCGTGCGCGAGCACCACCGGAAGGTTAAGAAAATCGCCGTGGTCACCGACGCCAAGATCGGCGACCTCGCCGAGAGGCTCGCGTCGCATTTCGTCGCCGCGACCATCAAGCACTTTGCCGAGGGCGAGGTCCACGCCGCCGAGAAGTGGATTGCCGAGGGAAGCTAGACCCGGATTCCTCGTTCCTTGAATACCTCTACGGCGATGCGGTGCGCATCGTTCGCCGCCGGAATGCCGGCATAGAGGCCGACCATCAGGCACACCTCGCGGATCTCGTCCGGCGTGCAGCCGTTATTCAGCGCGCCGTTGACGTGCACCTTGAACTCGGCCGGGCGGTTGATGGCCGCGTTCATGCCGATGACGATCAGGCTGCGCGTCTTGCGCTCGAGCCCCGCACGCGACCAGATGTCGCCGTAGCCGTAGGTGTTGATGAGGTCCTGCAGCGGCGCGCCGAATGCGCCGAGCGCGCCCATGCGCTTCTCGACCGCCTCCGCGCCGAAGATCTCCTTGCGCACGGTTAAGCCCCGCTTAAGCATTTCCTGCGTATCCATGCTCCTTCTCCTTTGAATTTGTCATCCGCGCTTCGCGTCGTGCGTTAAATGAAGCGCTACGGAAATGGCCAAGAGAATCGTCCTCGGTCTTATCGCACTGCTCGCCACGGCGGCGATTACGCTCCTCGTAATTCCCGCGGACCAGCCCGGTCCGCTGCTGGTGGAGAACTTCTTCGTGCCGGTGTCCGACTACAGCATCGAGGTTACCGTGTTGCGGCCGAGCGGATCGGGACCTTTCGGCGTCGTGGTGCTCAACCACGGCGTCGGCGCCACGCGCGAGGCTCGTTTGCGCGAGTCGCCGGAGTTCTTCCTGCACAGCGCCGCCGCCTTCGCCGCGCGAGGATATGCGGTGGTCATGCCGCTGCGCCGCGGGTTCGGCGAGACGGGCGGCTTCTACGCCGAAAGCCCCGGCTCGTGTGGTGATCCCGACTTCCGCCGCGGCGAGCGCGCCGCCGCGGCCGACGTCCTCGCCGCCTACACATTCGCCCAAAAGCTGCCGTACGTCGATCCATCGCGCATGATCCTCGCCGGCCAGTCCGCCGGCGGAGTGGTGTCGCTCTACGCCGCGAGCGAATCGCCACCGGGGCTGCGCGCGGTGATCGCCTTCGCCGCCGGCCGCGGCGCCGATGCCGGCGGTCCGCCGGGCGTGCCGTGCGCCGCCGCCGCGCTCGGCACGCTCTTCCAGGAGATGGGCAAGTCGATCAAGGTGCCGACGCTCCTGTATTACGCGGAGAACGATCTTTACTTCGGGCCCTCGACGGCTCGCATGTGGTTCGGGCGCCTAAGGGAGGGTGCGCCGAACGCCGAGCTCGTCGTGCAGCCGGCGTTCGAATCCAATGGCCATTTCGTCTTCACGGATCCGGACGGCGAGCGCAGCTGGCTGCCCGCGGTGGAGGACTTCCTGCGCCGCCATCACATCGGCTTTGGCCCGACTACTCGGGCTTGATGCCGGCGGCTTTTACGATCGGCCACCACTTCTCGATCTCGGCTTTCTGAAAGGCGGCTAGCCCCTCGGGCGTCTGCTGCTCGCGCGGCGGAATCTCCTGGCCGAGATCGGCAAGCCGTTGGCGCACGGTAGGATCGGCGAGCGCGGCGACCATGCTGCCGTTCAGCTTCGCCACGACGTCCCGCGGCGTGCCCTTCGGCGCCCAGATTCCGTACCAGACGGCGATGTAAAAGCCGGGCAGGCCGGCCTGGTCGACGGTCGGAATTTCCGGCGCCGCGCTGAGGCGCGTCTTCGCCGTCACGGCATAGGCGCGAATCTTCCCGCCGCGGATCTGCGGCAGCGAGTTCGACGCCTGGTCCACCATGAACTGGATGCGCCCGCCCAACAAGTCCTGCAGCGCCGGCGCGCTGCCGCGGTAAGGCACGTACTCGAAGCGCGTGCCGGTCTCGTTCTGGAAGTAGAGGCCCGCCATGTGCGTTCCGGAACCCACGCCGGCGGTACCCAGCGATGCCTTGTCGGGATTCGCCTTCAGCCAGGCGATCAGCTCACTCAGGTTCTGCGCCTGCAGGGAGGGCCCAGCGACCACCACCATCGGATTGGTGGCGATCATCCCTAGCGGCTGCAGGTCCGCGAGGAGGTCGTATTGCAACGGATAAATCGCTCCGTTGATGACGTGCGTGCTCCAGTGGCCGATGCTCAGCGTGTAGCCGTCGGGCGCTGCGCGCACCACGCGTCCAACGCCGAGCGTGCCGGAGGCGCCGGTCGTGTAATCGACCAACACCGACTGGCCGAGGTGCTTGCCCATCGGCACGGAAAGCAGCCGTGCCATCGTGTCGACGGGTCCGCCGGCCGCGAACGGGACCACCATCGTGATCGGTCGCGACGGATAAGCCTGCGCCGTCGCGTTTTCCAGTGGAATGAGCACCGTGGAAACCACCAGGACCGCAACCAACGCCCGGATCGTTCCGCGCAGTCGCTCCGCCGCGCGCTCCTTGCGCGCCTTGCCGACGGAAAAAGTGAATTGCAGCGGGACGATCTCGCCGGAGCGCAGCACGAGCTGCACCCGATACATGCGCTCGCCGTGCTGGCCGACGTCGACCGACGCAATCTCCGTCAGCGGAAACGTCCGGTTCACGACGCGAAACAGCGAGCGGTAATGCAGCGCGAGCACCCGTGCCCCCCGATCGACGGTGACCGTTAGCGTAGACGGCAGCACGATGAAACCCATACCGATTACCGCGAGGAGCGTGCGATCCCACACGTCGTCGATCACGGCGGCTGCCAACGTGAGCGTTGCCAAGCCTGCGAGCCACAGCCATAGCGGGTACTGCCGGAAGACGACTTC
>C688J18823_10001862_pt1 | contig 13141 bp, 9 predicted proteins | sample HopSoiMetagenom1_FD_18823 | JGI IMG/M metagenome (IMG submission 18823)
AGCACGGGAAGGATCAGCGTGAAGACGATGACCTCCTTGAAATTACTGGCGTAGAACGAGGAAAAGGCCTCGACGCAGCCGACGATCAGGGCCGCCACCGCGGCCAGCGGATAGCTCACGAGACCGCCGATGATCGCGGCGATAAAACCTTTCAGGCCGATCAGGAAGCCGGTGTCGTAATAGAGCGTGGTGATCGGCACGATCAGGATGCCGGAAATCGCGCCGATCAGGGACGCCAGCAGGAAGGCGATCTGGCCCGACAGCGTGGTGCGGATGCCGACGAGGCGGGCGCCGAGCCGGTTGACGGCGGTGGCGCGCAGCGCCTTGCCCATCAGCGTAAAGCCGAAGAACAGCCACAGCGCGATGATGAAGGCGATCGTCAGCCCGTAGACCGCAAGGCTCTGGCCGGTGAAGCGCAAGGGGCCGATCGTGAGCGCCGCGCTCGACAAAGCCGGTCCGCGCATGCCTTCGGCGCCGAAGAACACCAGCCCTAAGCCCTGCAAGGCGAGATGGCAGCCGACGGAGGCGATCAGAAGCACCAGCACCGAGGTATGGGCGAGCGGCTGGAACGCGATGCGGTAGAGGAACAGTCCGATCGCCGCCACGATCAAAAGCGACAGCGCGATGTTGACCGCGATCGGGGTCGTGGGCCCGGCCAGGCCATAGGTCAGGGCCAGGATGGCGGCGGGCANCACGATATTNAGNGNNAGGGAGCGCAATATCCGCNTGAGCCGCAGCGATCGCCGCGCGTCAAACAGGTCGAGCGCNAAGGCGACCAGGCCCATCGCCATCGCGAGCCACGCGGTGCCCGGCACCTTGCCGGTCGCCAGCACGGCGTAGCTCAGCGCGCCATAGGTGACGAATTCGCCCTGCGGGATCAGGATGACGCGGGTGACGGCAAACACCAGCACCAGCGCAAGCCCGAGCAGCGCATAGATCGCGCCATTGGTAATGCCGTCCTGCAGCAGGAACAGCATGATCGTCGTGTTCAAGACTGGCGCTCCCCCTAAAAGCGTCGCCGGTCTGGACCTCTTGCGGTCAGCCGGTCGTCCCCATCTCGGCAGTTGAAAGACGCCGATATTTGATATACTCCATAACAATTATCAAATATAACATCAAGGCCCGGCCATCGGCGGGACCTTCTTTCCGGACGACGAGCTTTATCCAATGACAGTTTCCAAGGCAGCGCCCGATGTCGTCAAGCCTTCTCGCGCCGGCGGCAAGGAACCTGGCGAAGGCGCCGCTGACAATGCCGGGCTGCAACTGGGCGAGCTGGCCGAACTGCTCGGCTATTCGCTCAAGCGCGCGCAGCTCAAGGTGTTCGAGGATTTTCTGCGCTGCGTCGCGCCGCTGCAACTGACGCCGGCGCAATTCTCGGTGCTGCTGCTGCTCGACCGCAACCCCGGACGCAACCAGACCGAAATCGCCAACACGCTCGGCATCCTCAGGCCGAATTTCGTCTCGATGCTGGATGCGCTGGAGAGCCGCGGCCTGTGCGCCCGGATGCGCTCGACCAACGACCGCCGTTCGCACATCCTGGTTCTGACCGACAAGGGAAGGGCGGTGCTGGCGCGCGCCAAGAAGCTGGTCGCCAGCAAGCACGAGGCGCGGCTCAACGAATTGCTGGGCCCGGCCAACCGCGTGGCGCTGCTCGAAATGCTGTCGAAGATCGCGGCGGAGTTCTGAGCGGCGCGATCAGGCGACGATACGGCCTTGAATATCGCGCGGCGCGCGTCCCGACAGGAATTGCCGCTCGATCTCGGCGGCGGGAAGCGGCCTGGAGAACAGAAAGCCCTGCATCTCCGTGCATCCTTCTGAAGCGATGCTGTGGAGTTGTTCGGCGGTTTCGACGCCCTCGGCGGTAGCCGTCATGCCCATGCCATTGGCGAGGGCTGCGACCGCCCGCACGATCGTGAGCGAGCTCGAATTCTCGGTGATGTTCTTGACGAACGAGCGGTCGATCTTGATCTTGTCGAACGGAAAGCTCTGCAAATAGGTCAGCGACGAATATCCGGTGCCGAAATCGTCCATCGCGATCCGGATCCCGAGAGCCCGCAACTGATGCAGCACCGCCAGCGTCGCTTCCTTGTTGTGCAGCAACACGCTCTCGGTGATTTCGATCTCCAGCCGCGTGGGCGCGAGGCCGGAAGCCGCGAGCGCGCTGACAATCACCTGCATCAGGCCGGGACTGCGAAACTGGATCGCGGAAATATTGACCGCGACGTGAAGGTTGTCGGGCCATTGTGCCGCGGTGGCGCAGGCCTGCCGGATCACCCACTCGCCCATCGGGACGATGAAGCCGATCTCTTCGGCCAGCGGAATGAAGTCGGCCGGCGAGATCATTCCCTTGCTCGGATGATTCCAGCGTATCAGGGCCTCGAAGCCGCTGATTTCCTTGCTCGCCAGGTTGACGACCGGCTGGTAGTGCAGCTCGAATTCACCTGCCGGCAGCGCCTTGCGCAGATCCTGTTCCATGATGCGGCGGGTCTGCATCTGCAGGTCCATCACGGGTTCGAAGAAGCGGAACGTGCCGCGGCCGTCGCTCTTGGCGCGGTAGAGCGCGAGGTCGGCGTTGCGCAACAATTTGTCGGGGGTCGATCCGTCACCGGGACCGACCGAAATGCCGATGCTGACGCCGATCACGGCCTGCTGGCCGTCGATGTCATAGGGCTCGGTCAGCGCGTCGATGACGCCCTGCGCCAGCGCCGTGGCCTCGGCGGGGTCCGCGATCGTGGCCTGCACGATCACGAATTCATCGCCGCCCATCCGCGCGATCGTGTCGACCTCGCCAACGAGGGAGCGCAACCGTTCGGCGACGATCCTCAGCAGCTTGTCGCCGCAGGGATGGCCGAACGTATCGTTGACGGCCTTGAACTGATCGAGGTCGAGATGGTGGACGGCAACCATTTCGTCGGGCTGAACCCGGCCCAGCACGTATTCGAGCCGATCGTTCAGCAGCACCCGGTTGGGAAGATCGGTCAGTGAATCGTGGTGCGCCATATACTCGATCTTGATCTCGGATTGGCGCTGCTCGGTGATGTCCTCGTGGGTCGCGACCCAGCCGCCGCCGGGCATCGGGCGGTGGCGGATCTTGATCGTGCGCCCGTCCTGCAATCCGACGATGCTGTCTTTTGCTTCGTTGGAGACCGCGACGTCGTTGCGCCAGCGGATGTATTCTTCGCGTTTCATGGCCGGAAAGCTGCCGGCTTCGATGCGCAGATCGACAATCTCCGTCAGCTTCATGCCGGGGTGGACGCGGTCGGCGGCAATATTATAGATCTCGACGAAGCGGTCGTTGCAGACGATCAGGCGGTGGTCGGAATCGAAGAAGCACAGCCCCTGCGACATGTTGTTGATGGCGGTGTCGAACTGGAAGTTCCTGACGCGCAGCGTCTCTTCCTGCGCCTTGCCGAGTTCGTATTGTTTCTTCAGCCGGGCATTGAGCTCTTCGCGCTCGGTGATGTCCTCGTGGGTCGCCATCCCGCCGCCGCCCGGCAGCGGGTAGACGGTGTAGGCGATGATCCGGCCATCAATGAATTCCTGCACCGTGGTGTCGAGTGCGATGTTGCGGCCGACGCGCTCACGGATGTAATCATCGGGCGAGATCTGCACTTTGAGTCCAAGATTGAGCCTATGCCGGATCAGTTCACGGGTCGGCGTCCCCGGCTTCACCTGTTCAGGCGACAGCCCGTACATTCCCCGATAGCGCTCGTTGCAGAAAACGACTTCGCGCTTCTCGTCGAATACGACGATGCCAAGCGACAAATGGTTGATCGCCTCTTCGAACCGCGCATTCAAGGGCGCTGACCGCAGGGCGGAAATCTGGCCGTGATCCGTCATATGGCGTTTCCCCAGCCGCTATCGGCGGCTCTCCTCCCTCCAGGAGAGCGGCCATTAGAAGCCCAAGCCGGTGAATCGCCTCTTCGATACCGGCAGATGCCCGCCGGTTCTTCGCAACTTGCTCAACAAAGCGTTAACGATATTTCGCACGCACAGGATGCCGGAAGCGGTTCGAAAAACCTATGCGGGGTCTACCAAAATCACCCTGACGTCATTGACGTTGGTGAGCGTCGGGCCGGTCAGCAACAGATCGCCGGTGGCTGCAAAGAACGCGGTGGCATCGTTGTTGGCGAGATAGGCCGCAGGGTCGAGCCCGAGCGACTTCATCTTCGCAAACGTGGTCTGATCGATCACGGCGCCGGCCGGATCGGTCGCGCTGCCGGCGCCGCCGTCGGCGCCGTCGGTGTCTGCGGCGAGCGCCACGATGCCTGACGTGTCCTTCAGCAGATCCGCCAGCGCCAGCGCATATTCCTGGTTGGGGCCGCCACGGCCATTGCCGCGCACGGTCACCGTGAGTTCGCCGCCCGAAAGGATCGCGATGCGTTTGCCTTCGCTCTGTGCCTTCAGCGCCAGCCGCGCATGATCGGCCGCGACATCGCGCGCCTCGCCTTCGAGATCCGCGCCGAGGCCGATGACCTCATAGCCGGCGTCCCTTGCGACCTGGATGGCCGCGTCCAGCGACGCCTTCGGTTTCGCAATCATCTCGAATTGCGCGCGGGCAAACGCGCCGTCGCCGGGCTTGCAGCTCTCATTCCCGGGATCTTCGAGCGCGCGCCTGACCGCATCGTCCACCGTGAGGTTATACCGCGCCACCAGCGCGCGGGCGTCCGCCAGCGTACTCGGATCCGGCACCGTCGGTCCCGACGCAATCGCGGACGGATCGTCATGCGGCACGTCTGATATCGCCAGCGTCACGATCTCCGCGGCGCGCTGTCCGGCGCGGGCCAGCCGGCCGCCCTTGATCCGCGACAGGTGCTTGCGGACGATGTTCATCTCGCCGATCGGCGCGCCCGAACGCAACAACGCGCGATTCACCTGCTGCTTCTGCGTGAACGAAACGCCGTCGACCGGTGCGATCCAGTTTGCCGAGCCGCCGCCGGACAGCAGCACCAGCAGCAGATCGTCAGCGGTCGCCTCGGCCGCGAGACGCAGCGTTTCATCGGCGGCTTTCAGTCCGGCTTCGTCGGGCACGGGATGGCCGGCCTCGACGACCCTGATGCGCCGCGTCGGCACGCCGTGGCCGTGGCGCGTGGTGGCAAGGCCGGCCAGTCGCGCGGGATCGAGCCCCAGCGTATCGAGATAGTGCCGTTCGGCCGCAGCCGCCATCGCTGCCGCGCCCTTGCCGGCGGCAAGGCAGATCACCTTGCCCTTCGGCACCGGGCGCAGATGCGCCGACAGCACGACGTCGGGATGCGCGGCCGCAACGGCCGCATCGAAGATCGAACGCAGGAAGGGGCGTCGGTCGGTCATGGCAATCCTGTCCTAGAGCATGATCCGGAAAAGTGGGAACCGGTTTTCCGGATCATGCCCAAATCAAAGAGGTAGAGCGGAATGACGTTTCGTAGAAATGTCATCACGCTCTAGTGCACGAGTTCGCCGCTGATGACGTCGCCGAACAACTGCCAGCGCCCGTCCTTGAACTGCATCAATTGCAATTGCTCGATCGGCTGGAAGTCGTCCGGTCCGGTGGATAGGGTGACGCCCGGCAGCAGCCCGCCTTGCGGAAACTGCTTCAGGCTCGCAGCCTGCTTCATCACGTTCTCGCGGGTCAGATTGTCGCCGCAGCGCTTCAACACTTCGACCATGGTGGTCGCCATGTTGTAGCCGGTCATGGCCGAGGAATCGACGCGATTGACGTCCGGCAGATATTTGGCCAGCACGGCGTCGAATGCCTTGATGCCGGCGTCGCCCTCCCACTGGGGATCGCTCGCATCCTTGGCATAGGCGGCCGAGATCACGCCTTGCGAATTCTCCAGCCCCGCGGGCCGCATCACGGTCGCGGTGGATGCGCTGACATTGGAGATGATGGTGACCGGCTTCCAGCTCATTTCGCCGAGCTTCTTGATCGCCTGCGCGCCGAACTTCGGCGTGGTGAAGAACACCACGACATCCGGATTGGACGACTTGATCCGCACCACATGCGAGTCGATGGTCGGCTCCGACACCTCGTAGCTTTCCTCCGCAACGATGCGGGAGGAATCCTTGGCGAAGCCGTCCTTCAGGCCCTTCAGATAGTCCTTGCCCATGTCGTCGTTCTGGTAGAGCACGGCGATCTTGGTGGTCGGCTTCTCCTTCGTGAGATACTTCGCGTAGATGCGCGACTCGCTCTGGTAGCTCGGCAGCCAGCCCATGGTCCAGGGAAACGCCTTCGGGTCGTTCCACTTGGTGGCGCCGGTGGCGACGAACAGTTGCGGCACCTTCTTGCTGTTGACGTACTTCTGGATCGCAGTGTTGGAGGGGGTGCCGAGCGTGCCAAACAGCAGCAGAACCTCGTCGCTCTCGATCAGCTTGCGCGCCTGTTCGACGGCCTTCGGCGGCGAATAGGCGTCGTCATAGGAGATGAAATTGATCTTGCGGCCATTGATGCCGCCCTCGTCGTTGACCTTCTTGAACACCGCGCCCATCGCCCTGCCGACCACACCATAGGCCGACGCCGGGCCGCTATAGGGAACGATGTTGCCGATCTTGATCTCGGTGTCGCTGGCGCCGGTGTCATACTTCTTCTGCGCCAGTGCTGCGGTGGCGCTCGTGGCCATCGCGAGGCCGAGCAGGGTGGACGCGATACGGCGTCGGGTCAGCAGGGACATTTCGCAAAACTCCTTGTTCTTCCGCGCCCATGGGAATAGGCGCTGCGGCTTCTTGTGCGGGGGTGCCAAGCCGATACCTAGCGCATGATCCGCCGAAGTGTAAGCGGTTTGGCTGGCCAATCGGCTTTTCCGATCGGGCGATAGCAGAAGGCTCACGAAAAGGCCCCCCGCAACGGTGTTGCAGGGGGCCTGATGCGGTTGTCGGTTGTGGAGGCGGGGCTAGCCGCCGGCGTCACCGGAGAGGATTTCGCCGAAGCGCTCCCAGGTCTCGCCCTTGAACCGGATCAGCTGCACCGAGGAGATCGGGGCAAAGTCGCTCGCCGAGGTGTTGACCTTGATGCCCGGCAGCAGGCCGCCGAGTTCGAGGTCCTTGATGCTGGCCGCCTGCTTCATGACGTTCTCGCGCGTGAGATTGTCGCCGCTGGCTTTCAGCACATGCACGAGACCCTGTGCGACGGTGTAGCCGAACATCACGGACGCATCGGCGCGGTTGGCTTCCGGATAATACTTGTCCAGAAACTCGTTCCAGGCCTTCATGCCCGCATCGTCCTTCCACTGCGCATCCGTCGGATCCTTCAGATATTGCGACGAGATGATGTCCTGGGCGTTCTCCGTGCCGGCTGGCTTGATGACGCTGCCGATCGAGGCCGAGACGTTGTTGAGGAAGTGCAGCGGCTTCCAGCCGATCTCGGCGTTCTTCTTGATCGCCTGCGCCGCGAATTTCGGCGTGGTGATGTTGATGAACACGTCGGCGCCGGTCGATTTCAGCTTGACGATGTGGGAGTCGATGGTCGGCTCGGAAACTTCGTAGCTTTCCTCCATGACGATCATCGACGCGGCCTTGGCGCCGAGCCCGTCCTTGAAGCCCTTCAGGTAGTCCTTACCGTAATCGTCGTTCTGGTAGAGGATCGCGACCTTGGCGTTCGGCTTCTCCTTGAGAATGTACTTCGCATAGATCTGCGTTTCGCTCTGGTAGTTGGGCTGCCAGCCCATCGTCCAGGGGAAGTTCTTCGGATCGTTCCACTTGGTGGCGCCGGTCGCGACGAACAGTTGCGGTACCTTCTTGGTGTTCAGGTACTTCTGGATCGCGCTGTTCGGCGGCGTGCCGAGCGGATTGAAGATGAGCAGGACTTCATCGCTCTCGACCAGCTTGCGTGCCTGTTCCACCGTCTTCGGCGGGCTGTAGGCGTCGTCATAGCTGATGAAGTTGATCTTGCGGCCGTTGATGCCGCCCTCGGCGTTGACCTTCTTGAAGTAGGCCTCTTCGGTCTTGCCGATCACGCCGTAGGCGGAAGCCGGTCCGCTGTAAGGCATGATGTTGCCGATCTTGATTTCGGTATCGCTCGCGCCGGGATCGTATTTCTTCTGTGCGAGAACGCCGCTCGAAGTCGCCGCGAGTAATCCGAACGCGGCCGAAACGACCGCCAGTTTTTTCATTGTGGACATTCCTGTCTCTCCCTTTTCATTTATTAAATCCACTCGTCAGGCCCTTTAGCGAAGCTCTTTTGACGGCGTCGTGATTAGCATCTTGCCGGAAGCCTCACAACAAAAAGCCCCTGCGGCAAAGCCGCAGGGGCTGCATCTTTGGCAGGCAGCTTTGAAGCGCTAGCCGCCGGTGTCGGAGCTCAGAATCTCGCCGAAGCGTTCCCAGGTCTCGCCCTTGAACCGGATCAATTGCAGCTGCGCGATGGGAGCAAAATCGGTCGCTGACGTGTTGACCTTGACCCCGGGCAGCAGGCCGCCGAGTTCGAGGTCCTTGAGGCTGGCTGCCTGCTTCATGACGTTGGCGCGGGTCAGGTCGTCGCCGCAGGCCTTCAGCACGTGCACCAGGCCTTGAGCGACGATGTAGGCGTACATCACCGATGCATCGGCGCGGTTGGCTTCCGGATAATACTTGTCGAGGAACTCGTTCCAGGCCTTCATCCCGGCATCGTTCTTCCATTGCGCGTCGGTCGGATCCTTGAAGTATTGCGACGAGATGATGTCCTGTCCGTTCTCGAAGCCGGCCGGCTTCATCACACTGCCGATCGAGCCGGAGACGTTGTTGAGGAAGTGCAGCGGCTTCCAGCCGATTTCGGCGTTCTTCTTGATCGCCTGCGCCGCGAACTTCGGCGTGGTGATGTTGAAGAACACATCGGCGCCGGTCGCCTTCAGCTTGACGATATGAGAGTCGATCGTCGGCTCGGAAACCTCGTAGCTCTCCTCGATGACGATCATCGAGGCCGCCTTGGCGCCGAGCCCGTCCTTGAAGCCCTTCAGATAGTCCTTGCCGTAGTCGTCGTTCTGGTAGAGCACGGCGATCTTGGCGTTCGGCGTGTTCTTCAGAATGTACTTCGCATAGATCTGCGATTCGCTCTGGTAGTTGGGCTGCCAGCCCATGGTCCAGGGAAAGTCCTTCGGGTCGTTCCACTTGGTGGCGCCGGTGGCGACGAACAGTTGCGGCACCTTCTTCGTGTTCATGTATTTCTGGATCGCCGAATTCGGCGGCGTGCCCAGTGAATTGAAGACGAGCAGCACTTCGTCGCTCTCGACCAGCTTGCGCGCCTGCTCCACCGTCTTCGGCGGGCTGTAGGCGTCGTCGTAGCTGACGAAATTGATCTTGCGGCCATTGATGCCGCCCTCGGCGTTGATCTTCCTGAAATAGGCCTCTTCGGTTTTTCCGATCACGCCGTAGGCGGACGCCGGTCCGCTGTAGGGCATGATGTTGCCGATCTTGATTTCGGTATCGGTGGCGCCGGTGTCGTATTTCTTTTGTGCCAATGCGCCGCTGCTGGTCGCGGCAAGCAGTGCGAGGGCAGCCGCAAGGGCTCCCAATCGCAAATTGATAACGGACATTTTGATCTCCCTAGGATCACGATGGATGTGTCATCTTCTTTTTGATTGGAGCGCTTGGCGGCTCTTGCGGGCATTGAATACCTTTCGGCACCGTCCAGCAACAAAAAGCCCCCCGCGACGGTGTCGCGGGGGGGCGGTATTTAGTCTGAGGCCGCGGACAACTGCCCGCGGGGCGGAATATTAATATTAATGAGTTGCCGCCTCGCCGCTGATGACGTCGCCGAACATCTCCCACTTCTCACCCTTGAAGCGCATCATCTGAAGCTGCTCGATCGGCGCGAAGTCGGTGGCGGAGGTGTTGATCTTGACGCCGGGCAACAGCGTGTCGGGCGTGAAGTCTTTCAGGTTCGCGGCCTGTTTCATGATGTTGGCGCGGGTCAGGTCGTCGCCGCACATCTGGAGGATCTTGGTCAGGGTCTGGGCTGCACCATAACCATAGATCACCTGGCTGTTCGAGCGGTCGGCGTCCGGATAGTGCTTGTCCAGGAAAGCGAGAAACTTCTTCATCCCGGGATCGTCTTTCCATTGCGCATCGCCGGCGTCCTTGGCGTAATGCGCCGACAGCACGCCTTGCCCGTTCTCGAAGCCCGCCGGTTTCATGACAGCGCCGACCGAGGTCGAGACGTTGGCCACGATCTGGAGCGCCTTCCAGTCGGTCTCGGCCATCTTCTTGATGGTCTGCGCCGCGAATTTCGGCGTCGTGATGCTGATCAGGACGTCCGCGCCGCTGGCCTTGAGCTTGACGATATGGTTGTCGATCGTCGGCTCCGAGACCTCGTAGCTTTCCTCGGCGACGATCGCCGAAGCCTTGGCCGCGAAGCCGTCCTTCAGGCCCTTGAGGTAGTCCTTGCCGAAATCGTCGTTCTGGTAGAGCACGGCGATCTTGGCGTCCGGCTTTTCCTTCATCAGGTATTTCGCATAGATGCGCGCTTCGCTCTGATAGCTGGGCTGCCATCCGATGGTCCACGGAAAGTGCGTCGGATCGTTCCACTTGGTCGCGCCGGTGGCGACGAACAGCTGCGGCACCTTCTTGGAGTTCAGATATTTCTGGATCGCCGTGTTGGACGGCGTACCGAGGGCGTTGAAGACCAGCAGCACCTCGTCGCTCTCGACGAGTTTGCGCACCTGTTCGACGGCCTTCGGCGGGCTGTAGGCGTCGTCATACGAGATGAACTTGATCTTGCGGCCGTTGATGCCGCCGTTCTCATTGATCATCTTGAAGTAGGCTTCTTCGGTCTTGCCGATGATGCCATAGGCGGAGGCAGGACCGCTGTAGGGCACGATGTGACCGATCTTGATTTCAGTATCGGTCGCACCGGTGTCGTACTTCTTTTGGGCGAGTGCACCGCCGTTTGTGGCAGCGAAAGTGATGAGCGCCGTCCAGAAGGCGGCGCTTCTTATTGTTGCCGAACGCATTTTTTCTCCTGAGTTGGCTTACTTCTTCAGTTTACCGATCAGTTGCTGGGCAACTATCGCGACCTGCCTGGCGCCGTGCGGGACCAGGAAGATGACAAGGAACAGAAGCACGCCGAATACGGCACCGGAGAGGCCCTTGGAGATACCTTCGGCGATATTCGGCACGAAGATGATGAAGGCGCTTCCGACGATCGATCCCGGCAGCCAGCCGACGCCGCCGACGACCATGCCGAGGAACAGCGAGATCGACAGCACGATGGTGTAGCCGTCGGGCGCGACGAACTGCACCGCGATGGCCCCCAGGCCGCCGGCAACGCCGGTGATGCCGGCCGAGACGCCGAACGCCAGCGTCTTGTACAGCGCGACGTCGACGCCCATCGCAGACGCCGCGATCTCGTTGTCACGGATCGCCATGAAGGCGCGGCCCGAGCGCGACCGCAGCAGGTTGACCGAGGCGATGTAGATGCCGATCGTGATCACGAGCGTGAAGTAATACAGCCACATGTCCTGCGACATCGGCAGGCCGAACGGCGCGTCGGGCTTGGTCACGACCAGCCCCTGCACGCCGCCGGTCCAGTGCTCGAAGAAGCCGAGCTTGAGCAATTGCGGCATCGCAGTGGCAAGCGCGAACGTCGCCAGTGCGAGATAGACGCCGGAAAGCCGCAGCGCCGGCTGGCCGAACAGGAATCCGAAGCCGAAGCAGATCAGCCCCGCGATCGGCAGCGTCAGCGCGTAGTTCATGCCGACGTGTTCCATCAGGATCGCCGACGTGTAGGCGCCCACCGCGTAAAACGCGCTCTGGCCCAGCGAAAATTGCCCGCTTCCGCCGGTCAGGATGTTCAACGCGAGAACCGCAAGGCCGTAGATCAGGAGCATCGTCATCTGGAAGATGATGAAGTTCTTGACGAACAGCGGGGCCAGGACCAGCGCGGCCAGCACCACCAGCGAGGTGCCCAGGCCGAGCGTCATGGCGCGCTTCGGAACGGCCTCGACGGCCGGTGCTTCTGTGACGACGTCTTCGACAGCGCTCATGATCAAACTCGCTTCACGATGGGCCGGCCCAACAGGCCAGCGGGTTTGAAGACCAGGACGGTGATGATCAGCGCAAGCGCGATCGGCAGTTTCAACTCGTTACCGACGCCGGGAATGTAGGTCCCGGCGAGATTCTCGAAGATGCCGACCAGGAAGCCGCCGACGACAGCGCCGAGCGGCGAGGTCAGGCCCCCGAGCACGGCCGCCGCGAAGCCGTAGAGCAGCACGCCTAGCATCATGTTCGGCTCCAGGAACACGACGGGTGCGATCAGGATGCCGGCGATCGCGCCGATCGCCGAGGCCATGCCCCAGCCCAGCGCGATCATCCAGGACGTGTTGATGCCGACCAGCCGCGCCGATTCAGGGAGTGCTGCGGCGGCGCGCATCGCAAGACCGATCCGCGTGTACTGGAAGAACAGGAACAGCAGGATCAGCAGCAGCACGGTAACGCCGATCATGCCGGCCTGGTGGGTCGAGATCAGCTGGCTGCCGAGGAACGGCGAGGATCCGAACGGCGTCGGATATTGCTTGATGGTGAAGTCCCAGATCAGGCCCGCGACCGAGTTGATGATCCCATATAGCGCGATGAAGCCGGCGACGTTGGTCAGCACCGGCGCCTTGGCGAGCGGCTTGAACAGCAACCGCTCGATGAGGATGCCGCCGGCGAAGGAGATGATCAGCGTGGCCAGGAAGGCCCACCAGTAGGGGATGCCCCACTGCATCAATTGCCAGGAAATGAAGGTCGAGAACATCGCCATTTCGCCCTGGGCGAAATTGAGATGGTCGATCGCCTGGTAGATCATCACGACCGCGAGCGCCATGCAGGCGTAGATCGCGCCCGTGGCGATGCCGGCCAGGACTTGGTTTGTAAACAGTTCCATGGCCAGCTCCTCAGTAGCCGAGATAGGATTTGCGGACGTCTTCGTTGGTCGCGATGTCCTTGGCGTTGCCCGACATCACGATCTTCCCGGTTTCGATCACATAGGCCTGGTCGGCGAGTTCCAGCGCCAGCTGCGCGTTCTGCTCCACGACAAGAATAGTGACCTTGTCCTCACGGTTGATCTTGCCCAGGATCTTGAACAGATCGCGCACGATCAGGGGCGCCAGGCCGAACGACGGCTCGTCGAGCAGCATCAGCCGGGGCCGCAGCATCAGCGCGCGCGCGACCGCGAGCATCTGCTGCTCGCCGCCCGACAGCGTGCCGGCCTGCT
>C688J18823_10001863_pt1 | contig 13130 bp, 13 predicted proteins | sample HopSoiMetagenom1_FD_18823 | JGI IMG/M metagenome (IMG submission 18823)
CGCTTTCCAACGCTACACCATGACGCACAGCCGTCATTTCCGCGAGAATCGATATGGCGATCTCGGGTGGTGTTTTGCTGCCGATGTTCAAGCCAATTGGTCCGTGCAGGCGGCTCAGTTCCGCCTCCGATAAATCAAACATCATCAGGCGCTCATGCCGCTTCTGGGAGTTAAGACGTGAACCAAGGGCTCCAACGTAAAACGCTGGCGACTTCAACGCTTCCATAAGCGCAAGATCATCCAGCTTCGGATCATGCGTAACTGCGACGACCGCGCTGTGAGAATCCAAATTCATTGCAAGTACGACGTCATCAGGCATGCCGCGGTTCAGAACCGCTCCGTCGACGTTCCAGGTATCGGCGTACTCATCGCGCGGATCACAAACCGTAATGCTGTAGTCCAGTGCCTGCGCCATTTGTGCCAGATACTGTGAAAGTTGGCCCGCCCCGATAATCAGTAGCCTCCACCGAGGTCCGTGCACGGTGGTCAGGTGTTTGCGGTCGAAACTGAGTGTGCTATCGGTTCGTTTGGCTGCCCGTAATCTCACGGTACCGGTCTGCATATCCAAAGTCCGGGCTGTCAGTTCATGGCGATCCACCCGCTCCAGCAATTCTGTCAGCGCTCGTTTGTCCTGGACGGGTTCAAGCACAAGTTCCAACTTTCCGCCACAAGGAAGTCCGTAGCGCGTCGCTTCGTCCTTGCTAATGCCATAGGATGCAATTTCCGGCCGGTCAATCGCCAATGACTTGTTGCGTATCCGTAAAATAAGATCGTCTTCAACGCACCCCCCTGATACGGAACCGGCAACGAGCCCGTCTCCGCGTACGGCCAACATTGCACCAGCCGGCCGGGGGGAGGATCCCCAAGTTTCCACAATAGTCGCAAGAATGACGCGATGGCCTTCCTCGAGCCACCCGACACTGCTGCGCAAGACCTGTAAATCCACGCTATCCATAACCGTGCCTTATATTTTGCTAGCGTTCTGTCCGAACGGGAACAACGATTTTAATCCCGGCGGCTGGCCATGGCCAATAAAAAACCCCCCGACGATACCGTCGAGGGGTTTGTGAACGACTCCTTGCCCGGTGATCCGGGCAGCCGAAGTGGCTCTAGGCAGAGCCTTTGATGTTTTCCGGCGAGAACGGCAACGTACGGCAACGCTTGCCACTGGCAGCAAAAATTGCATTGCCAATGGCGGGCTGAATAACTGCGGTGCCCGGTTCGCCCAACCCACCTGGTGTGCTGTCGCTCTTGATGAAGTGAATGTCGAGCACCTTCGGAGCTTCATTGATGCGTGCAACACGGTACATATCGAAGTTGGTTTGTTCGACCCCGCCGTTGCGGAGCGTGATTTCGCCCCACATGCAAGCCGACTGACCGAAATTGATCGTGCCTTGCATCTGCGCAAGAGCCTGATCCGGATGCACCAGGGTCCCGGCATCGACTACGGCAGTGACCTTCTCAACCGTCACGTCGTAGTTGGGGGACACGCTTACTTCGGCGACCATCGCAATCACGGTGTTGTAGCCTTCCATCACCGCTACGCCCATGCCCCGGCCATCTGGCAATTTCTTGCCCCAGCCCGATTTGGCGCGGACTTCTTCCAGAACGCGCTTCATACGGGTGCCGACCGGCACGCCTGCCGAGAGGCCAGACCACTGATGTTTGGTGGATCCCATGTCCAGCATATCAATGCGGTACTGGATGGGATCTTTGCCCGCTGCATTGGCAAGCTCATCGACGAAGCACTCAAGCGCAACAGCGTTCAGGTTATGCGACACCCCGCGCCAATATCCAGGCGTCACCCCAGCGTCGTGCATCTGGTACGTGAGCTTCATATTTGGCGTATCGTAGGGATAGTTATCGATGCCTTCGACGGCAAACGGATCGATGCCATCCTTAACGATGCTCGGGAACAGGCGTGCCGAGATTGATGGGCTCGTTGAGTGGAAACGCATAGCAACCGGCTTGCCGCTCGCGTCCAACCCAGCCGACAGTTTCATCAGGCTGGCCGGGCGATACGAATCATGCGTCATATCGTCTTCGCGACTCCATACCATCTTGACTGGAGCACCAACGGCCTTGGAGATTTCAGCCGCATCGATCGCATAATCCACTTCCACGCGGCGGCCAAATCCACCGCCAAGGAAGGTGGTATGCACTTCGACTTGTTCCGGTTTCAATCCCGTTGCACCGCCGACCACGTGCGGAATCAGCTGCTGGAACTGAGTCGGCGTGATGATGATCGCCTTGTCGGCCCGGACGTCAGCCGTCGTGTTCATAGGCTCCATCGGCGAGTGCGACAAGAAGGGCAGTTGGTAAGTAGACTCAACTTTCTTGGCTGCCTGGCTCATGCCGGACTCGACATTGCCATGTTCACGGAACACCGCACCGGGCTGATCGCTGGCATTGCGAATGCCATCCCAGATCGACTTTGAATCGTTGTTCGCGTTCGGGCCACCGTCCCACTGAATCTGCAACAGGTCCTTCGCTTTTTTCGCTTGCCAGTAGGAATCGGCAACCACTGCCACGCCCCGGCTGTATTGGACCACCGCCTTGACGCCAGGCATGGACTTGGCACGGGTATCGTCATAACTCGCGACCTTACCGCCAATGATCGGCGACATGGCAACCGCGGCGTAAAGCATGCCCGGTACGCGAGTATCGATGCCGAATTGCGCAGTGCCTTTGACCTTTGCTTCGGTATCCAGACGCCTTTGCTTACTGTTGCCAACGAGTTTGAACTGGCTCGATGGCTTGAGCGGAACGTCTTTCGGTACTTCCATTGTGGCCGCCTTGGCGGCAACCTGACCATAGTTCACGCGTTTGCCACCGGGGCCGGTGATCGCACCATTGGCGGCTTTGCACTGACCAGCATCGACGCCCCACTGATCGGCGGCAGCAGCGATGAGCATCATGCGGGCGGACGCGCCTGCCTTGCGAAGTTTTTCCCAAGCATCACGCACTGAAGTCGACCCGCCGGTAAGCTGGCCACCGAGCAAGGCGTTGATGTAGACCTCCGCTGGAGGCGCGAACTCTACTTTTACCTTGTTCAGATCTACTTCGAGTTCCTCGGCCACCAGGATCGGCATCGAGGTATAGACGTCCTGCCCCATTTCGGAACGTGCGACCATGATCGTGATGGCATTGTCGGCGCCGATTCTGACCCAGGCGTTCGGACTGGCGTAACCACCACCCGCATCTGCAACAGCGACATTGTGTTTGCCCGGCAGGTAGAACCCGAGCGCCAATCCGCCAGCGACGGAACCGCTGACTTTCAGGAAGTCGCGGCGAGCTTCATTTTTGATGATATTTTCCATTTGTCATTTCCTCCTTAGGCCATCTTCGCAGCTTGCTTGATCGCTGCGCGAATACGAGGATACGTCCCGCAACGGCAGATGTTGCCGGACATGAACGCATCGATATCTTCGTCGGAGGGATTCTTGTTAGAAGCCAGCAGCGCGGACGCTGACATCATCTGGCCGGGCTGGCAGTATCCGCATTGCGGCACGTCCAGAGCGACCCAAGCTTTCTGCACCTTGTGATTGCCACCAAGGCCTTCGATGGTTGTTACTTTCTGGCCGGACACCGAACCGATCGGCGTCTGGCAGGAACGCACGGCTTGGCCATTCAGATGCACGGTACATGCGCCGCAAAGCGCCTTGCCGCAACCGAATTTCGTGCCGGTCATGCCCAGCGTGTCACGAAGTACCCAAAGCAACGGCGTATCCGGCGCGACATCGACGCTCGTGCTTTTTCCATTTACGTTGAACGAGATTTTCATTGCAAAGCTCCCCCTTGGTGAGGAATGAAGTTATGTATGAGAAGAGATGGCGTAACACGGAGATAGTTACGCCGGCCAAAATACACGAATAAAAACTGCGTTACAACTCTTTGGCTTACATAGTTTGCGGGTCGGGCAACAACCCTATTTGCGGGCATCGGAATTTCCGTGATTTTGCGGGACAGACGACCCTCACATCCACTTTTGCTTCGGCTCGCAAACTCGCGGCATCATTCACAATTGCGGGGCGCGCGCACCTTGCTGTGCTGCACCGCAATACTGTTGCTTAGGATCCTGCAATCAGCGATGTGCTTTAGCAGGGTCCCATTTCTTCAGTTCCAGGCGTGCAAGCTGATTCCGATGGACTTCGTCCGGGCCGTCCGCCAGTCGCAGCGTACGATTGTGGCTATACATCATCGCCAAAGGAAAATCCTGACAGACCCCACCGCCTCCATGCGCCTGAATAGCCCAATCCATGATCTGCTGCGCCATATTCGGCGCGATTACCTTGATCATTGCTATTTCGGCCTTTGCTTCCTTGTTGCCGACGGTGTCCATCATGTAGGCGGCCTTTAGTGTCAAGAGCCTGGCTTGTTCAATCATCACCCGGGATTCCGCAATGCGCTCGTGCCAGATATTGTGCTCGACCACGGGCTTGCCAAATGCGACGCGGCTTTTGAGCCGTTTACACATCAATTCCAGCGCCCGCTCGGCCTGGCCGATGATACGCATGCAATGGTGGATGCGTCCGGGACCCAGCCTGCCTTGCGCGATTTCGAAGCCGCGCCCCTCCCCCAACAGTATGTTTGCAGCCGGCACGCGGACATTCTCGAGCGACACCTCCATATGCCCATGGGGCGCATCGTCGTACCCGAACACACTTAGCGAACGGACGATCTTTACGCCTTTGGCATCGGCCGGAACAAGAATCATCGACTGTTGCTTGTAACGGTCAGTGCTATCCGGGTCCGACTTGCCCATGACAATGAAAATCTTGCAGCGCGGATCACCGGCGCCGGAGGACCACCATTTTCTTCCATTGATGACATAAGCATCGCCTTGCCGTTCGATGCGACATTGGATATTGGTCGCATCCGATGAAGCCACCTCTGGTTCTGTCATCAGGAATGCGGAACGAATTTCGCCGTCTTGAAGCGGGGTCAGCCACTGCTTGTGTTGTTCCGGCGTTCCGTAGCGCAACAGAACTTCCATGTTCCCGGTATCGGGCGCGGAACAGTTGAATACCTCGGGAGCCCAGCTGCTGCGCCCCATGATTTCGCACAGCGGCGCGTACTCCAGGTTCGTCAATGAACCGCCATGATCTTTCGGTTGCCACAAATTCCATAAGCCGGCCGCGCGCGCCTTCGGCTTGAGTTCTTCGATAATGCGAGTTGGAATCCACGCATTTCCCTTGGCACGGTTTTGCGCTATCTCCTCAAAGAACCGCGACTCCTGCGGCGCCACATATTGCTGCATGAAATCGGAAACTTGTTTTTGCAGTTGTTTCACTTTGTCCGAGTATTCGAAGTTCATGACTATTCCTTGGGTTGGCGTTCCGAATTGATTGGAGGCTACTCTTTGAATACAGATATGCGCGGTTATCGCCATTATCACGGCGACGATTGCGGCAATTCGCTAACTGGGCGTGCGAACTGCGCACGCTGCTTCTCCCTTTTATTGGCTCAGCTTTAGACAAGACGGCGCGAAGTGATGAAGCTTCGGCTCGCCTCGCATTATCGCATTGCAAGCGAACATTTCATGCTTTGGCGCTTTCCAGTTCGTCCGGCGCAGTGTGTTCGAACAACCTTATGGCGTTGCGCAGAAAATCCGGCAAGGGCGCTGATTTGCGCGCAATCGGATCTGCATGGACGTATACCAACCTGCCTGTCACAAGGCAATTATCTATCCGGTGAATTTCTGTGCGGAAGTCGAAACTCGAGCGTCCCAGGCGCGCGATCCTTACGCAAATGTCGAGCTCATCGTCATACTGGGCCGAAGCATGGTATTCCAACTCCGCCTTGCGGACGTACAGGTCAGTGCCGTGTAATCCCAGGCCGTCCGGGTAGGGATAACCCAGCGCACGATAATATTCCGTGATGCCGACGTCGAAGTAAGTCAGATAATGGCCGTTGAATACAATCCCTTGCCGGTCCACTTCTGCCCAGCGCACGCGCAAGCGATGCATAAATCTGAAATCTTGTTTCATGGCGCTGAAGTCAATCGAAGCGGTAAGCGTCCATCGCGAGGATGCCGTAGCTATGGCTGCGATGAATGCGTTTTCCCGCGCTGCCGGGAATGCTTGCCCCAGCGGCAACAAAAATCGGAAGAAAGTGTTCCTCGCTGGGATGGTTTCGCGCCGCATGGGGTCCCATAGTGCGGTAATCCAGAAATTCACTGGTGTTACCGCTTTCGATCGTGGACGCGAGCCATTCCTGAAAAGCCGTGACCCATTCCGGCGGAGGCGCATCCCGTCGATGGCGACCGAACTCGTAAAGATTGTGAGTCGCGCCACCTGATGCCAGTATCAAGATTCCATCATCACGTAACTGGCTCAGCGCTTCACCCAATCCGAAATGAAACTTTGTATCGCGTTCCGGCTGCACCGCCAGCTGCGTGACCGGAATGTCGGCCTCCGGGTACATCAGCATCAACGGCACCCATGCTCCGTGATCCAGTCCGCGAGTCGGATGAAGTTGGGTTGCAATGCCTTTTTGCGCTAGCAACTCACTGACGCGCGACGCCAGTTCCGGTGCACCAGGCGCCGGATACACCATCCGATACAACTCCTGCGGAAAACCGAAGAAATCGTGAATCGTTTCCGGCGTAGCGACCGAACTGATGGCCGTCTCACCGCTTTCCCAGTGCGCAGAAACGACCAGGATCGCCGTTGGCTTGCCGAGTGCGCTCCCCAGATCCGCGAGGAATGCTCGGGCGGCACTATGCTCAATGGGCAACGTCGGAGCCCCGTGCGAAACAAAAATCGCCGGGAGCCGCTCAGCCATAGCGGCGACCTACCCACTCCGCTACCAGCACCGGTTTGGTCTCGCCTTCACATTCCATGNCAATATCCCAAACCATTTGTACGCCTCCTTCAATGCGCTGGAAGTCTTTCAGCGTGAAGCGGGCGCGCAGGCGCGAGCCGACCTTTACCGGCGCGGTGAAGCGCAATCGGTTGAATCCATAATTCACACCCATTTTCGATTTGCCAAACTCGAGCGACTCATTGAGAAAATGGCTCAGCAGCGACATTGTCAAAAATCCGTGGGCAATGGGCGCTCCGAAAGGCGATTCACGCCGTGCGCGCTCAACATCGACATGAATCCACTGATGATCTCCTGTCGCGTCCGCGAATTGCTGAATGCGCTTTTGCGTGACTTCCAGCCAGTCGCTGACAACGACTTCCACGCCGATTTTGCCTGCCAAGTCATCCAGGCTGTTGAACACTGCTCGCGCCATCCCCGCTCTCCTTTGGGCCGCAATGTACCGGATTCAAGCTATGCGCGCATTGCGTATCGCGATTCGAGCCCGGACAATAAGTTCTGACTGATGCGATGGAGAACAACATGAGGATCGGCATGGTTGGCTTGGGCCGCATGGGCGCAAACATGGCCCGGCGCCTGGCACGCGGTGGCGCAAATGTGGCTGCCTTTGACGTAAGCCCGCTAGCGCGTAGCGCGCTTGCACAGGAGAACGGTGTGACGGCCCACGCCGAACTTGCCAGCTTGGTCGCGGCGATGCCGACCCCGCGCGTAGTGTGGACCATGCTGCCATCGGGGGAGATTACCGAGCAGGCCCTGCGGACCATGGCAGCCTTGCTCGCCCAGGGAGATGTGTTGGTTGACGGCGGCAATGCCAATTACAAAGATTCACAGAGACGCGCGGCATGGCTCGACGAGCGCAGTATCGGCTTTGTCGATGCCGGCGTATCAGGCGGCGTGTGGGGACTGGAAAACGGCTACGCTCTTATGCTGGGAGGAACCAAAAAAGCTGTTGCCCGGGTAGAACCGTTTGCGAAACTGCTGGCGCCCGCCGCAGATCGCGGCTGGATGCATTGTGGACCAGCCGGTTCCGGGCATTACGTCAAGATGATTCACAACGGCATCGAATACGGGATGATGCAGGCGTATGCCGAAGGGCTGTCACTGATGAAGGCAAAATCGGAATTCAGCCTGGACCTTGGCGCTATTACGGAAATGTGGCGCCACGGCAGTGTAGTGCGCTCGTGGCTTCTGGATCTCACAGCTGATTTCTTGAAAAAGGGACAGACGCTTGAATCGATCGAACCCATTGTCGCCGACTCCGGAGAAGGTCGCTGGACGGCCATTGAAGCAATCGAGCTTGGGGTGCCGGCCCCGGTCATGAGCCTGGCGCTGATGGCGCGCTTCGCCAGTCAGGGACACGATGCCTATGCATCGAAACTGTTGGCCATGATGCGCGCAGGCTTTGGAGGCCACGCCGTGCAGCCGGCAGAACCATCATGATGGTGGTCCTGATGGGTGTATCGGGCGTCGGCAAAACCACCGTCGGTGAGGTACTCGCCCAACGTACCGGGTGGCATCTGTACGATGCCGATCAATTTCACTCCGTGCAAAACATCGAAAAGATGCGCAGCGGTGTTGCCCTTGAAGATGTGGACCGATGGCCGTGGCTCGACAGCATGAATGCCATGCTGCTCCAGAAGCAGACCGAACATCAAAGTGTGTTGCTTGCATGTTCCGCATTGAAACAGAAATATCGCGACCGCTTGGGACACGGCTGTCGGGATCTTCACTGGGTCTATCTGAAAGGTGTCTTCGACCTGATCCGTCAACGCCTCGAAGCACGCAAGAATCATTACATGAAAGCCGGATTGCTCGAATCCCAGTTTGCTGCGCTGGAGGAGCCACGGGATGCCTTGGTCGTCGATGTGGTGCAAACGCCAAATGCGATTGCCGATCGCATCCTGTGTCAGCTGAAAATCGAACCGATTCGCACGGCTGGTCTGGACCAATGAGAGGTCTGCCGTACGCCTCGATCGTGTTGTGGTTCTGTGCCGCTTGCGGCATGCATTCCTACTTGTGGTTCTGTGCCGCTTGCGGCATGCATTCCTACGCCGGGGAGCCGGCATCACCCCCGCCGAAGCGCGCCGCGATCATGGACTTCGAGCTCATTAACGAAATGCGCGACTACGAGACAGCCGAATCCAGAGCAGCTCAGCAACAACGCCTGCTCCTGATTGACGACGCGTTGCGTAACGAATTACGGCAGCGCGGCTTGTACCAGGTCGTCGATAGTGCGCCTGCCGCGGAACTGATCGCGCAAGAAAAGTCGCTGCACGACCTGCGTGAGTGTAATGGTTGCGAAATCGACATCGGCCGCGCACTGCAGGCCGACGTGATTATTCTCGGCTGGGTGCAAAAAGTCAGTAACCTCATTCTCAACGTCAATATCGAAGTTAAGGACGTGGCATCCGGGAACACGCTCTATACAAAATCCGTGGATTTGCGCAGCAATTCCGATAAATCATGGCTGCGGGGCATCCATTACATGGTCGACAGCATCGAAGAGAAACGCCAGTACCAACGTTAGGTTCTGAAGCGGGAGGCAACAGCCGCGCTTTCGCGCACCAGCAAAAATTGGTCGGACGTCACGGCGACAAATTGAGCGCCATGTTCAATCCAGCGCCTGGCGTCTGGTTCTGCGAAAGCGAGGATGCCCGCGACCTTGCCCGTCTTTTTGATGCGCGTCAGCGCATCGGCCATCGCGGCCTGAACTTCTGGATGCCCCGGATTTCCCAGATGCCCGAAATCCGCGGCAAGATCCTGCGGACCGATAAAAATCCCATCTATGCCATCAATCGCTGCCATTTTTTCTATTTCTGATACGGCCGCGCGCGTTTCCACCTGGACCATCAGGCAGATCTCGTCATTGGCGTGCGCAAAGTAATCCTTGACCCGGCCGAAGCGGTTGGCGCGGGAATTTGCCGACACGCCGCGTATGCCCTTGGGCGGGTAGCGAACGGAGGCAACTGCGCGTTTCGCCTCCTCCGCATTTTGCACATAGGGCAGTAGCAGCGACTGCACGCCGATGTCCAGCAGACGCTTAATCAGCACAGTGTCATTCCAGTAAGCGCGTACCAGCGCGGACACCGGGTAAGCAGCAATGGCATGCAATTGGTGATGAACATTCTGCAGATCGGCAGGCGCATGCTCGGTATCCACAAGCACCCAGTCGAAACCGGCGGAGGCACAAATTTCGGCAGACACATGGCTCGCGAGGCTTAGCCAGCAACCGGTTTGCGTGCGACCCGCGCGCAAGGCACGCTTGAGCTGATTGACCGGCATGTCCATGCTTGTTCTCCGATATTGTCTTTAAGCGACGCGCGATTGTACCCGCTCTTTGACACCCTTCAGCCGGCGGCCGACAATGCGCGCTCTCTGGAGAATCCGCATGACAACATTGAATTTCGAAGGCGTGTATCCAATTTTAGCCACGCCTTTCGCGGACAATGAAAATCTTGATCTTGAGTCCTTCGACCGCCTGGTTCGATTCATGGCCAAGCTCGGTGTGGAGGGAATTACCATCCTCGGCGTACTTGGCGAAGCCAATCGCCTGATGGACAGCGAACGCGAAACGCTGATCCGCACGGCCGTATCGGCCGCAGCATCCATGCCGGTCATCGTCGGTACCAGCCATAGTGGCACCCGTGCCGCGCGCGATCTTTCGCAGATGGCTCAGAATCTGGGCGCCCGGGCCGTCATGGTCACTCCACATGCAGAAGCGGTACCCAACGAAGATCGCATAGTCGAGTACTACCGAGCCATAGCCGATGGGCTAACGATTCCGATTGTCCTGCAGGACCATCCGGCTTCGACCCAAGTGCATATGACCGCGGCACTCTTGCTTCGCATCATCCGTGAAGTGCCTCGTATCGCCAGCATCAAGGAAGAGGCTATCCCGACCGCACCGAAAATCCGAGCGCTTGCGGCGGGCATGCAGGAGCGCAAAGTGCCGATCCTGACCGGACTCGGTGCTTTGTACGGAATGTTCGACCTTGAAGCCGGATCGAGCGGATTCAATACCGGATTCGCCTTTCCCGAAGTGCTGACCGCCATGGTCAAATCCGCGCGAGCCGGTGACTGGAAAAAAGTGCGCGAACTCTACACGCGTTTCTTGCCCTTGATTGTGTTCGAACAACAACCCGGCGTGGCGGTGCGAAAGGAGATTTTCCGGTTGCGTGGCGTGCTGAAGACGGCCAAGGTGCGCCATCCTGGCGCGGCGTTGCATCCCGCTACCGCTGATCAGTTGCGCAACCTGCTAAGCGCCGTATTCCCTGGCGATGATATTTCACAACCGATCGTGCTTTAAGGCGCCGAGCTTTCGAACACCTGTTCGTTAGAATCGATCACGAGCGCATGCAGCGTACCAGGCACGGCTGGCGTCATAGTGAAGCGAAAAGTCGGATTCTCGCTGACTGAAAAATCGACATCGGCCGCAAGCACGAGTTCGTTACCGCGCGTGACGCGTACGCTACGCACGTAGTAAGGAGGATCATACAGCCGGGTCAGCTGGTCCATCGCAAGGCCGGAATTGTTCGGATGACGGATCATGAGCTGAACCGTTGCCGGCAAACCCGGATCGGACGCAGGATCGATGCGCCATTTCATTTGTCCCATTCCCGTCAGCCGCTCGGCGAGTGACTTGCCAGCGGGGGCCGAACAGCCCCCGGCTGCCTTGATGAATCGCTGGGTCGCGAATAGCGTGCCGTCCTCCGCTTCAGCGATTACGCGAACCCAGGTGTATTCCTCGATCCTGACGCGTGTTTCAAGTTCAGTATTGCCGCTGCCCTTGCCGAACTCGAAGATCCCGGCGATCGGTGAGGGATTGCGATCAATGACCAGGTATAGTTTGTTTGGGCGCGTTTCGCCCTCCCTCGGTGTGATGCGAACCGACAATGGAACGACTGCCGCATCCGCCGCGCGAGCTGGCATTTCCAGGCGTATGCGCCCGGCGACGCCGTCATCCCTGATCGGCCGCTCGCCGAACAGATCGGCACGCACGTTGCGCCAGATTTGCGTATCGGAATTGGCGCTGTCATCTGCTGCTACCGCAATCCCGGTTCCGACCGATAGCGCAACGACAAGCAGAATGCCGCGCCAGCCTGAATTTTTTTTAGTGCAGAAAACAGGCATTCGCAGCGTCCTTGATGTCTGCGCGGTATTGCCGGGCGGCTTTTTGTGCTTCCTCGTTGTCACGCAATGTGGACCCGCGCTCGCCCGCAATCGTAACTGCCTTGGCCATGGTCTGCGCTTCGACAAAATCATCGTGTGTGTATTTCTCCGCAAGGCGATCGATTGCACACGAACACTTGTTCAGCAGTTCGAATTCCCCGCCTTTATGGTTGCGCATGCACTCAAGCACGAACTCCACGCGCTCGACCGTTGGGAAATCGTTGGCGTTGGCCGGCCATGCAGCAGCCAATAGCCCCAGGACCAGTAGCTGTTGCATTCTCATTACGGCACCTCGGAAATTGCGCCAGGCATAGCATGAAATCCGGAATCGGCAGTCTTCGCTTTCAGCGCGATACCTGACCCTTGTCGTCCACGACGGGCACGTTGTACTCGCTGAGGATTTTCATGATGTCGTCACGACTGTCGTCGAGCGCTTTCTGGATCATGGCACGCCAGGCGTTTTCTCCCTGGCGCATTCCCATGGACACACCGAAGTTTAGACGAATACCCGGCTCCGGTTTCAGTGGCAATACGACAAGCTTCGGCGAGGTACTGCGCCCGGCGAAATAACCACCAATGGGCCCCCACACGATGACGGCGTCGAGTTTGCCTTTGGCAAGATCGTCTTCGACGATCTTGCCGGGATAGTGGCTCGGATCGGCGTTCAGCAGTCGGTACGGCACGGCCTGATCCAGAAGATCATGTTTTTTCATCCAGTCCACGGCCGGCGTGCGTTCATAGACGCCGATCTTCAACTTCTTGAGCACCGATTTGTCGAGCCCCAGGAACTGCTCAACGCTGCCAACATCGATAGGGCCGCCTTTGGCATACACCAGCACGTAAGTCGAGTGAAAATACGGCTTCGTCGCCGCCACTGCAGACCAATCCGACGGTACGCCCGTCAGCAGATCGCAGCGGTAGTCGGATTCATTCGGCAACTTGTAGCGAATGGTATTTCTGACGATGTTGATACGCTCAGGATAATGAAAAGCCTCCAACGGCAAATCGAGCTTGCGCGCCAGGATTTCGGCGATCTTGTTTTCGAACCCTTCGCCCTTGTCGTTGGAGAACGGGAGATTATTCGGATCGTCGCAAACGCGCAACGCGCGCGGCTTCTGGAACGGCTCGTCCTCGGC
>C688J18823_10001864_pt1 | contig 13130 bp, 11 predicted proteins | sample HopSoiMetagenom1_FD_18823 | JGI IMG/M metagenome (IMG submission 18823)
CCGACGCGGAGAAGGACAAATTCGTGGAGAGCGTGACCGCGTGGGGCAAATCCGCCCGGGCACACCTGGACAAAGTCATTGCGTCGCGCGACTCGATCGTGCAGCCAGTCGCCGAGGCAGAGCGCCCTTCAATCCTTCCCTGCCCATAGCATTGCCGCGCGGCGCACCGCTCGCGTCGCCGTCGATTTTCGTCCTGCCGAGGTCCACCTCCATCCTCATACGAGCGCGAGTTGCCTCAATTCCGCCTTGCCGTAAGCGTAGAAGATGGGCGCGGCGATAAGGCCTTGCACGCCGAAGGCGGCTTCCATGAGGAGCATCGCGCAAAGGAGCTCCCATGCCGATGCCTTGATCTCGCCGCCGACGATGCGCGCGTTGAGGAAGTACTCGAGCTTGTGGACCACGATCAGGAAGACGAGCGAGCCTACCGCGACGAGGAAGCCCTGCGACAGGCTGACCACGAGGATCACGGTGTTGGAGATCAGGTTGCCGAAGACCGGCAATAGGCCGGCGAAGAAGGTGACCGCGACGAGCGCCTTGGTGTACGGCAGGTGGATTGCCAGCAGCGGCAGGATGCCGAGAAGGTAGATTGCCGTCAGCACCGTGTTGATGGCGGAGATCTTCACCTGCGCGAACACCACGCCGCGGAAGGCATGCGCGAGGGTCCGCATGCGCTCGCCGCCTTCACGCAGGAGCAAGGTCTTCTCGCCGTGCGCGCTCGCCTCGCGAAAGCAGATGATGCCGCCGATCACCATGCCGATCAGCACGTGCACGAGGCCGACGCCGACCTCGCGGCCCATGTGCTGCAGTTCCGAGGCGTGCGCGCGCAGCCAGTCGACCATCGCGGCGCGCAGCGTATCGGTGTCGGAGGGCAGGTGGTCGGCGATCCACGCCGGCAGCGAATCGCGCGAGCTCGCCAGGATGTCGGCCATCCTCGCGAGCAACGCGGCGGGGCTCGCGCCTTCCGAGCGCAGGAAGGCCGCGACGCCGAAGCCTGCGGCCAGCAACACGCCGATCACGAGCGTCGCCACCACGCCGACGCTCATCATGCGCGCCCGCACGCGCCCGCCTTTCTGGAACGGCAGGTACGGCGCGATGACGTGCACGAGCTCGTGCACCAGCAGGCCGGCAAGAAGCGCCCCGATCAGCCCGAGGTAGAGGCAGAGCCCCAGGCCCACCAGCATCGCGGCGATGGCGATGCTGCGCGCCTGTCGTTCGGTGAGCGCCGGTCGGACGGACAAGGCGCCATCATCGCCCGCCTTCGTGGCTACGGGCAATGCTCCAGCCAATCCTGGAGCCAGGCGCGCGCCGCCGCGGGATTGAGGAGCCGCCAGGGCGCCACGGTGGGTCCGGCACCGATCTTGATGGCGTGGCCGCCAAGGCGCTGCACGACGCGGAAGCCGTCCTCGTCGGTGAGGTCGTCGCCGAGGAACACCGGGATGCGGCCGGCAAACGGCTTCTCGTTCATGAACGCATCGATGGCGCGGCCCTTGTCATGGCCGGCGAGCTTGAGTTCGGCCACCATCTTGCCGGCCTGCACTTCGACGCCGTTGCCGACGGTGCGTGCCGCTTCTCGCACCACGGCGTGCGCCGCGCCCGCGAGGCGCGGTGCGAGGCGGTAGTGCAGCGCCATGCTGTAGCCCTTATGCTCGAAGACGAGTCCGGCATGGCGCCCGGCGAAGTCGGCGATCTGCTGCGCGGCGCGCGCGAGGACATCGGCCTGGAAAGACGGGCGAGAGACGCGGCCGCGCGCATCGCGGCGCTCGACGCCATGCTGGCCCGCCGCCGGCAGCCGCAGCGGCGAGAACAGCTCGTCGATCTTGGCGAGCGAGCGTCCGCTCACCAGCGCGAGCGCGCCCTCGGTCTTCTCATACAGCGCGGCGATGAGCTTGGTGTCGGCGCGCGCCGGATGCACCGCCTGCGGCGTGGCGGCGATCTCGAGAAGCGTGCCGTCGATGTCCAGGAACAGCGCCCAGCTTCGGCCGAATGGCGGCGTCCCGGACATGGATTAGGCAGCGTCCGCTTCTCGTCGGGTGACGCGCGCGCGCGACAGGACGCGCTTGCGATGGCGCATGCGCGCGGCGTCGAGCAGCATGCGGCCGGCCCAGCGGAAGACGTTGAACTCCTGCACCAGGTGCCGCATGGCGCGCATGCGCACGCGCTGCTCCTCGGGCGACATGGTGAGCGCGAGGTGCATCGCCGCCGCGCACTGCTCGAAGTCGTACGGGTTGACGATCAGGGCCTCGGCGAGCTCGCGCGCCGCGCCGGTGAACTGCGAGAGGATCAGCACCCCCTGCTCGTCGTCGCGCGCGGCGACGTACTCCTTGGCGACCAGGTTCATGCCGTCGTGCAGGCTCGACACGAAGCAGATCTCGCACGCGCGGTAGAGCTCGTAGACCTGCGCCGCGTCGTGGTGCTCGATCTTCAGGATGATCGGCTCGTAGCCCGGCTTGCCGAAGCGCTGGTTGATGCGGGCCGCCTCGGCGCGCACGCGCTTGTCGAGGTTCTGATACTCGTCGATCGAGCTCCTCGAAGGCGCGGCCACCTGGATGAAGGAGAACTGCCCGATCCAGCGCGGCTCGAGCTCGAGCAGGCGCTCCACCGCCGCGAAGCGCTCGAGGATCCCTTTCGTGTAGTCGAGGCGATCGACACCGACGCCGAGCTTCACGTTGGGCGCGACCCCCAGGCGCTCATGCACGCGCTTGCGGCATTCCTCCACGCTCGGCTGCACCTGCAGCGCGGCCGGCGGCCAGTCGATCGAGATCGGATAGCGGCGCACCTCGGTCGTGCCGCCGCCGTAGGAGATCGAGAAGGTCTCACGGTCGACGCGCGCTTCGAGGAAGCGGTCCACCGTGTCGAAGAAGTTGTTGCAGTGGAACTGCGTGTGGAAGCCGAGGATCGACGAGCCGAGCATGCCGTCGAGGATCTCCTCGCGCCACGGCAGGATGCCGAACGCCTCGGGGTTCGGCCATGGGATGTGCCAGAAGGTGATGATGGTCGCGCGCGGCAGCCGCTCGCGCACCATGCGCGGCAGCAGGGCGAAGTGGTAGTCCTGCACGAGGATGATCGGGTCCTCGCTGCGCGCCTCGTCCGCCACCACCTCGGCGAAGCGGCGGTTCACGTTCTGGTAGTACTCCCAGTCGGCGGCACGGAACGTCGGGCGCGTGTGCGCGATGTGGCAGAGCGGCCACAGTCCTTCGTTCGCGAAGCCGTAGTAATAGCCCTGCTCTTCTTCCTTCGAGAGCCATACGCGCCGGATACGGTACGAGGGATGTTCCGGCGGCACCATCACGTGGTCGTTCTTGTCGACGGTGTCGCGGTCGGCGTTGCCGGCGCCGTGCGCGATCCAGGTACCGGAGCACGCGCGCACGATGGGCTCGAGCGCCGTCACGAGCCCGCTCGCCGGACGCTGGATCTCGATCACGTTGTCGTCCTTGCGCCGCACGTGCACGTATGGCTCGCGGTTCGAGACGATCAGCACCTCGTCGCCTTTGAGATCCTGGCGCAGGATCCGGCGCAGCGCCTCCGGGCCCCAAGTGGTCTGGCTCTCGTCGCGCCCGGCGCGCTCGGCCTCGAGGTCGCGCACCAGTGCTTGCAGGTCGCGCGCGATCGGACGCAGCTCGGGCGCCGTACTGGCCAGGCCCAGGGGCGAGCGCAGCAGCGTCTCGCCCGACATGAGCGCCTTGATGCCGTTCACCCAGCCGCGCCAGCTGATCTCGGCGATCACCATCGTGATGAGGGCCACCACGGCGGCGATGCCCGCGAACAGCCACAGCACGTATTTCTTCGTGTCGGCGCTGCGGCGCTCGACGAAGCTCATGTCGTGCACGATCATCAGGCTGCCGAGCGGTCCGGCATCGCTCACGACCGGGTTCGAGGAGACGTGCAGCGGGCCGTCCTTCAGCTGCAGCACCCAGCTCCTCGCCTCGCGCTCGCCGGCCGGCGCGCACTGCACGGCCGGCGGGTAGGTCGGGCTTGCGAAGGTCAGGTGGCCGGCGCGGTCGCACAGGCCAATGGCGAAGATGCGCTCGCCCTGCATGATGCGCTCGAAGTAACGCTGCACGCGGGAGCGCGCGCCGCGGGGGTCGCGCATCAGCTCGGAGAGCGGCTCCTGCGCCGTCTGCGCAATCAGCGCGCCGCGCGCGTCGAGGTCGCGAACGAACCACTGGAACGTCAGCCGGTCGACGAGCGGCACCACGGCATAGGCGATGGCGGCGAGGGCGAGCGCGAGAGGGACGACAAAGCGCAGTGACAGGGGCATAGCTGGCGCGTGGACTCCACAGCAAAAAGGGGGCCGCAACGCCCCCTTTACGCCAGTCAGCTTATCCCGCCCTTAATCGGTTTAAAAGCCTTTGAATTCAGCGATCTGCTGTCGCCGTTCGACTACAAGTCAGTCCTTCGGCAGACGCACTACGTTGCCGCCGGCGTCCTCCAGGCGAACGCCCGTCGCCTCGGGCGACGCTTCGACGTCCTTAAGCTTGCGCTCGATCTGCCGGGTGCGCGTCTCGGCAAGCTCGATCGAGTTGGCTACCGTCTGGAGCTGGCGCTTGGTGTTCGCGAGCACTTCCCCAAACTTGCCGAATTCGGCCTTCACGCTGCCGAGCACCTGCCAGACTTCTGAAGAGCGTTTCTGGATCGCCAGCGTGCGGAATCCCATCTGCAGGCTGTTGAGCAGCGCGGACAGCGTGGTGGGGCCGCAGATCGTGACGCGCAAGTCGCGCTGCAGCTGCTCGAAGAGCCCCGGCCGCCGCAGGATCTCGGCGTACAGGCCTTCGAACGGCACGTACAAGACCGCGAACTCCGTGGTGTACGGCACCTCGACGTACTTTTCGACGATCGATTTCGCCTCGAGCCGCACGCGCGCTTCAAGGGCCTTGGCGGCCTCTTCCAGCGCCGCGGGGTCGGCAGCATCCTGCGCGGCCTGCAATCGCTGGAAGTCCTCCAGCGGGAATTTCGCGTCGACCGGCAGCCAGAGCTGGTCGGCGTCGCGCCCCTGGCCGGGCATGCGAATGGCGAACTCGACACGATCGCGCGACCCGGGCCGCGTGGCGATGTTTGTCTCGTATTGCTCCGGCGTCAGGATCTGCTCCAGCAGCGCGCCGAGTTGCACCTCGCCCAGGACGCCGCGCGTCTTCACCCCGGAAAGCACCCGCTTCAGGTCGCCTACGCCGGCGGCGAGCGACTGCATCTCGCCCAGGCCCTTGTGCACCTGCTCGAGGCGCTCGGACACCTGCTTGAACGATTCGGACAGGCGATGCTCGAGCGTGGCATGCAGCTTCTCGTCCACGGTCTGGCGCATCTGCTCGAGCTTGGCGGAGTTGTCCTGCTGCAGGCGGTCGAGGCGTTGCTCCAGCGTATCGCGAGTTTCCTTGGCCGATAGCCGCTGCAGCTCCTGCACGCGCGCGAGATTGTCCTGCAGCGTGGTGCGCACCTGCTCCAGCCGCAGCGCGAAGGTTTCGATCTGCGCGTTCTGGACTGTAGCGAGGGACGCCATCTGCGTGGAGATGGCCTGGCTGAAACCGTTGAGCAATTTGCCCAGCTCCTCGCGCGCTTCGCGCGTGGAAGCGCGCTCGCGCACCAGCACCAGGCCGATCATTCCTGCCGCGGCGCATGCCGCGATCAGGGTGACGACGATGAGGATCTCGATCATCTCGGCACATTCTAGTCTTGCGACTGGCTCACTACGTGAGCGCTATATGGATTCGCGCAGCGTGAGCGCGGGCGACGCCCGCAGGACCTTGCGCGATGAGAGCCAGGCGTTGAGTGAAAGGAGCGCCAAACCGGCTAGCGGACCGGCGACGACAAGCATCATGCTCGGCGGCAGGTCGAGCTCGAAGACACGCCGCGCGAGGAGCTGGCCGATAAGCGCGGCGCCGATCGTGGCGAGCAGGCCGGCGGTGAGTCCCATCGCGAGGAACTCGACGCGCTGCGCGCCGGCGACCTGCGCGCGCGAAGCGCCGTAGACGCGCATCACGGCGGCTTCGCGGCGGCGCTCGTCCTCGGTGGCGACGAGCGCGGAGTAAAGCACCAGAAGCCCCGCGCCGAGCGCGAACAGGAAGATGAACTGCACCGCGGCGATCAGCTGGTCGGCCACGTCCTGGAATTGCTTGAGCGCTGCCCCCACGTCGACGAGCGTGAGATTGGGGAATTGCAGGGCGAGCTGGTTGAGCGCGGCCTCCTTGCCTGGCGGCGCGCGGAAGGCGCTGATGTAGCTCGTCGGCAGCTTGCCGAGCACCGCCGGCGGCGCGATCACGAAGAAGTTCACCTTCATCGAATCCCAGCGCACCCGGCGCAGCGACGTGATCGGCGCGCTGAACGTTTCGCCGCCGACGTTGAAGGTCAATTGGTCGCCGATCTGCCAGCCCAGGCGCTGCGCGATGCCTTCTTCGACCGAGAGGCCGTCCGCCGTCCATTGACCGCGGACGAGGGCGTTGTGCGCGGGCGGCGCATCCATATAGGAGAGGTTGAACTCTCGCTCGACCAGCCGGCGCGCGCGCTCTTCGCTGTACTCGGCCTCATTCACCGGCCGCGCGTTCACCGCCACCACGCGGCCGCGCACCATCGGATAGAGATCGGCCTCGGCAAGCCCGTTCGCGGCGAGGAACTGCTTGACCGGCTCGAGCTGGTCGCGCTGCACGCCCAGCAGAAAACGGTTCGGCGCGTCCGGCGGCGCCGCGCGCCGCCAGGCATCGACCAGGTCGTTCCGGGTGAAGGTGAGAAGAAGGACCGCGGTCAGGCCCAGCGCCAGGCTCGCCACCTGCACGGCGTTGCCGCGCGCATGGCGTCGCAGGTTGGCCAGGCCGTAGCGCAAGCTTCTGATCTTCAGGCGAGACAAGGCGTTGAGCACGGCCCACGCGACGGCGAAAAACACCAGCACTGCTGCGGCGAAGCCTCCCACGACGTATACGCCGAGCCTGAGGTCACCGGCTTGCCAGATGAGGAGCGCGCTTAGGGAAACAAAGCCCGCCGCGTACGCCGCCACGGCGCCACCGCGGAGCGCGCCCGCCTCGCGGCGAATCACGCGCAGCGCCGGCACGTCCTTCAGCTGCAGGAGCGGCGGCAGCGCGAAGCCGAGCAGCAGCACGAGGCCGACGAGGAAACCCTGCAGCGCGGGCCAGGGCGTCGGCCGCGGCAGATCGGCGCGGATCAGGTCGGCGAGGGCGGCGCCGATCGCCGATTGCGCACCGTAGCCGATGAGGGCGCCCAGCGCGCAGGCGAGCAATCCCAATACGAGAAACTCGCCCGCATGGAGCGCGAGGAGCCGCGACTGCGTCGCGCCCAGGCAGCGCATCACCGCGCAGCCGTCCAGGTGGCGCTCGACGAAGCGCCGCGTGCCGAGGGCGATCGCTACGCCGGCGAGGACCGCCGCAAGGAGCGCGGTGAGCGAAAGGAAGCGCTGCGCCCGCTCGATTGCCGCGCGGATCTCGGGCCGGCCGGATTCGAGCGTGTCGAGGCGCTCGCCGCGGCCAAGCGTTATTGCGGCCTGGAGTGCAGCGACCTGTTCGGCGGTACCGGCGGCATACAGGTAATACGAAACGCGGCTGCCCGTCTGGATCAGTCCCGTCGCCGGCACGTCCGCCAGGTTCATCAGCACGCGCGGCGCGATGTTGAAGAAATTCGCCGTGCGCTCGGGCTCGAGCGTCAGGATCGCCGCGACGCGCAGCTCGAGCTTGCCGAGCTTGAGCGTGGAGCCGACCGGCGCATCGAGCGCCGTCACCATGCGCTCCTCGATCCAGACGGTGCCGGGCGCGGGTCCGCGCTCGGCGACCGCGTCGGGCGCGCCGAGCGAGGGGGCCTTGCGCAGGCGTCCGCGCAGCGGGTAGTTCTCGGTGACGGCCTTCACGCCGGCGAGCTGGTTCTTCTCGCCGCGCAGCGCCATGCTGATGAAGTTCACCGCTTCGGCGCGGCGCGCGCCCGAGCCGCGCAGGAGCTCCGGCACGGCGCCGCTCCACGGATGGTCGGCGACGAGGACGAGATCCGCCCCGAGGAGCTGGTGCGCGTCCCGCACCAATGCCTGGCTCACCCGATCCGCGAAGAAACCGACAGTCGTCACGCTCGCCACCGCGATGACCAGCGCCGCCGCGAGGACGCGCAGCTCGCCCGCGCGCCAGTCGCGCCGGAGCATGCGCAGGCTCGTCATGCGGCGATGCGGCCGCCGACCAGCCGCACCGTGCGCGCGCAACGCGCGGCGAGCGCTTCGTCGTGCGTCACCAGGATGAGCGTGGTCCCGTGCTCGCGGTTCAGTTCGAAAAGCAACGTGATGACGGCGGCGCCCGACTGCACATCCAGGCTGCCGGTGGGCTCATCGGCGAGCAGGAGCTTGGGACGCACGACGAAGGCGCGCGCGAGGGCGACGCGCTGCTGCTCGCCGCCGGAAAGGTGCTTCGGATAATGGTGCAAGCGCTCGGCCAGGCCGACGCGGCCGAGCATCGCGCGCGCGAGGTCCTGCGCGTCGTCGCGCCCGGCAAGCTCGAGCGGCAGCATCACGTTCTCGAGCGCGGTGAGCGCGGGAAGCAGCTGGAACGACTGAAACACGAAGCCGAGCACGCGGCCGCGCAGCTCCGCGCGCCGATCCTCATCCAGCGCGAAGAGATCGTGCCCATCGAGGTGCACGCTGCCCACGCTCGGCGTATCGAGGCCGGCGAGGAGGGCGAGCAGCGTGGACTTGCCCGAACCCGAGGCGCCGACGATGGCGAGCGCCTCGCCCGGCGTGACCTGGAGATCGATGTCGCGCAGAATGACGAGCTCGCCCGTCCCGCTCTTCACGGTCTTGCCGATGCCGCTCGCCACCAGAACGTTGAGAACGCTGCTGTTGTTCTTCATGCTGTTGCCCGCCGTAGCGGCGGGAAAAACCATCCTCGTCTTCGGTGACAGCCTGTCCGCGGGCTATGGGCTCGCGATGTCGCGCGGCTGGGTCGCGCTATTGGAAGAACGGCTGAAGCGGGAACGAATCGATTATAGCGTCGCGAATGCGAGCGTCTCGGGCGACACCAGCGCCGGCGGGCGCGCCCGCATCGACGCCGCGCTCGCGCGCCATCATCCGTCGGTGGTGATCGTCGAGCTCGGCGGCAACGACGCGCTGCGCGGCCTGCCGCTCGCGCAGATGAAATCCAATCTCGCCACCATCATCGAGCGCTCGAGGAAAGCCGGCGCCAAGGTGCTGCTCGTCGGAATGAAGATGCCGCCGAACTTCGGCGCTGACTACACCGCGGCGTTCGAGAAGGTCTTCACCGACGTCGCGCGCGAAGAGAAGGTGCCGCTGGTGCCGTTCATGCTCGAGGGCTTCGGCGACAACCTGGAGTACTTCCAGCCCGACCGCATCCATCCGAACGAGCGCGCGCAACCGCTCATCCTGGAAACGACCTGGCCGAAGCTCGCGCCGCTTCTTAGGTAACCTTCAGGCGCGGCTCGCCGCCGACCAGGCGCCCGATCATGCGCGCGTCCGAACCGTCGTCACCCTGGAAGGCCATCAGCACGTCGTTGACGGCGTCCGGTGCGCAGGCGACGAGAAGGCCGCCGCTCGTCTGCGGATCGGAGAGGAGCTTGCGCTTCCATTCCGGAAAGCCCGCCGGCATCTCCACCTCGTGGCCGTATCCCTTCCAATTGCGGTCCGATGCGCCGGTGGCAACGCCTTCCTGCGCCCACTGCACCGCCTCGGGAATCATCGGCAGGTCGTCGAAGCTCACCTCGGCGGCGAGATGCGAGCCGCGGCAGATCTCGAGCAGGTGGCCGGCGAGACCGAAGCCGGTGATGTCCGTCAGCGCATGCACTTTGGGCTTGTCGGCGAGGGCCTGTCCCGGCGTGTTGAGCCGCGTGGTCCACTTGATCATCTCGGCATAGCCGTTCGCCGAGAGCTTGCCCTTCTTGAGCGCGGCGGAAAGGATGCCGATGCCGAGCGGCTTGCCGAGCACCAGTGCGTCGCCGGCCTTCGCCGAGCTGTTGCGCTTCACGCGATCGGGGTGCACGAGGCCGAGCGCGACGAGGCCGTAGATGGGCTCGAGCGTATCGATCGAATGGCCACCGGCGATCGGAATGCCGGCCGCCGCACACACCGATTCGCCGCCGGCGAGGATCGCGCGGATGGCGGACACCGGCAGCTTCTCGAGCGGCATGCCGACGATGGCGAGTGCCATGATCGGACGCCCGCCCATCGCGTACACGTCCGAGATCGCGTTGGTCGCGGCGATGCGCCCGAAGTCGAAGGGATCGTCGACGATCGGCGTGAAGAAATCGGTGGTGGCAATCAGCGCCTGCGTGTCGTTCAGCTTGTAGACCGCGGCGTCGTCGGAGGTCTCCGTGCCCACCAGGAGGTCCTTGGGCAGGCCGCGGATCGGCGAGGCGCTCAGGATCTCCGACAGGATGGCGGGCGCGATCTTGCAGCCGCAGCCGCCGCCGTGGCTGAACTCGGTGAGGCGGATCTTCTCGGGAGCGTTCATGGTTTGATTTTACAAGTCCGAAAACCGGCAAAGATATCGGCGCGCTCGGGCAGGTAGAAGTTGCGGAACGCGGGATGGACCACGCGACGCGGCGTGGCGAAGCTCGCGCCTTTCAGCACCTTGTGGGTGTGGAACCAGGGCTGCGAATAGTCGGCGTACGGGTCGGCACTGAAACCCGGGAATGGCGCGAAGGTGCTCGCGGTCCATTCCCACACCTGGCCCCACTGCGTCTTCGACGCCGCGAACTGCCATTCAGCCTCGGTCGGCAAACGGCGGCCCGCCCAGCGGCAATAGTCCTGCGCCTCGTTCCAGCTCACGTGCCGCACCGACGCGTCCGGATGGAGCGTCACCCAGCGATCGAAGCGCCGCTCTTCGCGGTCTTCTCGCCAGTAGCGCGGCGCCGAGCCGCCGGCTTCCACGTACTCGAGGTACTCGCCATTCGTGACCGGCCGGCTTGCAATGCTGAAGGGTGCTACCTCGACCTCGTGCGCCCACTTCTCGTTGTCGAAAACGAATCGCTCTTCGTTCTTTTCCGCGCCAAGGCGGAAGGTGCCACCATCGAAAAATAGATCCGGTCCTGACCCCGAACTGAATTCGGGGTCAGGACCCGAATTCGGCGACCGATAGCCGAGCGTCTGATGGGTGTAGTGCAGCGCTTCGCCATGCATGTCCTCGTGCAGCGTGCAGAGGCGCACGAAATAGCGCAGGCGTTCGTTCTCGGGCTCGCGGGCCAGGCGTTCGAGTGTGAGCTCCAGAACGTTGGCGAGGTAGTTGCGCGTCTCGGAAAGCGAGGGCAGCGGCAAGTCCCAGCGCGTGTCGTGCGCGACGTTCGAGGAGTCGTAGAGCGCGTCTGCATTGGGCAGGATTTTTTTGCCGAGGCGGCCTTCGCGCAGGCACCAGTGCTCCTGGAACCAGCCGACGTGGCCGATTTCCCAGAGCGGCGGATTGACGATCGCGAGCTTCGGGCCGAGCAGTTGCTCGCCGTGCAGGCCGGCGCTGATCTGAGCGAAGTGGTCCCGCGCCGCCATTAGGTCAAAGGCGAGATCTGAAGATAATGTGTCGATGGCGCGCTTATTCATCGTCACGCCCGCCGCGGCGGGCACGAGAACCGGAAATCGGCACACCGCGCTTCGCTGGGCGGCGCTGCTGCGCGCCGGCAAGCACCGCGTACAGGTCAACGTCGACTGGAACGGCGAGGCATGCGACGGGCTGATCGCGCTGCACGCGCGCCGCAGCCACGAGTCCATCGTGCGCTTCAAGCGGACCGGCAAGCCGCTGATCGTCGTGCTGACCGGGACCGATCTTTATCGCGACCTGCCGGACTCGCCCCACGCGCAGGAATCGCTCGCGCTCGCGGACCGCGTGATCGTGCTGCAGGAAGCCGCGCTGGACGAGCTCGCTACGGCGGTGAAGGCCAAAGCGCGCGTGGTCTATCAGTCTGCCGATCCTCACTTGACGCAGAAGCCGCCGAAGGCGCCGTTTCGCGTGACTGTGATCGCGCACCTGCGCGCGGAAAAGGATCCGCTGCGCGCCGCCGCAGCGCTCGAGCAGCTGCCCGACCCCGACATGGAGGTGGTGCAGGTGGGCGAAGCGCTGGATTCGCGTTTGGGAGCGGAGGCCGAGCAGATGATGAAACGCGAGCCGCGTTACCGCTGGCTCGGCAGCCTGCCGCATCGCAAGGCGCTCTCCTGGATGGCGGCGAGCCACGTGCTCGTGGTGAGCTCGGTGATGGAAGGCGGCGCCAACGTCATCTGCGAGGCGGCGCGCATCGGCACGCCGGTGATCGCTTCGCGCATGTCGGGCAACGTCGGCATGCTCGGGCGCGACTATCCGGGCTACTACCCGGTGGCGGACCACGCGGCGCTCGCGAAGCTCCTCGCGCAAGCTAAGCATGACGCCGCGTTCTATCGGCGGCTGAAGGACGCGCTGCGCGCTCGGCGGGGGCTTTTTGCGCCGGCGGCGGAACGGCGCGCATTGCTCGGCGTTGTCCGCGAGCTTCTTCGTTGAGGAGCTCCTCGACGCGCGCGCGCACCGGCGCGCTCGTCCAGTCGAGCTCGCCATAGGCCACATACTTGATGCGTCCGTCGCGGCCGATGAGGAAGCTCGCCGGCAGCAGGCGCGCCTTCCACGCCTTGGCGACCGCGCCGTCGCGGTCGCGCAGCAGCGGAAAGTTGAGCGGCATCATGCCGATGAATTTCTCGATGCGCGACACCGGCTCCGCCAGATTGACGGCGAGCACCTGGAACGGTTTTCCTTCCATCGCGCTGCGCAGCCCGTCGATCGACGGCATCTCGGCGCGGCAGGGCTCGCACCACGTTGCCCAGAAATTAACCAGCACCACCTTGCCTTTGTAGTCGGCAAGGCGATGCATCTGGCCCGTCATGTCTTGCAGCTCGAGCGCCGGCGTCGGACCGCCGGGCCAGCGCTTGAGCTCCGCCCCGTGGGCAGCGAACGACGCCGCCAGCAGCACTGCAAGGACGAAGCGCAGCACTAGACGGAAATTTCGCGCGCCGTGATCGTGTACTTCACGCTGTCGGGCTCGAGCTCGTCGCGCAGCTCGCCGTCGGCCTCGGCGTTGATGTACATGAGGAACGGCTTGGTCGGCGCCTTGGTCGCGTGCGGCAGCCTCACGTCGTGCCCGTTGTTGTACGCGAGCCAGTTCATCTCCCAGCTGCCGAAGAGGCGCTTCCTCGCCGC
>C688J18823_10001865_pt1 | contig 13126 bp, 14 predicted proteins | sample HopSoiMetagenom1_FD_18823 | JGI IMG/M metagenome (IMG submission 18823)
CGATCAGCTCCTCCGGGCTCGTCTTCCCGTCGGGCTCGGCCGACCGCGCCGGCCAGCTCACCTCGAGCGGCTCGATCGCGCCGCTCGAGACCGAGTCGACGCGGCCGCTCCCGCTCATCAAGTCGCCCGTCCACGTCACTTCCGCGCGCCGTTCAGTCGCCACCCGAGCCTCCTTCGATCTCCGCGTTCACCGTCACAGTCCCGCTGGCCTTGATCAAAGCGGAAAAGGGACAGCCCTCGTCGGCGGCGTGCGCGGCGCGGGCGAAGGCGTCGGCGTCCATTCCCCCGACGCGGGCGCGCGCATGCAGCTCTGCACCGACGATCCTGTGCGACCCGTCAACCTCGTCGAGCGTGACGGTCGAACGGACCTCGACGCGGTCGGGTGGCGTTCCGGTCCCCGCGAGCTCGCCCGCGAGCGACATCGCGTAACACGCCGCGTGTGCGGCGGCGAGCAACTCCTCGGGGCTTGTCTTGCCTTCCGGGGCCGCGACGCGCGACGCAAGCGTGTACGGGAGCCCGTCGAACGCGCCGGTCGCAGCGGTGATCCGTCCTTCGCCGCGCGCGACGTTCCCGGACCACGTCACATCCGCTGAGCGGTGCACGCGTGGCACGGCTAGGCCATGACCTCGATCTCGCGCGCCTCCGGCGAGGGGCGGCGACCTTCGAGCGCGAGGACCTCCTTGAGCGCCCGAATCGACACCTCGATCTGGTCGAGCGTCGGCTCACGGGTCGTCAAGCGCTGCAGCCACAGGCCGGGCGCGAGCACCGTCATCAGGACGCGGTTGCCGGTGTGCTTGCCGGCGAAACGGATCAGCTCGTACGCGATGCCGGCGATCACCGGGAGCAGCAGGATTCGCGTCGCGATCAGCCAGTACCACGCGGGCCTACCGAAGAACGCGAATACGAAGATCGCGATCACCATCACCCAGAGCAGGAACGCGGTCCCGCAGCGCGGGTGGATGAGCGAATGTCGCTGCACTGCTTCGGGCTCGAGCTCCTCGCCCGCCTCGTAGGCGTTGATGGCCTTGTGCTCGGCCGCGTGGTACTGGAACACGCGCCGCAGGTCGGGCAGCAACGAGATCACCGTCAGGTACACGATGAAAAGCGTCACGCGGATCAGTCCCTCGACGATCACGAACGAGCCGGTGCTCCTGATCCCGATCCAGTCCGTGATCAGCGCCGGGGTCACCTTGAAGAGCATCACCGCGAAGCCGATCGCGATGGCGAACGCGAAGATCAGCTGCGTGCGCGTCAATTCCGTCGACACCTCTTCGGGATCGACGCCGTCTTCACGCTCCTCCTGCGCCGCGTAGTTCGCGGAGATCGCGAGCGCGCGAAAGCCGATCGCGAGCGACTCGCCGAGCGCGATGACACCGCGCACGACCGGCAGCCGGAAAAGCGGATGCCGCGCCATCGGCGACGAGATCGGTTTGTTGACGTGCGCGATGTCCCCGTCGGGCTTGCGGACGGCGACCGACCAGGTCGACGGACCCCGCATCATCACGCCCTCCAGGACGGCCTGGCCTCCGACTGTGGTCAGGACTAGCCCCTTCGGGCTTGGCCGGCGCGCTCGAGGCGGCGCTGGAAGCGCTCGACGCGCCCGCCGGTATCCATCAGCTTCTGCTTCCCCGTGTAGAACGGGTGGCAGTTCGAGCAGATCTCGACGTGGAGCTCCGGTTTCGTCGACCGGGTCTGGAACGCGTTCCCGCAGGAGCACGTCACTGTCGCGATCACGTACTCGGGATGAATCTCAGCCTTCATCGGCAGCCAGGATAGCAGCGGCCGTTTTCGGGGCTACGTTGCCGCCCGACACGACGGCGGCGATCGTCTCGGCGCCGTCGAGGTCGACCGCGCCGCTGAGCAGCGCCGCTGCAGTCGCGGCCCCGGCGACCTCGCACGCGAGCTTCATCCGCCCGTAAACGAACCGGAACGCGTCACGCAACGCGTCCTCGCTCACGAGCACGGACTCCACCTGTTGCGCCGTGCAGACGCGGACGCAGTTCGCGCCCGCATACGGGCCGTTCAGGCCGTCCGCGATCGACTTCGCGTCGACCGTGACCGGTTCGCCGGCTTTCAGGCTTTCGTGCAGCGCGCGCGATTTCTCCGGCTCGATCGCTACGACGCGCGTGCCGGGCTTCGATTCCTTCACCGCCGTCGCGATTCCGGAGACGAGCCCACCGCCGCCGACCTGCACGAGCACGAGGTCGACGTTCGGGAGGTCGTCGAGGATCTCGAGTCCGACCGTCCCCTGCCCCGCCATCACGAGCGGGTCGTCGTATGGATGCACGAGCGTGCGCCCCGTCGATGCGATCAGTTCGTCGAGTCGCTCGAACGCCGACGGGATGTCGGGGGCCTCGGTGTCGATCGTCGCGCCGTACGCGCGCGCGGCCGCCACCTTCATCGGGCTCGCGGTCTGCCACATCACGACGAGCGCGTCGATGTTTTCGACCGCCGACGCGTACGCGAGCGCACCGGCGTGGTTGCCGGCGGAGATCGAGATGACGCCGCGACGCTTCTCCTCGTCGCTCAGCGTCGCGAGCTTGTTGAGCACGCCGCGCGGCTTGAACGAGCCGGTGCGCTGGAAGAGCTCCGCCTTGAAGCGCACGTCCGCGCCGACGCGCTTCGACATCGTCGCCGACGTCAACAACGGCGTCCGGTGCACGCCGCCCGCGATGCGCTCGCGCGCACGCAGAACGTCGTCGACCGAAAGCACCGAGCCCGTTACAGCCACGTCGCGATCGTACTCGTCCCCCGCCCCCACCCATTCAAGGGTGGGGAGAAACGCCCACCACCCTCGCGGTCGACGGTACCGGCCGCGGGCGCGCGTGTCTGTCGCGGATGTGTGCCGATTTTCAGTACTTGCTCTTGCCGCAGCCGGCGAGCACGAACGGGGCTGCGAGGACGAGCAGCGAAATGAGCTTCGTCTTCATGTCCGGACCTACGCGGCTCGGACGCGAGCGGTTCTACGTCAGCGTGTACTCGGGCCCGGAGCCGCCCTCCGGCGGCGTCAGCCGTCCGCCCTTGGCCGTGATGGCGCCGCATTGCACGCAGTTCGACGGCGTCACCGCAACCCCCTCACCCGCGACCTCGTACACCTGCGCCGGACACATCCGCGTCCACAGCTCGGCAAGCTCCTGCGGCACGTCGCGGCGTAACACGATGTGGTTCGGCTGGTCGTCGCGCGTGCGGTTGCCCGACGCGAACACCGACGACAGCTTGTCGAACGTCAGCGTCCCGTCGGGAGCCGGATAGGACGTCGCACGATCGCTCCGCACGATGTCCTGCTCGACGTCGAGCTCCGTGCGCGCGTTCCCCGGCGGAAACCGTCCCTTCGTCGCGGTCATCGCGCCCGCGAGCGCACCGCCGAGCCAGAAACCGCGGCCGAACGCCTGGCGCATGTTCCGGACCTCTCGCAGGTCGCGCCAGATGAAGCTCTGCCGCACGGCGTCGTCATACGCGGCCAGCGCTCCCGGGCGCCAGGGCGTCTCGCCGCGACGGAGCGTCGCGAACGCCGCCTCGGCCGCAAGGGATCCCGACTCGATCGCGTAGTGGATGCCCTTCAGCGCGGGAACGTTCACCATCCCGGCGCCGTCGCCGCAGAGCAGGAGGCCCGGCGCGTGCAACCGGCGCGGGAGCGACAGGAAACCGCCCTCGGGAATCGTCTTCGCACCCCAGCCGATCCGCTCGCCGCCCTCGAGCATCCGGCGCACGAGCGGATGCGTCTTCAGCTCCTGCAACAGGTCGTGCACCGACAGCTCCGCGTCGCGGTAGTCGAGACCGACGACCATGCCGAGCGTCACCATCTCGTCGCCCATCGGGTAGATGAACGAGCCGCCGAACTCGCGGTACTTCGCCTGCGGTCGGAGCGGCCAGCCCATCGTGTGCACCACGCGGCGGAGCGGCCGCGCGACACGCCACACCTCTTTCACGGCGAGCGCCCACACCTGCGGGTTCTCGCCCTCGAGGCCGAACCGGTCGAGCGCGACGCCAGTCAGGTGTCCCTGCGTGCCTTCGGCGAGGACCGTCACGCGCGCGACGAGATCGGCGCCCGGCTCGAAGTTGCCGAGCTCTTCCCCGTTGCGGCCCCGGCCCTTGTCGCCGGTGCGGACGCCGCGGACGCGGCCTCCGTCGACGAGGAGCTTTTGCGCCGCCGTCTCCGGCAGGAGCATCGCGCCGCCCTCCTCCGCACGCTCGGCGAGCCAGCGCCCGAGCTGCGACAGCGACGCAACGTAGTTCCCCTCGTTCTTCATCGTCGGCGGCGCCGGGATCCGAAGCGCGCGCTTGGGCGAGAGAAAGTAGACGCCCTCGTCGTGGACGGGCCCGTAGAAGGGCATGTCCTCGATCCGCGCGCGTCCCTTGAACAGGCGACGCAGCGCACGGGGATTGACGACGGCGCCCGACAGGAGGTGCGAGCCGGGCTGCTTGCCCTTCTCGAGCACGGCGACGGGGACCTCGCCCAGCCGTTCGCGAATCTCGGGGGCGCCCTCGAGCAGCTGCCCGAGCCGGATCGCACACGCAAGCCCGGCCGGGCCGGCGCCGACGACGAGAACGCCGACGTCGATCCGTTCGTCCTCCGGATCCGTCGGCGGCGCGACGTAGTCCGCCGATCGGAACGGCGGTGGATACTCGGCGGGCTTCACGAGCTCTTGCGCTGCGTCACGAGCTGTGTCAGCTTCGGGACGATCTCGTGGACGTCGCCGACGACGCCGAGATCGGAGAACTCGAAGATCGGCGCGTTCGGGTCCTTGTTGATCGCGACGATGACGCCGGACGCCTGCATCCCGACCTTGTGCTGGATCGCGCCGGAGATGCCGCACGCGATGTAGAGCTTCGGTGCGACGGTCTTGCCGGTCTGTCCGACCTGCGTCGAGTACGGATACCAGCCGGCGTCGACGACGGCGCGCGTCGCACCGACCGCGCCGCCGAGCGCCTTCGCAAGCTCCTCGACGAGCGTGAAGTTCTCCGGGCCGCCGAGCCCACGGCCCCCTGCGACGACGATGTCCGCATCCTCGATCGACGGGCCCTCGCTCTCCTCGTGCGCCTGCTCGACCATACGTGCACCCGTCGAGAAATCCTCGAGCTGGACGGTGACGTCCTCGACCTCGGCGCTGCCGCCGGTCGCGGTCGGATCGAACGACCCCTGCCGGAACAGCGCGAGCCGCGGCTTCGCCGTCCAGCCGACGTCGACGTAGATCGAGTCCTGCAACGCCGGGCGTTTGCCGACGAGCTTGCCGTCGTCGAGCACGATGTCGGTCAGGTCCCAGTTCAGCCCGGCGTCGAGACGCGCGGACAAACCTGCGGCGACGTCCGCCCCGAGCACGGAGTTTGCGAGCAGCACCGTGTCGAAGCCCGTGTCGCGCACGAGCTGTGCGAGCACGTCGACGCGCGGCTGCGGCAGCGGCGCCTCGAGCTCTGCGTCGTCGGCGACGTACACGCGCGAGGCACCGAACTTGCCGGCTTCGTCGGCGAGCGCGCGGACGTCCTTGCCGATCACGGCGCCGGCGACGTCGCCGCCACCGAGGGACGCGGCCTTCGAGAGGACGGCGACGCTCGGCTTCAGCAGCTCGTTGCCGTGATGTTCGAGAAAGACGAGCGTGTTCATCGCGTCAGACGAGCCGCTTCTCCGCCAGGAACTCGACGATCTGCTGCGCGGCGTTGCCGTCGTCCTCGATCTTCCGCGAGTCGCCGCGCGACGGCGGATCGTTCAGCCCGATCACTTCCGTCCGCGATCCCTCGGCGCCGACGCGTGCGGTCTCCGCGCCGAGGTCCGAGAGCGAGAGCGTCTCCTGCGGCTTCGACTTCGCGCCCATGATCCCCTTGAGGGACGGATAGCGCGGCTCGTTGATCGCGTCGGAGACGGCGACGACGGCCGGGAGCGACGTCTCGATCACGTCGTACCCGAACTCCGTCTGCCGCTTCACCGTCAGCTTGCCGTCGGCATGCGTGAGCTCGGCCGCCTGCGAGACCATCGGGAGGCGGAGCCGGTCGGCGACGGCGGCCCAGAGGACCGCGCCGTCGGAGTCGCCGGCCTGCTGGCCGAACAGGACGACGTCGACGCCTTCGCGCTCCAGTGCCTTCGCGATCGCATAGCTCGTCGCGACGAGATCGGAGCCTGCGGCGGCCTCGTCGCTGACGAGAACCGCACGATCGGCGCCCATTGCGAGCGCCTTGCGGAGCGCGTCCTGCGCCTTCGCCGGGCCGAACGACACCAGGACGACCTCGCCGTCCCCCGCAGCGTCCTTCAGCCGGAGCGCTTCCTCGACCGCGTTCGCGTCGAACGCGTTCAGCGCGCCCTCGCCCGAGCGATCGAGGCGCTTCGTGCCGGGATCGATGCGCTTCGTGCCCTCCGGCACGTGCTTGATGCAGACGGCGATCTTCATCGGCTGCGGACTCTAACGAGGAGTCTGCGACCGCCAGACGCCGATCCGGTTGCTAGGGTCTGCCCCTTCGGACGCGAAACCGGCGCCGCCTATGTGTAGCCACCGGACGACAGCCCGAGGTGTTCTTTTCCTCGCCGTGACCCTCGGCCTCGTCGCCGGGACCGCTGTTGCCGCACCCGCGGCGAAGGCGCCGCTCCACATCGTCTTCCCGGTCGTCGGCCAGGTGCAGTACACGGACGACTTCGGCGCGGCCCGCTCAGGTGGGGCGCATCAGGGCAACGACCTGATGTCTGCCAAGCGGTCGCCGGCCGTCGCCGCAGAGGCCGGCAAGGTGAAGTACTGGACGACGTCGGCATCCGCGGGCTGCATGCTCTATCTGTACGGCGCGAGCAAGACGACGTACTTGTACATCCACCTGAACAACGACCTCACCGCGCGCAACGACAACCGCGGCAAGTGCGTGCAAGGTGTCGCCTACACCGTCAAGAACGGCGCCCGTGTCGCCGCGGGGCAGCAGATCGGATACGTCGGCGATTCGGGCGACGCGAACGGCGGTGCGTCACATCTGCACTTCGAGGTGCATCCGAGCGGCGGCAAAGCGACGGATCCGTATCCGTATCTGCAGAGCGCGCAGAAGCTCCTGTTCGCGGCGAAGCCGGGGACGCCGTTCGCACTGACGCTGACCGGAACGGTCGTCTCGGCGACGTCGGAGCGGCTGGCACTCAACGTGACGTCGTCGGAAGCGTTCCCGTCCGGCCTGACGCTGACGAAGCTGAAGCAGACGATCGCGCTCACGGTTCCCGAAACCGCCGTCGTGCAGACGCTCGGGCCGAGCGGCAGCGCGCGTGCGATCGCGAGCGTGTCTCTCGCCACGAAGGGTCAGAAGGTCGTCGTGTGGACGCAGCCCGCGCCCGCGTCGCTGAAGGCACAGCGTGGCGACGACGGCGTTCTGACCGCCGCGCTCATCCAGCTCAGCGGTTAGGGAAGCTTCTAGCGGCCGACGAAGTTCGGCTCGCGCTTCTCGACGAACGCGGTGAGCCCTTCGCGGGCGTCCTCGGACGCGAACAGCTCGCCGAAGGAGTCGCCTTCCACGTCGAGGTTCTGCGCGTGGTCGCCGCCGAGGGCACGGTTCGCGAGCTGCTTCATCACGCGCAGCGCGACGGGGCTCTTCGTCGCGAGGAGTCGTCCGGTCTCGCGCGCGCGGTCGAGCACGGGATCGGCGACGGCGTTGACGAGGCCGATCCGGGCCGCCTCGTCGGCGTCGACCATCCTCCCGGTGAAGATCAGCTCCTTGGCGACGCCGAGCCCGCAGATGCGCGCGAGCCGCTGCGTGCCGCCCCATCCCGGGACGATCCCGAGATTCACCTCCGGCTGGCCGAGCTTCGCGCGTGAGGACGCGTAGCGGATGTCGCACGCGAGCGCCAGCTCGCACCCGCCGCCGAGCGCAAAGCCGTTCACGGCTGCGATCGTCGGCTTCGGCATCGTCTCCAGCAAGCGCCCTACTTCGTGCCCGAGCGCACCCCATGCCTTCGCGTCGTCGACGCCGAGCCCGCTCATGTACTTGATGTCCGCGCCCGCGATGAACGCACGCTCCCCCGCGCCCGTCAGGATCACGGCGCGCACGCCGTCGTCGCCGGCGAGTGACGTGAGCTCGTCGCGGAGTTGCGTCAGCGTCGTCACGTCGAGTGCGTTCAGCGCCTCGTGCCGATCGATCGTCACGATCGCGACGGCGTCCTCGCGCTCGATCCGCACCGCCTGATCAGACATGTCCGTGCCAGGCACAGCCGTGTCGGCGCCGGCCAGGGCCGCTCACGGGACGGGAACGGCGCCGCGCAGGAAGTCGACGATCTCCGACGTCGGCGCGCCCGGCGTGAAGACGCCGGCGACGCCGAGCTTCTTCAGCTCCTCGGCGTCATCCGTCGGGATCGTCCCGCCGACGACGACGAGGACGTCCTCGGCGCCGTTGTCGCGCAGACCGTCGAGGATCCGCGGGACGAGTGTCATATGCGCGCCCGAGAGGATCGAGATGCCGACGGCGTCGGCGTCCTCCTGAATCGCGGTCTCGACGATCTGCTCCGGCGTCTGGTGGAGGCCGGTGTAGATCACCTCCATGCCCGCATCGCGGAGCGCGCGCGCGATGATCTTCGCGCCGCGGTCGTGCCCGTCGAGGCCGGGCTTTGCGATGACGACTCGGATCTTTCGCGCCACGCGCGGGAGTCTAGAACGAGTTCCCTAGATCGCCGCCGCCTCCGCTCCTGATCCCGACCGCTGACGCGCGACGAAGTCGCGGTACCAGTAGAAGCTCTCCTTCGGTACGCGCTCGAGCGTCGGGTAGTCGACGAACACGAGCCCGAAGCGCTTCCAGTAACCCCTCGCCCATTCGAAGTTGTCGAGGAGCGTCCACACGAAGTACCCCTTCACCGGTGCACCCGCGGCGATCGCCCGGCCTACCGCCGAGACGTGGTCCTCGAGGTACTCGCGCCGCTCGGGGTCGCGGACCGCACCGTCGTGACCCCGGACGTCGGCGAACGACGCGCCGTTTTCGGTCACATAGAGCGCGGGCGGTGCGTAGTCCTCGGTGACACGCACGAGCACGTCATGGAGACCGTCCGGATAGACCTCCCAATCCATGTCCGTGTAAAGCGAGTCGGGGTCGCGGACGTCGAGCGGCCGCCCACCGTCGGGATCCGCGCGCACGAGGTTGCGCGAGTAGGTGTTCACGCCCAGAAAGTCGATCGGCGCACGGATCACCTCGAGATCGCCGTCGATGATCGGCGGCGCGCTCGCGCCGAAGTACTCCAAGAGGTCCTCGGGATATTCGCCCTTGAAGATCGGATCGAGGAACCACCGGTTGTGGAACCCATCGACGTGGCGCGCCGCGGCGACGTCCTGTTCCGTGTCGGACGCCGCGTACACCGGGTGGAGGTCGAGCGTGATGCCGACCTCCGAGGCTGGTGACGCCGCGCGCACGATCTCGACCGCACGCCCGTGCGACAGCAGGAGGTGGTGCGCCGCCGCGACGGCGTCCTTCTCGCTCGTCCGGCCGGGCGCATGCTCGCCCCAGCCGTATGCGAGCCACGCGGCGACCCATGGCTCGTTGTGCGTGATCCAGTGCCGGACTCGGTCGCCGAGGCGGTTCGTGACCGCGCCCACGTATTCGCAGTAGGCGTCGACGGTCGCGCGGGCCGGCCAACCGCCCGCGTCCTCGAGCGGCTGCGGGAGATCCCAGTGGTAGAAGGTCACGAACGGCGTGATCCCTGCCTCGAGCAGCGCATCGACGACACGTTCGTAGAAGTCGAGCCCCGCCACGTTGATCTTCCCGCGACCTTGTGGAAGCACGCGAGGCCACGCGACCGAGAGGCGAAATGCATTCGTCCCGAGCTCGCGCAACAGTGCGACGTCGTCCCGGTAACGGTGGTAGAAGTCGCACGCGACCGCCCCCGATTCGCCGTTGCGAACCTTGCCGGGGGTCGCGCAGAAGCGATCCCAGATGCTTTCGCCGCGGCCGTCCGCCTCGGCCGCTCCTTCGATCTGGTACGACGCAGATGCCGTTCCCCAGTAGAAGTCACGCGGGAACCGCTGGGCCGGTCGTGTGCGGGCAGAGCCGTGCGCTACCAAATCGCCTCCTCGGTCGTCGGGTCGAAGAAATGCAGCCGGTCGACGTCCACGACGACGCGAAGCGGTTGACCGGCGCCCGCGCGCGTCCGCGTGTTCAACCGGGCCGTGACGATCACCTCGTCCGATTCGCGGCCGCGTACCTTCTGGAGCAGCTGCGCGGTGTCGACCTGCTCGTCGCCGCGAGCTGCGACGACCGATGCGGTCGCGGCCACCGGCTCCGCGGCAACGGGAAAGTACGCGATCACCTCGGCGCCCATCGGCTCCGCGAGCGACACACGCACGTCGAGCGACGAGCCGTTCGCCGACGACACGAACGCCGCATCTTCGATGTCTTCGGGGCGAACGCCGACGATGACGGTCTTTCCTGCATACGCGCGAAGCCCCGGGCGGCGCGCGAGCAGCGTCTCCGGCAGGCGGAGCTCTTTGCCGCCGAGCCGGACGCTGAGGCCGCCCGCGCCCGAGAGGAGCGGCGAGCGGACGAGGTTCATCGCCGGCGATCCGACGAACCCCGCGACGAAGACGTTCACGGGACGGTCGTACAACGTTTGCGGACGGTCGATCTGCTGCAAGGTTCCGTCGCGCATCAGCGCGACGCGGTCCCCCATCGTCATCGCCTCCGTCTGGTCGTGCGTCACGTAGAGCGTCGTCGTGCCCAGCCGCTGGTGCAGCGCAGCGAGGTATGCGCGCATTTCGACGCGGAGCTTCGCGTCGAGGTTCGACAATGGCTCGTCCATGAGGAAGGCGTCCGGCTCGCGCACGATCGCCCGGCCCATCGCAACGCGTTGCCGCTGCCCGCCGGACAACTGCGCCGGCTTGCGCTCCAAGAGATCTTCGATCCCGAGCATCTGCGCCGCTGCCTCGACGCGTGGCTTGATCACGCGCTTCGGGACCTTGTGCCGCTTCAGGCCGAACGCCATGTTCGCGTACACGTTCATGTGCGGATAGAGCGCGTAGTTCTGGAACACCATCGCGATGTTCCGGTCCATCGGCGGGACACCGTTGACGACGGAGCCGCCAATCATGACCTCCCCGCGCGTCGCCTCCTCGAGTCCCGCGGTGATCCGGAGGACGGTCGTCTTGCCCGAGCCGGACGGCCCGACGAGGACGAGAAACTCGCCGTCGGTGATCTCCAGGTCCAGGTCGTCGACGGCGACGCTGCCGCCGTCGAACACCTTGCGCAGGCTCCGGTACTGGATCGTCGCCATGTCAGTCCCTCCCTGTCATCCCTTGACGGCTCCCTGCATGATCCCGCCGATGATCTGCTTGCCGAGGACGAGGAACACGGCGAGCAACGGCAGGATCGAGATGAACGTCCCGGTCAGCACGAGCGCGTAGTCCTGGACGTAGCCGCTGGCGAGCGTGGACACTGCGACCTGGACTGTTGGATTTCGCGGGCTCAGGACGATCAACGGCCAGAAGAAATCGTTCCACGTGTTCATGAACGTCAGTAGGCCGAGCACCGCCGCAGCCGGTCGCACGGCCGGCAGCACGACGTGCCAGAACACACGCGCGGTGTGACACCCGTCGACGCGCGACGCGTCGATGAGGTCGTTCGGGACCGCGGCGACGATGTACTGCCGCATCAGGAAGACGCCGAACGCGGTCACGAGGTTCGGCGCGATCACCGCCGGGAGCCGGTTGACCCAGTGCAGGTGGATCATCTCGATGTAAAGCGGGATCACGCCCAACTGCACCGGCACGAGCATGGTCGCGACAATCGTCAGCATCAGGGCACGACGGCCGCGGAACTGCAGCTTCGCGAACGCGAAGCCCGCGAGGATGCTGAAGAACACGACCGCCGCCGTGACAACCGTCGCAACGATCGCCGAGTTCAAGAGCGCCGACCAGAAGCTGACGTTGACCTCGCCGGAGTTGAACAGCCGCGTGATGTTGTGCCAGAGCTCGTGCCCGGGCGTGAGCACGGGCGGGTACGCCGCGACAGCGGAGTTGTCGTGCGACGCAACGACGAGCGACCAGTACAGCGGGAAGATCGAGCCCACCGCGAACAGGAGCAGGACGAGGTAGGTGCCGATCCCGGCGCGGCGGAACCGGCGGGCGAGGAATCGTCCGCGAGGCCGCCGGTAGGCGAGTGTCGACATCCGGCCTACTCCGCCGACCTGATCCGTCGAATGACGAGGAAGTTCACGGCCGAGATGACGGCGATCAGGAGGAACAGACACCAGGCGATCGCCGAGGCGTAGCCGAACTTGAACTCGCTGCTCGCGAACGCCTTCTCGTACAGGTACATCGCAACCGTCTGGTACTGGCGGTCGGAGCCGCCGGTCGCGCCCTGGCGCAACGGCTCGAACAGGTACGGCTCCGTGAACAGCTGGAGGCCGCCGATCGTCGAGACGATGACCGTGAAGATGATCGTCGGGCGCAACATCGGGACGGTCACGTGCAGGAACTGGCGAAACGGGCGCGCGCCGTCGATCGCAGCCGCCTCGTAGAGGTCGTCAGGGATCGCCTGCATCGCCGCGAGATAGATGAGCGCGTTGTAGCCCGTCCACCTCCACATCACCATCACCGAGAGCGCGATCCAGGACGACAGGCGGCCCGCCTCCCAGTAGACGTGGTGGATGCCGAAGAGACCGAGCACGTAATTGACGAGGCCGTAGTCGTGGCCGAAGAGCTGCGCGAAGATCAGCGCGACGGCGACGAGCGATGTCACCTGTGGCAACAGGACCGCGGCCCGGAACAGCGTCCGCGCCCGCAGCCCGGTGTTCAGCAGGTGTGCGAGCAGCAGCGCGAGGATGAGCTGCGGCAGGGTCGAGATGACCCAGATCCCGAGCGTGTTCTCGACGGCATTCCAGAAGTACGAGTCGTGGATGAGCTGGGCGTAGTTGTGCAGCCCGACGAAGTGCCACGTCGGGCTCAGCAGGTTCCGGTCCGTCAGCGAGACGTACGCCGTGTAGCCGAGCGGGAAGAGCCCGAACGCGATGAAGATGAGGAAGAACGGCGCGACGTACGCGTACGGCGAGACCTTGAGGTCGAAACGCCGCAGCCGGCGGCGCGCCGCTCCGGCCGTGCGAACCCCAGGCGGCGGTACGACCGCCGCTCCGTCGCTCATCTTCGCCATCCACGCACCTCGCGGTCGTCGTCAGCGGCGAGCCGAGGGCGGCGGCGGG
>C688J18823_10001866_pt1 | contig 13123 bp, 15 predicted proteins | sample HopSoiMetagenom1_FD_18823 | JGI IMG/M metagenome (IMG submission 18823)
CACGCACAACCGCAGACGCCACCATGTGACGAACAGCAGCCCGAGCGGGCATTGGCCGCCACTGAACAGATCAGGAACGTAATCAGGGCAAGATAGAGTCTACGCACAGGGTCCTCCTTCGGTGGCGATCTCCAGATACCGCCGCTCGCAATCAAGCAGCTACCGCCACATGTCGTGGATATCCCGACTCTATTCTTTAAAGATCCTGAAAGTCCAATGTGAACATGGTAAGTAGCGTATAGCTGGAAGCTTGAGGAGCATCGAAAGAAAGTTGATCTCTTTGAACATGTCAGGCAGACAAAGCGCGCCAACAAATCCGGCCCAACGGGCCGGGAGACCCTAGCCCAGGGCTGAGGCCGGAGGCCGATGCCCTGGGAAAAGAGGCACCCCGTCGTTGCGGCCTGAAAGGCCGCGAGAACCCGGCTCGATACCGGGCGGGATTGAACAGCTCTCGCGGCCTTCTCAGTAACAAGCTGTTCTTGTTACTGGTAGCCAAAACCGCGTCGCCGCGTCCCGCGCTTTCAGGCCGCAACGCTTTTGTCATCCCTCCACCCAGGGCATCGGCCTCCGGCCTCAGCCCTGGGCTAGGGTCTCCCGGCCCTTTGGGCCGGTCTTGTTAGAGACTCTTTGCCGCGAAGCGCCTGGCACCTCCCACAGACGGCTGGTGAGCTACTCAGTTATCATCGCAACTCGAGCACTCGCCTGGTTCAGCTCTGCAGTTAAGCAGTTTGCCGGAGCGAAGCGGAGGCAAGCTGCGTGTCTGAGGAGCGAGGAATGCGTAGCAACGGGCATCAGCCTGTTGCGGGCCCATACACCGACGGACCGCCGAAGAAGACCTTGGCGCCTTTTGATGTCACCTTGACTGTGGGCGCCCCCCTCTAGCACGGATTCTTGATACCCCCATGCGATGAGCAGGCGCCTTGGATCCCGCATGAATCGCTGAAGGTACCATCGTTACATTCGCAGCGATATGGCGGAGTGGGGCAGTTGTTTGCTGTTGGCGACTTTCCGCCGCCGGAACAGCTGTACGCGGCGACAACGAGTAGCGCAAGGGAGAGAATTCTTGCTTTCATGTGATTCTCCTTGATTGACATTGGTGCTCATCCGCTCTGGACTTGGATTGACGCGCTTCAGGATCGTGAGCAGCTTGGTGAGGATGGAAAGGCTCAAATCAGCAATGGAATTCCGATGAGAACGGGTTGCGAGGTAGCAGTCTCGGTTGGCATGGTTGTCTCTCTTCGCGCCGCCAATGCCGTTGGGACTCACCGACGGCCTCAGCCGTCCGGGTTAGGTGGCTCTGTGGCGNCCTTTGAGGAATCGATCCTCTCCCGTAGCTCGCGAATTTCGGCGCGAAGGCTCTGAAGTGCTTCTAGTTCGGCCGAAGTATGTCCTGGGGCCTCAAGGAACCACGCGGCAACAAAGCCTGAGAACGTACCGAAGAGGCCAACGCCCGCGGTCATCAGCAACGCTGCGATCAGCCTACCTTCGGCTGAGAGAGGGTACTTGTCACCATAACCAACAGTCGTGATGGTCACGACGGCCCACCAGACAGCGTCCTCCGGAGTGCGAATGTTAGCTTCCGGACTGGACTCGAATTGCAGNACGGCGGAGGCAGAGAAGACGACAAGGAGAAGTGANACCAAGAGCGCCGCGAGGAATGCGCTGTGTGCGCGCCGATAGAGTATGAATTCACTTACAATCTTGGTCGCCTTAATTCCGCGNAGGACTCGAAGGATCCGGAGAATTCTGGCTCCTCGGCCCNAGCGCAATGCGTTGACTGCCGGTATGCTTGAGAGCAGGTCCAGCCAACCCCAAGTGGCAAGGTAGCGGCCTCGGTTGTGAGCTCTCACCAGCGAGAAAAGGAAGTCGACGAGAAACATCGCGCAGACCAAAGTGTCGGCGTAACCCAAGATAGTGTGGGTGTCTGGAGACAGCTTGACAAATGTAGATACCGCAAGAGCTACGACGGCATAGATGCTGAGGATCAGCATAAAGATGAGATAAGGAATGTGGTGTTCCCGCTCTTTCATGGTGCTGGAACCTCACTGATGGTTCGAGAGCCGCCAACGGACTGCCGCTTCACCGTGCGGGCGGCGAAGCCGGCCGTCCGGTGCAAGCGTCTTGTTAGCTACCATTGATTTGCTTGACTACCTGCCGAAATTGCTCTTTGACGGGTCGCGAGAACCACGCGGGCTGATAGAGAACGACAGGCGGACTGCCCGCCGGAGTAATCGTAAAGCGAAAGACAAAGACAGAATCCCTTTCGCTAAACAGCCACTCGACAAAGATGGGATTTGCTTGAACACCCGCAAGGTTGCTAAACCAAGCCTTCTCTTTGAGAGAAGGGGAATGATCGTCTACCATAGTAGTCGCAACTGCGTCTGGATATACCTCCTCCACTAGTACACGATCCAGCGTCTTGGCCGTTTTCGCAGTCAAGGCAAAATGCCAAGTCAGAGCCGCTTGCTTAGGGTTCAAGATTGAAGGTTGGACAGAAAATCCCGCGACGTCGATCTTAAAGTCCTGATTTTCGGCAGGAATAGGTCCATCCTGCGTCACAGGCAGCGATACCGTCTTACCCCCAGCGATTGGGAACTCCTTGTCAACAACTTGATATCCCATATACATCCGCTCCCTCATCGCGGATAAAAATAGGATGCTGATGATGATGGTGAGCAGAGTCTTAGTTTTCATATTTCCTTTCATGACAGCCAACGGCTTGGAAGCTCACCGTGCGGCAAGCGCGCAAAGCGCGGTTGCCGTCCGGTGCAGCGCCCGTGTTATGCGACTAATAACTGCCACATACAGTTCAACCACGTTTGGGCCGTCTGCACTCCATCTCGGCCTATACGAGCAGGTCAACATCTTCACAAATCGTCTCGTTGTGATCATTCGATGATAATTACTCGGCCATTGAGGGCCCTAATTGTCCGCCCAGAGCGGGTCCATTCTTGAACGGTCAGGCCTTGCGCTGCCTTATAGGTCGACTTGTCTGGCGGTCCGAGAAGAGAGGCCAGAGTACCGTCGATCTGATCTCCAACTTTGATAGTGCGGCCGCCAATCTGTGCCACAGGATCTGATGCTGTCGCACTGGAAGAGGAAGGCGATTGGGGCGGGGTAGGTTGTGCAGTCGGCGCGGGAGAGGCGCTTGGCTGGGAGGAAGGCTGGGGTGAGGTCGTATTGACCTTGGGTTGACGCACCCACTTAGTAAGGTCACATTCTGGTGCCTTGCTGTTTCCTTTTAGTTCGGCCAGGGAACAGTCTAGGGCGTTGCTCATGTAGTCAGACTGTCGTATCGGGTCCTTCGGGAGAGCGCAGCCGCTGGCCTTCATCAGTTCAAGGTTGATCTGGATGCGAGCGAGATTATTATTGATGCGTAGCTCGTCAAGCGTTGCTCTTGGCGCGCTGTTGTCGCCTATCCCGCGAGTGTCAGCCATCGCGATGAGTTTCAGAGAGTGTTCGATGGTATCCGAAAAGCTCTTGCAGTCCGCGGCGCACATTGGAAGCGCACATAGAGCGGTAGCGAGAAATAGGGTACCGCATCGGAGGTAGTTGGTCAATTGTCTCTCTCCTTTGAGGGTTTATCTCCAGGGAAAGGCCACACCCGATCCCGGCGTTGCATAAGGCAACTATTCGATAATTGCATGAGCCGCTGGATTTTAGCCACTATGGTTTCTGCCGGGGAACCTCCTGTACAACAGAAGCAAGCGTATGAGCCTGTCCGTTCTTAAGTCCGGCAGAGAAAAAGAGCGCTGCTGCTGCTATAAAGGTTGACAGGGCTGCCGCAATGACGATGGATCTCATGTGCGGAAGATTTTTGCTATCACTTATCGCGCCAATGGCAAGAACGATCAGAGAGAGTGCAGCACCACCAAGAACATCACGCTCCTGCTTAAGCTGCGAGTACTCCTGTGCAAGGACCGACTCCTTAACAGCAACTAAGCTGACGCGCGCCACGTCGGCTGCCTCATCTCGGAGTGAGGGACCAAAGGCTCCCCGAACGGCGAAACAAGATGCTGTAATCAGCATCAGGCCTATGACGTAGGCTATCGCCAGCACAGGTATTGCAGCAACAACTCCCCATGTCGCTGTTTTGGAATACTCCTCAATAGTTGGAAATAACTCAGGCGCACGACCATCTAGGAAGAGAAAGACTCCCAAGATACATAGTGCCCCAACACCTGTCGCCCCTGCAAAAGACCCAAGTGAGTCTGCAGCTCCTGTCATATAGCTACTCCGAGCAAGTCGACGTTACACTGTCCTCCTCCGCACAACGGTTGGGGGCTAAGCGAGCGACCCATGCAGGCTACGCCTGCTCCTCGAAACGATGCCAACCCAGGACCGCCGTCGCTCGAAACTGCGCCAGCCGTCCGCTTGAGCGACTTGGGTTGGACGGCCTGTCTTTGTTTCCTCAATTGTACCACGCTCCGAGCCTCGCGGCTCAAAGGGCAACACCGGCTTGGACCGCCGTGCTGGAAGGCATAGACGCTTCTCGAAGTGTGCAACAGCTCTGCCCCGCAGCGGCCTCGCTCGAAGCCAAAGACGCTCCCGGCAACGCTCGAAGAAAAGCCCCGCCCCCGTACAGGCGGATTCCATGCGGCGCCCAACCTATAGACGCGAGATACAGAACCGGCTCAGGCCAGCTCTCGGAGAGAGATCGCCGGCAGAGCACCCAGCTCCGCGTGTGAGATTCACCGACGGGACGCGGGAGACACCGCTCTGAAGGAAGGCTGAGCCGCCGCAGGAGGTGCTCGAAGAGATGACCACAGGCTATCGACGAATCTCGAAGAGAGAATCCTTGAGGCGAAGAGGCGCGGACGCTTCAGCAACCCTAGACCTCGACTACAAGGTCTTCAGGCCACTACCCTCTCCTCAAGACAAGCAAAAGAGCTCAGGCCGTACAACGTTTGGGAGCTCAGCGAGCGCCCGCCCACCCGCAGGCCCCTAAAAGCTCCTCGAAACGATTCCGACTGTAGACCATTATAGCCTGAAACTGCGTCAGGCGTCCGCTGGAGCGAGGGGGTTGTGCAGCCTGACCTTTTTTGCTCGGGACGGCGACAGCTCGCAGGCCTCCTTCCCTGGAACCGGGAAGCTCGACGGCCACATGACGCTCAAGAAGGCCCGGAGTTGCCCGGAGTCGCCTCTGGCGCAGTTTACAGGCGTGTCTGTCAGCTGACTGACGAAACGGATAGAACCTACTGGGGGAACTACCTACTTGGGGAGCTGGGGAGCGCTACTTGGGGAGCGCCCGCCGCCCGCCCCTACTCGGCACCTTCATCAACGTCCAGACCCCGAGGCGCGCTTTCAGGCACGGCAGGCACCTTTTAGTATGGTGGAATGTTCCACCGAATCCGAAGGAGACGTATCTTGAATCTGCTGAAAACGTTCCTGCGCAGCCGCCTGAATCTGCTCTTCGCTCTCCTCGCCGTCCTCACGGCCGCCTTCGCGAGTCCTCCGCCCTCCGCCATGGCAGTAGGCTGCACTGGCACGGGCACGGGCACTTCCGGGACGGTTACCTATTACAGCAATGCTATGTACACCACAGTGGTCGGAAGCTGTCAGAAAGCGTGCTGTTGGACTCGTTGGGTCTGTTCTGGAGATACGTCGACAGCCTATAGGATCGAATATATTGAGACCTGCGAGACGCAGTTCTAATGCGAAGTTACCCCGGTGCATTCTTTTAGGACACACTGTCAAGTAATCGGAACCTTATTGGGGGTCAAAGGCTTCGGCCGATCCTCGAAGCGAGAGACCGTTCAACGAAGAGCGGCAGTTTGGCGAAGCCAAGCTGCCTGTTCTTCAATGGAGCGAGAATCCGTAGCGACGGGCGAAGCCGGTCGCGGGCCCTTACGAGATCTTTTGGCGGAGGGACGAAGCGACAAGACGGTTTAGTAGCCCGGACCTCAGAAACCCTACCGCACAACGGCTTGGAAGCTCACCGTGCGGCAAGCGCGCAAAGCGCGGTTGCCGTCCGGTGCAGCGCGAGGGTTGGACGCTTACATTGCGAACGTTGCCTTTCATGATTGGATACAAGGCATTCATAGCGTCTATTTGGGATTAGGATCCGCACAGCGGATATCGACCGCAATCTGATCGTCCGGAACCTCCTCACCTCTGGTCGCTGTGCGTAAGAACTCCTGAATAAGTGCCAAATCGCGCACAGTGATTGAACTCCACCAAACGTGAACAAAATAGCCCAGTGAGTCCGATGGTTTTAGCCCAACCTCACCGCAGGCAACGCCCGTAACCTCGTCGCGCAGGAGTCCCGATTTCCCGACCTGTCCCCCCTGGACGGTGCTCGTCTTCGCTCCCTGGCAGTCGCCGAAGGAATAGCCTCCTGCGGTACCAATATACATCTTGGCTAGAACGTGTTTCTCGCTCTCTAACTGATAGACACTGAAGTCAGGTCCTCGGCTCTCGCGCAGACACATCCCAGCAGGAACTTTCATGGAGACACCATTGAAAAACTTAGCGCTGCGCGCCTTCGATGCTGAATATTTCCAGTTGACCTGATGCGAAGAACAGGCGACAAGGGCAACGGTAAAGACAAGGAGCAGGTATCTCATGATTCGGCGACGGCTTCAGGTACTTAAAAGCTACACTCTTGGCTTGCCTTACGGCCGTTTGTTCAGGCGTTCAACGTGATTGGGCCTAAGCGGCAGCGTAGCTGTCCGCTTGAGGCCCCTAGTTGGGCGTCGGTTCAGACACCTTAGCACTGAGGTTGACAGTGGAGTCTAGTGTCCACTGGGACATTGAATTCAGCAAAGCCTTGAACTGGATGGACCGATTCTTGTCGGGCCCGCCGCCCTCAGCAGGCGATTTTAGAATGCAACGGTCTCCCGGGGAAAAGCCCTCCCAGTCAATTTCAGCTTCGGGATCAAGACGACCTATCGCTACATATGCTGCATCATGTCGTTCTAGTGACGTACTAAATTCCAGCCACTTCCTTCTGTATTCCCCATATCCGTTTTGAATCGTGCGTTCCTTGCCGAGAAGTTCGTATGATGCGCCAAAAGCTTCCACATTGACCCAAAGGACTGGGTAGCGTTCCTGGAAGAGTTCAGCCGGCAATCGGTCAATGCGTGCCAAGCGAATTCTCTCATCGGGATCAGCTGTCCATATGGAATCAGGGAGATAGGCACGATTTCTGGTTAGCCGTAGTCCTTCGCACAGGGGCAGATCCTCAAAGCCCTCCTTGCCAGTGAATTCTGAAGGCTGGTCAGTATCGATCAAGGCACGATAGGAAATATAAACTACCGGAATGGACCAATTTTTGTGCGAAGGGTTGTGAATATCGACGAAAGTCTCAAGAAAGAGGTGCTCCCTGCACTCATATATTCTTGTCTGCATTGTGAGATTGAGGGCTAAGTTCATCCGTGCCGTACTTTCCTCGAGCTCGAGGCGTTTCTTCTCACGATCTTGGCGCGCTGTCCGCCAAGTAAACCAGATGCCGATTGCGCTGAAGATAATTCCCGCTACGGTCTGCGTGACTTTCGTAAAGGTTTCAAGGGTCATGGCAAACCACCTCCGCCCGCCAATCGTGGCAGAAGCCAACGCGCAAACCTCTCTTCCTACTATCCCTGATGGATTGCGTGAATAGGCCAACATTTAAATCCATCAACGCCGAGAACCTCGCTCTTCGTCTACAATAACGGTGACTTTGCCGGAGGAGTCTTTTTTGATCTCAACAACATCGCCTTTTGGTATGAGCCTGGTGCCACCAGCCTCGCCACCAGCAGCGCCGAGGAGCCCGCCGATCACAGTCCCAATTCCAGGGGCTATGAGCGATCCAATAATAGCACCCCCAATAGCTCCAGACCCTTGGGTCGATTTCGTTTCGACCGCAATGAAGTCTCCTTCGACTTTAACGTTGTCAGCCGTAATCTCTCGCTTGCTCATGGTTTCTCCCTTGTTTCTCAACTTGCAGGTCAGTTGGAACACTGGCCACTTCTGCGCACAACGCGACAGAAGCTCACCGGCGACGACCGTGCGATAGCACGGTTGGCGTCCGGTGTAGCGCTTGGGTTGGCCGCCATACCCTTTCATCCGAAGCCATCATCTCTCGTTTCAGGAGCAGAGCTTTCAAGGTACAAGTGACACACAGACTGCGTAGATGGTGAGAAGATAGCTTAGAGTGGCCGGCGGGATGTTCTCAAGATTGGAAGTTAGTACTCCCCATGACGACGTCACGCCATCGGATAGCGGCAGATCACCGGTCGGAAGGGCAAGAATGTTCCATATATGACCACCTCCTATGGCGACCTCACCTGGCAGACAGTCCACTCTTCTGATCTGAGAGCCTTCTCCATTCTGTACAAATATCTGAGAACTTCTGATGACTGCATTCATCCTCGGCAGTGGTCCGGCAGGACCTTGAGGACCACGAAATCCCCGTGGTCCCGGTGGCCCTTGTAGACCAAGAGAGGCGGGATCGATTCGGATCTCGCGATTCTTGCATGCGGTATCTCTCACTTTCAGAGTGTCATCGCTTGTTTTGCACAATACAGCCGCAGTGGAAATACTGGCACCGGCTAAGCTAAGCATTGCAAACAACCCTAGCACCGAACGCAATGAACTCATGGGGTTTCCCCTTCCTGTGATTCAACGGCCCATACTTCCCTTGAGTAATAGGCTCACGTAAGGTCTAGTACGCCACTCACCCCCTTCCTGATCACAGCCTAATTAGACGGCCAACGCTGATGGGCCTAACCGTGCGGCGCCGTGCCAGCGGTGCCGTCCGGTTGAGGCCCGGGGTTGGGCGACGAATTCCCTGACTTGTAGTTGTCTCCAAGAACTTTAACAGCCTTGCAGAAGCCAGAAGCTAAAGCTCCTGCCCCTAGCCCGATGGATAATGCAGCTGCAAACAGCAGAAAGCCTCCGAGTTTTAGGCGCCTGTTACGCGACTTCCTCTCGTCCTTGGCTCTGGAGCTGTCCTCGGGCGCACCACGGAGAGAAAGGCGCAGGTACTCAAGATGATAGGAGAGGCCGTCAGCCGAGAAGTAGCGGTGAGCGAGTGAAAAGGCAGCGCAGGCGCCAAAACAGAAAAGAGCTACATATAGGTAGCTATCAATTTCTTTAAGGTGAGCCAGTATGATTGAGGCCTTTTTATCCGTTGGCGGATCAAGGCTAACTAGGAGATAACCTATACCCGCTAGACCCAAAAGTGCGAGACGTAAGAGTTCCGATGAGAAATTTTGGTAACGCTCGGAAACATCCAAGTCATGTTGAAAGGTCCTCTCGGGCACCTGAGTTAAGCCTAGTGAATTGCTGCTCACACTAGGTTGCTGCTCGCTCCATTCGAGTTCGGCACGACCTCCGCTCTCCCTGCCGCCGGTAACGCGAACTCTCGAGGTCCCGCACGATGGACAACTTCGCTCGCCTTGATGGATAAGCCCACTTACAATATAGACCCATCTGCAGCTGGGGCAGACAACCGCAACATTGTTGCCCTCCCAATCTTCTTCAGGCCGTGCAGGATCTACCGTTCTCACAGGCATTCGCTAACTCCAACCCCTAGCGCCCAACGTTTGGGAGCTAAGCGAGCGGCCCATGCAGGCCACCGCCGCTCCTCGAAGCGAGAATGACCAAAGGCCGCTGTCGCTTGAAACTGCGCCAGCCGTCCGCTTGAGCGACTTGGGTTGGACGGCCTGTCTTTGTTGCTCAATTGTACCACGCTCCGGGCCGCGGCGCTCGGGGAGGGCAACACCGGTTTGGACCGCCGTGCTGGAAGGCATAGAAGCTTGTCGAAGTGTGCAACGGTTTTGCCCCCCGACCGCCTCGCTCGAAGCCCAAGACGCTCCCGGCAACGTGCGAAGAAAGGCCGTTTCCTGGGCAGGTGGGCTCTGCGCGGCGTCCAACTTGCGGACGCGAAATGCAGGACCGGCAACCGCCAGCTCTCGGAGACAAGATCGCTGGCAGGGCAGACGGCTCCGCGTGTGGGACGCAACGGTTGGACGCGGGAGACAACACCCTGAAGGACAAACGCCGAGCTGCCACAGAAGGTGCTCGAAGAGATGCTCGCAGACTGCCGGCGAATCTCGAAGGGAGAAACCATGAGCGAAGAGGCTCGGACGCTTCAGCAATTCCAGACCTCGACTACCAGGCTTTTCAGGGCACCACCCTCTCCTCAAGGAAAACAAAAGAGTTCAGGCCGTACAACGTGACAGGCCTAACCGGCGGGACCGCGCGATAGCGCGGTGTCCGTCCGGTTGAGGCCCAGGTTGGGCGCTCTTTTCTTGCCTACATCTCCTGCCTCTGCGCTGTTAAGAACTACTAAATTCTGGCGACCTTAACGAAAGTGAACGAGCGTCATCCGAAGTCGTTTGGAGGTCTCGATGTCAATTGCTGTCCGCTTCCTATTCTCTAATCTGATCTGGTGGAAGTTCGTTGAAATTTTGTTACTGGCTCTTCGAGACCAACTTACCCCTATGGCAATTGTAGTTCGAGTTATTGTATACCTGCCCATTACAACAACATACCGGAGCCCCTTGAGGTTGTGGGTGACCTGAGAGAAAATTCTTTAACAACTCATTGAGCTGAGCCTGCGTCAGGTTCTCACCCGCATGAGTGGTGTCAAGTATCTGGCATTTTTTCGTCGTCTGGAACCATCCTTGCTCACCTTCAAGCTGTACGTCGACGAAACCCTTCTCGCACTTCGCCTGCGGCTTGGCAATGACTGGATATTCGAGGGTCACGGCCCTAACTGATTCCACGGCGCGTTCCGCTAAACACACTGAACAGATGGCGAGTACGATTGCTCCACTTACAAACGCTTTTTGAATCATAGTTTTCTCCTCGTAGCGCTTGGCGTAATGTAGAAGGTTACGGTAAATGACCTCTCCGGTAACTGCTCTTGCCTATAGACCACGAAACGCTCCTCTGTTGACGGCCAACGCTATGGGCCTAACCGGCGGGGCCGTGCGACAGCGCGGTATCCGTCCGGTTGAGGCCGGTGTTATGTGCCTGTGCTCCCGACGTTTGATTCCCTGCTGCTTTGCTTTGAAGAAACGCTACTACCGACTGCCGCATGGCTACTAAGTAAGAGTAGAGATAGCGATCGAGGGAAAGAGCAAAGAGCGCGCAAAACGACACTAATGCGACCAAGGTCCAAATGATGCCACTCGCTAAGGTGCACCAACCGATTACGGTGATGAATAGAACATACAAAAATAATATTCCCGACAAGAGAGTGAGATTCGAGGACATTATGTAGGTTGAATAGTGACTTTCGCCCCAGGCAATTGATTCTCCCTGCTTGCTGCCATAAAGTATGCCGACCGCTAGGCCATGGATGTTCCTGTTATAGGGAAAGCTTCTATAAGTCCGATCAGCCGATAATGCCCGCCTGAACTCGGCACGCCAAAACCTGTGATCTTTAAATACACCAGCTTGCCCAAATCGGAAACACCACTTCTTGCTCCTTGATACTCGTTTAACAAGGCGTCGAATCGTTGCATCCGTGAGAGATTCACATATAGTTCCACACACCGCCGCCAAAGATATGACAAGCAGTCCACCTATAACTGCCAGGGCGTTGCTTCCAGCCAGCTTGAGCAATTCCGTTAGTTGTTTGGATGGCGTAAGCGGCCCAAAGTGACGCCACGCGATTACTGCAATCCCCAGAACGCAGATGCCTCCAATAAGGAAAAGGCTCACCACTTTATTTAGGGTTGTTGGTTGCATACTTAGCTCTGATCACGTGGCACATAACGCTTTGCCGATGAGCGGCGGCGCCGTTTGCCGTCCGCTCGATCGGCCTGGGTTGGGCGAATTTCTTCCAGCTCCTCTACACTGCTGAGCTTGGTCATCCTTTTGGTGCGACACCATCGACGTCAAAGGTACTATTGGGGATCGTCGCTACCGTACTCAGCCTCCAGTTCAGCCCCGCTCACGGAGGCCTTAATGGTTACCTTCATATGGCGGTGCGGCTTCTCCACGGTTGCGATAACTAGACGCTCTTCAGTACCGCTACCGGAGAGGTCGTTATTCCAAGTCTGGAAGCCTGCCTTCCTTAACTCGCGCTCGAAGTACCCGGCGACTTGGTCCACCGTGTCGTTTGTCTTTTGGGCGAAAGCGCCCATCTTCTTCCCGCCGACACGAATGCTATTGGCGTTCTTTACTTCGACTCCCGGATAGCTTATTACCCAGGCGGGAATGTTCGTAGACCCGCTCGCTTCTCGCACGCCATCGGTCCCTCTGTCGCCGCATCCTATAGGGCCTATGCCTATTAAGAGAATAGCGAGAAGAACCGTGGCGCCGAGAGCTATCCAGGATTGAGGCGACCGACCTTGTCGCTTGGTCTGCTGAACGAGAAATTGATTGGTAACTTTTACGGTCTCTTTCATTCGCTCTCCTTGCGAGTACGCCCAACGTTGTGGCCCCTCAGCGGCGGATGGCGAAGCCAGCCGTCCGCTGCAGGGGCTTGGTTCGGCCTTTCTCCCAGCGCCTTGCATTAGTGAGCCCTCTCTGGCTGCTTACCTTGCGCTGAGCGACAGGTCGATTAGCGACCAATTTCCTTGATCGGCAGCATCCCCACCGATGTACCGGATCTCACAGATATAGTCATTACGCACGGTTGCTCCGAATCCATTCTGAGCGTCAACATAAGATTTGACCATATACGTCTCGTTGCCTCTTGGCACCACCGCATGATCAAGCCACGGGAAGTCGGCAGTTGAAGGCGAGTGGAGACGGTCCTTCACATAGTTTTGGCATTGCACAACTGCCATTGCGCTGTGGTTGGAAGGTGCGGAACCCGTCGCGCCCTCAGAGTCACTGACACTAGCACTAGCACTCTTCGGGTGATTGAAACGGTAGACCGAGTAAGCTGGCCAAAGAATTGCAAGCGCAATAAGAGGGCCGAATACCCACCACTTGCTTGGGTCGCTCTGCGGTCCTGTCGTGCGGGCTAACAGGCCTTCCGCTGAAGAACTCTTGGCATTGGTATTTGCCGGGAAGCCACGAAGGCGCTGAACGACTGATGATGCTGTGCTTGAGTCGAGGTGCTCCAAGGCACGAAGCGCCAACGTCCGCTGATTACAGTCAGGCAGCTCGTTTAGGGCCATGCTGGAAAGAGCTGCCACTGGATCGCCGCCAATCTTGTGGAGGGAGTCTGCAGCTCGCT
>C688J18823_10001867_pt1 | contig 13119 bp, 18 predicted proteins | sample HopSoiMetagenom1_FD_18823 | JGI IMG/M metagenome (IMG submission 18823)
GACCTCTTCGAGCGCCTTTGCCGCCTCGCCAACGACGTCGGGCTGCTCGCCGAAGAATACGATGCGCGCTCCGGCCGCCAGCTCGGCAACTTCCCGCAGGCCTTCTCCCACGTCGCACTCGTCAACACCGCGATGAACCTCTCCGCCGGGGTGAAGCCGGTCGAGCAGCGCGCCGACAAGAAAGCCGCCTGAATTTCGTACGAAGTACATAATTATTCTGTCGGCACCTCGGTCGATAGTGACGAGGCATTGATGCCGCCGAGCGACACCGACCGCTAGCGGCGCTAGATCGGGGACGGAGCCCGGATGAGTTCGGGCTCCGTCCCCGAATTCAGGATGGCGTCGTCCGCTTCGATCGGCAGCGGCGCGGTGTTGCGCGATACGACCCAGTCGGGACGCGACTGTGCGGTGAACTTCGGCGCGTTGGCGCAGGCGTTGAACGAGATGTAGAGGTGCCAGCGGTCTTCCGCGCTCAGGTTGTGGCCCGAAGCGTGCAGCAGATTGCAGTGGAAGACGACGCAGGTGCCGGCGGGTCCGACGATCGGCACTGGCGGCGGCGAGGAGCGCAGCACCTCGATCATGTCGCGCTTGGCGACCGCCCAGAACTTGTACGAAGTATTCTCGTCGTAATACGGCTCGATCCGCCCGCGCTTATGGCTGCCGGGCACGACGTAGAGCGCGCCGTTCATCTCGGTCGAGTCATTCATCATCACCGCGAACGTACCCATGTCCGGCCGTGCGCAGCCGTCGCGCTGCCACGAGCCGTAATCCTGATGCCACATCCACACCGTGCCTTCGATCGCGGGCTTGGTGTTGATCTTCGTGTGATAGATGTAGACCTCCTCGGTGCCGAGCGCCTGCCGCGTCGGCCCGAGCACGCGCGGCGTACGCACGAGCGCGCGGAACGCCGCCGAGCGTGTCGCGCCGTCCGCCTCGTGGACGCGGAAGATCGAGCGCACGCCACCGGTGCGCTCGCGGATCACCGTTTCCGCCTCGATCGCCGATAAGCGCGCCGTCTCTGCGCGCAGCACGCCGATCTCCGCCGCGCTGAAAAGCGACGGGAAGATCAGATAGCCGTCGCGACGATATTGCGCGAGCTGCGACTCGGTCATGCGCATGCGGCGATGCTAGCATCGCGCCGAGGAGGAGCTCACCATGCCACGCCTGATCGCGACGCTCGCGGCGCTCGCGCTTTCGCTGCCCGCTGCGGCGCAGTACCCGGATAAGCCGGTGACGCTGCTCGCCGGTTATCCGCCCGGCGGCCTGGTCGACGTCGTTACGCGCCTCATGGCCGAGGGAATGAAGGCGCGTTTCCCCCATGGCATCACGGTAGTGAATCGGCCCGGCGCGGCCGGCGCGGTTGCCGTGGCGGAAGTGGCGCGCGCAGCGCCCGATGGCTACACGATCGTGCTGACGCCCCAGTCGGCGCTGGTGATCGCCGCGCAGATGCAGGACCTCGCCTACAAGACGCCCGACGACTACGATCCGTTCATCAATCTGGTCGCCTATTACCCGATGATCGCCGTGCGCACTGAGTCGGAATACAAGACGATCAACGACCTGGTCGCCGACGCCAAAGCAAATCCCGGCAAGCTGCGCGTCGGCTCGCCGGGGGAGGGCACGTCGAGCCATCTCAATCTCGAGGAGCTGATGCGCGTCACCGGCACGAAGATGATCCACGTGCCGTTCCAGGGCTGGGGCCAGTCGAGCCCGGCGCTGCTCGGCGGACACATCGAAGCGCTGGTGGCGCAGCCCGGCGAGCTGAAAGGCGCGGTCGACGGCAAGCGCATGCGCGTGCTGGTCAACTTCCGGCCGCAGCGCATGGCGAGCTTCGCGGACGTGCCGACGGCGAAGGAGCTCGGCTGGGATGTCGCAACGGCGTGTGGTATCTGCTGGTCGCGCCGAAGGGCACGCCGGCGCCGGTGATCCGCTACCTGCACGACGCGGCCAAGAGCGCCATTGAGGACCCGAAGTTCAGTGCCGACATGGCCAACCGCGGCATCGACGTTGACTACCGCCCGGGCGCGACGCTGCGCGCCGATCTGTGGCGGGAGTACAAGCTTCACACGCAGATCCTCGGCCGCCTGGGCATGCTGAGGAAGTAGCAATCACTGGAGCTTTGTCACGCAAGTCTCTGAAATACCGCGCAGACAAGGCAGTCAATCGGCCGCGCCAGGGGTCTTGAAATCATTCGGCCGGCGCTTACATTAGCTTCGGGCGGGCCGAGCAGCCCGCGACTATTCGATCAACTTGGAAGGAGGTCAACTTATGAACGAACTCGTCCGTTGGGATCCGTTCAAGGCGGTTGCCCCGTTCGAGGACAGCTTTTTTGCCATCCCGAGTCTGTTCCGTCCGTTTGGCCGCGCGCTCAGCACCGGTCCGCGACTGGATGTGAGCGAGAACGACACGTCCTACAGGCTCGCCATCGAGCTTGCCGGGGTGAAGAAGGAAGCCATCCAGGTCAGCGTCCAGGAGAACACCGTGACGATCAACGCCGAGCTCGCCGATGAGGCGCAGAACGGCGAGGACGTCCAGTGGCTCCTTCGTGAGCGCGCCGTGGGCAAGTTCTCGCGCAGCATCAGCCTGCCCGAGGCGGTGGATGACGAGGCGTCCGAGGCCCGGTTCACCGATGGCGTTCTCTACCTGACGCTGAAGAAGAAGAGCGTGAGCCAGACCAAGCGTCTGACGATCCACTGATCTGGTTCGGGGGCGGGCCCATGGGTTCGGGCTCCGTCCCCGATTTAGCGTGGCGCGAAGCCGGCGATAAGCCGGTGGACCTCGTCGGGCGCTTCCATGTGCGGCACGTGGCCGATGCCGGGAAGGGTGCGGTACTCGCCGCGCGCAAAGGCACCGGCGATCTTCCGGCATCCCGCTTCCGGCGTGATCGTGTCTTCCGAGCCGCACGCGACCAGCACCTTCTTGCCGTAGCGTCGGGCGTCGCCGGCGAGATGGCCGTGCGCCAGGCAATGGAGCGCTTGCTTGTAGCCAGGGGGCCGCAGGTGACGATGCGTCCAGCGCGTGATCTCGAGCGCGACCGCGGGCGAGCCCTTGGCGACGAGCGACGGCGCCCGCTGCTCGGCCATGCCGGTTGGCCCGAGCTCGTCGATCTGCCTTAGCCGCTCAGCGAGCTTCGCTTCGCGCTCGGCCTCCGGCCAGTCGCCGTAGCCGCCGGCGGGACCGAGCAGCACCATGCTCCTGACCCGCTCCGGATGCGCCGCGCCATAGGCGGCGGCCATCAGGCACCCGAGCGAATTCGCCACCAGCACCACATCCTTGAGCAACAGACGGTCGAGGAACTCGTGCAGCGCCTGCGCATAGTCCTCCGGCCGCGGCTCGGCGATCGGCAAAAAATCCGATTCGCCGTAGCCTGGCGCGTCCCAGGCGATCAGTCGATAACCCTTCAGCGTCTCGAGCTGCAGGATCCAGCCGGCGGAGGCGGCGCCGATGCCGTGCAGGCAGACGAGCGCTGGACCGGCGCCGGTTTCGCGGTAGGAGATGCCTTTCGACTTCCACAGCCGGAAACGGCTGATGCGCTCATCGATCATGGTCCGCTATTCTCCCTGCAATGGAGAGAAGCGCCGAGATCGTCGGCGGCGGCTTCGCCGGGCTCGCCGCCGCGTGCGCGCTCGCTCGGCGCGGCTGGCGCGTGCGGCTGCACGAGCGCGCGGACCGGCTGCGCACCGCCGGCGCCGGCATCAACGTGTACGAGAACGGCCTGCGCGTGCTGGAAGCGCTCGGCGCGAGTGACGAGACCCTCCGCGGCGGCGCGCGGCATCTCGCGCGCGAGACGCGCGACCAGCACGACCGGCTGCTCTCGACGCACCCGTGGAACGTGCGCGTCTACGGGGTGTTGCGCCAGCGCATGATCGACGCGCTCGCCGCCGCCGCGCGACGCGCGGGCGCCGAGATCATTACCGGCTCGGAGGGCGCGGGCGCCACGCCGGAAGGCGAGCTGACGCTCGCCAATGGCGAGCGCCTGCGCGCCGAGCTCATCGTCGCCGCCGACGGCGTGAATTCGCGCATCCGCGATGCGCTCGGGCTGGTGGCGAAGCGGCGCGCGCTACCCGATGGCTGCATCCGCATCCTCATTCCCAAAGTGGATGCGGCGGAGGCGAGCGATGGCCGCACCATCGAGTACTGGTCGGGCAACCGGCGCTTCCTCTACAACCCGTGCAGCGAGACGCATCTGTATCTCGCGCTCACCATGCTGCATGCGGACGCCGCGGCGCGGGCCGTGCCGGTGGACAAGGCGCTCTGGAGCCGATCATTTCCGCAGCTCGCTCCCTTGATCGCACGCATCGGCGACATCGCGCGCTACGACCGCTTCGAATACATCCGCCTGAAGCGCTGGTCCGCGGGGAGGGTCGCGGTAATCGGCGACGCCGCGCACGCCATCCCGCCGAATATCGGACAGGGCGCGGGCTGCGCGATGATGAACGCGCTCGCGCTCGGCGTGTATCTGGACCGCAGCGCTGATATTCCGGCCGCGCTTGCCGCCTGGGAGGCGGCCGAGCGGCCGCTGACCGACCATACGCAGCGCATCTCGCTGCTCTTCGGCATGCCGGCGTTCTGGCCGCCGAAGCTGCGCGAGCTTTTTTATTTCCTGGCGGCGCGCTCGCGCTGGCTCACCGCGCAGCGCACGCGCACCGCGCGCCACGTGCCGACCGGCACCTAGCGGGACCGCTTGCGGCGCGGGCGCACGCCGATCTTCCAGTAGAGGAACCACAGCATCACGGCCGAGGCGGCGCCGACCAGCGCGAAGTAGACGTTGGCAAGGCCGCCGGTATGCCCGCCGAGCGAGCCGACGCCGACGGCGAAGGAGAGGAAGAGCACCAGGAACCAGATCGACAGGCTGCGGAAGCCGGGCCGAAGATCGGCCTGCGGGCCATGGCGATAGCGCAGCGCGAGCCACAGCACGATGGCGAGCGGCGTACCCCAGAACACCAGCGCGCCGAAGAGATCGAACTCGGGTTCCCCGCTCATCGGCGCGCTACCTGGAAGTCCCGATCCAGCCTTTCTCCGAGAGATCGAAGATGACGCCGTCGGGATCCTTGTACTTCACCTCGAAGTTCGCATCTTCCTTGCTCTTGCCGAGCGTGAAGAAGAACTTGCCGCCGGCGGCCTCGACCCGTTTCTTCGCCTCCTCCAGATCATCGACCTGGAAGCCGAAATGGTGCGCGCCGACGAAGCTCGCCGCGTCCTTGAGCCCGGAGCCGCTCTCGCCCTTGTACTTGAGGAGCGCCAGGTTGATCACGCCGTCGCTGAGATAGATGGCCGAGCCCATGTCGATGTGCTCCTCGCCGACCCGCTCGAGCTCGAACACGCTCTCGTAGAAGCGCGCCGCGCGCTCCAGATCCTGCACCACGACCGCGATGTGCCTCAGCTTCGCCACGGCCTCAGTATAGACCCGTGACGTCGGCAATCCAGCCGCGCTTGCGCCGGGCGATGCGCGCCTCCTCCGTCTCCTCGTCGAAGCTGATCGGCGCCTTGCGCAGCAGCGCCGGGTCCACGCCCTCGAATGCGTTGACACTCACCACGGCGTGCAGCCGCCCGTCGATGCGGCACGTGACGACCGGCACGACGCCGCAGCCGCTGCAGATATGGAACTCGGCGGTCCGGGTGCCGAAGGCATAGCGCGACACGCGGGCCGGGTCAGCGATGGTGACCTTCAGCGCGCCGGCCGGGCACGAGGTCCAGACGCCGCCATGTTTTTGGCAGAACGTGCACGAGCAGGCGCGCGCCGGGATCTCGGTTGGCGCCGGGCGCCAGTCGAGCGTGAAGGCGATGTTGCCGCAGTGGCACTTACCGCGAATCAGCACCGTTACCCCCTTTGCGCCAACGCTCGTCCGTGAGCACCACCGATGTCTCGACCTGCCGCGCCGGAATCGACCAGTAGCGGCGCAGGAGCCGCTCCTTCTCCTCGTCGGAGACGAGCGCAAAGCCGTTGCGCTCATAGAAATCGATCGCCCACGAAGCTGCTGCCCAGGTGCCGATCAGCACAGGCTTCGCCGTCAGCGCCCGCACATGGCGCAGGAGCGCCTGGCCGACGCCTTTGCGCTGCTTCGCCGGCGCGACGTACGCGTGGCGCACGAGCGTCACGTCGCCCTTGTCCTGCAGGCCCATGACGCCGAGCATCTGGCGCTCTTGCTCCGCCACCCAGAACACCACGTTGGCGCCGATCTCGCTCGCTAGCTCCTCCGCCGGCATGTACGGCTCGTGCCAGCAATCCGCGGGTATCACGCCACGATAGGCCTCGGCCGCGGCATTGATGATGGCGAGCATCTCCGCCCGGTCGGCCTCGCGCGAAAGCCGGACATTCATAGATGACTCAGCGCCGCCGGCGGCGCATCCCAGCGGTCGTGCAGGCCATCGACGTAGGTGATCGACAGATTCGCGAGCTGTTCGTCGGAGAGCTCGAGGCAGCCGAGATTCACGCCGTACATCTTGCCGATCGGCGTGTCGTTGCCGACGCCGAAGGCGCGCACGCCGCAGCGGCGGCAGAAGTGGTGCTCGTTCTTCTTGCTGGCGAAGAGATACCGGATGAGCTCGCTTTCCCCCGCGAGCAGCCGGAATCCCTCGGGCCGCGCGACCGCCGCCCAGAAGCGGGTCCGTCGGCAGATCGTGCAGTTGCAGCGAAAGGTGGGCTGCGTGAGATCGAGATCGGCTTCGAACCGCACGGCGCCGCAATGGCACGAGCCGCTGTAGGTTTTTAGCATCAATCCTCCTCGCTCAGGCGGCGATGACGCGCCGCTGCTCGACCGTCGCCACTGGACAGAAGAGCCGCACATTTTCTTCGATTGCCCGCAACTGCGCCTCGACGGCGGCCGCGCCTACGCCGGCAGGTGCATAGGCGACGTACAGCACGTGCGCCGTCGTGGGCGAAATGGGCGACCGGTTGTCCTGTCCGTAGAGGATCGAGCAGGCAACGCCGCCTGCGTCGCGCATGATCATGTCGCCCGCATAGAGCGCCTTGGCGATGCCATTCATCTGCACCATCTCGTCCCCTTCGCGCGAGACGTCGATCGTCACTGGCGGCGAGAGCTTCGCAACGTCATGGCCGGCGGTCAGAACGAGCGTCTCGAGCTCGGCGGCGAAATTCGCATCTACCAGCGGCGAGACGCTCGGCAGGCCCTTGCCCTTCAGTACGATCGACTCGAGCTGGAGCTGCACATGGTAGGTCTTGCCGAACCGGCGGTAGTACTGCGCGTATGCGGCGATCACCGGCAGCGCGGTGAGATCCGCGCGAGCGAAAGCTTGGTACCGGTCGCGCAGACGATCCTCGGTCTCGCGCTTGCGGGCCTCGAGCTCGGTTGAACTTCGCGGCTGCGCCATGCCGGCGATCTGGAGAAGGCCGACATGCCCGCCGCGGTGGGCCGCGTGCCAGTCACTGGTGGCCGTGACGGTCAGCATCGGCCGCCGAGTCTAGCATCGGCACGCTGCTCTTCACGGACCGGAGACGGCGGCGGCAATGTCGAGATAGGCGTCCGGGCCGACCCAGACGATGAATCCGAGAGCGATGAGCAGCGAGATGCCGAATACCGCGTGGGAGCCGCCCCGGCGTAACTGCCGGATCGCGAGCGCAATGGACGCGAGCGCCATCAACAGGCCGACGTAGGTGACCAGACGATAGGCGAGCGCAATAGCCTCCAGATCGCTTCCCCACGCAAGGCTGTTCATTGTCAGCAAGACGATCGGTGGGAGTACCGCCAGGGCGACGGTGACGGACTTGCGGACGCGCTCAGCCAAGTGCTGCAGACTCGATGATCACTTGCCTTCGACTCGACCGACGAGCCTGCCGGTCTGGTCGAAGATGAGTATTGCGTGTCCGCCGGGATAGGGAACGGCTCGTTCCTCGAGCGAGGCGCGCTTCGTGAATTGAACGCGGACGTACCACCGGCCGCTCTCCGCCTTGGCGTCGAACGTGCAGGGCGTCATGCCCGTGCACTTGCTCTTCACCTGGCGCTTGGCGGCTTCAACGGCGCCGTCTTTGTCCAGGGCTGCTGCGTGCATGGTCCACGAGGCTAACACCAGCGCCACGGGGAGAGCGAACGCGCGCCTAGCGACCATCGGTCGTAGACGGATGCTCCGGACCGGTGTTGGCACCGCTTTGGTTGGGCGTTTGCGTGCGCGGTTTCCATTGCTTGAGTTCCCGCGCGCCGACCACGCCGCATCCGGCGAGCGCCCAGAGCATGAGCGCGGTGACATAGCCTTCGAATGAGACTGCGACCACCAGGACTACCGCGCCAGCAATCAAAAGAACCGCAGCGGCACCGAGCAAGGCGAGGTACAGATACTTCCGCGTGTTGTCGGTCATACGAGTCGACTCCCCTGAAGTATCGCGGCCTATCATAGCCCCCGCGTGCCGGCGCGTACTGCGTAAAGGTTCCCTGATCCGGCGCTTTGGTCCCTCAGCTCACATCGAAGTGCGCCGCTGCTGCGCGGCCAGCTCGCCGACGCGGATGCTCGCACGGCGCAGGCTCTCGACATAGGCGTCCGTCATGGCCTGCTGGTAGCGCTTGCCGCTGGTCATTCCGAGGAAGCGCACATACGCGGCGAGATCGGCCTCCGGTACGTCGCGATAGAAGTACGCATAGAGCGGGAGCAATTGTTCCGCGATGGCGGAGCGCGCCTGCTCCGAGCGCACCGCCTGGTGTACGCGTACCCGCAGGGTCGCTTCGCCCAGGCGCCGTTCGGGCGGTTGCAACGTATCCATGCCGACGGCAACGCCGAGCGCGATGGCTTCCTGCGTGGCGAGGGCGGCTTCTGCGCCGTTGGTGGCGGTGACGACGGCCGCCAGCATTTGTCCGCGCTGATCGGACAACTGCTTCTCGCGCAAGCTCTGGACGTACTTCGCGTAGCGGTCGGCATCGAACTCGCTGGAGCCGAGTTCCTCGGCGCGGGTGATGCGCTCCCCCGCCGGACTATCGAGCCACGCGAGCGCTGCATTCATGTCGGCGATGGTGAGTTTGTTGGCGACGCGGGCGGTAATGTCGGCTTCCAGCATCTCGGGCTCGAAGGAGGTCCGGGCGGCGGCGAGCAACGCTTCCATGAGCTTCTGGTCGAGGAGCGCGCTGCTCTGTTTGAAGTCCGCTTCCATCTGCGCCGGCAGGCCGCGCAGCTGCACCGCGAGGCCCGAGCTCTGCATCAGCCGCTCGGCAGTACGGAGGCTCGCGTCGTCCTGCGCGAGCGCGCTCGTCACGGGTACACCGGCGAGCGCGCAGCAAAGACACAGCGTCATGCGTAGCGTTTTCACGACGGCCCCCGTAGATGTTATTGGCCGCGGACAGTATGACCCGGGGAGCGGTGCGTCGAAATGCGAAATATGCACGCGCCTGATCGCGTTTTGCACTTCGGTCGGCAGCAACCGCGCGTTAGCGCGCGGAGAAGCGCGCGACGACGCGCAGGAGCTCGTCCGCCGTCACCGGTTTCTGCAGGCAACTCGCGCCCAGTTCGCGGATGCGGAGATCGTGACTGTTGACCGTGAGGAAAATGACCGGGATGTTGCGCGTGGCGGGGTCGGTCTGCAGCGCTTCGGCGAATTCGCAGCCGTTCATGTACGGCATGTCGACGTCGCAGACGATGACGTCGGGCGAGCGCTCCAGGACGAGGCGGCCGCCGACCACCGCGTCCTCGGCGACGAACACGTCGTAGCCGGCGTTGCGCAGGTGAAGATCGAGGAGGTAGCGGATGAAGCGGTCGTCGTCGATGACGGCGACCTTGGCCTTGCGCGCTAGGTTCGGCTGCTGCAATGCGGTCTCCCGGGCGAAGCGAAGCGCAAGGATAGCGGCGCCGCCCGGCCTGCCGCCGTGCGCAACGGCGCATAGCTCACAGGGCTTTACAGACGAGAAAGGCGCGGCCGCGGCGGCCGTGATATCACGGCGGGAGCATGCCTAAGGACTTCAATCCAGGGCTGGTGTTTCTGTCGTACCTCGTCGCCGTCACGGCTTCGCACGTGACGCTCCTGCTCGCGGCGCGCGTGCGCGATCCGCATGCCACGAACTGGAAGCTGTGGGTCGTCTGCGGCGGCTTCGCCATGGGCATCGGCATCTGGTCGATGCACTTCGTCGCCACGCTCGCCCTGAAGCTGCCGATCCGCGTCCTCTATGACCTGCCGCTTACGGCGCTTTCCTGGGTGTTCGCGATCGCCGCCTGCGGCGCGGCGTTCATCGTGCTGCGCCGGCTCACCGGCAAGCATCGCGAGTTTCTGCTGCCCGGCGCGCTGATCGGCATCGGCATCGCCTCGATGCACTACACCGGTGATGCGTCGATGCGCCTCGCGCCGGGGATCCGGTATGACCCGCTCTTCTTCATCGCCTCGATCGTCATTGCCATCGGCGCCGCCACCGCTGCGCTCTGGATCGCGTTTCATCTGGCGAAGCAGCGCGCGGTGTTCACCAACTTCGGCGCGGCGCTCGTCATGGGGGCGGCCGTGGTCGGCATGCATTTCACCGCCGTGGCCGCGGCGCAGTTCCATCCGGAGGCGATCTGCCTTGCTTCCGGCCCCGGCCTCGACGAGGTGTGGATGGCCTACACCATCGGCGGCTTCACCTTCGTCATCCTCACGGCGACGATGCTGCTCTCGGCTTACGACGCACGGCTCTCGGCAGCCATCGTCGGTGGTGCCGAGAAGCTGCGGCTCGCGAACGAGCAGCTCGAGGAGCGGGTGCGCGAGCGCACCCGCACGCTCGCGCGCGAGGGAGCGCGCAAGGATGCGATCCTGCTCACCGCGCTCGACTGCATCATCTCGATGGACGAGCGAGGCCGGGTGGCCGAGTGGAATCCGGCGGCCGAGCGCACGTTCGGCTATACGCGCGAGGAGGCGCTCGGCCGCGACCTCGCCGATCTCATCCTGCCGGAACGCATGCGCAGCCCGCACCGGGCGAACCTGGCGCGCTATCTGGCGACGGGTGAAGCGAGGCTCATCGGCCGGCGCATCGAGGCGCGTGCGTCGCGCCGCGGCGGCGAGGAGTTCCCGATCGAAGTGGCAATCACCGTCACGCAGGCGGGCGGCGAGCGCGTGTTCACGGCGCATGTGCGCGACATTACCGAGCGCAAGCGCGCCGAAGAGGAGCTGCGACGCTCGCACGACGCGGCGCGCGCCGGTTCCGAGGCAAAAACCACGTTCGTCGCCACGATGAGCCACGAGATTCGCACGCCGATGAACGCGATCATCGGCATGCTCGAGCTTCTCTCCTGCAGCAAGCTCACCGCCGACCAGCGGGAGATGCTGTCGGCGGCGCGCCAATCGAGCCGTTCGCTGCTTGGGCTGATCGACGACGTGCTCGACTTTTCCAAGATCGAAGTCGGCAAGCTGGAGATCCACCCGGAGCCCTGCTCGGTGGGCCGCCTGATGGACGCGGTGAACGCGACCTTCAAGCATGTGGCGAGCGCCAAGGGGCTTCTCCTGACGCAGGCCATCGATGCGACGCTCGGGCCCGCGCATCTGCTCGATCCGTCACGCCTGCGCCAGGTGCTGATCAACCTGGTCGGCAATGCGATCAAGTTCACGCACCAGGGCAGCGTCGTGATCGAGGCGAAGGTGCTCGCGCAAAGCCAGGGGCGCCAGCAGCTCCGCTTCAGCGTGCAGGACTCGGGCATCGGCATGAACGAGGAGACGCAGCGGCACCTCTTCGAGCCGTTCCGCCAAGGCGAGTCGCTGACCAGCCGCCGTTACGGCGGCACGGGACTTGGGCTCGCGATCTCCCGCCAGCTGGTGGAGCTGATGGGCGGCGCGATCGAGGTGACGAGCGCCGAGGGCCGTGGCACGCGCGTGACGGTCACGCTCGACGCCGAGCAAGCGGACGTCAAGGACGTGCCCGAAGAGGAGGCGACCGCGGGCGAACGCATGCCGCAGCCGCTGCCTGCGCGAGCCGGAGGCAAGCTCCTGATCGTCGATGACCATCCGGTCAACCTGGCGATGCTCCGGCGCCAACTCAAGGTGCTCGGCATGGAGGCGGACACGGCAACGAGCGGCAGCGAGGCGCTGGCGAAATGGCGGCGCGAGCGTCATCCGCTCGTCATCACCGACCTGCAGATGCCGGAGATGGACGGCTATGCTTTCGCGCGCGCGATTCGCGGCGAGCAGGATGCGTCGCGGCGGCCGACCGTCGTCGCCTTCACCGCCAACACGCAACGTGATGCCCTCGAGCAGTGCATCAGCGCCGGCATGGACGACTATCTCACCAAGCCGGCCGAGCTGGCGACGCTTCGTCAGAAGCTCGAGCGCTGGCTGGGGAGCGACGCGGGGCTGAAGACCGCTCCGCCCCTACCATTGGTCAAGCGGGATGACGATGGGATCGATCGCGCGCGTTTGCAGGCGCTGGTCGGCGGTCCGGAGGGCATGCCCGAACTGCTCGGGCAGCTCGAGGCGGCCGCGCGCGACGACATTGCCTCGCTCGAGGCGGCGCTTGCGGTGGCCGACGGCAAGGCGCTGCGGCGAGCCGCCCATCGCATCAAGGGCAGCGCGCTTACCGTGGGTGCGACGCGCGTCGTAGCGGCGGCGACTTACCTGGACAACTCGCCCGACATACTCGGCACGGCGGAAGCGCTCAACGCGGTGCAGATGCTGATAGAGGCGCTGAAAAGCGTGGTGGCGGCCGCGCGGGCGGAGCGGCGCGCCGCCTAGCGGTTGGTCGAGTAGTTGATGCGGTAAACCGCGCCGGCGCTATCGTCGGAGACGAGCAGCGCGCCGTCGGGCGCGACGATCACGTCGACCGGCCGGCCCCACGCGCTGTCGCCCTGCAGCCACCCTTCGGCGAATGGCTCGTAGCGTTGCACTTTGCCGTCCGCGCCCAGCGTGACCACGCTCACGCGGTAGCCGGATTTCGGCGTGCGGTTCCACGAGCCATGCTCGGCGATGAAGATGGCGCCGCGGTATTGCTGCGGGAACGTGTCCCCGGTGTAGAAGCGCATGCCGAGCGACGCCACGTGCGCGCCGAGCTTTTGCGCGGGCGGCGTGAATGCGCCGCAGGATTGCTTCTTGCCGTACTGCGGGTCGGGCACGTCGCCCGCATGGCAGTACGGGAAGCCGAAGTTCATGCCGGCCTTCGGCGCATGGTCGAGCTCGTCCGCCGGGACGTCGTTGCCGAGCATGTCGCGGCCGTTGTCGGTGAACCAGAG
>C688J18823_10001868_pt1 | contig 13117 bp, 15 predicted proteins | sample HopSoiMetagenom1_FD_18823 | JGI IMG/M metagenome (IMG submission 18823)
GCCGAAGCGCTCGTTGCGCTGCGCTCGAAGCAGATGAAGGACCGTCTCGCCGCCGACGGCGCCGAGCCGCTCGGCTCGTCGCCGCAGGAGTTCGGCGCCTTCATCCGCCGCGAGCTCGACAAGTGGGGCAAGGTCGCCGAGGCCGCGAAGATCGAGAAGCAGTAGCTACGCGCGCCGCACCATCGCCGGCACGAGCTGCTTCACCGCCGGCGCACCGAGCTGCTGCATGATCGCGTAGGTCTCGATCCGCAGGAGCTCGAGCACGCGCTCCACGCCGGGCTGGCCGAATGCGCCGAGCCCCCAGATGTAAGGCCGGCCGACACACACCGCCTGCGCGCCCAGGCAAAGCGCCTTGGCGATGTCGGTGCCGCGCCGAAAGCCGCTGTCGACGAGCACCGGCATGCGCCCTTTCACCGCCGCGACGATCTCCGGCAGCGCGTCGATCGTCGAGCGGCCGCTGTCTTCGCTGCGCGCGCCGTGGTTCGAGACGATGATGCCGTCCATGCCGTTCTCGACGGCCAGCGTCGCATCCTCGTGCGCGAGAATTCCCTTGAGCACGATCTTCATCTTCGTCGTGTCGCGCAGGCGCTTGAGGAAGTCCCACGTCATCGCCGAGGACTGCGTGTGCGTGAGGCCGTCGAGGTCCAGGCCTTCGTACATGGAGCGGCGCCTCATGTTCGCCGACAGGCTCGAGCGGTCGTGGCAGGAATCGCAGTTGCGCGAGTCGGTCTTCATCAGGCGGAAGAGCGTCTCCTGGTTGCGCCCGCCGCTGCGATCGACGGTCACCGCGACCGCCAGGCAGCCGGCCTTCTCGGCGCGCTGGACCATGCTGCGCGCGACCTCCCACTTGTTCGTGGCGTAGAGCTGATACCAGAGGGGCGCGCCGCGCGCCTTGGTCACTTCTTCGACGCCGCTGGTGGTCGCCGTCGACAGAATCATCAAATGGTTGCCTTGCCGCGCCGCGCGCGCCACGCCCACCTCGCCGTCCGCGTGGAACGACTTCTGCCCGCCGATCGGCGCCACGATGATCGGGCTGGGGTAGCGCGTGCCGAGGATGTCGACGCTCATGTCCACCTTGCTGACGTCGACCAGGCGCCGCGGCCGCAATTGCAGCTTGAGGAAATCCTCCCGGTTGGCGCGCAGCGTCACTTCGTCGTCGATGCCGGAAGCCATGTAGCCGAAGTGCGAGGGCGGCACGTTCTGCCGCGCCACCGGCTCGAAGTCGAAGACGTTGATCGCGTCCTTCGGGCTTTTGATCAGCTTGTCCGCCTCCAAAGGCGCCCACATCGCCGGATCGGACTGGCGCGACTTCGGCATCAGCACCTGCGCGGCCGCGGGAACGCTGGCCGCAAGCGGGCTCGCGGCGAGGAACTGCATGAAACGGCGACGATGGAACTCGGACATAGGCCCTCCCGGCCGATGGTGGTGGATCTAGAGGCTGCGCGATCGCATCGCGGCGGCGGTGCGATTCTCGACGCCCAGTTTCGTGTAGACGTTTTGCAGGTGCTTCTGCACGGTGCGCGGACTGATGCGCAGGATCGCGCCGATCTGCGCGTCGCTCTTGCCGCGCGCGAGCCAATGCAGCACCTGGTTCTCGCGCGCGCTCAACGCCGGGAGCGCCCGCGTGCGGCGATACAGGCGCTCGAGGTGCGGGCGCACCAGCTCAAGCAGCGCGCGCTCGCGATCGGTGAAGTCGCGCCGCGCGCGATTCAGCACGAAGCTCACGAGCACGCCGTCGCGCACGAACACCGGCAGCGCCATGGCGTGGTCGATACCGATGCGCCGGTAGTAATCGTTGTAGAGGCCGCTCGCTTGGAAGGCCGCCGACGGCAGGCAATCGCTGATGCGCTGCGTGACGCGTCCGCCTTCGTAGCCGTGGAAGCGCACGAGCGGATGGCGCTCGAAGTGCCGATTGAAGGCGGCGCGATCGTCCGCCGATAGCACCCCGCGCGGCATGCCGAATACCTCGCGCTTGCCGGTGGAGATTGCAGACCGAAAGGGTGGTGAACTCGGAGGCGACGAGCGCCGGCAGCCGCTGCACACCGATCTCGGCGAACGCCGCCGCGCCGCCATCGTTCATCGCGCCCAGGAGATCGAGCGCCGCCCTGAAATCGCGTTCGCTGAGGTACGCAGAACTGCGTATCGCCATCGCTCCCCCGGTGCGCGAGAGTATAGGCATGAATACGAGCCAGGTGACCTGCATCCTGCCGGTGAAGGACATGGCGCGCGCGCGCCGCTTCTACGAGTCGCAGCTCAGGCTGCAGCCGCTCGGGCAGAAGCCCGACGGCAAGTTCGTCTACCGTTGCGGCGGCGCGGAAATCGCGCTGTTCCCGAGGGCCGACGGCACCAAGGCGGAGCACACCGCCCTAAGCTTCAAGGTCGCCGACATCGCCGGCGCCATCCGCGACCTCGAGTCGCGCGGCGTGAAATTCGCCGACTACGACCTGCCGGGCCTGAAGACCGTCGAGCACGTCTGCGTGCTCGGTTCCGAGAAGGCCGCCTGGTTCCAGGACCCCGAAGGCAACATCCTCTGCCTGCATGAAGACCTGAGCTGATCGACCGCGCGGCGGCGCGGTTGACAGGCCGGCCCGGAATACTTCAAGCTTCATCTATTGAGGCTTGGAGGTTCTCGTGGCCGAGCGCCGCATCGATCGTGAATTCATCGCCCGCACGGACGACCACCGCGCGCTGCGCATCTGGCTGCGCCTGCTCACCTGCACCCAGATGATCGAGCGGGTGGTGCGCACCCGCCTGCGCGACCGCTTCGCTTCCACGCTGCCGCGCTTCGACCTGATGGCGCAGCTCGACCGCCACCCGGAGGGCCTCAAGATGGGCGAGATCTCGCGCCTCCTCATGGTCACGGGCGGCAATGTCACCGCGATCGTCGACCAGCTCGAGAAGGAAGGGCTGGTCGAGCGCTTCGACGAGCCCGCCGACCGCCGCGCCTTCCGCATCCACCTCACGCGCGCCGGCGAGAAGAGCTTCGCCGAGATGGCGCGCGCCCACGAGGAATGGGTCGTCGACCTGCTGTCCGGCCTTTCGCGCCGCGAGCAGGACGACCTCTTGCGGCTGCTCGCCAAGGCCAAGGAGCACGCGCTGGAGGTCGCCGAATGATGAATCCGAAGCATTTCCTCTGGCGCACGCAGGGCAAGGTCGGCGTCATCACGCTCAACCGTCCCGAGCGCAAGAACCCGCTGACCTTCGACTCCTACGCGGAGCTGCGCGACTTTTTTAGAGCGCTCAATTCCGAAAAAGAGGTCCGCGCCATCGTCATCACCGGCGAGGGCGGCAACTTCTGCTCCGGCGGCGACGTGCACGAGATCATCGGCCCGCTCACCAAGATGACCATGCCCGAGCTCCTGCAATTCACGCGCATGACGGGCGACCTGGTGAAGGCGATGCGGCATTGCCCGCAGCCGGTGATCGCCGCGATCGACGGCGTGTGCGCGGGCGCGGGCGCGATCCTCGCGATGGCGAGCGACATGCGCTATGCCAGCGCGAGCGCCAAGGCGGCGTTCCTCTTCGTGCGCGTCGGCCTCGCCGGCTGCGACATGGGCGCCTGCACCATGCTGCCGCGGATCATCGGGCAGGGGCGCGCGTCCGAGCTGCTGTATACCGGCCGATCGCTGGCCGCGGAAGAAGGGCTGGCCTGGGGTTTCTTCAACAAGGTCGCGGACCCGGTGCTGCCAGCGGCGATGGAGCTCGCGCAGAGCCTCGCCACGGGCCCATCGGCGGCGCACGCGATGACAAAGAAGATGCTGCACCAGGAATGGAATGCCGGCGTCGACGAGGCGATCGAGATGGAAGCCCAGGCGCAGGCCATCCTGATGCAGAACAAGGATTTTCGCCGCGCGTATGACGCCTTCGTAGCGAAGAAAAAGCCAGAATTCCAGGGCGACTGATGGATCGCTTCGCGCATTACGGCTGGCCGTTCTTCGAGCCGCGCCACGAGAAGCTCGCGCGCGAGGCCGAAGCCTGGGCGAGCGAGAACCTCGCGTATGCGCACGGCGACGATGCCGACGCCGTGTGCAAGCGGCTGGTGCAGGATCTGGGCTGCGCCGGCTATCTCAAGCACGCGGTCACGGACACGCACGATGTGCGCTCGATCGCCGTACTGCGCGAAGTGTTCGGCTACCATGCCGGCCTCGCCGACTTCGCGTTCGTGATGCAAGGCCTGGGCAGCGGGCCGATCGTGCTCGCCGGCACGGACGCGCAGAAGAAAAAATACCTCGGCGCTGCCGCGGCCGGCGACGCGATTGCCGCCTTCGCGCTGTCAGAGCCGGACGCGGGCTCCGACGTGCAGGCGATCACCACCAAGGCCACGCGCAAAGGCGACGGCTGGGTGATCGACGGCACGAAGACCTGGATCTCGAACGGCGGCATCGCCAGCTTCTACGTCACGTTCGCGAAGAGCGAAGAAGGCATCAGCGCCTTCGTCGTCGATGCCAAGGATGTGGACGCCTCCGAGCGCATCGACATCGTGGCGCCGCATCCCATGGCGACGGTGAAGTACCGCAATTCGAAAGCCGAGCTGCTGGGCGAGATCGGTGCCGGCTTCAAGCTCGCCATGCGCAATCTCGACATTTTCCGCACCACGGTCGCCGCGGCGGCGCTGGGCTTCGCCCGCCGGGCGCTCAAGGAAGCACTGGATCATTCGCGGAAACGGAAAATGTTCGGCCATACGCTCGCCGACTTCCAGATGACGCAGGCCAAGCTCGCGGACATGGCGACCGCCATCGACGCCGGCGCGCTGCTCGCTTACCGTTCCGCGTGGACCAAGGACGTGAAGAAGGCACGCGTCACCCGCGAGGCGGCGATGGCGAAGATGTTCGCCACCGAGACGGCGCAGCAGGTGATCGACGACGCGGTTCAGATCCTCGGCGGCCTGGGGGTGAAGCGCGGCCATCCGGTCGAGCGCCTGTACCGCGAAGTGCGCGCGCTGCGCATCTACGAAGGCGCCACCGAAGTCCAGAAAATCATCATCGCCCGTGATCTCCTGAAATCATGAGCTACACCGCACACGTCGATACCTTCGCGCGCGACAACCTGCCGCCGCGCAACCAGTGGCCGGAGTTCAGGTTCGACCTTCCGGAGCTGAAATATCCCGCGCGCCTGAACTGTGCCGCCGAGCTCCTGGACAAGCCGGTGACCCGCGGCCATGGCCATCGCATCGCGCTGCGCTCGGCGGACGGCGAGTGCACCTACACCCAGCTCTTCACGCAGGCGAACCGCCTCGCCAACGTGCTGGTGCGCGAGATGGGCCTGAAGCCCGGCAACCGCGTGCTCTTGCGCGGGCCGAACAATCCGATGATGGCTGCGGCGTGGTTCGCGGTGATGAAGGCGGGCGGCGTATGCGTCGCGACCATGCCGCTCCTGCGGGCGAAGGAGCTCACCGACATCATCAACAAGGCCGAGGTCACGCACGCGCTCTGCGACAAGCGACTGGAGGTGGATCTCGCGGCGGCGCTGCCCGCCTGCCCGACCCTCACGCAAGTGAAGTTCTGGTACGACGAGGCCCCCGACTCGCTGGACGGCCTGTCGATGCGCCAGCCGCTCACCTTCGGCAATGTCCAGACGGCGGCCGACGACGTGGCGCTGATCGCCTTCACCTCCGGCACCACCGGCGTGCCGAAGGGGACGATGCATTTCCACCGCGACGTGATCGCGCAGACCGACTGCTTCCCGCGCTCGATCATGAAGATGGGCAAGGACGACATCGTCTGCGGCACGCCGCCGGTCGCCTTCACCTTCGGCCTGGGCGGCATGCTCTGCTTCCCGATGCGCTTCGGCGCTTCGACCGTCCTCATCGAGAAGCACACGCCGGAGAACCTGCTCGAGACCATCGAGCGCTTCCACGCCACGACGCTCTTCACCTCGCCGATCATGTACCGGCAGATGGCGCAGATCGCGAAGCGCGCGCAATTGAAATCGCTGAAGACCTGCGTGTCGGCCGGCGAAGCGCTGCCCGATCCGACGCGCCAGCTGTTCAAGGACGCCACCGGCATCGAGATCATCGACGGCATCGGCTCGACGGAGATGATGCATATCTTCATCTCGCATACGCCCGAGCGCGTGCGCCGCGGCGCCACGGGCTACGTGATCCCCGGCTACCAGGCAACGATCCTCGACGAGGAAGGCAACCAGTGCAAACCCGGCGTAGTGGGCAAGCTCGCGGTGAAGGGGCCCACCGGCTGCCGCTATCTCGCCGACGACCGGCAGAAGAACTACGTGCCGTGGCCCGACAAGGGCTGGAACGTCACCGGCGATGCGTACCTCAAGGACGACGACGGCTACTTCTTCTATCAGGCGCGCACCGACGACATGATCATCTCCGCCGGCTACAACATCGCCGGCCCCGAAGTGGAGACGGCGCTCCTCGCGCATCCGGCCGTTGCGGAGTGCGGCGTGGTCGGCTGGCCCGATGAAGACCGCGGCACCATCGTGAAGGCTTTCGTCGTGCTCAAGCCGGAAAACCAGAAAACCGACGAGATGAAGAAATCTCTCCAGGAACACGTGAAGCAGACCATCGCGCCCTACAAATATCCGCGCGCCATCGAATTTCTCGACTCCTTGCCGCGTACGGAGACGGGGAAAGTCCAGCGGTTCAAACTGAGGAAGCAATCATGATGCAGGTCCTGCAACCGCCCGGCTGGGCGAAACCCAAGGGCTTCGCGAACGGCATCGCGGCGAGCGGCAAGCTGGTCTTCGTCGCCGGCCAGATCGGCTGGACCGGCGAAGGCAAATGGGAGGCGACCGATTTCGCCGGCCAGTTCAGGCAGGCGCTCAAGAACTGCATCGACGTCGTCGCGCAGGCGGGCGGCGAGCCGCAGCACATCGTGCGCCTCACCTGGTACATCACGAGCAAGCCGGAATACCTCGCGTCGCTGAAGGAAGTCGGCATCGCCTACCGCGCGCTGATGGGCCGCCACTTCCCGGTGATGGCGGTGGTCGAGGTGAGCGGCTTGATGGAGCCCGAGGCCAAGCTGGAAATCGAAGCGACTGCGGTGGTCCCATGAAAGTCACCATCATCGGCGGCGGCCCGGGAGGGCTTTACTTCGCGCTGCTCGCGAAGAAGGCGTGGCCGCGCTGGGACATCACGGTCTACGAGCGAAACCGTCCGGACGATACGTTCGGCTTCGGCGTGGTGTTCTCCGACCAGACGCTCGATACGTTCAAGGCCTACGACCTTGTCACCTACGAGCGCATCCGGCGCCGCTTCGCCTACTGGGGCGACGTCGACGTCGTTTACAAGGGCGAGACGCTGCGCTCCGGCGGCAATGGCTTCTGTGGCTGCTCGCGCGTGGCGCTCCTCAACATCCTGCAGGACCGCGGGCGCGAGCTCGGCGTCAACATGCGCTTCCAGCGCGACGTGGAGGACATCGCCGAGTTCAAGGACTCGGACCTGATCGTCGTCGCCGACGGCATCAACTCGCGCATCCGGGAGAAGTACAAGGAGAACTTCCAGCCGAGCCTCGACCTGCGCCCGAACAAATTCACCTGGCTCGGCTCGACCAAGCCATTCGACGCGTTCAAGTATTTCTTCCGCGAGACCAAGGAAGGCCTGATCGTTGCGCACTGTTATCAATACGAGCCCGATCGCTCCACCTGGGTCATCGAGACGGATGAAACCACCTGGCGCAACTTCGGTTTCGACCGGCTCTCCGAGACCGAGATGCTGCCGGTGATCGAGAACGTGTTCGCCGACGAGCTCGAAGGCCACAAGCTCATCAACAACCGCTCGCTCTGGCGGAATTTCCCGACGATCACCAACAAGACCTGGGTGATGGGGAACGCGGTCCTGGTCGGCGACGCGAAGGCGACCGCCCACTTCTCGATCGGCTCGGGCACCAAGCTCGCGATGGAAGATGCCATTGCGCTCTATGAGGCACTGCGCAAGCAGGGCGATGTCAAAAAGGCCCTGAAGGTGTACGACACCGCGCGCCGCGAGGAGGTCGAGAAGACGCAGCACGCCGCCAACGTGTCGCTCGCCTGGTTCGAGCATATGCGCCGTACTGGGGCATGGACGCGGAGCAGTTCGCCTTCGGAGTCATGTCGCGCTCGAAGCAGATCACCTGGGAGAACCTGGAGCTGCGCGACGAGGCCTTCGTGCGCCGGGTGCATCGCTGGTTCGCGCACAAGGTCAAGAAGCAGGGCTTCGACATCGACGTCGACAACCCGCCGGTGCCGATGTTCACGCCGTTTCGGCTGCGCGACATGGTGGTTGAGAACCGCGTCGTCGTCTCGCCGATGGACCAGTACTCCGCCGCCGACGGCGTGCCGGGCGAGTGGCATCTCGTGCACCTGGGCAGCCGCGCGGTCGGCGGCGCCGGCATCGTGTACGTGGAGATGACGTGTCCTTCGCCCGAGGCGCGCATCTCGCCGGGCGACACCGGGCTCTGGAACGAAGCGCAGCGCGATGCGTTCAAGCGCATCGTCGACTTCTGCCATGCGAACTCGAAGGCAAAGATGTGCATGCAGCTCGGCCACTCGGGCCGCAAGGGCTCGACGCAGCTCGGCTGGGAGCGCATGGACTATCCGCTCGAGAAGGGCAACTGGCCGGTGGTGTCCGCCTCGCCGATCCCCTATTACGAGGGCGTGTCGCAGGTTCCGCGCGAGCTCTCGCGCGCCGCGATGGGCGAGATGGTCCACCAGTTCGAAAAATCCGCGCGCTATGCCGACCAGGCGGGCTTCGACATGCTCGAGATCCACATGGCGCACGGCTACCTGCTCGCGAGCTTCATCTCTCCGCTGACGAACCAACGCACCGACGAGTTCGGTGGCTCGATCGAGAATCGCATGCGTTTTCCGCTGGAGGTTTTCCGTGCGTGCCGCGCGGTGTGGCCGGAGAAGAAGCCGATGTCGGTTCGCCTCTCCGCGACCGACTGGGCCCCCGGCGGGCTCACCGGAGAGGACTTGATGGCGGCGGCGCGCATGCTGAAAGCGGCAGGCTGCGACCTGATCGACTGCTCGACCGGCCAGACGGTGCCGCACCAGCGGCCGATCTACGGACGCATGTACCAGGCGCCATTCGCCGACTGGGTGCGCAACGAAGTCGGCATCGCCACGATGACCGTGGGTGCGGTGACCACGCCCGACCAGGTGAACACGCTGCTCGCCTCCGGCAAGGCGGATCTCGTCGCGCTCGCGCGCCCGCATCTTGCGAACCCGTACTTCACGCTGCAGGCTTCCGCCTGGTATCAGCACATGGGTCAGTTCTGGCCGCCGCAATACCTCTCCGGGCGCGACCAGGCATTCCGCAACGCGCCGCGCGAGCGGCAGGAGCTGAAGGACCTGCGCATCAAGGCACGGCCGGACAGCCATGAAGTGAAGGAATCCGGCTCGGTGAAGAAAGCCGCGTGATCGAGCTTTGGGAATTGAAGGGCGGGGACGGCCGGCGCTACAGCGCGTACTCGTGGCGCACGAAGATGGCATTGAAGCACAAGCAGCTCGACTGGCAATCGCATCCGGTCCTGATGAGCGACAAGCAGACCCTCGCGTTCTCGAGCGGCAAGACCGTGCCCGTCATCAAGGATGGCGAGACCGTGGTGCGCGACTCCTGGAAGATCGCCGAATACCTGGAGGCGCGCTATCCGGAAAAGAGCCTGTTTGGCGGAGCCATCGGCCATGGCGTGACGCAGACGTTCAACACTTGGGTCGACCGCGTGCTGATCGCCATGACGATGCCGGTCATCGTCGCCGATCTGCACGAGCGCATCGATGCCGGCGACGAGGCGTACTTCCGCAAGCAGTTCGAGGGCTACCTCAAGTCGACGCTGGAGGAAGCGCGCGGCCGCCGCGCGGAGTTCGCCAGCCGCCTCGCGCGCCAGCTCGAGCCGATGCAGGCGACGCTCAAGCGCCAGCCGTTCGTGTGCGGCGCGGCTCCCGCCTACGCCGACTACATCCTGTTCTCGGTTTTCCAGTGGGCGCGCATCGCGAGCCCGCAGGATTTATTAATCCCGTCCGATCCGCTCTATGCGTGGCGCGAGCGCATGCTCGACCTCTACGACGCCTTCGGCCGCCACACCCCAATCGCGTAAAGCAGAAATGGGGTGTTACAGGAAAATTGCTCTGACCCCATTTTTCTTCTTGGCGATTCCGGCTTTCGCCGCCTACGACCTGAACGACGTCGCGCTCGGTGCGAGCGAAAAGCAGGTGATAGCCCACTTTCCGCACGCGCACTGCCGGCCGCTCGAATGGCAAAGCCGCGCGGCCGACCGGCGCTGCGACGATTCGCGCGTGAACGTCGGCGGCATGGTGGCGAGCATCACCTTCTACCTGAAGAACGATTCGGTGGAAGGCTTCGACCTGCGCTTCGACGCGCCGAACGTCGTGCCGATGCGCAAGCTCCTCGCGCACCGCTACGGCGAGCCGGCCATCATCGACAAGGGCGACGTCAAAGCCGAATGGAAGGCAAACGGCGAGCGCGCCCGCATCACGACCGAGCAGGGACGGCGCCGCGCCTCGCTTCTCGTGTGGCGCGGCGCCTTCGAGGACGAGCTCTACAAAGTCCGCTAGAGCTTTCTCAGCGCCTTCACTGCTTTGGCGGCGTCGTCGGCGCTATCGAGCGCGACGAAGCTCAGGAAGTTCTTTCCCATCGCCATGCCGTTGATGCCGCGGAAGCTGATGCCGGCCTCGGCGAGCGTGCGCGCGATCTTCGCGCCCAGCCCCGGTTTGTCGGTGCCCTCGATGCGCACGCTGTGGATCTTGTCCGCGCGACTGAAGCCCGCCTGCTCGGCGGCCGCGATCACCTTCTTTCCCTCGATCGGGCTGGCGAAGAGGACGCCCTGTCCCGGATGCTCCGGCGTGCGGCGCGCCAGCACCACCTCCAGGCTCGCGCCCGCTCCGGCCAGGGCTTCGAGCTTGGCGGCCGCGCCTCCGGCGCGGTCATCGATGATGGCCATCCAGATGTCGTGTCGGCTCGCTTTGATCGCCATGGCTGCCTCCTCTGGCAGTTGATCGGGAGGCATAATCTACGCCCATGGATGCGAGGACGATAGAGCGCAAGCGGGAAATCGAAAAGGCCGTGGCCGACGTGCGGGCGATCGAGCGCAGCGGCGGCATGACTCCCCAGACACTCGAGCGCATCAAGCAGCGCCTGACGCTTCTTGCGGCGCGGCAGGATCTATTCACGGCGTCCGACTTCCCGCCGCCCCAGCCCGGCAGCAAGCGCAACTCCTGTCTTTACCGCGTCGCGGAAGACCCTGACCATCGCTTCGCCCTGTACGTGAACTCCTCCGAAGGCAACTACGGCACGCCCGCGCACAACCACACCACGTGGGCGGTGATCGTCGGCGTGTCGGGGGAGGAACTGAACCGGTTCTACGACCGCACCGGCGACGGCCCGCGCGAAAAGGGCAGCGCGGTGGTTCGCCAGGGCACCGGCGTGGCGTTCATGCCCGACGATTACCACTCCATCCACATCACCGCGCCGCTCGTCAACTTCCACATGTACGGCCTCGCGCTCGAGCAGCTTCAGCGCCGCGAGTACTACCAGCCGGAAGAGCGCACCTGGAAAGTTTTCCCGCCGCACTCGGACATCCGCGAAGCGCGGACGTGATTTCGGTAAAGGAATTGCAATCGCGCCTCGCCGGGCATGGCGAGCTCGCGCTTCTCGATGCGCGCGAGCAGGGCGTGCACTACCGAGGTCATCCGTTCTACGCGAGCTCCGCGCCGCTCTCGAAGCTCGAGATGATGATCGCCGACCTCGTGCCGAGGAAGAACGTCCCGATCGTGGTTTTCGACGGCGGCGAAGGCCTGGCGTCGAAGGCCGCCACCAAACTGCGCGAACTGGGCTACACAGCCGTGGACGTGCTCGAGGGCGGCACCGCGGCGTGGAAAGCCGCCGGCGGCGAGCTCTTCGGCGGCATCAACGTGCCCTCCAAGGCATTCGGCGAATTCGTCGAGCATCACTATGAGACGCCGCGCATCACCGGCGGCGAGCTCGATCGCCTGCGGAAGACCGGCAAGGCGATGGTGATCCTCGACTCGCGCCCCTTCGAGGAATACCAACGCATGTGCATCCCGGGCGGCATCGACGCGCCAGGCGCCGAGCTCGCCTACCGCGTTCACGATCTCGTGCGGGATCCGCACACGCTGATCGTGGTGAATTGCGCCGGCCGCACGCGCAGCATCATCGGCTGCCAGTCACTCAGGAACGCCGGCGTGCAGAACCCGGTCGTCGCGCTGAAGGACGGCACGATGGGCTGGGAGCTGGCCGGATTCACCTCGGAAAAGGGCGCGAGCCGCCGGGCAGGTGAGCCTTCCGCCGCCGGCCTTGCAGCCGCCCAGTCGGCGGCGGAGGGCGTGGCGCAGCGCTTCGGCGTCAAGTTCGCCGATGCCGGCATGGTTCATCGCTGGCGCGCCGATGCCAGCCGAACCACCTATCTGCTCGACGTGCGCACACGCGAAGAGTTCGAGGCCGGCCACATCGCCGGCTCGCGCCACGGGCCCGGCGGGCAGCTTGTGCAGGCGACCGACGAATATGTCGGCGTGCGGCATGCGCGCCTGGTGTTGATCGACCCGCAGCGCGTGCGCGCGATCATGACGGCGTCGTGGCTTGCGCAGATGGGCTGGCATGACGTCTACGTGTTGCCGGGCTTCGCCGGCTTCGAGATCGAAACTGGCGGGCGCAAGCCGACGCTGCTGGGTTTTCACGAATGGCACATGACGCGGGAACCGACCGGCACGGTGCTCGACTTCTCCACGAGCCTGCGCTTTCACTACAAGCACATTCCAGGCGCATGGTGGGCAGTGCGCTCGCGGCTACGGGAAGCAAAGGAAAAGGTCGGAGAGCAAACGGCGCTCACGCTGACCTCGGAGGACGGCGTGCTAGCGCATCTTGCGGCGCCCGAGGTACAGGCACTCTGGCCGAACGCGCAGGTGCGCGTGCTCGAAGGCGGGAACGCCGCCTGGCAGGGCCCTTGGGAAGAAGGCCATGAGCGCTCGACGACCGTGCGCGATGACGTCTGGTACAAGCCCTACGACCACGAGGCCGGCTTCGAGAAGCACGCGCGCGAGTACCTGCAGTGGGAAGTGGAGCTGATCGAGCAGATCAAGCGCGACCCGACGATCCGCTTTCATTCGTTCTAGGCCGGTGGTCGTCCACCTCGTCGACGGA
>C688J18823_10001869_pt1 | contig 13116 bp, 5 predicted proteins | sample HopSoiMetagenom1_FD_18823 | JGI IMG/M metagenome (IMG submission 18823)
GCGCTTCGCGCCGCCGCCGGGTGGCCTGCGTCGAAGCGTAGCAGCGCGAGGTACGGCGCGTCGGGCGCCGAGAGCCGCCACTGCGCGCCTTCGACGTTCGCGGCCGGAAGCTCGGCCCGGGTGGCGTTCACGGCGGCGACGAAGTCGGAGATGTCGACGCCGGTCTCCTCGCGCTGCTCGGGCGAGGTCTCGACGACATGGAGCTCGCGTCGATAGCCCCACTCGTAGCCGATCGGCATCAGGACGCCGGAGGAGAAGAATGCGGCGAGCGCGTAGCGCGCCTTGAGGTGCGCCGCGACCTGCGCCGGATCGTCCCCGGCAATGCGCGCAATGCGCGGCATGTCGTGATTCTCAGGGAAGGCGATCGAGGGCGCGACAACACGCAGCGCCTCGTAGGTCTCGAGCGCCCATGGCGCGCGCAGATCCCACCAGGCGAAGCTGTTGAAGAGGTAGTCGAAGCCGGTGCCGGCCGTCGCTGCGGTTTCGTCGAAGGTGCAGCCGAGCGTCTCGGCGGCGAAGAGCGCGCCGCGGTCGCGCGCCTTGGCGCGGCCGATCAGATGACGCCACACGTCGGGTGGCACCTTGTAGGCGGCGTCGCAGCGAAAGCCCCGGATGCCGAGCGCCTGGAGCCTCGCGACGTAGCCGTCCCAATACCCGAGCAGGAATTCCCTGGCGGGAGGTTCGCGGTAGCTCAGCTCCGCGAGGTCGCCCCACACCGTGACGATCGAGGGATCGTCGGGATCGACCGCGAAGGGGGCGCGGATGCCGCCGGTCTCGTCGCGGTCGTAGACATCGGGGCGCTCCGCGACGAGCCGCGCGTCGTTTGCCGTGTGATTGATGACGAGGTCGGCCATGACCTTCAGGCCGTGCGAGGCGGCGTCCTCCGCGAAGGCGCGGATCTGGCCGTCGTCCTCGCCCGCATCGGCGTCGCGGAAGCGGCGATCGAGGCGGAATGGGTCGCGGATGGCGTAGAGGGAGCCCGAGCCGCCGGTTTCGTGGAACGGGTTGACGTAGACCCAGTCGAAGTTCATCGCCGCGATGCGCGGCAGCTCGGCGCGCCAGGCCGAGATCGTGCCGACGAGCAGCGGGAACAGGTTGTAGATGCGGGGTCCTGACGCCAGGTTCGAGACCCGCCCGACCGCCGCGGCCGCGCTTGGCTTCGCTGGTCTCATTCGATCGTCCTCAAGACGGCAATGGGCAAGGCCGAAAACAGTTCCCTCAGCGGCAGCCCGCCCTCGCCGCACCGGAGCGTGGAGCCGGTCAGGATCTCGCGGCGCGCTCCGGCTGACGCTCTGAGCGCCGTGTCGCCCCAGAATTCGCCTCCAACGGGCAGGCTTCCGCCGCTGGCAGCACCGGCAATGAGCCGCGGCACGACGACGATCAGGTCCCCGCCCGCACGTGAGCGCCGGAAGGCGATGACGTTGCGGCTGCGCTCGCCTTGCGCCGCGAGCGGCTCGTAGCCGCCCTCGGCATAGAGCTGCGGCGCCGCAGCGCGGTCGGCGAGGAGGCGCGCGATCACCTGCTGCTTGATGCGTCCGTCGGGCCAGCTGCGCAGCAGCGCCGGGAGATCGGCGCCGTCCTCGAGCGCGGCGGCGCGGGAGGCATAGTCCACGGGCCGCCGGTTGTCGGGGTCGACCAGCGACAGGTCCCAGAGCTCCGTGCCCTGGTAGATGTCGGGAATGCCCGGCAGCGTGCATTTCAGCACGGTCCGGGCGAGCCCAGTGACCATGCCGGCATGGGCGAGCCGGCGGGCCAGCGGCTCGAAGTCGCGCAGGAAGGCGCTGTCCGGCGAGACAAGCGCACGAATGATGGCGTCGGTCGCCTCCTCATAGGCCTCCCCGACATTCACCCAGCTCGTGTGACGCTTGGCTTCGCGCAGGGCCTTGCGAGCGTATTCGGCGATCCGCTCGCGAAAACCTTCGATCGCGGCCGGATCCGGCGCACCGCCGAGAAGGTCATTCGGCCAGGCACCGAGCAGCGACTGCAGCAGCAGGTAGCGGTCGTTCGGGTCCGGCGCCCGGACCTCTTCGAGGTCGACGAGCAGCGGCTCCGTCAAGGCATCGAAGCGCTCGACCGCGGCGGCCCAGGCCTCCGGCATCTCGGAGAGGGCGAGCAGGCGCGCGCGCGCATCCTCGCCGCGCTTGGTGTCGTGGGTCGCGGTCGCGGTCATGGCGTGCGGCCAGTCCCGCGCCCGCGCCGCGATCTCGGCGTGCAGGCGCTCGAGGGCGATGCCGAAACGGCCGGGGTCGCCGCCGACCTCGTTCAACGCGAGAAGGCGGACATACCGGTAGAACAGCGTATCCTCGAGGCTCTTTGCCATCACCGGCCCGGTGAGCTGCTGGAACCGGCGCCGGAAGCGGCGCACGAGCTCCGGGTCGGGGCCGCCGGGACCCTCGGTGTCGATTCGCCGAAGCAGCGCATCCCTGACGAAGTCGTGCACGGTGCGGTCCGGCAGCACGCTCCGGCGCTTCGCCTTCTCGACCGCGCCCTCGATCAGGCGCAAATCCTCGGGGTCGGGTTGGCGCTCGTCGAGGTAGGAGCGGTAGACCGGAAAGCGAGCGATGATCTCGACGAGCGCCCGCCGGAGCGCGTTCACGGCGAGATCACGGGTGTGGCGGTCGGTATCGGCGATGCGCTTCAGGTCCGAGACCAGGACCTCGAGCTCGCTCGCGAAGCTCGTCTCGAGCACCTCGGTCTTGGCGCCGCGCAGGAGCCCGCCGTAGGAGCGCTCGCTCGCCATGATCCGCCGGTAGAGCGCGTCGAACGCCGCCTCCGCGTCGGTGTCGACGAACGCGCCGTCGATCAGGTTCAAGGCGTCGTAGCCGGTGGTGCCGGCGATCGGCCAACGCCGCAGCGCTTCGCCCGGCTCGAGGATCTTCTCGACGACGACGTAGAACCCCGGCCCGACCTCCCGTTGCAGCGCCTCGACATAGGCGGCGGGGTCGGCAAGCCCATCGATATGATCGATGCGCAGCCCGTCGACCCGGCCTTCGCGGACGAGGCGGAACACCGTTTCGTGCGCACGGGCGAAGATCTCGGGTTCCTCGACGCGAAGGCCGGCGAGGCCGTTGATGTCGAAGAAACGACGATAGTTGATGTCGCTCGCCGCCATGCGCCAATGGGCTAGCCTGTAGGACTGCGCCTCGAGGATGCGGTGGAGCGTCCCGAAGCTTTCCGGAATGCCGGAGGTGCCGTTGATGAGGTTGACGGCGCGTTCGATCGCGACCCGTAGGCCCGGCGAGCCCGCCGTGGCTGCGGCGATCTGGGCTTTCAGCCCCTCGGCCTCCTCGGGAAAGCCGGTCCGGCGCTCCGGGACCGTCTCCTCCGACATGATGCGCAGGCGCTCGCTCGCGGCGAGAAGGTGAGCCGAGCTCTCGGTGCCGATCTCGCCGAGCGCGACGAGCGCTCGGTCGAGGATGATGGGGAAGCTCAACGGGCAAATCGGGAACCGGTGCTCGTAATGCCAGACGCTGAACGAGCCTTCGGCGGCATCCAAAGCAAGTTTCAGCTCGCCCTTGTCGAGGGCGTCGCCGTAGCGGTCGCCGAGGAAGGGCACGACGAGCTTGCGGTTAGCGCCGAGCCGCTCCCAGTCGATGTCGAAGGCCCGCGCGTCGGGCGAGAGCTCGCCCCATTCGAGCGTCGAGAGCCAGGCCGGGTTGTCGGCGCCGCCGACGCCCATGTGGTTCGGCACGATGTCGAGGACGAGGCCGAGGCCGTGCTGCCGCAGCACGTCGGAGAGACAGTAGAACGCCACCTCGCCGCCGAGCTCGGGGTTGATCGCGCGATGGTCGACGATGTCGTAGCCGTGGGTCGAGCCCGGCCGCGCCCTGTGGATCGGCGAGGCGTAGACATGGCTGATCCCGAGCCGCGCGAGATAAGGCACGATCGCTGCCGCATCGTCGAAGGTGAAGTCCTTGTGGAACTGGAGACGGTAGGTCGCGCGCGGCGGCGGCGCGGCGAGGGGGTTGGCGCTCGGGCGTGTGCCGCGGCCCTCCTCCGCCATCACGACCGCGACTCTCGCAAGCGGCCCGCCGGGCGCCGCGACCGTGTGGAGATCGCTCGCGAGCTTGCGGCGCCAGTTCGGGTGCTCGTCCTGCGTGCCCGGCATGTTCGGTTGGTTCAGCTCGCCGAGCACGTCCTCGTACTGCACGGCGTTGAGCGCCGAGGGCGTGCGCGCGAGATAGCGCAGCACCGGCTCGAAGGGCGGCTCCTCGGGCGGCTCGGCGGAGGGGACGAGCTCCTCCGCGCACAGCGCCTCGGTAAGCCGGCGGCGCTCGACGACGCGTTCGGCGCGCTCGCGCTCGGCACGCCCGTGATCGTAGATCGCGAGGGTCTGGCGCAGATCGGTATCGAGCCCGCGCCACCAGCCGACGAAGGTCGGGAGGTCGTGCGTGGTGATGACCGACATGGCGCTGCGCGGGTAGGCCTGCGGGCGCCGGAACGAGCCGTCGGCCTCGCGCTCGAACTGGAGCACGCGGTAGCTCATCAGTCCCGAGCCCATGATCGCGTCCGAGAATCCCTCAGGGGCGGTGCCGAGGTCCTCCGCGATGACCATGCAGCGGTTCCGGTGGCTCTCGAGCCGGAGCACGGCGAGCTGCGCCTCGAACGGATAGGCGACATAGGCGCCTTCCGCCGCCGGCTTGCCGGGCGGGATCAGGAACAGCCGCTGCAGCTGGAAGGCGTGGTCGATACGAACCGCGCCGGCGTGGCGCATGTTTGCGGCGACGAGCGCGCGGAAGGCCGCGAGCCCCTCTTCCTCGAGGGTCAGCGGGTTGAACGGCGGCAGTCCCCAATCCTGTCCCTGCGGCCCGAGAAGATCGGGCGGCGCCCCGACCGAGAGACCCTCGCCGAACCGCTCCGGACGCGACCAGATTTCGGAGCCGCCGCGGTCGGCGCCCACCGCGAGGTCGCGGTAGAGGCCGACGTTCATCCCGGCGGCGCGGGCGCGCCGGCAGGCCGCCTCGAGTTGGTTATCCGCGAGCCATTGCAGCCAGGCATGGAACGCGACCCGCTCCGGGTGATCGGCACGGAAGCGCCCGATCGCGGGCGAGGCGGCGGCGCGGTACGCTTCCGGCCATTCGCCGAGCCAGGCCGCACCCTCGGCGCGGAAATGCTCCGAGAGCGCCTCGAAGGTGGCGTGGTCCTCGAGCGCCGCCCCGAGCTCGCGGCGGAAGGCGTCGAAGGCCGGATCGCCGCGCGCCTTGAACGTCGCCCACAGCGCGTCGAGGACAGGCCGCAGGACCTCCCAGACGCCGGCGTGATCGACGAGCTCAGCGTCGCGCAGCGCGGCGATGCGCGGGCGCTTCTCGTCGAGCAGGCGCTGCGCCGGGCTCGCCGCGAAGCCCGGCACCGCGACCGGGTCGATATGCAGCGTCTCGAGGAACAGGCGCGAGGACGGCGAATAGGGCGAGATCTTGCCGCGGTCGGCGCCGAAAAGGGCATGGACCGGGCTGAGGCCGAGATAGGAGGCGCCGAGCGCGCCGGCGTCCGCGGCCGCCTTGCCGGCATCCGCATANGTGCCGATGCCGAGGTTCTCGCCCGAGCGAAAGGCGTAGAGCTGGGCCGCGAGGCCCCAGCAGCGCGCACCGCCGGCGACGTCGCGCGGCTCCCAGCATCTTGCTGGCGCCGCGATGAGCGTCGTCTCGGCGCTTGCGCTGCCGGCGTCGACGGCAAGACGGTGATACCCCGGCGCGAGCCGCGGCAGCGGCAGCGCCGGTCCGTCGGGGCCGGCGACCGGCTCTGCCCGGCCTTCGCGCATCGTGCCGTCCTCGTCGACGAGGCGCCACGCCACGGCGGCGACCTCGCTTTCGAGGCGCAGCGGGATATGAGCCGGCCGATCGGTCCCGATCGACGCGAGCGCCGGCACGAGGGCATTGCGCAGCCGCTCGACCCTGGTGAGACTTTCGCGCGCCTCCGCTTCCGTGCCGGTCTTGAGGCCGAAGCCCGACAGGATCGCTTGGCGCGCCTCGACCGGAGACTCGACCGGCCGTCCGAAGGCATCGACATAGCCGCGGGCGACGCCGAGGAGGCCGGCGATCCGATCGATCAGGGCGTCGCGCTCGCTCATTTGGGCTCGGATTTCAGGACGGCGCCGGTCCAGGGCCGCAAGCGCATGGTCTCGCCCTGCGGCAGGCCGGCGTTGGACCACAGCACGCGCGTCCCGGCCGGGGCGTCGAAGGCGCGCGAAGCCTCGTCGAAATTGGCGACGAAGCGCAGCGTCCCGGCGGCGAAACGCCAGGTCACGTCGAGCATGCGCGGCGCCGGAACCGCGTGCGCGGCGCCGCAAAATGCGCTGCGCGTCAGCGGTACGACCTCGCCCTGCCGCAGCCGCAGGAGCCGGCGCACCTCGTCCCGCGCCTCGGCGTGCGGCGAGCGCTCGGCCTCGGACCAGTCGAGCACCGACCGCCTGAAGGTCTCCTCGGGCGTCGGGTCGGGGATATCGCGCTCGCCATGCTGCTCCGCGAAGCCCCTGAAGTTCGCGAACTCGCGTTGCCGCCCGTCGCGCACCGCTTGCGACAGCTCGGGATCATCGGAGAAATCGACGAAGAACAGGAACGGCGCCGAGGCCGCCCATTCCTCGCCCATGTAAAGCATCGGAATCTGCGGCGAGAGCAGGAGACCTGCCCGGGCAAGCGCGAGATGCTCCGGGACCGCGAGTTCGGCGATGCGCTCGCCGAAGGCGCGGTTGCCGATCTGGTCGTGGTTCTGGAGAAAGGCGACGAAGGCGGAGGGCGGCAGATGCGTCGAGCTCTCGCCGCGGGGTGCGCCCTTGTGGCGCGAATGCTCGCCTTGGTAGGCGAAGCCCTCGGCGAGCGCACGCCCCAGCCGCTCGACCGGTGCATCGGCGAAGTCCTCATAGTAGCCGTCGTGCTCGCCGGTGACGAGCGCGTGCCAGCAATGATGGAGGTCGTCGTTCCATTGCGCCGTATGGATTCGCGCGCGCCCGTCCGGCTCGCGCGCGAGCCAGCGCGCCTCATTCGCTTCGTTCTCGAGCACGAGATGGAACTCCCGGCCGGGCAGCGCCGCCCGAGCGCGCGCGGCGATCTCGGCGATGATGTGCTCCTGGCTGTCGTCGAGGATCGCATGGACGGCGTCGAACCGGAGGCCGTCGAAGTGATATTCCTCGAGCCAGTACAGCGCGTTGTGAACGAAGAAGTCCCGCACCGGCCTCGCGTCGCGCCCGTCGAAATTGAGGCCGGCGCCCCAAGGCGTCTGGTGGCGTTCGGTGAAGAACGACCGGGCGTAGGCGTGAAGGTAATTCCCGGCCGGGCCGAAGTGGTTATAGACGACGTCGAGGAACATCATCAGCCCGAGCCCATGGGCGCGGTCGACGAGGCGCTTGAGGTCGTCTGGCGCACCGTAGCTCGAGTCCGGCGCGAAGGGCAGAACGCCGTCGTAGCCCCAGTTCCGCCGGCCGGGGAAATCGGCCAGCGGCATCAGCTCGACCGCGGTCATGCCAAGATCGCGGAGCTCCTCGAGCCTCTGGGCGAGCCCGGTGTAGGTCCCCTCAGGCGTCGCCGTGCCGACATGCACCTCATAGATCACCGCCTCTTCCCACGGCCGTCCGGTCCAGTCACCGTCCGACCAGTCGAAGGCGCGCGCATCGACGACGCGGCTCGGCCCGGTGATGTCGTCGGGCTGGAAGCGCGAGGCCGGGTCCGGCACCATGAGGCCGCCATCGATGCGGTAGCGGTAGCGGTCGCCGGCCCGAGCCGTCGGCACGGTCAGCCGACGCCAGCCGGACTCGGCCGCGGGCATTGCATGCGGCTTATCGCCAAGCACGAGTGCGACCTCGCGGGCTGTCGGCGCCCACAATGCGAATCGCACCCCGTCATCCGCGACCTCGGCGCCAAAAGGCATGGAATGGAAACGCTGCATCAGATCCTGGCGGCTGCCGGTGCGTGCTGGAAGAGCACGAGCGAACGGGCATCGAGGGGAAACGTTCCGCCGGATTTGAGCGCCGCGGGCGTGCCGCGAACGAGGCCGCCCGGGAGGCGCGTGTCGAACACCGCGAGCCAGCCGTCGCTCGGCTCCGGTGCGAGGTGGAACTCAACCGGGTCCGGCGCCGCGTTGAGCAGGATCAGGAAGCGCTGACCGTCGGGCGCGTCGTTGCCGAGCTGCATGCCGAGGGTGCGGCGCAAACCGTCGCCCCAATCGCCTTCGGTCATCTCGCGGCCCTCGGGGGCGAGCCAGTACACGTCCTTGAGGCCGTTGCGCGGCACGGTCTTGCCGGAGAGGAAATCGCGGCGGCGGAAGGCGTCGTGGCGCCTGCGCAAGCCGATCAGCGCCTGCACGAAGCCGAGGAACTCGGGATCGCCCTCGTCGCGCCAATTCAGCCAGCTGATCTCGTTGTCCTGGGCATAAGCATTGTTGTTGCCCCCCTGCGTGCGCGAGAGCTCGTCGCCCATCAGCAGCATCGGCACACCCTGTGAGAAGAGCAGGGACGCCATCATGTTGCGCTTCTGCCGGCGGCGCAGCTCGAGGATTTCGGGATCGTCGCTCGGACCCTCGACGCCGGCGTTCCAGGACAGGTTGTGGTTATGGCCGTCCTTGTTGTCCTCGCCGTTCGCCTCGTTGTGGCGCTCGTTGTAGCTGACGAGATCCTGCAGCGTGAAACCGTCATGCGCGGTCACGAAGTTGACCGATGCCCAGGGGCTGCGCCCGGACGGCTCGAAGATTTCGCGTGAGCCGGTCATCACCTGGGTCAGCTTCGGAAGCTGGCCGGGGTCGCCGCGCCAGAAACCGCGGGTCGTGTCGCGAAACTGATCGTTCCACTCCAGCCATGGAATCGGAAACCCGCCGACCTGATAGCCGCCCGCGCCGATGTCCCACGGCTCCGCGATGAGCTTCACCCGCGACAGCACCGGATCCTGCGCGCAGGCCTGCAGGAAGGCGGCGCGCGGCGCGAAATCGTACGGATCGCGGGCGAGCGTCGAGGCGAGATCGAAGCGGAAACCGTCGACATGGTAATGCTCGACCCAGTGACGCAGCGAGTCCATAACCATCTGCAGGACCCGCAGGTGGCTGACGTTCAGCGTGTTGCCGGTGCCGGTCGAGTCCCAATAGAAGCGCGGGTCGTCGGGCGAGAGCTTGTAGTAAACCGCGTTGTCGATGCCGCGGAAGGACAGCGTCGGCCCGAGGTGGTTGCCCTCGCAGGTGTGATTGTAGACGACGTCGAGGATCACCTCGATGCCGGCGTCGTGGAGGGCGCGCACGGCGCTTTTCAGCCCGGCGGTGCCGGCGTTGCCGAGATAGCGCGGCTCGGGCGCGAAATAGGCGAGCGTCGAATAGCCCCAATAGTTGCGCAGCCCCTTCTCGACGAGGAAGCGGTCGTCGACGAAGGCGTGGATCGGCAGGAGCTCGATCGCCGTGATCCCGAGCCGCACGAGGTGGTCGATCACCGCCGGGTGACCGAGCGCGTCATAGGTGCCGCGCATCGCCTGCGGCACGTCGGGATGGAGCTGCGTCAGCCCCTTCACATGCGCCTCGTAGACGATGCTGTCGGGCGCCGGGCGGCGCGGCGGCCGGTCGTCACCCCAGCGATGCGAGGGATCCTCGACGATGCATTTCGGCATGCTCGGCGCGCTATCGCGGCGGTCCGGGGTGCGCGAGCGCTCGCCCGCCATGCGGTAGCCGAACAGCGCCTCGTGCCAGCGCACGCGACCGTAGAGCTGGCGTGCGTAAGGGTCGATCAGGAGCTTGTGCGGGTTGAAGCGGTGGCCGCGGCGCGGGTCATAGGGCCCGTGCACGCGGTAGCCGTAGAGCTGCCCTGGGACGAGCCCATCGACATACCCATGCCAGACTTGGTCGGTGCGGCGCGGCAGCGCCACCCGCTCGATCTCGCGATTGCCTTTCGGATCGAACAGGCAGAGCTCGACGCCGGTGGCGTTCGCCGAAAACAGGGCGAAGTTCACACCCCTTCCGTCGAAGGTCGCCCCGAGCGGCGCGGGGCTGCCGTCGTCGATCCGAAACATCATGGTCCTTGTAGACGAGAATGGCGGGAGCGGAAGGCTGGGCCGGCTTGTACAACGTCCGGGCCGGGAGGATCGTTGCCGCGCTCAGTTCTTGATTGCGCCCCAGAGCGGCAACGACCGCGGCCGGCGGATCTCGGCGCCGATCTCGCGCTCGCCCGCAGCCTCCGCTTCGTCGTCGCGGCGCGAGCCGCGATCGCAGCCACCCTCGGCAACGAGTGCCGCGAGGAAGTCAGTGCACCAACGGTCGACGGTGTGCTCGGACAGCTGCGCCATCATGGCGCTCCAGCGCGCCTGGCGCTCGTCGAGCGGCATCTCGAGCGCGCGCCTGATTGCGGCCGCCGTGGCGTCGGTGTCGTACGGGTTGACGATCAACGCCGCGTCGAGCTCGTGGGCGGCGCCGGCAAAGCGCGATAGCACGAGCACGCCCGGATCCTCGCTAGACTGGGCTGCCACATACTCCTTCGCGACGAGATTCATGCCGTCACGAAGCGGCGTCACGAGGCCGACGCGCGCGAGACGGTACAGGCCGGCAAGCGCCGTGTGGCCGATCGGCTTGTTGATGTAGCGGATCGGCGTCCAATCGACGTCGCCGAAATGACCATTGGTGCGCCCGATCTGCTCCGCGAGGTCGCGCTGCATCTGGGCGTACTCGGGCACCTCGGAGCGCGATTTCGGCGTGATCTGCAGGAAGGTGACGCGGTTGCGGAACGAGCCGTCGTTCTCGAGGAAGCACGAGAACGCTTCGATGCGCTGCGCGAGGCCCTTGGAGTAGTCGAGCCGGTCGACGCCGATGAGGAGGTGCTTGCCCTCGAGGCTTTTCGCCATGCGGCGGACGAGGGCGTTGCGGTCCGCCGCCTCGGCCATCTGACGGAACGCCGGCGTGTCGATCCCGATCGGGAACACGCCGACCCGGAAACGCCGGCCGAAGGCCTCGTAGCAGCCGTCTGCCGTGAGGCGCCCAAGGCCGCCGCGGGTCACCGCGTTGCCGAAATTCTCCGCGTCGAGCGGCGTCTGGAAGCCGACGAGATCATAGGCCGCGAAGCCGCGCATCATGAGGTCGTAGGCGGGCAGCACGCTCGCGAGATCGGGCGGCGCCCAGGGAATGTGGAGGAAGAACCCGATCCGGTTGGCGAAGCCCATCTGGCGCAGATAGGAGGCGAGCGGGATGAAATGGTAGTCGTGGATCCAGATCACGTCGTCCGGCCGGATGAGCTGGGCGAGCCGCCGGGCGAAGAACTCGTTGACGCGGAAATAGCCGGCGGTGTTGCGCCGATTGAAGCCGGTGAGGTCGAGCCGGTAGTGGCACACCGGCCAGAGCGCCCGGTTGGCAAAGCCGTGGTAGAAATCATCGAGGTCGCGTTCGGAGAGATCCGAAACGGCGTACTCGACATTGCCGAAGGCGTGCGCCTGGGTCTCGGGCTCGCGTCCCTTCACGGTTGCGCCGGACCAGCCGAACCACAGCCCGCCGCGCTGCTTCAGCGCCGCGTCGAGGGCGACCGCAAGTCCGCCGGCATTGGGCGAGCCGGCGTTCGAGGGCACCGGCACCCGGTTCGAGACCACGACGAGGCGCCCAGCCGTCCTCGCAACATCTGCCGCAGAACCCACCGGCTCGTGATGCATCGACGGTATTGCGATCGCCATGTGCCCGTTCGAGGCCTTCCGGCCCTTCTCCTGTTGCCCAGCTCCGTTATGGCAACGCCTTTTACAGGATTCGGTTGCGTTCTGCGGGGGCTGCGTCAGCGTACGACGGCAGCGGTCTGGCCGAAAAGCACTTTCTTTGCGGCGTCCGACATCGGCGCGCCGAGCGCCGGGTTGACCTCCTTCGCCTTTTGGTAGGCGCGCACCGTCGCCGGGCGAGCCTTGATCGCCTCGAACCAGCGCTTCAAATGCGGGAAGTCGTCGAGGTTCTGGCCCTGGCGCTCATGCGGCACGACCCAGGGATAAGACGCCATGTCGGCAATCGAGTAGGCGCCGGCGACGAACTCGCGGTCGGCAAGGCGCTTGTTGAGCACCCCGTAGAGCCGGTTCGTCTCCTTGACGTAGCGCTCGATCGCATAAGTGATCTTCTCGGGCGCGTAGTGCGAGAAATGGTGGTTCTGGCCCGCCATCGGACCAAGGCCCCCCATCTGCCAGAACAGCCATTGCAGCACCTCGGCGCGTCCGCGGACGTCGCTCGGGATGAAGCGGCCGGTCTTCTCGGCGAGGTAGAGCAGCATCGCGCCCGATTCAAAGAGCGAGACCGGATCGCCGCCTCCCGGCGGCTCGTGGTCGACCATGGCAGGGATGCGGTTGTTCGGGGAGATCGCGAGGAACTCCGGGCGGAACTGCTCGCCCTCGCCGATCCTGACCGGCACGATGCGGTAGGGCAGGCCGGTCTCCTCCAGGAACATCGTCACCTTATGGCCGTTCGGGGTCGTCCAATAATGGAGGTCGATCATCGGTGTCTCCGGTTCGCGCGGTCGGGACGAGGAGCGGCTGGGGTCAGCAGGACGTCGAGAGGTGGCTGTCGAGCCATTCGAGCGCGGGGCCGAGCTCGGCCGACCACAGCTCCCAGTTATGCCCGCCCGGGTCGATGCGGAAGGGCGTCTCGATGCCGGCCTCGCTGAGCGCGCGATGAAACGCGACGTTGCCCTCCTTGAGGCGCGGGAAGTCATTGTCGCCGACGGTGAGATAAAAGGCCGGCCGGTCCGGATCGGCGATGTAGGCCGGCAGGCGGAGAAACACGTTCCAGCGGTTGAACCGGCGCGGGTCGAAGGGCTCGCCGAAGGCGGCGCGGAACATGTGCGTCGGCCGGCGCACCCCGGCGGCGTCGTCCTCCGGCATCGGCCGGAACAGGCTGCCCGAAAAGCTGAAAGCGGCGGCGTAGCGCTTCGGATTGTCCATGGCGTAGAGGAGTGCGCCGTAGCCGCCCATGGAAAGCCCGCCAAGCGCCCGGCCGGCGCGGCACGCCGCTGTCGGATAGGTTCGATCGACATGATCGACGAGATCACCGGTGAGCGCCTGCGCGACGAGCCCGCGCCCGCCCGGATCCGGGTTGTCGACGTACCAGCTGTCCTTCGCCATCGGCATGACGACGATGAGCGGCTTGAGCTTGCGCGCGGCGATCAGCCGGTCGAGGGTCTCGGCGGCACGGCCGAGCGTC
>C688J18823_10001870_pt1 | contig 13113 bp, 14 predicted proteins | sample HopSoiMetagenom1_FD_18823 | JGI IMG/M metagenome (IMG submission 18823)
GTTCTTAACACCTTCGCGTTGTCCACCATATTTTATTTCGCCAGTATCATCACAGACCCCCGCAAAACGCATCTTTGGATCCAAGTTAAGAATGTCTTCACATAAATTACCGTAATCCATAACTATTGATTGGACGATCAAATATAAAAATAATTAAACATATTTTCTCTGATATTATTAAAAAATAAGCCTTGTTGCACGGCCAATTATCATTATAGAATGTAATGGTAATTTTAGGTACTCATAGCTTATTCTCGCACTATCAATCTAATTTAGACCATATTGGATACTGTTAAGACAAGACAAGACAAGCGTATCGGAAGAAGCTCTTCTATACATATGTGATGCGAATGAGTTTATAAACATCAGATAAAATGGGATATCAGATGTATAGAACAAAGTGTGGATATACATAGACGAGGAGTAGCAGATAAACTCGGAATTCCTGTATGCATATCTATCATGAGGTGGGCTAAATATTGTCATATCGAACTCATAAATGATTAAAGGTGTGGGTCAGCCGCTGATAGATTCGCATCGTTTCTCGTGATTATGAAAGATAATGACATAACGAGCCGTTAAAGGTCCTTATTCGGAAAGAAAGATAACTTTGGATCTTAATAAAAAGCATCGATTCAATGCAGCTACTATACTTTCGATCCCTTAACCATTTTTATACCAATCAAATGTACTAAAACTTCATGAGCAAATTGGATTCAATAGGTGACAGCCTAGTTTCACATATTATCTACCGGGTTCCTAAAAACAATCATGACGCAATGTTGCAGCTATGCAATGAAGCCTATAATATGTTGAAGCAACATGGTATTCTACACTATGACATTTTCAAGTTAAGCAATAACAATGTACCAATGGATGGGTTTGATAACATTGCCAATACCGTTTCAGCAAACCAAGATGAGGAAGTATGGATCGAGTCAATCTATTACAAAGATCGACAACATATGAAGGAAGTAATGTCAAAGATGGAAAAAGACGAAAGAATGGGCGAATCGATGAAACAATCTATGGCCTTACTACCTTCCGGTGCTAAGTTTATTATGGGCGAATTTGAACGCCTCAGATTCTAGACTATAAATGGTTACTTTCTGCAAGATACATTCTTTGAATGAATGCCTTATACTATAACACACTGAAGAGCTTTAAGGATTGTTCTCAGATTTGACTCTTGCTATGATTGCATATAGAAGACAAAATTAATCTGAGCTCGATAAACGCTAAAACTATCGGTACTTGTGATAGATTCGCTGGCTCAGAAGCAATCTGCGACAGTACAAATTCCGATACCTATAGATAGTAGCAATTAGTGATTGCAAGCAAAGTATTTAGTTCATAAACAGGTTTTGACATATCGGATAATACTTGATTCAAATCCGGTTTAGTTATATCGGAAAAACTGTTCTAAGTGGATACGCAGCATGACATTATAAATATTTTCGAAAATGAGATATCATATGTATAGACTGACTGTTCAAAATACATATACATTGATGAGAACATTTCATTTATAAAAGCCGTGGGCACGTGCTACGTTCTGCCTGTCATACATCAGATCATGCTAGGTTAATATGTGGTTACTTGTGATGGCGTGGCCAATTCATGCACTTGTACCGTCCAAACAATTGTCACTATTAGTAATTCAATCGCTAACAGGCCCAGGAATTTTGCACTTCATTGGGGACATACGTGGTTACCGAGATGGTGACCTTATGAATTATCTTCTTTAACACAGCAAGGTTCAATAACATTTTTAGATCATAACTCAAGCTATTGCTTCATATGTTATAATCGCTAAATAATATCTTATTCATTTACAAATATGAGTATAGAAAGCCTAGCAGGGATGTTTTCACAAAGAAGCGGAGCTGATCAATCAATGGGCAGTTCTGTAATGAGTGCGATAATTGGATTCTTAGTGCAGAAGATGATGGGTGGAGGGAACGGAGGAATAGGCGGTATGCTATCCGGTCTTACAGGTGGTAGCCAACAAGGTAGCGGTGGCGTAGGTGGTATAGGTTCTATCCTATCAAGTCTAGGAGGGTTGAACAAAGATCATGAATTAGTAAGACATGTACAACAAAATACCGGCATACAAGATCCAGAACAAGCCAGACAATATACACGGCATGGGGTTGACATATTAAATGAGCAATCTAAGAACAACCCACAAGGACTTCAATCAATACTTGGTGGATTTTTGGGAAGTGGCGTAGGTGGAAGTCAACAAGGTCGTGGTAGTAGTGGTGGCGGTATTGGAGATATGCTTGGCATCTGAACAATCACATTTTCTTATTTTTATCTAATAATATATCATCAAATGTTAACTAGACACTTTCCTTGAATAAATTCTTGATAACGAATACCGAATAAGATACCTTGATGATTTGGGCCTCAAAATCATGTCTGTCATAAAGAGGCTATTGGAGAATATATTAGGTGAGGTATAGCAAAAACACGGAACAGGAGATATCATCTAGATGCATAACCTGCAGTTTCAAATTTTTTGAATTCCGGAAAAATATTATTTTCTACCTTTTATTTTTAAAAAACTTATGGATTGGCACCTGTGGTTGGTTACCACTCAGGATATAACTACTTGGGCTGCTAACCTGATCATTATGACCGTTGTGGCTACCATTATCATGATCAAACCCACCTGAGCTACTTGGCCGAATGCCTGTTATATTAGCTGAGTTATGATCTCCATTAATTTGATTGCCTAGATTTTGACAATTAATTTCTGACGACATAAATCCGTTTCCACAAACATTAGTCTGTGCAACTGTTTGCCGTATGAATTTAGAATGGTGGTGTCAACATGCAAATGCGATTTCCTAAGACATAGACGTACTACTTACTAACAATTATGCTAATGCTGAAATAGCAACGATTGTAAGACTTTTGTTGTTCATAATTTCAAAAGAGCTTATTACTTTATCAACGCTCGATGAGAATTTGTAATGCTATTAATATGGTAATATCTATCTAAAAACTTCTCAATTGGTTTGTTCCACTCCTATAGTGACACCACCATCTGGAAAGTTTACAATCTCTATCAGCCTTATCTTGACCTTTTTTGAGTATCACCAAATAAGCCACTAACACTGACTAATTCGTTTAGGACTGTTTTATGTAATGTCCAAAGTTTCTTGTTCTCCTCTGCTCTATCCTTTATATCTTCTCTTCGATCTTTTTCATGCTCATTCCTTATTCCAAGGAAGAAAACTAGCAAAACTACACCTACTGAAATAGGCCCAGTAAGCCATCTTGTCACTTTTTCTGTAAGATAAACCTTAGTAGAGTCAGAAAAGGCCTTAGCCATGTCGAAAGAACCCTGACCTGTATCAGTATAGTGTGATGGCTGCAATATTCCATACATCACAGTCACTACAATAATCAATAAAGAATTAATATATGATATTTGTTAATATTAATATACTTCTATATTGAACAAATCTACTAGTGTTCCATTCAGATGGGATCAAATATATACCAATTTGGTGGCTATTAGAGATATAATATGGCATAAGTCAAGTCAATGTTTTACGTCAAGCTATTTATTTGCCTGATTCCAGCTGAATACACTTTCCTCGTCAAGGGCACTTAGAAGGCTATCTTGGTCCCATTTGCCATCATAGCGATCTCCATTGATAAAGAAAGTTGGAGTACTTTTTACTCCACTGCTATCGGCACTTTGTATATCCTCATCAATGTGACTACTATATACACTATCACGAAATTCACGATCGAATCTGGTTAGATCTAATCCTAACTTTGCGACAGATCGTCTCAAACTATCATCTGTGACTGCCTCACCGTGTTCGAACAGATAGTCATACATCTCCCAGAACTTACCTTGGGCAGCAGCGGCTTCTGCAGCTAGTGCAGCTTTATAGGCATGGGGACGAGTTTTTGTGACTGGAAAATTACGAAATACAAAGCGTAATTTACTTCCTAAACGTTCTTGGACTTTTTTAATAATAATATAGGCCTGGGCGCAATATGGACATTCATAATCGCCGTATTCTACCAAAGTTACAGGTGCGTTTGCCTGCCCCAGAATATGATCTCTAGACTCGTCTACAGGTAATGTTAATTTCATATTTTGCGGTTTCGTATTACTTCTAGTCATACTTCCAAATCTGCTCTTATGATCAAGTCTAAAGATTTAAAGGTGCTGTTATCTTATTGATGTCATCAATCTACTTCAAATGATATAAATGTATGAGGGAAGAGATTCATTACCATAATGCTTTGAAAATTGCTTAGATCTTTGGAAGTAAAGCTTCTTAAAAAGATAAAAAAGATAAGATTCAAGCATTGTTACAAAACGATATACTCGCACGATGGATTTGGAGAGATACGTGTGATTATTTTGGTTATTTGTACATGTCTGTATTGCTATGGGGTTTGTTAATATTTCAAGAAATGTCACACAGGTACTATTTTATCGAACAATGTGCATTCGCTTTATTAATTTCCTACCGTGATCGTTATATCAGCAGGTGAATGTGCATGTACTGAATGTTCGGCTTGCATCCAATACATATCTCATCCAGTATGTCTTTAGTCTTACCCAATTGGATTTGATTTCATAGTATTTTATAAAGAGACTGACAACCTATTTTTTTATTGAAAGGTTTATTTGGCTATGAATTGCAGGCAGGCAGACTAACAAATTGACTAGTCATTTTAATATAGAATAATGTGCATTCGCTTTATTATTTTTCGTCCAATATTGATTATGACCGGTTTGTATACGGGATCCGGTAGCGGATGAACCAATTGTACATATATCAGTACATGATCCACGGGTGGCCGGTACTGTGCCAATTAGAAATCCATCCATAGGATTCAAAAGATAAGCGCTATTCAAGCCGCCATATTTTTAACTTTGATTATAGCGTTGTGCAACCTGTTGACCATGTATTAATTTAGAGGTAATGTGCAACATGTGACTCATATAGTTCTATAATTATCTTAGTGGAAAGCCTCATAAACCTATCGTAAGATAAGGATTGTGTATAAAGATGATATTTGAGTGTAGGCATTGCTTTGCAACGATTGACACTGAAGAATTAGATTATCTAACTATAGTTTGAACGAAACACCTGCCTTGGGCGTAATTATAACTTAATTTTTACCTACGGTTTTTCGATAGTAACAAAGGTAGTAAGATAACATAAGGAGTAAAGATTCTATTAGCGCAAATTTCACGATTCACAATCTAGTACAAATTATTTATTTATTATCTTTCATAATCATGATATCTCGCTTCACCATCACAATAATTGATTTTATTAAGGTGCATCTATATTCTAATTCTGCTCCATATGCCAAATTTTCTCATCTCATGCTAAGTATATTTATTACAAAACTGATAATAAACCCCGACTATAGATAGGATTTTGGACATATTACATTGTTGACTCTGTCTCCTAGGGAATTATTAACAACCACCCGTGCCGTTCGCAAGCGGCTTGACTTGACACGATCAGTAGATCGCAAAGTTATTGAAGAATGTATTACAATAGCCCAACAAGCCCCAAACGCTTCAAACATGCAAAATTGGCATTTTGTAATAGTGGGGGATTCTAACAAAAAAGCAAGACTTGCAAAACTCTTTCGTAAAGGATGGGAAACTTACGTAAATCGTCCTAACGCAGCCGGCAATCTAAAGTTTGATGATCCTAGACGTAAAGCTACTCAATTAAAAATAATGTCATCTGCTCAATACCTAGCAGAGCATTTAAAGGAAGTTCCAATTCATGTAATTCCATGTATAACACCACGAACTGATCTAGGACAGACTGTAACCGCGCAGAGCGCAGCCTGGGGTTCTATTGGCCCAGCAGCTTGGAGCTTTATGTTAGCGGCCCGTCTATTTGGATTAGGCACGACATGGACTAGTTTTCATTTACTATTCGAAGAAGAAGCTGCAGTTATTTTGGATATTCCATATAAAGAAGTTATGCAAGCCGCATTAATTCCTGTAGCTTATACTATAGGTACCGACTTTAGACCTGCACTTCGTGAGCCCATTCAAAAAGTGATGCACTGGGATAGATGGTAAAAATAAATGATAAAATTACAAAATAAATAAAGCATAATTTATTTAGTTTATATAGAAAATACTATCAAAAAGTCACACTAAATTATATCCTAATGCCTATCCCTACGTCGGATATCTTCTCATCAATAAAAATAGAGCAAATATGCGATGTTTACTTCCAAGCATATTAAAACTCTCTTTATTTAATTCCATGAAAACGAAAGTCTCCATGATAGATAAATCATTAAATATGGATATAAATGGCTGCAAACAAAAGAAAAATTTCCTTGGCTTATCATATGTGAATTAGGATTTAAACAGAGAGTAGACATTATCCTGCGGGATTACAGATAATTGTGTTCTACTTATATCAATTGATATTCATAATATTAACAAACAAATTGTCCTTAGAGTTCGAAAGATCTACCCTACAGTATTCTATAAACTGTTCGAATTTTTTTTGTCTATCTTCGTGTACATATTTGACAATGTTGTCAAGGGAGCGGTATTTGGAATGATTTTCCACATGTTTTTTTATGTATGCAATAGTAGTATCATAATCATGAATCGTACCAAGCATATCTTGGACTTTTTCTAATTCATCTATGAGCTGAGAAACTTTATCTTTATCCTGATTCTTTACATTGGTATCAATAGGCAGAAGTTCCAATAGATATCGCAGCTTTTTACAATCCTTTCGCATTTCGTGCAACTCGATTAATCTTTTAGAAGAACTTAATACTACAGGATAATTCTTCTCAATTGTGTTAGCTAATTTGCCAACTACATTATTAAACCTCTTCTTCAGCTTTTTTTCCGATATATTAATATTGTTATCACCAAGTTTAGGAACTGATAATTTCCTTAACTCCACTGCTAATGTTTTAGACTCAGTTAGCTCCCTGTTTCTGACAGTTTCCAAAGACTTCAATAAGTTTGAGATTGCTCGTGAGGATTGTGATAATTGTTGCTGTTCATGCTTTGGCGTCTTCTCACTGGACATATATTCGGACAGCATTTCAAAAATTATATCGTAATCTCGGACCTTGCTATTTATAGAAAAAAGCTCCTTGCTTTTCGCTACAAATTTCTTTATTTTCTTTTTATTTCGAATTGATTTTGGAAGTGATTGGTAGCTAGCCCGTAATCTTCTGATAGACGTTCTAATATCGTGTATGTGTTCTTCATTTGGAGCTTTAAGGTAATCGTCTAGCTTGTTATTTACACGTTGGATATTTCGCTCAGACTTGTTTAGATACTCCTTAGAATCAATTGGGTATAAAATATTATCAAAGGAAGAAGATTTTGACATTATGATATAATATACAATCTCATAATATTAATACTGCTGCGCTAAGAACAGTTGTCCACAGTCCATCCTTGTGGCCCTGCGCAGACTGCGTAAAATTCTGTGTCTTGTAAATTTTTCCCGAAAGCCTCCATTGTTCCTCCCTCTGATCCCAGGCAAGCGTAGTATAATCTGGTAAACCTATTACTGTAGCTAGCATCTCCATAGCCATATCCTCTGCATAATCTCCAGCCTTCTGAGCCGTTTCTCCGGTCGAATGATGCTCAGATAAATATCCATATTGCATATCATCAACAGGTCTGGCTAAACCTATAGATGCGGCAATTAATCTATTTGGCTCATTAGTGGCAGATCTGGCCATAACTGTAAAAGCGATCTGACCAGGTTTCAAGTGTTTTCTTCCTTCGTCTTTACTCACTATTTTGCATTGTGGAGGTTTGATACTGGACACAAAGACAAGATTTAGATCTCCAATCGAAGCATCGCGCAGAGCAGATTCAAAGCTCGTAAGATAATCCTTGTGTACGCCTTTCCCTCTTGTAAAGAAAATCATTCTTGGGACATAGGAAAGATGGTTAGATCCCAATTCTGACTTATATCCCCATCCTCATTTTGTACTTTTTTCCATCTTTATTGGCTGAAAATATTATATTTAGAAGTTACTAGCAATCCGTCTACAGAAGTAACGTATAACGAGGCAAAAACATTCTAGTTAACCGCAGCAGATCACTCCTAGGACGACCAAGGGGCAGATGAACAACTAGAATTATGGTAACTCATGTTAAGGTTGTCAGTCAGACACAACTTATTGAAGAGCTTTTGAAATATGGGATGGACATTGTACGAATCAATAGAGCGCATGGAACGATGAACTCTCCGATTCTGCAAAGTCAATTGCAAATAGAAATAATGGGCAAAGTGTAGAGGGTGTCATAAGGGGGTAATAACAGTAGACATCATAATAGTGATATTAACTCGATAATAGTTGGTCGCGTTAGCCCACAGCCAATCGATATAGAGGTAACTGTGGTTGATAAATTGATTCTGCTTAATACTGTAAATAATGGCCATTTTAGGACCAAAGCGTATGAACATGTGAATAAAATTAGCTGTACCTTACCAGAGATACTTCACAAGGTTCAGGAAGAGCAGCTCCTCAGAGATTTAATGACTCAGTACGGTTTTTCAGAATGAGAGATAAAAATTAGAATATAATGCTGAAACATTATTTATTGAAATGAAATTCAATTTCTAATCATCTATAACTATAGATGACTTATGAGAACAAGATCGATTTTTTACTTATTTATGATGAAAGGTTTATCCCAAATAAGACTGCAGATAATCTAATATGTAGATAGTGTACCATACAATGTGATCATTTTAGTCAAAATATTTCACATACATTAGGTTTATATATATACTTTAGAATTGTTAGTAGATCTACTATGCAAAAGATGACTACTGATGAGATTGGTTGTAAAGATAATAACAATAAAGATAATAACAATAAAAATAATAAAACGAGAAAATTGAAACCTATCGTGTTGTCGCCGAATGTTAATGATTATGATACTGGTGAAAATAACTTGACATGAATTCTTATGGGCTTAGTCTTATGTTAGTAGTACAAATGGCTAATAATAGTAACATGGATATATGTATTAAATGTAAAACCAAGACTGCACATATATTTCACGATAGCGGGGATTATTGTTTGGAATGTTGGCAGCACTCTACTCATCCTGATATTAGATAGTATACAATAAAAGTCGATAAATGAGAGCGATAAACTTGTATTTAACTCTTAATTCTGCAGTAATATTCGGATATAGATATTAGAAGAAGCCCGCTAAATTTTTTTTATATTTTTTGTACATTTTCTAACAGATCTTTTAAGACTTTTTCATCAAGTGTCATACCTCTTCAGCTTTCTATTTCACTGTTATAGTACTTATCCATGAGTATACACGCTGAAGATTTTGAAACAATTCAAACGGGAGCAGTGCTTGTTTGCCTGTAAGTATGACCGCATCCTACATATCTGTGAAGGGTTTATAATCGTTGTACTGATATGTTTCTTTGATAAAGTCAAGCTTTTTTTGCAAATCATCCGCGGTGAAAAGGAGGATCCTTTTTTTTGTCTGTTTTTCCTCCTTTACATGGAACCTATCATGAGCCCATTGTTCTAAGTAAATCGATTCTACTATTATTGCTGCTAACAATGTATTTTCAATTACTACTTGGTCCCATTCTATTACCATGGCCTGGCCACGATATCTTGCTGTTGATATGCTATTTATTTACCTTGAACCTATTTCTTGTCGTTAGTTTAATATGTAATGGACAGTTTGAAGCAATTCCTTTCAATATATTGTTGTGTGGCTTGATTCGTAAGACACGATCGCAGCAAGGACATCTAATACCGTCATATCTGAGAAATATCTCACATTCTATACAGCGCTTACATCAGAAATTGTAATAACTTGGTGATGCGTTATTCCTTTTAGCTTTGTATAATTTACAAATATCTTTACAAAACTTTTTCAATCGCTTGATTTTCATTTTTCTGTCTGGTCTTTTCGCCTGTATGACTCTTCAGATAAGGATTTTAGAATTCTTGGTGAAAATAACCATCTTAACTCTCCTCTTAGTTCATGAGTAGTTGAAATTATCGTTATTTTACCGATCCACCTTTCTCCACGACCATATTTCTTTCGATTAAGTTCCCTTCCTGCTTGCTCTATTTGTTTACTCACCTCCGTGTGCGATCTTTTTTCCTTTGTCGAGAAAGGACATCATCTATTATGCACATAAGGTATGACTCATGTCCATCTGTGAGTACAGACTATTCTGATTCAAAGTATTTGGACAATTGTGAGGTTTTAGCTACAAGTTATGAGGATATTTTATCCATATTTAAGGTACTGGAAATTATTTTAGTGGTCTGGGTCGGAATTGAGCCGACTAAAGGGAAAACATTTAGAAGCATCTAATTCAAATTGAGCCCGGATTTACTGTTTAGAATTATAACTTTTAGCTGCATCTATTATAATCTTCTTTGCTGATTCCTTACATTTCCATCCCACAATCTTTACGTATTTTTCTTTTTCCAAGTCTTTATGATGTTCAATGAAGTGTTGAAGTTTATTGCGCATATAGTTTGGGATATTATTTATGTCATCTATATTTGAGAAACTAGGATCCACCTTTGTTACAGGCACTGCGATAACTTTTGAATCTGTACCATTCTGATCTTGGGTTAACACTATTCCTATAGGACGTGACTTTATAATGGAACCAGAAGTTAATGGATAGTTTCCTAGCACAAATGCGTCCATATGATCACCATCTTGTTCTCTAGTACCTAGGATATATCCATAATTGCATGGATATACCATGCTCACTACTAGCACTCTATCTACGACAATTACTCCAGTTTTTGGATCCATTTCGTATTTAACAGAACTATCTTTTGGGATTTCGATCAATACATTGACCTCCTCCAATTTCTCTTCAAATGTATCTGGATCTGCCAAATTTCAAATATAATATAAATGATCATTACTAATAAAAGTAATTAAATTTAGAATCATTGTCTCATTATTTTTGAATCCGCAGAAAAATGAAGATTAGAGAAAACTCTTACAATAAATTCAGTACGATATCATAATTTTTCGAGGTCAAATATCTAATAGTGCTTGACAAAAAGGTTTATAGTTTGAAGATCAGCGTTAGCCTGGAACCAAAGAAAGATACTATGGAGACTTTCGGGAAAGATTTACAAACGCAGAATTTTATTTAATCTACACAATGTCACAAAGATAGACCAACATCGGCTGGCTCTTTGATTATGGGATCCGGTCGTTCACCAAGCTCAATGACGCCTTTTATTCTTGAATATTGCAGCTTTCATAATTAATACTCCATCAACTCCATTAAACTATAGTAATTATTGTAAGCCGCGAAATGTATACTTTGTGGTATAGGAAATGTCGTCAACATAAGATATGGTTAGTCTAACTAAGTTGCTACTATCATACTTTCACAGTTCTAGTCATAACACAACTACTGGAAAATAAATTTGTAGACCTTGTAAAATAACGCTGCAAGATACTTATTTTCCCGAGTTCCGGGTGAAAGATAAGGAGTATGACATTTTATTACACCTGAAAAATACATGCAACTACAATATGGAACAGCATTCAGTATCTCACAACGCGATACCTACCATTAGTAATTAATGTATTCCTTTATTATACGGTTGAATTTTGTGTGATCAATATCAATTGATCGCTAGTCTTTAGTAAGAATGTCTTCATTTGGAAAGAATCTCAATTATTCAATGTGAGGAATATTCGGGATCTTTTAAGCAATGAATTATCTATAGGGAAAGGGATTATCGATAGCGAACTACGTTCTAAGCTTTCAAATTGTTATTCTGTGCAAGCAACTAAATTCTACTGGTTTGCTGGTCGCTCATCAGCTTTTCTCTTTATGTTCCAAACGATAGCGTTCTATCATTAGTCTAATTACTTCAGTGTTTTACTTGGATGGGAGTAAACGTCCATCACTATTTTTTTTAGATTTTCTGGACTTAACATTTGTTTTGAATAATTCAGATCCTCACGAGCTCTGTCTAACTCTCCTTCTGGAATCTGCCACCTCATTTCTTCTTCTTTACGTTTCCAGATTCTCATATGTTCTAGCTCTGTTTTATATCTGTCTCCTTCTTGTTTTGCTTTTTGTAGTTCCTGTTTTAATTGTTGGTTTTTTTCAAATAATGGCCTATCATTCAGGTACTCTTCAAGTCCTTCTTTAGTTGTATGATAACTTTCCAATGAAGTTTGCTTTTCTGACTCTAGTTGTTGTATTTGATCTATTAGATTATCTTTTTTAACTTTCAATTGTTCAATATACTCTGGAAACTTCTCAAGAGGGATATTGAGCTTATCTGCTGCCCAGTACATGCTATAAATACTATCAAAAAACTGCTTTGCGGATAGGTTCTGTTTAAAGCAAAATACTTCAAGGCTTACTATCAAGGACTCCATTTTCTTTTCAGTTACTTGGTCGAGATCATAGATATCATCTTCTTCTCCTTCCTCCTCCTCCTCCTCTTTCTCTCCCGGTCTAACATCTAACAACCATTCCTTTTCTTCAAGAACTTCTCTCAGTCTAATCAAGGCTGCAAATGATTCTATCTTCATACCTCTGTTTACGAGGTTTAGGCCAACTTCCCTTAGCAGGTCAAATTCGGGATCATCCCTTCTATATTCCTTAATTATGCCACTTACAGTACCAGCTCCGATTTGTACTTCATTTGCAATTTGATCTCTGCTTTTCCCTTGAAGCCATTTTCTAATAACCTCTATTTTTATTGGCTTTGGAATCTTCGAACCCAATTCTATATCTCGATAAATATTACTAAAGCAACAATAAAACAGACAGAATAATTAATAAATTTAGTTGTGAAGATCGGCTTAAAATGAACATGAAGGCTATAGGACATAGATCTGACGATTATTTGACTGTGATTTGACGAGAACTTGACGGATGTTTGACGACGATTTGACAGGCATTTGACTGACATTTGACGATATTTGAGACACTCGTAATATAGATTCAATTGAATTTAATATATAGTAATATGGCATCTTCCTTACATTCGAATATCCTTTCACAATCCTTATTCGTGGAATTCAGCTGATGATATAAAGTGTATGTTACT
>C688J18823_10001871_pt1 | contig 13106 bp, 8 predicted proteins | sample HopSoiMetagenom1_FD_18823 | JGI IMG/M metagenome (IMG submission 18823)
TGTTAATCCTGCTCCTTTCATGTAATCTAGGATTAAAGGAATTGCGTACGTGCTACAATAACAAATAATGCTACCACCAGGCTTTAGCACTCTTTTTGCAATGACTGCAAGCTCCTCATACAATGGTATAGACTTCTCATTGTATGGTGGATCCGTAAAAATAAGATCAATTGAGTTATTAGAAACCAATTTTGACGCATCTATGAAATTACCCTGAATTAGCTGTACATTGCGAGGCATTGCCGTAGCAGACTTTTGAGTTTCTTTCCTTAGTTGTTCCCTCTGCGATATCCGCTTATAGGTTCTGAATGCTTTATCAGTGGACATTTTATTTGAATTCACCTTCTGCCAGAGATCACCAAATAGCTTGGGTTCGTTAGACGCAGCGTCATGGAGCACTTCTAATTTTCTTAAACTGGTATCGCTTGTCCCAACAGCTTTTGCTATTCGCTTAGTTCGTTTAGGATGTCCAAATTTTGGTTGTCCTTGGGTATTCATGGATGGTGGTTTATTGCTACCAGGTTTGATCTGGGTTTCAGACTTCAAATTAATCTCTCGAGTGTCAAGGTATTTCTTTACGGCTACCATTTCTTCAGGTGTAAAATCCTTTCTTATCCTGTTCTCATCTATTTCTCCATCCTCTTTAATAGGAATGTCTATTATAGTAGCAGGAATTCGTTCCATACCTAATTTTTTGAAAGCCTCAATTCTTCTGCTGCCAGCTACTAGTGTACCATCTTTTGAAATTGATATAGGATGTAAAAGTCCATTATTTTTGATGCTATCAACTAGGTCACTAACATCCCCAATATCCTTTCTAAAGCGATTTCCTATTTTGACATTTTTGATTAAGATCTGCTGTACAACATCTATCTCATCAAGCAAGCTAAATTAATACCTCCTGAAATCACTGTTCTGAGTGTGTCTCCGTAACACTCCAATAATCACACAATTTTTTTTGTGGATCTTTAGGATTGTGTATCTCACAAAAACCCATATAATCGCATAAGCGTGTTTGTGGATCTTATGCGTGTGTCTATCTGAGACGTCAAAATAATCGCATATTCGTTTTTGTGGATCTGAGACACTGAAATGATGATATATTCGCTTATTACGCATTGTCATCACTACCTAGGCAGAATCATTGTTGGCAACGATCTTAGCTTGGTTGCTGAGACTGGCCTTTTCACTTTGACCATGTTTACATTTATGACATCGACAGATGATCTGATGTTGAATCTCTGTATTAATCCAATTTCCAGGACATTCATTGCAATTTGGAATACATTGTTCTACAATGAGATCTGGCATCGAGGATTCCTCTGGAAACATCTTTAAGTTGTTGCACGCTCCTCTTGGTGATGGAGTAGTTTTGAAATTACTCCATCCATTGTGTCCGTCCATTTAGCTATTCCGACCAACTCTTGATATGTTTCGTCTTTGATTCGAATTAGTTTCGACATGCAATATATGCGGAGTAAACTTAATCTACAAGTTTATGGTGTGCACTTTTGTTTGAGAAAAATCTACGATTATGAGATTGATCGATCTATAGCGTATGCTCTTTCTAAATACCACAAGATGACTACATCGCAAAGGAAACTTAAACAAATTATTGAGAGTGATGAATATCTTGGAAGAATAATTCATGAAAAAACCTATCGGTATCATCTAAAAAAAATGTTGGACGCAGGTCATATTTATAAGAATCAAGAAAAGGCAGCACAGTGGGTTCCCGGTAAATCATTACCTATTTGCCTATCATCTGAAATTCTTGATCAGATAAAACTAGGAAATTTGGTTATACAATATAATGAAAATGATCGTTTACATACTTTATCGTATCCTAAATTTAAGAGACATATCAATCAAGAAGAAAAGAGACTAAATAAAGAGCTGAAAATTAGTGCTATTTATTATGTCATAATGCGTGTAATTTCAATAGAAACACCATATAGTCATCTTAGACCTAATGATTTTTCCATATCTGATATCATTAAAAGACGCTTAGAAGGCCATGCATTTTGGTATCGGGATCTTGACAAGTATAGAGCATTAGTTGATGATTGCATTAAGAGATTACAAGAAGAGAATATTTTAAAATGCACAAAATTTTCTACTGGGGAAGAACCACGATATGAACTAGTCGATCCTAGCTGGAAGGATTTTGTTATTGATTGTGAAGAACTGTTAGAGAATACTACAATGCATAGATTACATCTAATCTGGTATAATTTTCACAGGCCTTATCCAGAAGAAAGAACATATTATGAATCGTGCTGGGGCGAAAAGGGTATTGATTTACACATGGATCGGATTTATACTAATAACAATAGAGAAAGTAGCAAGAGAAGACATAAAAGTGCTATGCGTAAATTTAGATCTAAACGTAAACATAGCTATGATAAAGATAAAGAAGATGAGACAGATCGTCTTCTTAGATTACTAGATAATGTCATAGTCAAAAATGTGGAAGGGTTCAAACAAAAATATTATAATTTATTCAAACTACACCCCTATCTCTATAATCTGATAATCAAAATGGTCTGTCCAGCATTTATACAAAAAGCAGCTAAAAGAACAATCAGCAATCCTAAAAACAAAAACAAGAAATATCTGCCATTCCTTCAGGCTCATGTCAAGGACCCCTTAGATCCCAATAGCGGTAAAGAAAGGATAACGATTAGAAGAACTGAGTAAATTATCTATTGAGTTGTTCCCCTGTATACGCCTTTATCGATTAACATTCTTGCTATCTCCTGTTTCCCTTCTTGGCCTACAGAACTAAGAACTGAAATAAGACTTTGCATTTGGGATTGCATTGTATTAAATCTCTCTTCCATCATAGCTAGTTTATCCTCATTCTGTTTCTCAGATTCCAAGGTTTCGACATAGGCATCATATGTTAATACCATTCTACACTTAGCGCAGAACTTACTATCTGGTTTATTTGGTTCTGAGCAATTTGGACATTGTTTTGGTTTTAATACATCTGATAACTTCTGTTCTTTAGTTACTATTCCATAAGCTTCCAAAATACTCTCATTTGACTCATTTCCATAATAGTGGAGGTACTTCAAGTGCATCTGAGACCTGCCAGACCAGCCTGCATGTTGTCTTAGTACATGTTCTTTGAGAAATCGAGATTTTTGTGTTAAGGCAGAGTGTCTTCTTATATAGGGGTTCCATGGTTTTTGTAGTATCTCTTTTATCTTATTCTTATCCTCCAGTGATACAGAAGGATTTTCTAATAATTTTGGAAAATACTCCTCCTTGTATTTGTTATATACCTGATAAATAGTTCCAACACCTATTTTCCTACCTAGACTTCTTCCATTTCCACAGATCAGTGTTGAGTTTTGATTTCCACTCTGAGGATGCTCATGATCAAGGTAATCCTTCAAGTATGGAATAGAATTTATCAAAGGAATGTGCCTCGTACCAGTTTTGCCATTGACTAGAACTTCAGCGTAATGATGATTGCTTGCAGTTTTGAATACAATATCTTTTATTTTTAACCTCAATATTTCATGAGGCCTACAACTAGTATCACGCGAAATAGTGTGATAGCATTTTATACGTTTAGTAGGACAGTATCTTAAGAAGACCCTATCATCTTCCTCGGTCCATAAATCAGTGGGTTTGTAAATTGATTGTTCCTTTCTTTTCAATGTTGATATATTCTCAACAACTTCTGGCTTTGGTCTCTTGTCAGGTTCAAGATCAGGGTAGTACAACCATTTGAAAAACCTAGTAAGATGAATTCTATAGATGTTATATGTACCAACCCACTTATGCAACGAATCTATGTCCTCTGGCTTGCGAAAACTATCAAGAAACGATACAAGATTATCTTTTGTTACGTGCTTAAATAATTTATTATTACAAAAAATTGAAAAATTGGCCAGCACCTTAACAACGTCTCGTCTATAATTATTAGTCAGATTCATCTCTGTTCTCATAGACATAATATAATTTGCAATTGTCCAAGCATTTTCTTTTGGTAATTTATAAAGCAATTTCTGAAAATATGGAATTAGACCTGCAGTGACATCTTGGATTTTTCTGTCAAATAATACATCATTATCATATGCATGCTTATCAGTAGATGGATTTAAATTGAAAGCTGATCTAGTAACTGTTCCTGTTTTCAAAATACGATCATAACAAGACTGGACGAGACATATAAACATGTATTCTAAGTATTATAATGATCATATTATCATATCATTAGTAGATTGACTGTCCAAATATTACATCGAATTAATAATATAATAAGAACAGCTTATCTGATAGACAGATCAGTATATTGAGTTAATTTAGCCTAAATTTGAGATCAAGACAGACGGTAGATATTTCATTATAATTGTAGTTCTTGCAAATCCTCTGTCAGCAGTAAATATAGTATCTATAGTCATTTCTATATCTAGTCTATCTAATCACTTTCAATTTGGCCAAAAAAGGTGAGTCTTTTATACGGTACACTTACAAAATTTCTAACACATTACCTAAATCTATAGAGTTAGATGGAATAGTACAAAATAGCAAAAAGATGTAGTCTCATCCGAATGTAAAAGTGTATAGCTGAAATCCTTTTCCTTTCACATTAATAATTATTGAATGTACCCCATAGCTATCATGCAAAGCCAAATTATACAATCTTTGACCATTTAATATGAATTTGCCATCTTTGTTTAAATCTGTACCAATCGATTTTATTGGGATCTTTGAATTACCATCCTCAGTAACTGTTCCAGTTTGGCCCTTTCCTGACGCTACTATATTGACAGCCTTGGCATAATATGTTAGGATTATGCTCCCACTATTACCCTGAAGTTCTATATTGTCACGATTGTTTTTCCATTGACCATCTAAATATACAATATTAGGCTGTAAATTAGTATTTGAAGGAATAGTGTATGTTACAGTTTGTTCTGGCTCAAAGTTTTGACTATTACCTAAAGGAGATCTTGCATAACCATATCCAAGGTATAGTTCAGGCGTAGTTTGCTTCGATAAATCAATATATTGAAGACTCTTTGAATTGATTGTTGGTGCTGTTTTAGTGCTAAAGCTTATTTGTTTAAGGCCGTCAAGAGCTGCTCTTTCTGCAAGCAGGGATTGAATTGTCTTCTCCGTCTCAGCATATCCGCCCTCGCCTATATGATCTTCTCTTATATATCCTTGTGCATCTATGAGGTAATGTCTTGGCCAATATTGGTTTCCGTACGCATTCCATGTACCAAGATTATTATCTAACACGACAGGATACATAATTCCAAATTTTTGAACTGCAGTTTTCACGTTGTCATAATTCTTTTCAAATTCAAACTCTGGAGAATGCACTCCAATTATTACAAATCCTTTGTCAGCATATTTTGAGTACCAATCATTCAGGTAAGGTATTGTTCTAATACAATTGATACAACTATATGTCCAAAAATCTATTAGTACTACTTTACCCTTATAATTTGCAAGATGTATTGGTTGATTGTTGTTTGGGGTATTGAGATAACCAGAGATCTGTGTCAGATCGGGTGCTTTTTGAAACTGTGATTTATCAATATTCGTGAATTTATTCTTATCAAGGTTTATCGTTATGATATTTCCATTCTTTGAGGTTGCCGCAGAAATGGCTTTATCTATTTTTTGTTGTTGTATTATAGAGGACGATTTATTAAAAGATGGATTATTAAAATAGATGGCAAAACCTACAATTAAGGTTACAACAGCAATTGCCATTATTGCCGCGCTTATGTTATCCTTATTTTTGAAAAAAGTCTGCTTAGTCATTGTCCTCAGAACATCTCCTACTACAATAGCTGTATCCTATCTTTGACTATCATAGATTGAAGCATCATCATGGTGATCCCTCCAATTTAATTAACTGATCAGCAAGTGGTATATTGGATAGCAAAGTCAATTGATTTGTGAACAGGAGTATACCTACTATTATCAATATACTACCCATAACTAAATTAAAGTATTTCAGATGTTTTACCATTTTTCTAATTATTCCTGTAGCCTGAGAGAAAAATGCTCCAGTAATTAAAAATGGTATTCCCAGACCCAGGGAGTATGCCAATAATGAGTTATATGCTGCTCCTGGTTGAGTAGCAGCTAATGCAAAAGTACTCCCTAATATAGGACCTACACATGGAGTCCATCCTGCTGCAAATGCGGCTCCAAATACGAATGATGTGATATAGCTTGTCTTAAATCTAGGTAGCTTGGTCATCTTCTTTTCAAAATTTAGGTTTCTTAGTTTTGTTGAAAGTATTAAATACGCTCCAAATCCTATAATCACAACTCCTCCAATGAATGTTAATGAGTGCTGAAAACCATTAGCTCCAACAGTTGATACAAGTACACTATTTAGTATTACTCCCAGTACTGCAAATATCAAAGAAAAACCAAGGACGAAATAAACCGTATTAAGAAATATGTTAAGTCTTGTTCGTCTTCCAAGCGTTAGCGTTGGTGATGATGATTTTATTGTACTATTATTGGTTGTCGTTGTTGTAATTCTCGCAGTTCCCCCAGTTCTGTTTTCATCAATATTGGTTATTGTAGAAGTACGATTATTGTCATCATTCTTTTCTAAATCTTTAGCTTCGTTAGCAGCCGAACCTGAGAGATATGATATAAATCCAGGTAATATTGGAAGTATGCATGGAGAGAGAAATGAGGCTAAACCAGCAGCTGCTGATACGATTATGTTTGCTTCATTTATCATTTCTACTATTAATCAGCTCCTGATATAATGATCCTAAACAGAAAGAATAAAGGCTGTCATTATCCATCAGGAAAAGTTAGCCTTATTAATATTAATACTTATTTCCAATTATATTCCAGATTATTTCCGGATGGTTAACAACCAAATTACTTAAATTTCATCTTTTTGATCAGTTCAGGTTATGTTAAATTTGTAAGGGACATTAGCAGTAATATTAAACGATATAGAAGAATAACATTTTCAAGATTCGATCGTGTTAAGAATATTTATGGAAGAACAATTTTTAAACAATACTAATATATAAAAAAATAGTATAGTAAATTATCTTCCATTGCACTCTAAAAGTACCGAAAGTTGCTAGTGCAGTCCTAAAGAAATTAACCAATTCGCTGCCCTCTATTGTTATCCTTTTTGTCTCCTACTTTTTCCTCTTTAATTGCTCGATAAGCCCAATTGCTCTACTTTATTTCCTTTATCTTGCCTAGATTAATACAACCTTCTTTCTTAATCCACGAAGACGGCTGGGGTTCGTTCTGTTCTGCTTTTTCTCCTATTTCCTTGTTGTTTCCTAAACTTTGATTTTGTGATTCAGTAAATGATTCTCTAAATGCAGGATGATTTAATGAAGATGTTTGTTTTTGTGGTGGTGGTGTAGAGTTTAATTCTTCGATATTCAGATGAATGGGCTTTTGGCTAAATAAGATTAGGCTGGATGCCACTAATGTAAGAAAATCACTCAATCCCTCATACGTTTTAATTTTCCTACTTGTAAGGTCTTGAGAATTGTACTTGCTGATTTCTAGCACTTTTTTTGGGTCGTATTCGTGCCTAGGAAGTTTTTGTAATAATAGCGACTTCATACCCTCTTCTTTGTTGTTATGTACTAGGTCGATCCAATGAGAACAACAATTGTAACATAGACGACCTCTAAGTCCAATGGTTCTACTATTTTCAGCAATATTTTTATGAATAAGATACATAGCATTTGATTCACTTGGTAATTGTGTACCGTTAAACTGTTTTGATATATCTTCTATAGTAGTAGTAGATAGACCATAGCTCAATTGATTTGACCTAAAATAATTTTTTATCTCAGCAGCCTGACGTAACATTTCGAGGATTTCATCACCTATTATACCACCTTTTTTAATATGTGGAGAAAGGAATCCTCTTCTTGTTTCTTCGTTGTTAAAATTATTTGCAGCAGTAGAAAAGTATTGTTATTTTTTGGATAAGTTTGAGTAGGTTCACTAGTATTATTGTCATTATTAAGGTAATTATTGTAATAATGGTGGCCGTTATCTCGTTGTATACTATTCGTCTTACAATTAAATTGTGTGGGATTGACAATAGTACTGAAATTGGACATCCTGAGCCTGTATTCATTTGAGTTCTGATCTGATGTATGTTTATGTTAACAGGTTCTCCTATTTCGATATGTTTTCTCCTGATGTGCCTTTCTACGCTCCAATGCCTTATAGGAGACAACTCCATCCAATTAGGGTAGACCCATTTGTTTTTAAAGACTATACCAATTACTATTATATCCTGAATTGCAGTGTCACACCGGTGTAACACCAAGGTAATGAATAACTTGATCTAAGATAGTAAAATATTAACTTATTGATGACTTATTTGGCCCTGTTAATTTAGCGATAAAGCTATAGCTATAAACAGTATCTCATATTCAATGAGTTTATTTGAACGTGAGAGAACATTCATAGAGACAATATTGCTTGCGTTATTATAATTATATCTTCTAGGCTGAAGTAAGTTTCAGAAACACATCTAAGGCAATCCAACTACTTAAAAGAGAGAGTGGAAGGAGTCATGCTGCTATATGGAAATGGGTTCAGAGATTCAATCCCACACGTTTATACTGTTATAAAAGAGTAGCAGTTTTTTCTATCGATGGAACCATGATGCAGATCGGTTCTGACTAGGCTTGGTCATGAGTTGCTGTTGTAGAACCAATGCACAGACAAATTCTTGGAGTTTACATCTCAAGACATAGGAATATGATTGTAGCTGAAGCATCCTTGCAAACGTTGATCAAGATTTATGGCAAACCATACTGTATATTCAGATGGTGAAATATGGTACCCGGAATCATGTATATCATTGAGACTAGAGCATAGATTACATTCGCCATATGAGAAGAGTATAGTTAAAAGAACTGTAGAACATCTAAAGGGTAGAACCCAAAGCATTTGATGATTATTATCCATGTATGAGAGCTGGATTATACAACCTTAGACACGTCCACAAATGGCTCATTCTGTTCATATTTATGCAGAATGGCGTTATAAAATCTAGTACTAAATTTGACAAGCCAAGGAGGTGGAAATATCTCTAAGTTAACAGGGCCACTTCTTCATAGGAAGAGAATAAACAGCAAATTTTGTGAATGCAATTAATTGCAAATATGCGCGATTTAATATTATAATTTCTATATACCGGGTAATATGAGTGAAGGCCCATTATATGTCAGACTATCTGTCAACTAATTGTTGCGCCTGTATTTAAGTAGGGATGAAGGTAAGTAGGGATGAAGGGATTCCCTGGATAAATCTCTAAAATATATTTATTTTATTTTACTTTTTCAGCTTGTAATAAAGAATAGGTCAAAGCAGTTAGAGATACAGCAAGAAATGAGATGAATATGACAAGAACTGACTCCAACAATCAGATCACCATCGATTCAAATCATTTAGGAATCCTTGGTAAAGTTCTGGATAATGTTTTCAAGTCACAAAGAATAAAAATCATAAACAATAGGCATTTCCTTTTATGTAATATTTAGCTGGATTGCTTTTAACAAAGATACAGCGTTATTCTCTGCACCTACCATCAACGTATATTTTCCTGGTTTTAAATCTGCTGAAGGAGTAAAAATTAATCTGATTTTCTCTACATTCTTCTTTGAGGTATCAATTGTAAATGAATTCTTGCTAAAATATGCCTGTGAATTCCCAAGATCTCCGGTTGATGTGAAAGTTCCAGATACGATCATATGGATAAGATTATTATCAATTTCATTTTTAGGATAAAATGAAGACTGCGATCCTGTTGTTTTAATTTTAATATTGATCTTCTCACTTTCTCCTCTTTTAACTGTTAACTCTTTCATATCTGACTTTGAAGAAGAAACTCCTACAGAAAATGGCAGATGTCTATCAGAAACATCTATTTTACCAATCTTATTTTCTGACCACTCTGTAAACCAGACCTGCATAGCTTTTTCGTTATTATTATTATTGTTGCCGTTGCTATTACTATAACTATTGTCAGTAGAAAACTGCAAAACATTAGCAATACCGCATGTTCGTCGAGTATTATTGTTACTATTAATGGCGCTAGAACTTACTGTATTATCAAACGAAGAACATATGCCCCACAATATGTTTTGTGATGGAATCCAATACTCTACCAGCGTTCCATGCGAAGGATCAAATCTGGCGATCTTGTTTCCTTCCCATTCGTTAAACCACAAAGACCTACCAGACTTTTTAATCCAGTATGGAAGAGTATAAGCATGTTTAGAGATATTAGCAATATTATCACTATTATCTTTTGAACTGAATATACCATTAATGCCACTAAAGATCCTAGAAGAGGCATGTGAAGTAGCAAATTTTACAATGCTAATATTATTGTTATCATCGTTAAGTCCATGTGATTTGAATCTATAAAATATGCTTGTGCCTGCATTTGTAACCCATAGATCTCCAGAATCTGGGTCTACAGTCATTCCTAACGGTGAGCTTATTTCTTTAGGTAACTCGAACTCGTTGAAAGTTCTCGTATCTAAATTATACCTTATTAAGTAACCTTTCTTAGAATATGCCATTACAGAGATCCAAATGTCATGCCTTTTACTATCATATGCGAGCGAGCCAACTGTAACATAAATAGGATCGATTCCTTTAAAATCATTCGCAACAGGAAGAGCAATTTGAGAAATTCCTTCTGACGTTCCATTCTTCAGTTTAGCAATGTTGGCATACCAAAGTGAATCTGAATATGTGCCTACAAAGAAGATAATATTGTTGTTATTATTACCAATATCATCAGAAGTAAATTCCATAGAAATTGGGTATGTTGTACCGAAATACTGTGAGCTACCAGGGATCTTGTATATTTCGAATTTTTGTGATGATTTAATAAATCGCCAAATTGCATTTCCTTTCTCGTCTGTAAACCAAACATCTCCAGTCTTTCCATTAACTTTCATGTCCCATATTTGAGAAAAGCTATGGGAATCTTCACGCGGGCTCCATTCTGGGATGATGTGCTCTTGATCGAATCTCTTTTCTTTAATATTATAGCTCCCTAACACACCATTTTTGGTCGATGCATACCAGACCTTTTTTGCATCATAATCGAAAGCAATTCCTAGAGGCATTTCACAAGCCTGCGGAAGAACATATTCAGTTACATAAATATTATAATTAGCTTCTGCATTAGGACCGCAAAATTCATGTTGAAATTTTCTGAAAGAGTCATTATCGTAGTTATTACCAATAATGGTATTCCCTTTTTTGAAGTCTACTTGATTTGTAATGGAGGACTGGTTCTTATTATCCTTCTTCATTTGCAGGGTTTCTTCAGTGTCTAAAATTTTTATATTTTGTTGATTCGATAATAGATTAATGGTACTATTGTTAGATTTTATATTGTGAGTAATAATTTCTGGAGTGGCCATCAAATTTTTTTGTTCACAAAGATAAACAATTGAAATAATTAGAGACACTCCTATCAGAGTTAGAATAGTTAGAATAGTTTTTGACACAACAGACACAAAAGTGGTTCATACTAATTAAATCTTATTTGTCATTGTGATGACAAAAATAATGCTCTTATTAAGAATCACCATTTGGAATGGATGCGTAGATATTATGAATATATCGTATTAGATATTAAAAATAGACTATATAATATTAATTCATTGTTCAGTGAATATCTAAATTAGGAAAAAATTGCTCGAGTTTTACATGGCTCAATTTATTGTCGAAATTATGAGTAATCAGATAGGAAGCAATAAATAAATGGAAAAATATTTATCCTCATATCTGGACTTGTATGCAAAAATAGTCAGAAAATAGATGGATTATTTTTTATATGCTTAGTTTGTCATAGTTTGTCATTTGATACCCACCTTGAGCTCGTAACAACTTCCTAAAATAGCCAAAAGAACTGGAGTATGGATAAATGGTCTTAAATTCCCACCAGTAGCAGCAAACTTTCCTAGTGATAGTAAAGCGTTACTACTAAAATGATACTATATCTAGGGGTGCTATTGCTGGAAATAAGGATTTGACAGTTATAACATGATTCTTTCGCAGTGTGTTAGTAGATATGAATAGATGACTGTCCTATTAAACCCCTTGTTATATTAAAGGATTGACTGGATTATCCGCGTGTCTATAAATTTATGCATAGAATGCTTCTACGATTGGATCCTCATTGACACTAGACTATTACTCATGTTATTTTTACTCACATATGACAATCAAGTATTGGAATTCCAAAACTAATCACGTTCATGCTCGCAACCAACGCAAATACAGTAGCGCTTCATAGTTTCCAGATCATTTGTTTACATGACAACCGCTATCTAGAATCTCGCATGTACTCGTCGCGCCGCCTCAACCACGACTCGGTCTCATTGCGCCCCTTGGGTGCCCGGTCGAGCCACTGGTACATCCCCCAGAGCACGTCGAGGCCTCGCGCAAAGGCTGAGTAAGTGTGGTAGACGACGCCGTCGGAGAGAGCGAATGCGCTCATGCCCGGTGCCTCGCGGGTGTAAGTAGGGACATCAGTACCGGTCATGGCAGCGAACACTTTTGGCGTCAGCGCCAAATCATCTTGACGTCGGTCTTGACGGCCCTCTGAATCGGCTTCCGAACCTGAGGTTATGCCGCCCTTGTGATAGTTATAGTACAGGTTGCCGGAGCGCTGCTGCTCCTCTGTGAACGACGTGTTGAAGTCATAGTTAAAGTCGCTGTCCAATGACGACGCCCACATGAATGTCCAGCCCATGCGGCGCTTGTAGGCCTGAAGCGAGGCGATCGGGGCGCGTGAGACTGCAATCATCGTGACGTCGTGGTGCTCAAGGTGCACGGCAAAGCCATTGAAGCCGTCAGCGATCGCAGAGCATGCCGGGCAGCCGCCAGTGTACTCAGGGCCAAACATGAAGTGATATACAAGGAGCTGCGAGCGTCCTCTGAACAGATCGGCAAGGGATGCCGTGCCCTCGTCGGTCTCGAAACGGTACTCCTTATCGATTCGAACCCACGGTAGGTTCTGCCGCCACTGCGCCAGTTCGTCGTTATGCCGCGTCAGCGCCTTCTCGGCCTTGAGCAGCTCC
>C688J18823_10001872_pt1 | contig 13100 bp, 9 predicted proteins | sample HopSoiMetagenom1_FD_18823 | JGI IMG/M metagenome (IMG submission 18823)
GCTGCCGGCCGCTGCCGCGCCCGAACTCAGCCACGCTGACATCGCTTGGGGGTGGCGGCGCGTGAGCTCGTCGAGGTAGCTCTGGCGTGCCATGACGACATTGGCGCGCGCCGTCGCAGTCGTCGCTTCCTGCAACTCCATCAGGCTGCTCCGCCATGCCTGGCACAGGGCGTCGTCCGCAAGGGCGTCCGGAGTCGAGCCGGACAGCGTTACGGAAGAGGTGCCCTTTGGTGCAGCACCGACCAAGGCGGACATCCATATCCGAATGAAGGGGTGGGTGGCGACCAGCGTCGCAACCACCAGGATTCCTATTCCTGGTGAAACGAGCATCAGACCCAAGGCCGCGGTGGTCGCAGCCCCGGCCATTATCCCGTACGCGCCGCAGCGTGGCAGGTAGGACAGTCCCCGATCCACGAGTGCACACGCCACGACCGCGGTGCTGATCAGGGCTATGGAGACGCCCACGGCGAAAGCCAGGTTCCAGCCCAAGGCATAGGCGGCGCACAGCAGCCCGGCCAGGACGCACACCTGGAATGCGCGCCACCAGACACCCGGTGAGCCTCCTCTCCGCAGGCGTCGGGGTGCACGCCCACCGTGACCTTCCGCGCTGTGCGGTTCACGTCTCTTACTCACCGACCGAACCTCCGCTCCAGGCACCGAGCCCCCCGCACGTCCGGGACCCGCCCAGCAGGGTGCGAAAACTCCTGCTCACGCTAAGCGCGCCCGCGACCTGATGACCTCATCCGGTTCGGACGACTCGCCCTCGGTGTCGATTCATCCCGGTGGGATGAGTCATGCGATGGACAGAGGGGCTCTGATGGATATCCCGGAGTACAGGAGGCGTCGCACGGTAAAGGCGCCGTGACGACCGTCTGACTACTCACCGGAGCCGAGGCGCGCACGAGGATGGCAGACATGGATGACCATGCCGAGGACCGTGCTTTCGGAGGCGGCGTGAAGTCGACCGAGTCCCCAACCGGCGACCAGATCTTCGAGGTACGGGTCGCAGGCCTGGTGTCGGGCGAGGCGCTCGATCGGCTCTGTGGGGTGAAGGTGTCGTCGCAGGAGCTGAGGACGGTCCTGACCGGACAGTTTCGAGACCAGGCTGAGCTCCACGGGTTTCTCGCCCGGCTTCGTTCGCTGAACCTCGACATCGTGGAGATACGACGCGTCCCCGGTGCGGGCCTCCCCGACCCGCACGGGGCAGGGGACGCCTGATGGACCTTCCAGAGCGACCGGGCGTCGCGGTGTTCGAGATGAGCGTGGATGGGCCCCTCGGGCCGCTTCTTCGTTGCGCACTCAAGCCTCGCGTGGTGATCCATTCGGGTCGCTGCACGGTCTTGCGGGTNGCCTCGCCCGCTGACCTCGTGGAGCTCGTAGAGCTGCTGGTCTCCGCCGACCTCGCGATCGACAGCGTCCGCCCCGCGGCGTACTGAGAGAGTCCGAGGTGCCGTGGGTGTGGTCCTGGGCCGCGATCTTCGAGCTCCGCCAGAACCTGAGGCAGAGCCTCTGGGTGATTCCGCTGCTGGGAACCGTCGTAGGGGCAGGGGCGGCTCAGCTGGACCTCCTCCTGGAGGGCCGGATCCCGCTGCCGGCCACGTGGACCTACTCCGCATCGACCGCAAGTGCGCTGCTGTCGGCGGTGGCCGCAGCGATGGTCGGGCTTGTCGGCTTGGTGGTCACCATCGGTGTCCTGGTCGTCCAGATGGCCACCGGTACGCTCTCGCCGAGGTTCATGCGGCTGTGGTATCGGGACCGTCTGCAGAAGTTGGTGCTGGCGTCCTTCACCGCGACCTTCGCCTTCGCCTACATACTGCTCAGCGAGGTCGATTCCGGACCGGTCCCCGACCTCGGGGTCACCGTCGCGGGGATGGCGGTGACGGTTGACCTCATTCTTCTGCTCGTCTACCTCAACCGGTTCGTGCACGCCTTGCGGCCGGTTGCCGTAGCTGCGGCAATGGCCAGGTCGGGACTTGCGGTCGTGTCAGCAGCCGCCCACGATGACGCCAGCATGAGCATGGCTCGACATCATGGCATCGCCCCCGACCGACCGGACCTGGGAGATCGAGGGTCACTTCAGGTCCGTGCGACTCGCGGCGGAGCGATTCTGGCCATCCATGCCCGGGGAATCGTCCGCCTAGCCGCTCGTCGCGACCTGGTGTGCCACCTGCGGCACACCGTCGGTGACTTCGTGATGACCGGCACCGTGGTGGCCGACCTCTACGGTGCCGCGAGCCCCAAGGACGCCCAGAGGCTGCGAACGAAGCTGGCGCTCGGCGAGGAGCGGACCATCGACCAGGATCCAGCGTTCGCCATTCGGGTGATGGTGGACATCGCGATCCGGGCCCTGTCGCCCGCGGTCAATGATCCGACGACGGCGACCCAGGTGATCAACCACATCGGCGCCCTGCTGTTCGGTATCGGAGGTCGCGAGACCGGCGAACGCGGTGAGTACAGGGACAGCGACGGTGCAGTCCGACTGACGCTCCCGGCCCGTAGCTGGCGCGACTACCTCGAGCTGGGGCTCTCGGAGATCCGGCAGTACGGTGCGACCTCGCCGCAGGTCTGTCGCCGACTCCGCGCGCTCTTGGTGGATCTGCAGACCAGCGTCCCCACTGTCAACCGGACGGCGGTCGCGGAGCAGCTGGTACGCCTCGACCGGACGATATCCACCTCGTTCCTCGACACGGAAGATCGAAGCCTCGCTTCGCTCGAGGACAGCCAAGGCATCGGAGGCCCGTCGGACGACCGGAGGTCACATGTCGGCGTTCGACCGTAGGTTGCTCGATCGCACCGGCACCGCCTACGCGTTCGTGGTGGTGACTGCAGGACTCGGCGTACTCACGGCCGTGCTGCTGGTGGCCCAGGCATTGCTGATCGCCGACGTCGTCGCGACAACAGTAGACGGCGGTTCCGTGACCGCTCTGAGGCCCGCGGTCGTGGCGCTGCTCGGTGTCGTCGCCGCACGCGCCGTCATCGCTTGGTCCGTCCAGTCGACCGCGCACCGCGCCTCGGCTGCGGTGACGTCACAGCTTCGCCGCTCCTACCTGCGCCAGCTGGTCCGGTTGGGTCCGACATGGCTGGAGTCCCAACGACGGTCAGGCCTGGAGACCTTGGGCACGCGCGGGTTGTCTCCGCTGGAGGAGTATGTCGGACGCTATCTCCCACACATGGTGCTGGCGGTCGTGGTGCCACTGGTGATCGTGATCGCGGTGGGGAGCCGGGATCTGGTGGCGGCGGCGATCATCTTCACCACGCTTCCGCTCGTCCCGGTGTTCATGGCCGTGGTTGGAGCCACCACCAAGGCCAAGACCGCTCAACGGCTGAGCGCCCTGCAACGCCTCGCCGGCCAGTTCCTCGACAATACCGCCGGCCTGAGCACCCTCAAGATCTTTGGCGCATCGTCCGCTGGGAGCAAGCTTCGGGCGGCCACCGACGACCTCCGTCACGAGACGATGCGCACTTTGCGCCTCGCGTTCTTGTCTTCGCTCGTCCTCGAGCTGACCACGTCACTGTCGGTCGCGCTGGTGGCCGTCGCGGTGGGGCTGCGCTTGGTGAACGGCACGCTCGATTTCCAGACAGGGTTGTATGTCCTGATCCTTGCCCCCGAGGCGTACCAACCGCTGCGCGCCCTGGCAGCGCACTACCACGAGGGCGCGGGAGGGGTGGCGGTTGCGAAACAGGTACATGCGGTCTTGGACCTCCCGGTGCGCGCGAGCCGGACGGTGGCCGTCGTACCCGACCTCGCGACTGACGCGCTCGCGGTCGAAAACGTCACGGTCCGGTTCCCGGGCCAGGACGTTCCGGCATTGAACGACCTCAGCTTCCGCGTCATGCCGGGGGAGGTGATAGCGCTGGCCGGCGCCAGCGGCACGGGGAAGACCACGGCGTTGGGCGTTCTCCTGGGCCTGGTGACCCCAGAGACGGGACGTGTCCGCGTGGGGGACTGGGACCTGTGCGAGCTCGAGCCACAGACCTGGCGGCGACTCATCGCCTGGGTGCCCCAGCGTCCCTACCTGCTCGCACGGAGCATGCACGACAACATCGCTCTCGGTCGGCCTGGGGCGGGACGGGATCTCGTGGAGGAAGCGGTAGCGGCGGGTGGGCTCGAGGCCACCGTGAACCGGCTGCCGGACGGGCTGGCCACCGTTCTCGGAGCGGGGGGACACGGGCTTTCGGCGGGGGAGCGGCAGCGTCTCGCCCTGGCTCGAGCCTTTCTCCTCGATGCTCCGTTGGTGCTGCTCGACGAACCCACGGCCAGTCTCGACGGTGAGACGGAACAGGCGGTTCTCGCGAGTCTTCGGACACTGGCAGCGGGACGAACCGTCGTGGTCGCCGCGCATCGCTACGCGTTGCTCGGCGTGGCCGACAGGGTGGTTGCGCTGGATCCAGCGCCAGCCGGGCGCGGCGCCCCATGAGCCTCGGCTGGCACTGGTCCTCGCGAGTGCTGACCGCGTCGATGCTGGGCGCCGGGGCAGCGCTGGCGGGCATCGGACTGACCGGGACTGCAGCCTGGCTGATCTCACGGGCAGCCGAGCACCCCAACGTCGCGGCGCTGACCGTGGCGATCGTGGGTGTCCGGTTCTTCGGCATCTCTCGGGCGCTGCTTCGGTATGCCGAGCGGCTGACCGGCCACGACGCCGCTCTCCGGCAACTCGCCGAGATCCGTGTGTCGCTGTACCGCAAGCTCGAAACGCTAGCGCCGTCAGGACTGCCGTTGTTCCGCCGCGGCGACCTCCTCGCGAGGCTGGTCGACGACGTGGACAGCCTGCTCAAGGTGTCTCTTCAGGTGGTCCCTCCCTACCTGGTCGCCCTCATCGCCGGGGCATCGACGGTCGTGCTGCTCCTGTGGCTGCTTCCCGCAGCAGGTCTGCTGCTCGCGTGCGCGCTCATCCTCGCCGCGACGGTCGTGCCGACCCTCTGCGGGTGGCTTGTTCAGCGGTCGGAGGCTGCGCTGGCCGAAACCCGCGGCACGCTCTCGACGGTCGTGCTGGACCTCCTCGAGGGTGCCCCGGATCTGCTCGTCTTCGGCGCCGCACCTGACCAGCTGCTGCGGGCGGAACAGGTCGACATCCGGTTAAAGGGGCAGGCGCGGGCAGCAGCGCGTACTGCGGGCGCGGGGGATGGCCTCACGGTGCTTCTCGGTGGTCTGGCGTTCTGGGGTGCGATGGTCGCCGGAGTCGCCGCACTCCGCCACGGCACTCTGGCGCCGACTCTGCTGGCGGTCGTGGTGCTGGTTCCCCTGGCCACCCTCGAGCTCATGGTCGGTCTGCCGCCAGCAGCTGGGACGTACCTCAGGGGGCGCCAGAGCCGACAGCGCTTGAACGAGGTGCTGCTTGCGCCCGATCCGACGCGCGAACCCACGGACCCGCTGCCGCTCCCGTCGGCGCCGTTCACAGTCCGCCTCTCGGGGGTCAGCGCCCGATACGGTAAGGCTGGTCCGTGGGCCCTCGACGGCGTGGATCTCGAGCTCGCCCCCGGCCGGGTGGTGGCTGTCGTCGGGCGCAGCGGGGCTGGCAAGTCAACGCTGGCCGCCGTCCTGGTGCGATTCCTGGATATCGAGTCCGGTTGTCTGAGCCTCAACGGCGTGCCGATGCAGCGGCTGACCGGCGCGTCCGTCCGAACTGTCGTAGGTCTGTGCGAGCAGGCTGCGCACGTGTTCGACGCCACGATCTCCGACAATCTGCGCATCGCGCGACCTGGTGCGTCTGAACTCGTTCTGCGCGACGCTCTCGATGAGGTTGGTCTCCTCGACTGGGTCGATGAGCTGCCGCACAAGCTGTCCAGCCGGGTCGGTGAGTACGGATGCCACATGTCCGGGGGGCAACGTCAACGGCTCATCCTGGCCCGTGCGGTCCTAGCTGCCTTCCCCGTCTTGGTCCTCGACGAACCGACCGAGCACCTTGACACGGCCACAGCCGATGCGCTCATGGCGCGGTTGTTGCGACCTCCGCCGGACCGGTCGGTGCTCGTGGTCACGCACCAGCTGGCTGGCCTTACCGAGGTCGACGAGATCCTGGTCATGGACGGCGGGCGCGTGGTGGAACGTGGCCGGTACGACGCGCTCGTCGAGCGGGGAGGTTGGTTCGCCCGGCAGGTCGCTCGGGAGGCCGATCTCATCCCGCCAGGATGACGAAGCCGTGAGAGCCGTCGACGACCCTCGGCATGAGGGCCACTACCCGAGCGCGAGAAGAGGACATCGTGGACGCAGTCGACCTCGCCCGGATCCAGTTCGCCTCAACGAGCATCTATCACTTCCTGTTCGTCCCCGTCACGATCGGGTTGTCCTTCCTGGTCGCGATCCTGCACACCAGGTGGTACCGATCGGCTGACCCAGGCCACCGGCGTCTCACTCGCTTCTTCGGAACCCTGCTGCTGATCAACGTCGCCGTGGGTGTGGTCACCGGGCTCGTCCAGGAGTTTCAGTTCGGGATGAACTGGTCGGCGTACTCGAGGTTTGTCGGCGACGTCTTCGGCGCACCGCTCGCCATGGAGGGGCTCGCCGCGTTCTTCCTCGAGTCCACGTTCCTCGGGCTGTGGATATTCGGCTGGAACGTGCTTCCGCCGCGCATCCACCTGCTCACCATCTGGCTGATGTTCGTCGGGGCAACTTTGTCAGGGGCGTTCATCATGGCGGCGAACTCCTGGATGCAGCACCCGGTGGGGTACACGACCAACAGCCGCACCGGTCGGCCGCAGCTGGACTCCATCGGCGAGCTGTTCACGAACGAGATCTTCTTGTGGGGATACCTACACGTGGTGCTGGCCTCGGTGCTGACCGGTGCCATGGTCATGCTGGCTGTCTCGGCTTGGCATCTGCGTCGAGGAAACGTCCTGTTCAAGACCTCCGCACTGCTGGCCATCGTGGTGCTGGTGCCGGTATCCGCCCTGACGCTCATGGTTGGCAGCCATCTCGGAGTCGAGGAGACCAAGTACCAGCCGATGAAGATCGCGGCAGCCGAGGGGCAGTGGACGACCTGCCAGCCGTGCTCGTTCTCCCTGTTCCAGATCGGCGGCGGAAACAACGACCACTCTCCGACGCAGATCATCCAGGTGCCGCACCTGCTGTCGATCCTCGGCACGGGCAGCTGGAACGGCAAGGTGGACGGCCTCGACGAGCTGCAGTCGCAGGATGCCCAGAAGTACGGCCGCGGCAACTACGTCCCCGACGTGTTCGTGCAGTACTGGTCGATGCGGGTGATGGCGTACCTCGGCAGCCTGGTGTCCCTGCTCTCGCTGTGGGGCGCCTGGCTGGCCTATCGCCGGAAGCTGGAGCGATCAAGGATCTTCCTCGCGATTGCTACGTGGGCCGTTGTGACGCCTTTCATCATGAACACCGCGGGATGGCTGCTCACCGAGAACGGCCGCCAACCCTGGCTGGTGCAAGGGCTCATGAAGACCGCGGACGGGATCTCGCCGTCAGTGAGCACCGCCGAGGTCGCCATCAGCCTGGCGGTCTTCCTCGCCGTGTACGTCCTTCTGGCAGCCGTCGCCGTCTTCTTGATGATGCGGTACGGGCGACGAGGGCTCGAACTGGAGGAACCGCAGGAACCAGAAGGACCGACACCGGTCGAGCCCAAGACACCAGCGCTGACCTACTAGGAGTTCAGGAGCAACATCATGGGCCTTCCGGAGGTCTGGTTCGTCGCCATCGCCGTGCTGTGGACGGGTTTCTTCGTGCTCGAGGGCTTCGACTTCGGGGTCGGCATGCTGCACTCGGTCGTCGCCCGCTCAGAGACCGAACAGCGGGTGGCCATCAACACCATCGGGCCGTTCTGGGACGGCAACGAAGTATGGCTCGTCGTTGGCGCAGCGGGCATCTTCGCGGCATTTCCGTCGTGGTACGCCACCTGGCTGTCCGCGGGCTATCTGGCGATCCTGGTCCTGCTGGTGGCACTGATCTTGCGGGGTGTCTCCTTCGAGTTCCGCGGCAAGGTCGACACCGGGCGCTGGCGCAGGGCCTGGAGCCTTGCGTTGAGTATCGGAAGCCTCGTGACTCCGTTCATCCTGGGCATCGCGCTAGGTGATCTGCTCGTCGGCTTACCCGTCGATGCGAACCAGGAGTTCACCGGCAGCTTCTGGGCGCTCTTCACGGGCTATGGAGTGTGGACCGGCGTGACCGTGGTCCTGTTGTGTCTGGTGCACGGCGCCGCTTTCCTCGGGTTGCGAACCACGGGAGCGCTGCGCGAGCGGGCCCGTGCGCTGGGAGTGGCGTTCGCCTGGGCGGCCATGGCTGCGGTCGTGGTGTTCGGGCTGTGGACGCTCAACATCGTCGACGTCGGTCCCGTGACCTACGGCGCGCTGTCGTTGGCGCCCGTCGCCGTGCTCGTTGCACTCGTCAGCCTGCGTGCCGAGCGGGAGCGCCGGGCCTTCGTCGCCACCACCCTCGCGATGGCCGGCACCGTCGGCTCGCTCTTCGGCAGCCTCTATCCGGATGTGCTCGTCTCCAGCACCGACCCGGCCTACAACCTCACTGTCGATAACAGCGCCTCGGGGCACTACGCGCTCGTCGTGATGACCGTCGTCGTCGCGGTCGTGCTTCCGGTCGTCCTCGCCTACCAGGCCTACTCATACGTGGTGTTCCGGCACCGCGTCGGGGCACCCGCTGTGGGGACGGGAGACACCTCTTCCCCTCTGCCGCAGCAACGGACCGACGCACCGGAAATACCCACTGCGGCCACCTCGGTGCCGCCCCGACGAAGGTGACCCCGCAGCGGTCATTCGATCCAGGGACCATGCCATCCGCCGTCCGGGGCTACCAGAGTGTCTGCCGCGGCCGGACCCCACGAGCCCGGGGCATACGGCTGCACGGTCGGCGGGGCGTCGAGCAACGGTTGCATGATCCGCCAGTTTTCCTCGACGACGGCCTGCGGCTTGAAGCGGGTGGGGTCACCGATCAGAGCGGCGTGTAGGAGCACTTCGTACGGTGTCGGCGCCTCGCCGCCCTCGTCCGCGAACTCCATGTCGAGCGTCACGGCCTGAGGGCCCTCACCGTCGGCGCGGCGCGCATCGAGGATGATGCGGGCACCGGTCGTCGGATCCAGCTTGACGACCACCTGGTCCCGGGTGGGGGTGCGAGTCTCGTCCACCCCATAGCCGAAGTCGACGGCGGGCGCGTCCTTGAAGACCACACGTACTTCGGTCTGCGTCACCGGCAGCTTCTTCCCGGTGCGGATGTGGAAGGGAACGCCGAGCCAGCGCCAGTTGTCGATCCTGAGCGTCAATGCCGCGTACGTCTCCGTCGCCGAGGATGGTGACACGCCGTCAATGTCGTGGTAGCCGTCGTACTGGCCTCGGACGTAGTGGGCCGGGTCGGCGTCCTCGACGGCGCGGAACAGCGCAACCTGCGCGTCTTGGAGAGCGCGCGGGTCGCGTCCGGACGGGGGATCCATCGCCACTGCCGACACCACTTGCATGAGATGGTTCACCACGACATCGCGTAGTGCCCCGACCGGGTCGTAGAAGTGACCCCGATCGTCGACACCGAAGCTCTCGGCCATGGTGATCTCGACGCACTGCACGTAGTTGCGGTTCCAGAGCGGTTCGAGGATCGAGTTCGCGAACCGCAGGTAGATGATCTCCTGGAAGCCCATCTTGCCGAGGTAGTGGTCGATCCTGCACAGCTGGGACTCGTCGACGTACTCGTGCAGCTCTGCGGCCAAAGCTCGCGCCGATTCGACGTCGTGACCGAACGGCTTCTCCACCACGATGCGCGCGGAAGCACTCAAATCCACTCCCGCCAGGCCCTTCACCACCGTGCCGAAGAGGAACGGCGGAATCTCCAGGTAGAAAACCGGGCGTCGGAAGCCGTCGAGCGCCTCGGCGAGGCGGTTGTACGTGCTCGGGTCGCCGAAGTCGCCGCTGACGTAGCTGAGCCGTCGGGCGAACCTCGCGAACACGTCCTCGTCGAGGGTCTCACCCGTGGCGACGATCGAGTCCCGCGCCCGCTGTACGAGGCGATCAACCGTCCAGTCGTCGACCGCCACGCCGACGACGGGGCAGTCGAGGAGGCCGCGGAGCTCCAGGCGGTACAGGGACAGGAAAGTCATCACGCGGGCCAGGTCTCCGGTGATGCCGAAGACCACGAACACGTCCGCGGCCAAGGGCGCTTCGTCCTGCCGCTGGTCGTGTGCCGCTTCGAGGGTGTCGACTGCCATGGTGGCCTCCACAGGGGTTAGGGCCGGGTCGCCGGAACTGTGTGCTCCGGTCGTCCACAGCCAACCTCGCCGCTCCGGCGACGGCCTCACCCCCGGCGGATGATGGCGGCGTCGGCCACCGTGGTGAGCATGGGCAGATGACCAACGACCAACACTTCGACGTGGCGATCATCGGAACCGGCGCTGGTGGGGGCACCCTCGGGTACCGCCTGGCCATGAGTGGAAAGCGGGTGCTCTGGCTGGAACGCGGCTCGTTCCTTCCCCGGGAGCTGGACAACTGGGACTCCCGCGAGGTCTTCGTCCGCGGCAAGTACCTTGCCACGGAGCAGTGGTACGACGGGCACGGGCACGAGTTCCAGCCTGAGGTGAACTACTACGTCGGCGGGAACACCAAGTTCTACGGGGCTGCACTGTTCCGGCTGCGACCCGAGGACTTCGGCGAGATCACGCACCACGGTGGCCTCTCGCCTGCCTGGCCCATCGACTACGCAGACCTCGAGCCGTACTACTCGCAGGCCGAGCAGTTGTACAAGGTGCACGGCCGGCACGGCGAGGACCCCAGCGAAGGCGCGTCCACCATGCCGTACCCACACGAGCCCGTGTCGCACGAGCCACGAATCCAACAGCTCAGCGACGACATGGAGAAGCTGGGACTGCACCCGTTCCACCTGCCCATCGGCGTCGACCTGCACGAGGACGCAGACGGCCGGCCCGACCGCCTGAGCCCCTGTATACGCTGCAGCAAGGTGGACGGGTTCCCGTGCCTGCTCGGGACCAAGAGCGACGCGCAGACGATCTGCGTCGAGCCGGTCCTCGATCGCGACAACGTCACGTTGGTCACCGGCGCCGAGGTTGTGCGCCTCGAAACCGACCCCAGTGGCCGCTCCGTCACGAACATCGTCACCCGACTCGCTGACGAGCAGGTCTCCTTCTCCGCGGATATCGTGGTGGTCGCCTGCGGGGCGGTGAACTCGGCCGCCCTCCTGCTGAGGTCGGCAGCAGTCACCCACCCCGACGGGCTAGCCAACCGGTCCGGCGTCGTGGGTAGGCACTACATGCGGCACAACAACGTCGCGCTCATGGCGGTCTCCAAGGAACCTAACCCGACGACCTTCCAGAAGACCCTGGCGATGAACGACTGGTACTCGGGCGCGGACGACTTCGACTATCCCCTCGGTGGCATCCAGATGCTCGGCAAGTCCGACGACGTGATGATTCACGCGCAGGCGCCCCGCTGGGCGGGCAAGCTCTCACCGAAGATGCCCTTCGAGGTGATGGCTCACCATGCGGTGGACTTCTGGCTCTGCGGCGAGGACCTCCCTCGCGCGGACAGCAGGGTCACCCTGGACAAGGACGGAGCCATCCACCTCGACATGAACGAGAGCAACAACGTCGAAGGGGTGAAGCGGCTCAGGCACAAGCTGGACGGGATGCTGGAGCACCTCGGGATGCACCCCGGCCATCTGCTCGACCACAGCCTGTACCTGCACAAGTCGATGCCGATCGGCGCAACCGCCCACCAAGCCGGCACGGTGCGATTCGGCACCGATCCCCTCGACAGCGCCCTCGACCCCTTCTGCCGTGCCCACGACCTCGACAACCTGTACGTCGTGGACACCAGCTTCTTCCCGAGCATCGGGGCGGTGAACCCGTCGCTCACCGCCATAGCCAACGCTCTGCGCGTGGGCGACCATCTCCTCGAGCGGCTCGGCTGAGGAGGCTGACCGTGACCAGACATGTCGTCGTCATCGGCGGAGGCTTCGGAGGACTGTTCGCGGTTCGCGGACTGCGCGGCGCCCCGGTGGAGGTGACGCTCATCGACCGGGCGGCGCACCACCTCTTCCAGCCACTTCTCTACCAGGTCGCCACGGGCGTGCTGTCAGAAGGCCAGATCGCGGTGCCACTTCGCGACCTGATGAGACGGCACTCCAACGTCGAGTCCCTGCTCGCAGATGTCACCAGCATCGACATGGAGGCTCGGACGGTTCACGGGGAGCGGCCGGGAGGCGGCAGTGTCGACGTGAGGTACGACGACCTCGTCCTTGCGGCCGGGGTCCGTCAGTCCTACTTCGGCCACGACGAGTTCGCCGTCGACGCACCCGGCATGAAGACGCTCGCGGATGCCTTGCTGATCCGTGGCAAGCTCTTCGGCGCGTTCGAGATGGCTCAGACGGCCGGTGACCCCATCGAGAGGCAGCGGTGGCTCACCTTCGCCCTGGTGGGCGCGGGTCCGACCGGCGTGGAGCTGGCAGGCCAGATCCGGGAGCTCGCCACCCATACGCTCCGGCATCAGTTCAAGCGCATCGATCCCGGCGAGGCAAGGGTGTTGCTCTTCGACGGCGGCGACCGGCCGTTGGCCTCCTTCGGTCCGCGCTTGTCCACGAAGGCCTCGGAGGCGCTGACCATGCTCGGTGTGGATTTGCATATGCGGTCCGTCGTGACAGGCGTCGACAAGACCGGTCTGCTGGTGCGGGACGACAGTGGTGCGACGACGAGGTATGAAGCCGGAACAGTGCTGTGGACAGCTGGCGTCAAGGCGGCCCCCGTCGCCGATGTGCTGGCCACCGCGAGCGGAGCCGAGCAGGACCGCGTCGGTCGGATCAAGGTCGGCCCAGATCTGACGGTTCCGGGGCATCCCGAGGTCTCCGTGGTCGGGGACGTCATGAGCCTGAACGGCCTGCCGGGCGTCGCCGAGGTGGCCATGCAGTCCGGCTACTACGCGGGTCGCCGGATCCGCGCCGCGTCAACCGGAAAGGCGTGGAACAAGCCGTTCACTTACCACGATCTCGGCTCGGCGGCGTACATCGCGCGTGGCAACGCGGTCATCTCCGTCGGCCGAGTGCATCTTGCGGGCAAGCTCGGGTGGGCCGGGTGGCTCGGCATCCATTTGATGTTCCTCACCAACTTCCGCAACCGCCTGGGGGCCCTTGTCTCGTGGGCGAT
>C688J18823_10001873_pt1 | contig 13099 bp, 13 predicted proteins | sample HopSoiMetagenom1_FD_18823 | JGI IMG/M metagenome (IMG submission 18823)
ATGCACGGGTTCGGCGTCTCGCCGGCTGCGTAGCCGCGCACGAAAGGCTCGACGACCGCGCGCCGGAATTCCTCGCGCAGGTCGAGCGTGACGTGCGGGATCCCGAGCCGGTGGCACGTCGCGCGGGCCGCGAGGACGGCCTCGGGCGAGCAGCACGCGCGCTCGGCGTCGGGCCCGTGGGGGTCGAGCCAGAGGCGCAACGTGACGCCGATCGCCTGCGGCCCGGCGCGCAGCAGCGCGACCGCGCTGTCGACGCCGCCGCTCATCGCGACCGCGACCCGTCCGGGCTCGGGCGCGGCGCGAAAGACGGGCGCAAGCGCATTCGCGAGCGCGTCGACTGCGAGCGTCTCGCCGCCGACCGCGGCGGCTTCGAGGAGCGTCAGCCCTTCGAGGGAACGGTCGAGGCCGTCGGCCTCTGCGCTGACGATCCGGTCGCCGTCGACGGCGAGGCGCACCAGCGCCCAGCGCCCGTCCCGTGTCGAATCGCCGGCCGTCTGCACCATGGGCCCAGGCTAGCCGCTCGCGAGAAGGCAAACGGGGGAACCTTGCGGTTCCCCCGCGCCACTCCAGCCTGCCGATGCATCGAGGCCTTGTGTGAACCTGGACAAGCCAGGTGGGTGCCTAGTCTCGCCTCGGCCGAAGCCTCGGGTCGAACGTCAGCTCCCTCTCTCTTGATGTTGGTTCTACAGAGAAGCCCCGGGCACGCACAGGCTCGAGTCGTCTCACTGTAGCGAAGGAATTAGCGCGCGAAGACCCACCGGATGCGCTGCACGCCGTCGACCCCGAGCTCCTCCGCCAGCTTCGGCGTCAGGTCGAACTTGCGGCCGGGAAGGACTGGCCGGCGGTCGATCACGCGAGTGAGGACACGTGGGCTGTCCTTGTACGCGACGTAGATCAGGATCCCGCACGGGAGCACCGAATCGGTCACGCCCTCGGTGCCCGGCTTGAGCACGTAGCCGCAGCGCGTGCGGCGGCCGTAGCGGGCGTGCTCGGCGCCCGCGAGGGCCGTGTACCAGGCGCCGCCCGCGACCGGCACCGGCTGTGGCACGCCGGTCAACGACTGGCTGTTGCCGTGCGAGGTGAGCGCCAGCGCGACGATCGCGGCGAGGAGCGCGATCCCGGCGAGCGCGACCTGCCGCTGGACCGACGCGGCCGTCACGTGACGAGCTCGGCCAGCTCGGCGCCGAAGGCTTCGCGAACGAGCCCGTCGAACTCGGGCGGAAGCTCACCCGAGGCATCCGCGAACTCCCGCATGTGCAGCAGCAGGAGCGTCCGTTCCTCCGGGTCGCCGTTCATCTTCTCCGCCAGGCGCTCGAGCTCCCAGAGATTCCACGCGCGCGGCGTCGAGTCGTTCAGCGCAAGCGAGACGACCACCGGCTCGGGCTCGGGCTCGGGCTCTGGTTCGGGCTCGCGCTCGGGCTCGGGCTCCGGGACGGCGACCAGCACCGGTTGTGGCTCTGGTTCCGGCTCTGGTTCGGGTTCCGGTTCCGGTTCCGGCTCTGTCGCGGGTTCGGGCTTGGGTTCCGGTTCTGCTTCGAGGACCGGCTCGGGCTCGGCCGCGACGGCCGGCTCCTCGGCGGCGGCCCCCTGCTCTGCCCGACGGCCGTGTCTTGATCGCGACCCGGTGCGCTCGACGAGCGCGACCAGCAGCCACGCGCCGAACATCACGACGGCGATCCAGATCGCGTCGAGCCCGGCAAGGCCCGCCGCGGCGGCGACGAGGATCAGGAAACCGGCCTCGAGCAGGAAGCGGATCAGCGCGAGCCGCCGCCTCATCCAGCGGAGTCCTCACGCGAGCCGTCCTCGGATCCGAAGAGCTCCGCGACCTCCTCGGTCGCGCGCGACGGCGCCGGCGCCGAGCGGCGCGGCAGCAGCTTCACGTGCCGTGGTGGCGTCGGCGCTTTCGGCTCCTCGTCGCGCCTGCGCCGCCGGAAGCGCCCGCCGAGCGCGAGCCGGGGGTGCGAAGCGGTCGCGCCCTCCTCGTCCTCGGCTTCCTCGGCCGGGTCCTCGGCGGACGGAGCCTCGGCCTCCGCCTCGGCCTCCGGCTCGTCGGGCCGCGCTCGACGACGCAGGCCGAACGCGCGCCGCGACGGCGCGGGCTCGATCTCCGCGTCGTCGACCGACGGCTCGCTCGCCCGTTCTTCAGGCTGCGGCTCCGCAGGTCTCTCGGGCGGAGCTACGACGGTCCGCTCCTCGACCATCGGCCACGAGACGGGATCGGACTCCACCGGCGGCGCTTCTCCGCGCGTGGGCAGCAGGTACGAGACGGGTGACGCAGCGATCCGCTCGGCCGTGAACTCGATCACCGCGACGAGCACCCACGCGACCGCCATCACGAGCAGGATCAGCGAGGGCCGAAGGTCGGCGAGGCCAGCCCCGATCGCAAGCAGGATGAGGAACAGCGCCTCGAGCGCGAAGCGAACACCGAGCCGGCCCGGCAGCATGCGGCGAGCCTAGCTGGTGCTGTCGTCTTCGCTCTGCGCCTCGCCCTCGTCCTGCGAGGCGGGCGGCGAAGGGCCGGGTGAGACGGGTGGTGAGACGGGCGGCTCGTCGTCCGCGGCCTCGGCCTCAGGCTCGGGCTCGGGCTCCCGCAGATGCGACTTCGCCGGCTGCCCAGGGCCGCGGCTCGCGTCCGCCGCGGCGTCAGCCGCAGTGACGATCGACTGCGCGACGCGCTCGATCGCCTCGTCGCCGAGACCGGCAGCGCTGAGCAGCTGCTCGGCACCCTCCTGCGCACGGCTGATGATCGCGGCGGCCTGACCACGCGCCCACTCGAGCGTCTGTTCAACCTCGGCGCGGGTCGCGTTCGTGAGCTCGGTCGCCTGGTGTCGTGCCTGCTCCAGCAGCCGCGCCGCGCGCGACTCGGCCTCGGTGACCTCCTGCGCGGCCTGCTGCTGCGCCTCCTGGGTCGTCTGCCGCGCCTCGCTCTTGGCGGCGTTCAGCAGCTCGGCCCGCTGGCGCTCGCTCTCCTGCCGATAACGGTCGACCTCGCCCTGGCGCTCCTGCAGGTCACGCTGCCGGCGCGTGACCTCCTCCTCGGTGCGGCGCAGCTGAGCCGCGGAGGCGGTCTGCGCGTCGCGCTCGATCGTGTCGGCCATCTCGGCTGCTGCGCGGATCATGTGCAGCGCGTCCATGCGGACGGCGTGGCCGGTCGGCTCCATACCGCTCTGGCCTGCGGCCTGCAGGACGCGGAGCTGAACCTGAAGCTGAGTGGTGTGCCGGCGGAAGGCCTCGAACGCCTCGCGCACCTTCTCGCGGTCGAAACCGTCGGCGGAGCTCGGCAGGTCCTCGACGCGCGGCAACGACGTCAACGCGGCCGCCTGCGACGCTCGTCCCTGCCCTTCCGGTGCCATCCGCTCTTCGCCTCCTCCGACTCGACCTGGTCTACGCGCAAGTATGACTGCTGAATCGGCTCCCCGATACCGCGCGCTACTCGTGCTGCGGCAGCACCTGAATTCCGAGCTCGCGCAGGACTTCCTGCGCGATCGGCGTCGGCGCGCCGGTCAGCGGCTCCGACCCCGTGGCCGTCTTCGGGAAGGCCACCACCTCGCGAATGTTCTGCTCGCCCGCCAGCAGCGCGACGAAGCGCTCGATGCCCATCGCGAACCCGCCGTGCGGCGGTGCACCCATGCGCAGCACCTCGAGCAGGAACCCGAACCGCTCCTGCGCCTGGTCCGGCGTGATGCCCATCACGTTGAACACCCGCTGCTGGATCTCAGGATCGTGGATCCGGATCGACCCGGAGCCGAGCTCCCACCCGTTCCAGACGAGGTCATACGCCTGGCTGAGGGCGCGGCCCGGATCGGTCTCGAGCAGGTCCTCGTCACCTGGCCGCACGCCCGTGAACGGATGGTGGCTGAACGTCCAGCGCTCCGCGTCCTCATCGCGCTCGAAGAGTGGGAAGTCGGTCACCCAGAGGAACTCGTCGCGGCTCTCGTCGATCAGGCCGAGCTCGCGCCCGACGTGGTTCCGCACCGCCGAGAGCACGCGCGCAACGATGCCGGGCTCGTCTGCGCCGAAGAGCACGGTCGCGCCCGGCTGCTCGGGACGCAGGGCGTCGATCAGCGCGGTGTCGAGGAACTTTGCGATAGGCGAGCGCACCTCGCCCTCCTCGTCGAACACGAGGTAGGCAAGACCCTTTCCGCCCCACTCCTTCGCCAGCTCCTCGAGCGACGCGAGCTCCGCGCGCGAGAGCTGCTGCGGCACGGTCAGGTACTGCACGCTCGGCGCCTGCGCGAAGACCTTGAACTCCGACCCGCGCGTCTGCTCGGTCAGGTCGTGCAGCTCGAGCCCGAAGCGCAGGTCCGGCTTGTCCGAGCCGTAGCGCGCCATCGCCTCGTGCCAGGTCAGCCGCCTGAAGGGACGTTCCGGAGCAGTGCGGCCCAGCGCCTCGAACGACGACACGACGGCGCCTTCGAGCACGTCCCACACCTCCTCGCGGGTGGGGAACGCGAGCTCGAGGTCGAGCTGGCGGAACTCGAACTGGCGATCGGCGCGGAGATCCTCGTCGCGGAAGCACGTGGCGATCTGGTAGTAGCGGCCGACCCCGGCGACCATCAGCGTCTGCTTGAACAGCTGTGGCGACTGCGGCAGCGCGAAGAATCGCCCCGGCTGCAGTCGTACGGGCACGAGGAAGTCGCGTGCCCCCTCAGGAGTCGCGCGCGTGAAGTTCGGCGTCCAGACGTCGACGAAGCCGGACTCGTCCATGAAGCGCCGGATCGCCGCCACGACGGCCGCCGAGAGGCGCAGGTTGCGCTGCATCCGGTCGCGGCGCAGGTCGAGGTAGCGGTAGCGCAGACGTGTCCCCTCCTCGACGTTGTCCTCGTCGAGCTGGAACGGGAGCGGCTCCGAACGCGACACGATCTGGAGCTCGTCGACCTGCAGCTCGACCTCCCCCGTCGGGAGCCCGGAGTTGACCGCCTCCGGCGCGCGGGCGGCGACCTCGCCCTCGGCGCGGACGACGAACTCGTTGCGAACGCTGTGAGCCTCCTCGGCGGCGGCGGGCGCGCGGTCGGGGTTGATCACGAGCTGCGCCAGACCGCTCTCGTCGCGCAGGTCGATGAAGACGAGCCCGCCGTGATCGCGGCGGCGCGCAGCCCAACCGGCCAGGGCGACGCGCTGGCCGACGTGCTCCCTGCGCAGCTCACCGGCCTTCAGGTCGCGCCACTTCATGCCTTCAGCCTCTCGGCAAGCTGTGCGGTGGGAATCTCCTCGTCGGGCTCGCCTGGCCGGCGCAGGGTCGAGCGTTCCACCCCGAACTCGACGATCGCCTTCGCGCCGAGGCGGCGCGCGTGCGTCAGCTGGCCCTTCAGCGAGCGGCCGGCGTAGTCGACCTCGGCGCTCAGGCCCTCGCGCCGCAGCCCCTGGACGAGCGGCAGGACCCGTGGCTTGAGGTCCCCCTCGGCCAGCGCCACGAAGACGTCGAGCTCCTGTGGTTCCGGCGCGACGCCCTCCGCGTCGAGGGAGAGCAGGAGCCGCTCGATCCCGGCCCCGAAGCCGATACCCGGCGTCGGCTGGCCGCCCAGCTCCTGGATCAGCCCGTCGTAGCGGCCGCCGCCGCAGATCGAGCTCTGGGCGCCGATCGCCTCGTCGACGAACTCGAACGCGGTGCGCGTGTAGTAGTCGATCCCTCGCACGAGCGTCGGGGTGAGCTCGAACGCGACGCCGTAGTTCTCGAGGTGCCCGCAGACGGCCTCGAAGTGCGCGCGGCACTCGGCGCAGAGGGCATCGCCGATCTTGGGCGCGTCGGCCAGTGCCTCCTGCACGCGCTCACTCTTGACGTCGAAGACGCGCAAGGGGTTCGTCGCGCGCTTCTGCCGGGCGTCGTCGTCGAGGAGATGCTCGTGCGCGTCCAGCCAGGCCGTCAGTCGCTCAAGGTACTGCGGGCGGCAGTTCTCGTCGCCGATCGAGTTCAGCAGCAGCCGGTACTTCGTCACACCCAGGCGCGCGAGCAGGTCGTCGTAGAGCTGGATCAGCTCGGCGTCGATCGCCGGGTCGCTCGAGCCGATCGCCTCGACCGAGAGCTGCCAGTGCTCGCGGTAGCGGCCGCGCTGCGGCGCCGCGTAGCGATACATGGTCGCGATCGTGTAGAGCTTGACCGGCTGCGCCTCCCGGTGCAGGCCGTGCTCGAGATAGGCGCGCGCGATCGGCGCCGTTCCCTCCGGCCGCAGCGTCAGGGAGCGGCCGCCACGATCCTCGAACGTGTACATCTCCTTGTGCACGATGTCGGAGCCCTCGCCCGAGGTGCGGAGGAAGAGCGCGGTGTCCTCGATCGCCGGTGTCTGGATCGGGCGGTAGCCGTAGAGCGAGCAGAGGCGCTCCGCCTCGCTCGTCACGAGCCGCCAGAGCGGCTGCTCCGACGGGAGGATGTCGTGCGTGCCGCGCGGCGCTTCGAAGGTGGTCACGCGCGCAGCGGTGCGAGGAACGGGTTGCGGGCGAGCTCCGCACCGAGCGTCGTCGGCGGGCCGTGGCCGCTGTAGACGATCGTCTCGGCCGGGAAGCGTTCGGTCAACAGCCGCAGCGACTCGACGAGCGTCTCCCAATCGGCGCCGGGCAGATCGGTGCGGCCGACCGAACCGGCGAAGAGCACGTCGCCGGAGAAGAGGGCGCCGTCGGCGTGGTAGGCGAGGTGGCCGGGCGAGTGGCCGGGGACGCGCAGCATCTTGAAGCTGATCCCGGCGAGCTCGAGCGTCTCGTCGCCCTGGAGGAAAGTGTCGGCGGTGTACGAGCGCGCCGCCACCCCGGCGGGGACGAGGTCGGGAAGGTTCTCGAGCAGCGCCCGCTCGTCCTCGGCCATGTAGACCGGCGCGCCCGTGCCCTCGGCGAGATCGGCGACGCCGCCGAGGTGATCCCAGTGGCCGTGGGTGATCAGGATCGCGGCACACGTCGCGCCCATGCGCGCGAGCTCGAGGCGCAGTTCCGCGGCATTGCCGCCGGGGTCGATGACGACGGCCTCGGAGGCGCCGCGCGACGCCCGGACGACGTAGCAATTCGTCCCGATCGGGCCCAGCTCGAAGCGGTCGACGACGATGTCGGAGGGGCTGATCACGAAGGCGCTGAGTCTAACCGCGCCGCTGCGAGCGGCTTTCGCGCCGGGCCACCGTTGTGTGAGACGCATCCCCGCGGGGTACGCCACGGTCGATGCAGAGCTGGAACCTGCACGAGATCGACCTCCCCGACGGAAGTCGTTCGCCCGTCGTGCTCGAGTCCGACCACGCGGCGCGCGCGGTCCTGATCGGCCTCACGCCCGACCAGGAGCTCAGCGACCACGAGGTCAAGGAGCACGCGTTCCTGCTCGTCGTCGACGGCAGTATTCGCGTCGAGGCCGCCGGTGAGGTCGTCGACGCCGGGCCCGGCACGCTGTTCGCGTTCGAGCCAGAGGAGCGACGCGCCGTCGCGAGTGCCGACGGCGCGCGGCTGTTGCTGCTGCTCGCGCCGTGGCCTGCGCCCGGGCACTACCGGGGCGACGAGCACGCGGCGCCGACCGCGCGCTAGCGCTTCCGCGCGGGCGTCTTCGCGGCCGCGCTCTGGCCGCTGCGCCGGAGATACGCGCGGTACATCGCGCGGTCCATCAGATACATGAACGGGATGAAGAACAGGGTGTAGATGCCCGCGACCAGCAGGCGGCCCGCGAGTGCCTGGCCGCTGTTGATCACCGAGAACGCGACGAAGATGAGCGGCCCGAAGATGAGCGCCCGCTTGGCTACGCGCCTGATCGACGGCGGCTGCACCTCCCGCACGGGGCGGCGCGAAGCGGCGGCCTTCTTCTGCGGCGCGCGTGAGGGCTCCTTGCCGTTGCGCTGACTGCGCTTGGCGGGCTCCTCGGACTCGACGTCGACCTCTTCGCCGCTGTCGTCGACGTAGACGTACTCGTAGTCGTGACGGAGGTCCTTCTGCCGGCGGCGCCGCTGCTTGCGAGTTGGCATCGGCGCAAGCGTAGCGCGCAGTCTCAGCGGGACCAGGCGACCACACCGCCGCGCACGACGGTCGCGACGAGGTCACCGCCGAGGTGGTACGCGAGGTGCCGCCAATCGGGCGCGTCGAGCAGCACTGCGTCGGCGGCGTACCCGGGCGCCAGCCGCCCGAGGCGGTCACCGCGGCCGAGGACGTGGGCGGCGTTGACGGTGCAGGCCGAGAGCGCCTCCGCCGGGCTCAGCCCGAGTTGCGTGCAGGCGAGCGAGCAGACGAGCGGCAGGCTCTCGCAAAACGCGCTGCCAGGGTTGAAGTCCGTCGCCAACGCGATCGCCGCGCCCGCAGCGACGAGCGCGCGGGCCGGGGGCATCGGCCGGTCGAGAAACAGGGCGCTCGCCGGGAGCAGCACGCCGGCGACGTCGCTCTCGCCGAGCGCGCGCACGCCGTCCTCAGCGGTCGCCTCGAGATGGTCGATCGAACGCGCGCCGAGCTCGATCGCCAGGCCGACGGCGCCCTGCTCGGTGAACTGGTCGCCGTGCAGGCGCAGCGCGAGGCCGCTCGCCGCACACGCGACCAGGTACCTGTGCGCCTGCTCGACGGTGAAGGCGCCGTCCTCGACGAAGACGTCTGCGGCCTCCGCGACGCCCGCCGCCACCGGCAGCACCTCCGCGAGCGCGAAGTCGAGGTAGGCGTCGGCGTCGTCGAACTCCGGCGGGACGGCGTGAGCGCCCAGCCACGTCGGCACCCCGCCCTCGGTCGCGACCGCTCTCAGCGACGCGAGCTCGGTCTCGCGGTCGAGCCCGTAGCCGGACTTGCCTTCGAAGGTCGTCGTGCCCGCCCGCAGCATCGACTCGCCGTGGCGGCGAACCGCGGCGCGCAGCTCTTCCTCGCTCCCGGCTCGCGTGGCGCGGACGGTCGAGAGGATGCCGCCACCGGCCGCGTGCAGCTCCTCGTAGCTCGCGCCGGCGGCGCGCAGCGCGAACTCGTCGACGCGATCTCCAAGGAAGCACGCGTGCGTGTGACAGTCGACGAGCCCCGGGATCGCGCAGCGGCCGGAGGCGTCGAGCTCCTCGACCTCGCCGTCGAGCGGCGGGAGGTCGCGCATCCGCCCCACGGCGGTTATCCGGCCCTCCTCGCACAGGACGAAGGCGCCGTCGACCACGTCGACCTCCGCGAGGGCGCCTCTCCGCAACGGCGCAGCAGACCCCGCAGGCGTCGCGAGCTGCGCGAGGTCGCGGATGAGCAGTCGCGCGGGCTGCGTCACGAGGGCGGCAGCGGCAGGTCGAGCCCGTGCTCGTCCGCGGCCGCCAGCGCCTCCTCGTACCCGGCGTCGGCGTGGCGCAGCACGCCGGTGCCGGGGTCGGCCGTCAGCACACGCTCGAGCCGCTCCGCCATCTCGACGCTGCCATCCGCAAGGACGACCATCCCGGCGTGGATCGAGTTGCCGATGCCGACGCCGCCGCCGTGGTGGACGCTCACCCACGTCGCACCCGCGGCGACGTTGACGAGCGCGTTCAGGATCGGCCAGTCGGCGATCGCATCCGAGCCGTCCTGCATCGCCTCGGTCTCGCGGTAGGGCGACGCGACCGAGCCAGAATCGAGGTGGTCGCGGCCGATCACGACCGGGGCCTTCACCTCGCCGGTGCGAACGAGCTCATTGATCGCGAGGCCGGCGCGCGCGCGGTCGCCGTAGCCGAGCCAGCAGATCCGCGCGGGCAGCCCCTGGAACGCGACCCGCTCGGGCGCGAGTGTCAGCCAGCGCTGCAGGGCGACGTCGTCCGGGAAGAGCTCGAGCAGCGCGCGGTCGATCGCGGCGATGTCGGCCGGGTCTCCGGAGAGCGCGGCCCAGCGAAACGGGCCGATCCCGCGGCAGAACAGCGGCCGGATGTACGCCGGCACGAAGCCCGGATAGGCGAAGGCGTCCTCGACCCCGGCCTCCAGCGCCTCGCCACGCAGGTTGTTGCCGTAGTCGAAGACGTGGCTGCCGAGGCGGACGTACTCGAGCAGCGCCTCGACATGCCGCGCGATCGACGCCCGCGCCTGGCGCAGATACTCGCCCGGGTCCTCCTCGCGCAGCTCCGCGGCCGCCTCGACGTCGAGGCCCGCCGGCACGTAGCCGGTGAGCGGGTCGTGCGCGGCGGTCTGATCGGTGACGAGGTCGAACGTCTCGCCCCGTCGCGCGAGCTCCGGCACCACTTCCGCCGCGTTCCCGAGCACGGCGACCGACAGCGCCCGTCCCTCGCGCGCCGCCCCGCGCACGCGCGCGAGGGCATCGTCAAGCGACTCGGCCGCCTCGTCGAGGTAGCGCGTCTCGAGCCGCCTGCGGATCCGTTCCGGGTCGACCTCGACACAGAGGATCGCCGCGCCCGCGAGCGTCGCCGCCAGCGGCTGCGCCCCGCCCATCCCGCCAAGGCCTGCGGTCAGCACCGTGCGGCCGGTCAGGTCGGCTGCGCCGAAGTGCTTCTCCGCCGCGGCGACGAAGGTCTGATACGTCCCTTGCAGGATCCCCTGGCTGCCGATGTAGATCCAGCTGCCGGCCGTCATCTGGCCGAACATCGTCAGCCCGAGCGCCTCGAGGCGTCGGAACTCGTCCCACGTCGCCCAGCGCGGCACGAGCAGCGAGTTCGCGATCAGAACCCGCGGAGCCGACGGCGTCGTGCGCATGACGCCGACCGGCTTGCCGCTCTGCACGAGCAGCGTCTCGTCGTCGGCGAGCTCCAGCAGCGAGCGCACGAGCGCGCGCAGCGCCTCCGGGCTTCGCGCCGCCTTGCCCGAGCCGCCGTAGACGACCAGCTCCTCCGGCCGCTCGGCTACCTCGGGGTCGAGGTTGTTCAGCAGCATCCGCAGCGGCGCCTCCGTCGACCACGAGCGCGCGTTCAGCTCCGTCCCGCGCGGGGCTCGGATAGTGGAGAGATCGCCGCAGAGCGCGTCGACGGTCGCGTCGACCGAGCGCGTGGCGCTCACGGCTTCGCCTGCCCGGCCTTGCGCTTGCGGGCGTAGAGCCGCCACCAGGTCCAGCCCGTCGCGAGCGCGAACGCGGCGGCGCCCCCGATCAGCGAGCGGACGACGCCGCTCCCCGTGAAGTACGCGAAGAGAACGGCGATCACGCCGAGACCGCCGTAGGCGAGCGCGCTGTCGCGGTACGGGTGCGTCGTCCGGCGCCTGGCAGGGTCGAGCCCGTTGCCCGCGCTCACGCCAGCTCTCCGACCTCGGCCTCGACGGCCGCGACGAGCGAGCCGTCGCCGATCGTCGTCGCGACCGCCTCGATGTCGGGCGCCAGCGGACGGTCGTCGCGTAGCCGCGGCGAGAGCTCGCGCACGAACTCGCGCACTGCGGCGACGCCGCGTCCGGGCTGGAGCGGCGCGAGGAACTCGACCGCCTGCGCGCCGGCGAGCAACTCGATCGCCAGGACGCTCTCCGCGTTCGCGAGCACCTGCCAGGCCTTCAGGCCGGAGGCGTTTCCCATCGAAACGTGGTCCTCCTGGCCGGCGCTCGTCGGGATCGAGTCGACCGAAGCCGGGTGCGAGAGCACCTTGTTCTCGCTGACGAGCGAGGCCGCAACGTACTGCGGGATCATGAACCCAGAGTTGAGGCCGCCGTCGCCGGTCAGGAACGCGGGCAGCCCGCCGGAGAGGTTCGGGTTCACGAGGCGCTCGACGCGCCGCTCCGCGATGTTCGCCAGCTCGCTGACGGCCATCGCGAGCGCGTCGAGCGCGAACGCGAGCGGCTGGCCGTGGAAGTTGCCGTTCGAGACGAGCATCCCGTCCTCGACGAGCACAAGCGGGTTGTCCGTCGCGGCGTTCAGCTCGACCGCGACCGTCGCCGTGACGTACTCGAGCAGGTCGCGCGAGGCGCCGTGCACCTGCGGCGCGCAGCGCAGCGAGTAGGCGTCCTGCACCTGGTCGCACCAGCGGTGCGACTCGTTGATGGCGGAGTCCTCGAGCAGCCGCAGGACGTTGGCCGCCGACTCGCCCTGGCCCTTGAGCGGCCGCAGGGCCTGGATCTGCGGGATGAAGCTGGTACGCGATCCCTGCAGCGCTTCGAGCGAGAGCGCGCAGGCGATGTCCGCCGCCTTTGCGAGCCGCTGCCCGCGCAGGGCGCCGAGCGCGCCGAAGGCGGCCATGAACTGCGTGCCGTTCACGAGCGAGAGCCCTTCCTTCGCCTGCAGCCGGACCGGCTCGAGCTCTACTGCGGCGAGCGCCTCGGCACCGGGGAGCCGCCGCCCCTCGACGGTTGCCTCGCCCTCGCCGATCAGCGGCAGCGCGAGGTGCGCGAGCGGGGCGAGATCGCCGCTCGCGCCGACCGAGCCGCGGCTCGGCACGTGGGGCAGCACGCCACGGTTGAGGCACTCGACGAGCAGCTCGACCGTCTCGATTCGTGCGCCGGAGTACCCCTTAGCGAGCGCGTTCGCCCGCAGCAGCATCGCCGCCCGCACGATCTCGTCCGGGTACGGCTCGCCGACGCCGCAGGCGTGACTGCGCAGGAGCCGCAGCTGGAGCTCCTCGGTCAGCTCCTCGGGGATCGAGCGCGAGACGAAGCGGCCGAAGCCGGTGTTGACGCCGTAGGTGTGCTCGTTCGTCCCGTGGGCGACCCGTTCGACGACCTCTCGCGCGGCGGTCATGCGCTCCCGCGCCGTGTCCGAGAGCCCGACCGGGGCCCGGCGCACCGCGACCTCCCAGACGTCCGCGAGAGCGAGATCGTCGCCCGTCAGCGCCTTGCTCTCGATCACGGCGCGAGTGTATCCCGCACCCCTTCCGCCGCCTGCGGGCGCGTTAGTCGTCGAGNAGGCGCAGCTCCAGCACGCGCGAGGCGTCGAAGCCGTCGATCCGNAGNGCCGCCCCNGCCGCCGCNGCTGCNGCGCCCGCNGGCATCAGGCCGACGAGCTCCGACCCCACGACCTCGGCNTCGCGCGCCGCCGCCTCGCGGGAGACCGCGGCGACGATCTCGTGNAGCGCGGCNGCCTCCCAGTCCTCGACGTTCATGCTCACCTGCACGAGGCCGGCGCTTCGCAGCTCCAGGCCGAGCGCCCGCACTCCCGGAAAGCCGCCGCCGGACTCGCGCACGAGCGCCGCCACCTCCCGCGCCGCGTCGAGCGGGCCGCGCAGGTTGACGTTGAACGCGATCAGCGGCCGCCGGGCACCGATCAGCACGCCTCCGGCCGAGTCGTCCAGCCGCGGCGGCCCGAAGG